>Ga0307516_10003813_pt1 | contig 19116 bp, 29 predicted proteins | sample 19_EM_MG_FD_203310 | JGI IMG/M metagenome (GOLD analysis project Ga0307516, IMG submission 203310) | Populus trichocarpa ectomycorrhiza microbial communities from riparian zone in the Pacific Northwest, United States - 19_EM | ecosystem: Host-associated > Plants > Roots > Unclassified | place... | reverse complement strand
GCTGCCTCGCTCGGTTGCGTCGCTCCGCCGGACATCGTGGAGTCCGTGAAGTCTTATCGGTCGCGAGATTTGGTGTGTCGGTCGGAAGTCTTGGCGTTTTCTGGCGTTGAGTTTCGTCCGGGGTGTGCTTGGTGTTTCCGCGACGCTGTGACAGTGTAGCGGATGAGAGGTGTGGGCGGGCGGTTCTGGACTTCCTCTCCACCACGGATGTGGGAAGGTGGGTGCTGGCCGAGGAGGACTCAGCGAGCGAGGTGTCAGAGGCGGAATGCGGGAGTGGCTGGAGGAGCAGGGAGCGGGGGCTGAGGAGCCGGGTGGCGGGGGGAATCACCACTGGTCCTTCCCACGCCCGCCTTCATGGCGAATGCAGGAGATGGGTAGGCGGTTTCTTTTGTCTTCTTCCTTCGCGGTTTCCTTTGTAATTTCCTTGCTGTAGTGTGCTCCACATCTTCTTGGGACAGGCCTGGGCGGAGGGCAAAGGGGAGCTTGCAACGTGCCGCCGCCGCGCTAATAGCGGACAGGAAAACGGACTGTAGATAATCTCGCCATGATCTATATAGGTCGCGTGCGAGTAGTGAATAAACAAAAAAAAAGCATTATTGGTAGCGTATGCACTGAGGCCTGCTATCACTTGAGGAGGGGGCAAAAACACCGATTATCATCTGCCGTCCGGTTTACCTTACTTTCGGTTCCGAGAAAACGGTCAGCTCGTGGTCAGCATCTTCGTGGGGAAATTATTAGAAATGCTTCTCGCAGCTGCACACTTGGCGTTACCGCTCGGTGTTGTTGTGATAGATTGTGGTTGCAGTGGTACAGCGCTAGATTAAGTCGTGGTGTGGGTGCCCAGCCGGTAGAGCTGAATAAGCTAAGATAACAGCGAGGAGCTCGATTGGCATAAGCGCCGTGGAGCAGCGGAGCGGCGACGATTCTTTGTGTTGTTTCGGGCTTCTCCCTTCTTGGCTGCAGACACTCAATAATATCGAAGAATCGTCGCCCCTTTTATTTCTGCTACACCTGGCTCCGCCTGTGACTGTTCTCGTCGTGATCATCCCTTCTACGATCACTCCTATCTCTGTTTCAGCGATCTCTGTCCTTGGTCTCATCTACACTGTGCTAGCAAATTGTTTGCAGCAAGTAGATCACTCCGGAATTCCTACCACAAAAGCCCAAGGTCAGCCATAACCTCTCAGCACAAATCCCCCCTGGACAAGTTTAAAGTCTGTCGATTTTGAATATTCCCGGACTCCCAGAAACAGAGTCGTGTAGCGACAAGTGCCGGCCGCACAAATCGACAACAATTAAGGCAACGCGTTGGCGCCCTCCGAGTGGGTGACGAGTTTAGTAATGGGCTGTACGGTTATCCAATGGCTCGTGGCGGTGACTCATTTTTATACTTAGAGTCAGGTATAGCTCAGTTTTCACATACCTGGAGCTGGGTACCGGCGAGACTTCGACCGCGACGCGTCATTCACCGCAAATTCCACCCGAGTGACTTCAAGCGAAAGACTAGGTTTACCGAGGTGCGATTACGTCCTGAAATGCGGGCAGGGTAACCTTTTCTCCTCATTTCTCCTCACGCTATTAAGCACTGAATGGAGTTCGTTTCCCCACCCCAAGTACGAAGTTGTTTACCCTGCACATACCGTCCCCCAAACCTAAAGTCGACGTCAAACCCACAGAACCATATTGCCTCGCATTCTTTTGCGGCGGCTATTCTGAAACGCTTATACACATACAATCGACACCCGCGGCGAAAAGAACAGAGACATGAAGGTGACAGTCACTAGCGGCGAATCATGCTACGACAAAGACGGGCCACACGGATGGCAGATCAACCAAAACGAGACTGTCGTGGCATTCTACAATCGGACGCTGAAGACGGACCCGTTACAGGCGGAGATCAGCGACGCGAGCCTCATGATCGAGGATCTGACAATCACCTTCCACCGTACAATCAGGGTACCAGACAACGGAGATGTGAACTATCTCCCGCCTGGAGTCGGCAGCTTTCCGCTGTACAACATAGCTGAATTTGCGGGGGTGCTTCCACAAGATATGGTGGAGAAGGGGGGCGTGTTCTTCCCGATGTATCGTAAGTGCTCCCTTCTGCCTCCTAGCTCCCAGTGCCACGCCCAGTGTTGATAGATCTGGAGCAGAGCGGGAGGCGATGTGGATAAAGTTCAACAGTTACAGCAAGTTCGCGCTGCGGATCTACGTCGGTGGTGTCAACGCGATCACTGGTGAGCCTATGGTTCCCGACATGTCCACACTTCTGCGCCGACAGAACGGAATCGAGAAGAAGCAGGACTATGTGGTGCTGCCCTCACAGCCATGGCTTGACGGTATCGCAACGAGCCCCGGCATTGTCAAGCAGTTTGTCGCGGTACCGTACAAATCCGGATATTCGGTCGAGCATCAGATCACAGGACGCGAGACCGTCGGTGGGATCCAATTCGAAGTGATACCATCCTTTCAAAATAAGACACCCTTTGTAGCGGACGCATTCAAGACCCCGATGGAACAAGGCCTACGCCCCGGCACTTTCCTCGAGCCTCGCCCCCTCCAGTTAGCGATACGTAGGGGGAAGACAATTTCCTTACCCTTCGACAGCTCATACACGGTAGAGAAAGTCAAATCGTTCGTCGAAGAAAAGGAGGGCTTCCCCGCAAACCAACAACAAATTTTTTATATGTGGGAGCAGCTCAAGAATGGAGAAATGCTCTCGGATTACAACATCCAACCAGGGTCGACGCTAGATGTGGTTGTGGGATTGAAAGCTGGCGAAAGGGTCTATCCGCGATTATGTGGGGGATATAGTGGAGTCTCCGAACGGCAGATGAGCTTCGCTGCTGGTGGAAGTATTAAACAGAACATCGACAAAGACACAAACAATCCCAGAATCTGGAACTGCGATAGAGCCAAGATCTTCAACGTACAGGTCCTCAACTCGGTTCACTTCGAAGAACTCACTTGTATGGCGGCGCCTGCCACTCCGATCAGCATCGCGACATACGCCGAGAGCGGTCAACCTTTCTTCGACGTCTACAATGAAGCGCCATCGAGTGGATTGCACGGCGCATTTGAGCAGGTTAAAACGGTCGCCCAGTTGGACAGTATCCAGGGTGGTTTATCCGCTTCGGATGCACCTTACGACATGGACGATCCGGATGCTTGTCTACAGAGATGTAAGTGTAGAAAGAACCTAGTGGATAGCATGTGAGTACTTATATCCATGACGCAAGGTTTCTATTCGCTAATAGATGTGCCACGCGCAGACTCCGCCCCTGCAACCATGCTATCTGCAACGTATGCGCTCAGAAAGGCGTCATCAAGAAGTGCCCTGTTCCGGTCTGCCGTAAGAAGGTCTTAAGAGTGGTGGGGATTTCTGCGCCAATGGGAGCACCTGGCATGGAAGACAACCCCAAGTTGCCGGTGGTGCTGCTGGATGTGAACACGATTGGGTATCGAAGAGAGCCCTTCGTCAGCGTCGTGCGCGATAACAATCAGCCGTCGCGCCGCTCTTGAGGGTGGAGTCTGGGCTTTGAGGCTCTTCGTTTCGTGTTTCTGATCATTGATGTACGTGTGGTAGTGTGCTGGAACTGGGCTCGGTGGAGGAATAGCAACGTACTACAATACCTACTTATATATCCGCGATCTTTCGCCTATGCCCAACGATGCAAGATGCAAGGTGGGGGAAGGGCTGCTAACAGATAGAATCCATGTTCGCCGACGCCACCAATGTTGTGGTGCTCTCCTTCCCGGAACTAGTAGCCGTAGTCCATCCACGCGCAGCCCTTCAAGACACGCCCGCTACATCCATCCACCCCCATAAACAGACAATATGCTCTCTTCCACCAAGTCCTTCCGCATTGCGTTGACCGTTTGCCACCGTGAATAGCCTCCACCGACAGACGCCACCGACACGCCGGACACCATGAGCATCGGTATCCTTCGTCAAGTTCTTCGCATCGCATCCATCGCAGCGGACAAGAAATCCGTCATGCGAGCCGACAACAGCAATAAAACAGTGCGTCCGGACGACACCACCTCCACCATCTGCGCTCGGAAGCGCGACGAGACGCCATCCTCGTCCGGAGACCTCGACGCAGCACTGTCCTCGCGCGGACGATGACATCCTCGGCCAAAAGTCGCAAAGTGATGGCCTAGAAGGCTATATAAACTACAATATGGGCTGCATCGCAATATCTCCGGCGAGGCCGATGCGACATCTACTGTGAACCACAATACGACATCTTCTGCGAGTTCGATACGATAGAGTAAGGGTGCAGGTCGGAGCGAACGCAAAAGCGAGCCGCGCGGACGTGCGTCGTGCGTGTGGTGGAGCCCACTCTGTTTGTGGCGCAGAAGCGCACGGGGGTTTAGGTTAGATCCGATAGTCTTGGCGAGGTGGCGGATCACTTGCGGATATTGATATGGTCGGATCAAGGCACCCTTTCGACTGGAACATGTTACGACAACCTGCCGAATACCCACTCACATCGTACCAAGTGTCCGAAAGACCCGAGATCCTGGAATGGATATCCACAATTCCGTACAAGAGCCACCATATGAGAATCAGGGACAATCGTCTCGAAGGCACTGCGGAGTGGATCTTGGACAAGAAGGAATACCAGAATTGGATATCGTCGAGTGAGTCGATGATGTTGCTGTTACGGGGAACCCGTAAGTCACTGCATTCCTTCATTGCTGGACGAATTATCGTTTTAAGACCAGTTTATCTAGCGGGAGCCGGCAAAACCTACATCGCATCCAGGTTGTCGATTTTTTCCTTTCAGATCCTACACCAGGCGGATTTGCATACTTCTACTGCAACCGAGCTGAGGAAAAACGCCTGAGATCCGGAGGAAATTGTTGGATATGCTTCTCGCCGCTCCGGCGTGGCGCGCCGACGGAAGCGACACCATAGCAACGGCGACGGCAGCAACGCTATGGGGAGCAATGGCAGGGGACCCTGGTCACGACAGACATTGTGCGACGGCTTGGCATTCTTCCATAGCAGCGTCTTCCTCTTACTTTCTTCCTTACTCTTACATACTTCTCGATACCATAGAAAAGAAATACTTGACGCATCTATCTTGAGCTGATCCATCACCCGTCAACGATAAAACCATCTCGCTCATACTCTTTTTCTTTTCTCTCTCTCTCTCTCTCCCTGTGAAGACTCGCAGAGGAACGGTGATCGGGCAAACTTTAACAGAAATACTGAGCGCGCTTGTCCAGCAGCTTGCGCAAAATTCTGAAGAGAACGAGCTTCTGAAACCGGTTGTCGATATCTACGAAGCTTTTTTCTTTTTTTTGGTTTATTCATTACTCGCATGCGACCTATGAGATCATGGCGAGATTATATACAGTCCGTTTCCTGTCCGCTGTCTCCGTAGTGGCGGCTCGTTGCTAGCTCCCCTTTGCCCTCCGCCCAGGCCTGTCCCAAGAAGATGTGATGCGCACCAAGGAAACTACAACAGCAATGTGCTTCAATCCAGAGCCAATGGAATGTAAGCCCACTGTAAGCACCGTATAAAGTAGTGAATGTGATTAACAACTGAACGGACGCTTTAGGTTCCTACTAGCCACACTTCAGATCACTCTTCTCTGTGAGATGAATACTGCAGATGATGTAAGACGACATCTGACGGTCCTATCGGACACTCTAAAAAGACGTCTACGGCGAAATATACACGCATATCGTTGGCCAACGAGGGAGTACTGCTCGACTAGCACTCAACGCTTTCCGGTGGATCCAATGCTCATACGAACCATTACGAACCGAAACCTTGCTTGATGCAATCACTGTTGAAATCGAACAGTCGGGAGAATTTTCTCGCAAGGACAGCATACGTGTGAATGATTTATTGAGAACCTCCTCATTTTGGACGAAGGTCTGAATGTTTTCCGGTTTGCGCATCTCACAGTGGATGAATACTTGGGTACTGGACTGCCCACAGTCGATTCTCACGCCACAATCGTAAAGGTTTGCCTCTCGCTGCTGCGCACTCCTAGCTCGCGGGGCAATTATGATGAATCCCTTCGGACAGAAGAAGGCCTTCAGTGACCGGCACCTCTTGCTGTATCCAGTGGTATTTTGGCCATGGCACTTAGCTCGTTTTGAAGATGCAAACACCTGTCCAATCGTGACACGCATCTGGGATACATTCGCATCGGGTCCTAATTACCGAAAGTGGCTGCACTATCATCGCAAAGGTGTTATTATCCGCAAGAATAGCGACGACGATTTTTGGCGAAGATCCCAATTTTCGCAGATACATGGCGGTGATCTTCTAGAAAGTCCCAACAGAAGCATTTACTCTTCCTATCGTGCCTATTTGGAGACCAGGATGTTACAGAGCTGCTGCTCGACCGGGGAGCCAGCATTATCGAGGTTTTGTATTCATAGGTCCGGGCGTGCGTATTTCCAGGCTTAAGTTTTGCTTTTTCTTGGGTAAGAACGCTCACAGGCTGAAGCCAGGTTTTGCCGCTGAGCTGGCGTTCTTAGAAATTACAGAGTACCTAGTATACACAGCTTCCCCGCAACAGTACACCATGAACACAGAACACAGCTCTCTCCCATCCTCCCACTTTCCACTGTCGCGTAACCTGAGCAGAGTTCGCGACACCTCAGCAAGCGTATATAGGATAATATTGCTCTATCACGGCCACCTCTGTGCCCGCGACGGAGTCCATACTAGAAACAGAGCATCAGAAAAGAGAAATAGAAACGAATGAGCTTCGTCTATCTCAGTCAAACTTTCTGTCATGGCGGTGGCGATGATGTCGAGTTCGAGCTGCCATGGCAACCCCACTTTTTCATCTTCGACAGGGGGTTGTGGTTGAATTTACCAATCAGCTAGTTTGTTTACATCTTGGCATGATTCACACGCCTGGCTTTCGTCCGTTGCTTATTAGTTATGCTCTGAGCTTCCGCCGGGCGTGCTTATGCATGACGATTTCGGACTAGCCTGGAGTTGAGTGGCATTCTAGTGGTTGTTGTCGTGACGACCCAAGCACGCGCGGACCTACAAAACCTCGATATTATCATACGCTCCCAGGACAGATGAGTCGTCCGGGTCCTCCTTGACAAGGGAGCCGATGAGGCAGCCACTGACGGAGACGGGTGGTCACCGCTGCGCTTGGTTTCCCGGAGCCGGCACGAGGCGATCGCCCGACTGCTGCTCGACCGGGGAGCCGATGTCTCGGCTTACGGCGAAGACGGGGGACGCCACTACACTCCACCTCCGAGAGTGGGCAAGGGGTAAATGCACGGCTGCTCCACGACCAGGGAGCCAGCATCACGGCCGGCGATGAAGGCGGTAGGACACCGCTACCTCTCGCCTCCGCAAGCGGGCACGAGGCGATTGTGCGGCAGCTCCTCGACGAAGCAGCCGACGTCTCCGCCGCAGGCGAAAAAGGGTGGACGCCGCTACATTTTGCCTCGGACAGTGGGCATGAGGCGGTTGCCTGCCTGCTCCTCGACCGGGAAACGTCATGGGTGGAGGCAGCGGCGCTGGGTGCCGGGGACGAGGCAGGCGATGGGCAAACCCCCACTGTGCGTTCCCACCCCCCCGTTCACGGCACCGGCTGGAGAGGAGTAGGGGTGGGCACGCTTCCGCTAGGTCTTTCCTTTTTGTCATTTCCTTTGTGATTTCTTTGGTACGCAATCATCTTTTCTCGCGGGACAGGCCTGGGCGGAGGGCAAAAGGGGAGCTTGCGACGAGCCGCCTTGCGCGGACTGCGGACAGGAAACGGACTGTAAATACTCCTCGCCATGATCTACATAGGTCGCACGCGAGTGATGAGTAATCAAAAAAAAATCAAAAAAAAATCGTGGTTTGTTATCGGCGCGCACATCCCAGTCGCGCTACTTCGCACAAGTGTCCAGCACTACATCAGGTGTGCGGCATGTGAGGGCGACGTGCCGCAGACCAGACAGTGTCCCAAAAACGACTGCGAAACTCATCCAATCGCAGGGCTCCATCGAGACGCTACCGCACGGATTGGGCCGTTGATGCAGCGGGGGGGGCAGCTACTCTAGCCCAACTACGGTTGATACCAACCTCTCGTGTTCGCCTACGTCGCCTGAAATACGATTCGTACCCAACCCCACACCCGACTCGACAATTTCTCGCTTTCCCCTCGACCCGTCGCCCAAACACTGCGACGTCGAAGAATATATACCGATAATCATCCCGCCATCCGCTGCGATCCGTCGAATGACGAATTTCTGGACGTTCGTCGTCGTCGCGGCCTCCGTGGTGACTGCCCTGCCGTGGGACGGCGCCAGCCCGACCGACTCGGTGGTGGCCGTCGCGAGCTTGGGTTGGACGCCGATTCCCACCCAGCCGCCACACTCATCATACGGCGGCAGGATGGTGCCGATGCCGGGAAAGCGCATCTTCGCCAGAGCCTTCACAGACCAATTGTGTGGGTACGTCAATGGCAATCCGGGTGAGTTCGAGTATCTCCGTGCCTTGGTTGGCCGTGTTTGCTGACGGCGATTACTCCGCAGAGTTGGCGTGGACCTGCGCATACTCCCTCGCCACTTGCACCTCCAGCAGCGGCTGGCTCGGCTGCTGCTATCCCGAATCCACTGGGACCGGGTGCGGATTCGAGACGACGTGCATCGTGAGTTTGTCGATGCGGTCCGGCGATTCTAAGGGGCGTGTCGGCTGACCGAAAGCGGTTCTAGGGCGCGGTTGGGCAATCGGCGTGTGGCGCCCCGTGTTTGTCGGACACGCTCATGGTCAAGTGGTGAGTTCGGTTTTATCCCTGGTCGTGGTGGTGGCCGTGGTGGTGCTGAGAAAGCGTTGTTAGCACCATGTCGGCCGCGCCGTTCTGCGTCCTGTATACCGACAACGAAGCAGGAGTGAGCGGGTGGGGCTGCACGAGTTACTCGGGCCGGACCGATTCTATCATGGTTAACTCGGCCATCACGATGGTGAGAGAACCGCCGTTGGTGCCGTCCAACAGCGAATCGGTGACCGGCGGCGACACGAAGTCGAACGTCGGTGCGATAGCCGGCGGCGCTGTCGGCGGCCTTGCCGTAGTCGTGTTCGGCGGCCTCGGCCTGTTCCTGGTCCTGTCGCGCCGCAAGAATAACGCCGCCGTCGCTGTCGCGCAGGGACAGACTGCGTACCAGCCAGGCGCGCCCACTGCACCGCCCATGATCCAGCAGCCCGCGATGCAGCCTATCCACCACGGCGGCTATCCTGGCCAGATTTGGAACAACCAGGTCTACGCGTCCGCCGCCCAGCCCCAGATGATGCCACAGCAGCAGAGCCACCAGGCCAAGTACGCGGACTCCGAGGTCGCCACGCCAGTCAACTGCCCGCCGCAGTACGGTGCCCAGTCGCAGCCGCAGTACTACCCGCCGCAGTAGCAGGGTTACTACGTCCAGCAGCCACAGAAGCCATAGCAGTTAGTGGCCCCGCCGCCGCCCAATCTGTCGGACGGACAATGAGATAGGAGTCATTCATTTCTTTTTTTTGCTTTTCCCCACCCATCGTTTCACGCGAGGGATGACTGGATGGATGGCCGGATAGATGGAGTTGGCCTGCGGGCGATATGAGCATCTTATTGTTTTATTTATACCTGCCGCTTTTTCCCTCATGACTTCTTCCTTATTTGCTTTCATTCTGCTCCACCTGTTCGCTTCAGGGCGTGCGAGGTACGGAGTACATTGGTCGTTATGCCTCCGTTAGTAGGGAAAAAATACTTGCGACATCAAGCTCGGCTCCAGAAGTTCACTGATGTTACTCACTTAGCCCTGAAGGATTTTATTACTGCCACCGACGGCGATGCAGGGCTGCAAATGTATGTGATTGTACGCTGGAAAAGTGCGCTAACTATCACTAAAGAGGTAAACTTCAAGCGCTGATAGCCGCGCCAAGCCGCGCGCTAGAGTGTTTATGGACTAGCGCAATATCAAAGGCGGCTATGGCCCGTGAGAGGATTTTCCACCAATTACTTCATTATCTACACGCTGTGGTCTTCCTTGTCTTTGCTGGTCCTCGGTCAGGGCGGTTTCGTCGCCATAGGCGGCACTTGGCATTGTAGGCGGGATTGGTTATACGTGTGTAGACCCATTTCTTCTCTTCCTCCCATTTCTCTTCCTCCCATTTCTTCTCTTCCTCCCATTTCTTCTCTTCCTCCCATTTCTTCTCTTCCTCCCATTTCTTCTCTTCCTCCCATTTCTTCTCTTCCTCCCATTTCTTCTCTTCCTCCCATTTCTTCTCTTCCTCCCACCTCCCGTTTCTTCTCTTCCTCCCGTTTCTTCTCTGCTATCTGCCTGAAGTTGTCTGGGGCTCATGGCGCCAGTCTATATGCGCCCCAGCGAGCGCTAGCGTGCGGCTAACGTCGCTTAGAAGTTTACCTCTTAAGTGAGATATACGGTATGTAGTCTCCTCAATGGTGCGGTCATACCAGTTGCGTTTGCGTTGGGTAGAATGGCCGCTGTGGGCAAGGGCACTTCCGCCGCGAACAAATCACCGTCTCACAATCCACACCTAGCTCAGAGAGGCAGTGCTCTACATAGAGCAGTCCGGAATAATTTTTGGCAAGGTCGGGACTGGCCGGGATATATCCAGACCGGCCAACCGTAGGTCGGGTCTGTCGGCAGACCTCGGGATAGGTCTGATTAAAAGGTTTGATTTTGTCGAAAATTCATTACACCTATACGGCGGTACTACGGCCTGCTGTACCCACCAGTAATTTGATGCAACTCATCAATTCTTTGGCGTGTGCTATCGCTACACTACACCTGATCCTCCTCACAAAGGGCATCCAACATCTGCTCAATCGCTTTAGCATCCTCCTTCGTAGCCGCTATCATCTCATCCCTCTGCCAGCTTTTCAAACACTCGACAGCCTCAAGTACGTCGTCCCCCATTCTGCAACGGCGATCAGAGAGAGCGATCTTTGCACCGCTGAACACACGTTCTGGCTCAGCACTCACTGCAGGGAGAGTGAGATATGTCAAAGCCATCCGGGCAAGATCATTCCAGTGCGGATCGTGCAAGACATCATACCACCAACCAACTACGTCTTGTACAGGGTGGATATGTGCCTGCTGCTGAAAGTAGTGTAGCATGTCGATATTGGATGGTAACTGCTTGTTACGCTTCAACTGGACCCGCCGGAGGCTAAGAAAAAAAAACCGACATTTTATAGTGTTATCCCGACGTCTGCAGACGTCGGCAGACCTGGAGAGGCAAGGTCGAGATCAGTCTACTTATATCCCGACCGGCCAGCCATTGGTCTGAATCTTCTTAATTTTATTTAGACCGACCGACCGTTGGTCTTTTTTATTTTTTTATTTTTTTTTATCAATACTCTCATGCGACCTTTATTTTTAGATCATGGAGAGCCAAAGTCTTTTCATTTAAACCAGAATGACTGAAGGAGCCCTTAAGAGTTCAAAAGACTCAGGATTCAACCCGAAGAGAAAACCCAAACACACTGGAGGACCAACAGGGCCTGGGAAGCCATAAAACTCAGCGACCAACCCTATAACTAACATCTCCCGAAGTGAGATCTAGTCAAGGTGGGCGAGTTACGATGAAACTTCCCAAGTCCAAGGAACACAGTTCCAGAAACTTTCAGGACGAAAACTCTTCAGCAGTGCAAAGGCTACCAGCCTCTGGTAGGTTTAATCAGACAAATACCAAGTCTGAGGAAAGTTTTTACTATCTGGCCAAAGATAGTTGCAGCTTAAGGATCTGCGAAGTCCTGATGAAGTTTCGATGCAGATTCCAACGCATGAATTTTAATGTCTTCAATTGACAACAATTTCCTTCCAAGAGGTGAGAACATCGCACAAAGCTCACTCTTCTTCCTCCAGTCAGAGGGCGTGGAAGACATCGAAAGGTTATTCAAGCCTTTCCTGTATTATCCACCAGTGGGGTCTTTTAATGTTTCGGAGGTAGTTTCAAGCTTACGTCTTACTCCATATACTCAAACCTCTCCCAATCTGTCGGCGAAGAGATCACTCGCTGCGTGATCCCTATTCTTCCCTTCAGTGCATTGATGCAGGGTGAGTTTTATGGCTTCCCAGGCCCCACGCCGACCGTTGGTCGGGTCGGGGTCTTGGCAGACCGACTTAGACCGGTCTGCCGACGTGTCTGGTCTATGTAGAACACTGCAGAGAGGGCCTCCCGATCTTTGTTGGATTGTCTATTGACTCAAAGAGGCCGAGGAGCACTGCGTATCTAACTGTCAAGTGATATCTACCTCGACAGCACGGCCAGCCGGTTTGCCACGAGATGTGCAGTGCGCGGAGATGGGCTCCGCGGGCTGCAGTTTGTTTTCTCGCCCCGCTTGGCGTGAAGGCTGAGATATGTGTATGCATCTAGCTGATTGCGATATTAATGGACACGGAGAGTTGCGGAATGGGCTGATTTCTGCGATAGTTGTGGCTATTTTTCGGTCCAGTTAAGCCGGGTTAGGTTTTCAAGATACTTGTGCATGCACCTCGGTGCTGAACGGTATTTTCTACTGACGTTGAACGGCCGCTCCGCGTTCCGGCTCTGGGAGAGTGTCAGAGCTCTCGCCGCCCGAGGGACACCACCACTGCATTACTGCTGCATCTACCGGAACTCCGGTGTAGCAGGAACCGCAGTTGGATACCACCAGCATGTCGATCGTGTCTCCTGCAAATTCAGCCGCCGTCCGTCACTTCGTTACACGCAATGGGTGCGTCGGGTAGGACACGTTGGCGTCGGGTCGGGCTAGCGCTCCGGGGGTCGTCGCGGGCAGACTGTTTATTGGCCGTTGGTTGAGCAGAGGGAGAGTGATCGGGATCTGGCGGTGGTGTTATTTTTCACATTGTGGCTGTGTTCGCTGGGCATGGGCAGCCCATTCCTTGGCTTGGCATTGACGGTCTACGGACGATGCACACTGGAGGGATAGTCTGCGAGAACTCGGCGCCGCCGAGCGGATATGGCGAGTGGCGGCGGGCGCACACGCTTCGCCGCCGGACAGCGCTGGTGAATCAATGGCGCTCCTGGTACAGCGTCGTCTCTCCCAGCAACGCACAGAAAGTACTAGTACATCTCTATCGACGGATAGTTGCAGCTGCGCGTTTTCCGAGCGCCGTCTTGTGTGCGGAAAGTGGGCGTCGAGAGTGGGATCAGTGTGGTGACCAGGCAGTGTCCCGAACCCGGCTGCGAAACGGGGCTATTCGCAGGGATCCATCTAGATGCTGCAGCACCGATTGGGCCGTCGACGCGGGGGGCAGCTGGCTTCCTGCGCACCTAACTACGGCTGAGACCGCCCTCTTGAGTTCTCGTACGTCGCCTGAAATACGATCCGAATCAACCCCACACCCGACTGGAAATGTCATCGCTTTCCCCTTAACCCGCTCACTCGAAATCGTCACTGCGACGTCGGAACAACGAACAAATAGCGGGCGAAAGTATATCCCGATAATAATCCAGCCATCCGCAGATTTCCATCGAATGACGAGTTTCTGGACGTTCGTCGGCGTCGCGGCCTCCGTAGCGACTGCCCTGCCGTGGGACGGCGCCAGCCCCACCGACCCGGTGGTGGCCGTTGGGAGCTTGGGTTGGACGCCGATTCCTACCCAGCCGCCTCGCTCGCCGTACGGCGGCGAGACGGTGCCGGCGCCCGGAAAGCACATCTTCGCCAGAGCGTTCACAGACCAATTGTGTGGCTACGTCAATGGCAATTCGGGTGAGTTCGAGTATCGCCGTGCGTTAGCCGTGTGTGCTGACGGTGGTGGCTCCGCAGTGTGGGCATGGAGCTGCATATACTCCCTCGCCACTTGCACCTCCAGCAGCGGCTGGCTCGGCTGCTGTTATCCCGAACCAACTGGGACGTGCAGCATCGTTACGACGTGCATCGTGAGTTTATCGATGCGGTCCGGCGATTCTAGCAGGTGTCGCCTAACCGACGGCGGCTCTAGGGCGCAGTTGAGCAATCGAAATGTGGCGTCTCGTGTTTGACGAACACGCTCATGCTCAAGTGGTGAGTTCGGTTCCATCCCTGGTCGTGGTGCAGTGGTGGTACTGAGAGGGCGTTGTTAGCACCGGCTCAGCCGCCCCGTTCTGCATCATGTACACCGACACCGAAGTCGGCCTGAACGGGTGGGGCTGCGCCGCGTCCTCTGGCGTGACCGAGTCCATCGTGGTCAACTCAGCCATCGCGATGGTGAGCGAACCGTCGGTCCAGGTCGTATGGCACATGTCGTCCATCTCGCCGTTGACGCTCCACGCGAGCCAGTTGCCGCCGTCTAGCAGCGAGTTGTGGCAGCCGACGGTGACCGGCGGCGGAACGGGGGCGAACGTCGGTGCGATCACCGGCGGCGCCGTCGGCGGCCTTGCCGTAGTCGTGCTCGGCGGCGTCGGCCTGTTCCTGGTCCTGTCGCTACGCAAGTGGGATACCGCCGCCGCTGCCGCGCAGGGCCAGACCGCGTACCCGCCCGGCACGCCCCCTGCACAGCCCATGGTTCAGCCGCCACCGATGGCGCCGATCCACCACGGCGGCTATCCCGACCAGATTTGGAACAACCAGGTCTTCGCGTACGTCCCCCAGCCCCAGATGATGCCACAGCAGCAGAGCCACCAGGCCAAATCTGTGGAGTCAGAGGTCACCATGCCCGTTGACGGCCCGTCGCAGCATGGTGCTCAGTCGCAGCTGCAGTACTACCCGCCGCAGCAGCAGGGTTACTACACCCAGCAGCCACAGCAGCCGCAGCAGTTGGCGGCCACGCCGCCGGCCGAGCTGCTGTCAGGCGGACAATGAGATAGGACTCGCGGATTTCTTTTTTTCGTGGTGCCCCTCATCCTTTTACGTGAGGCGAGAGGAGGATGGATGGCCGGATGGATGGAGTTATGGCCTGGGGGGCGATATGAGCATCATTTTTATTGTTTTATTCCTGCCGTTCTTCCCCTCATGATTTCCTTTTTGCTTTCGTTCTGTTCTGCCTCTTCGCTTCGGGGGGTGGGGGGTAGGCAAGTGACATTGATAATTCCTTTGTTTTTCCTTTGTCATTTCTTATGTCCTCCAAATTCGGGTACGCCAGGCGGGGGAGGGGAGTTCCCACGTCCCACCTAAGGACTGTACATAATACAGCCATGTTCCGCATGCCATCAATGATTCATCTTACAAATGCTCCCATCGATGACCAGACAAGAGGAGTTGGTTATGTGTAATGTACCGTTGACGAACGGCATAAAATGGCCTACTTACGTTTCAAACATTTAGATTTGGTAATTGGTAGTTAGTAACTCGATATTCAAAATCCACGCCGTATATCATCCTTGCATCGTTGTGGCGCCACCCTTCGTCGCGCTACAGGCCACCGCACCTCCACTCCTCATTTCCCTCAGGCCCTGAAGTTCCCATTCCGATCAATGATGTCTCACTCTGCGCTGCGCCCTCGGCCGGTGGCAGGGCCTGGCTCCCCGCATTCGTGGTGAAGAGGAAGTCGGGCATCCGTTGAAAGTTTTAACCTTTCATATACTCTCTGGCGGCACCCTATATCGGCGAGATCCCAGATCGAACCTACACTTCCACCTCCCAGCCTCCTTCCACAGTTCCGCCTATGTTGGAAAACTTCTCGCTGCTGTGATCAAGAATTGAGTATGTGACCTCGGTACTATGTATTAGGTCTAGTTGAAATCATAGTTGATGACGCAGTCGCGACGTCATAGATGACGAAGTCTAGTCATCATAGGTGATGTCGACATCGCCGTCTAGAGGATGTGGCCGTTCTATATAATGTCTCTATTCTCCTTCTCTTGCATTCTCTCTAATAATTCGAAGAACACTTAATATACTCATATATATTATCATGGGCCTCCCCTCTTCTTGCCCGCAACCGCTCATTTACTCTTCTCTCTACAGGGCACTCTCACGGTCATCGCGACCAACCAATCTTAGCCTGAGAATAATCTCCATTTCTCTCCGATTCGCGGTTCTCTTCCTTTAAGAGACCCGATAATAATCTGACAAATTTAACAGCCCACCGTATCTTTTACTAGGCTTTCCAGTACGGGCAGTTGGTGAAACGTGCGCCCCAGGTGGGAGACGTAGTAGCCGAGCCGAGCATACGCTCCAGGAGAGGTCGCGAGCAAGCATTTTGGCCATTGGTTGAGCGGTGGAAGAGTGATCGGGATCTGGCGGTGGTGCTGTTTTTCGCGCTGTGGGCGGCACGTTCGAGGCGCAGTCTGCGGTCACTCGGCGCCGCCAAGCGGATATGTATGACGAGTGGCGGCGGGCACGCACTCTTCGCCACCGGACAGTGCTGGAGACTCGATCGCTCCCCGCGACGAACAAAAAGTACTAGTACATGTCAATCGACGGACAGTTTCAGCTGCGCATGTTCCGAGTATCGCCTTGTGTGCGCTACGTGGGCAGCGCGAGTGGGGTCGGTGTGCGGGCCCGGCTGTATCCCGAACCCGACTGCGAAACCGGGCCAATTGCAGGGCTCCATCTGGGCGCTACAGCACCGATTGGGCCGTCGACGCGGGGGGTAGATGGGCTCCTGCACACCCACCCACGGGCTGAGGCCGTCGTCTCGTGTGCTTGAATCGCCTGAAAAACGATCCGTGCCAGCCCCTCACCCGACTCGACAATTTCATCGCTTTCCCCTCGACCCTCTCGCTCGGACTCTTCCCCGCGACGTTGGAAGGACGAATAGATAGTGGGCGAAAAATATACACCGATAATTATTCAGCCATCCGCAGCTATCCATCGAATGACGAGTTTCTGGACGTTGGTCGGCGTTGCGGCTTCCGTAGCGATTGCCCTGCCGTGGGACGGCGCCAGCCCGACCGACCCGGTGCAGGCCGTCGAGAGCTTGGGTTGGACGCCGATTCCCACCCAGCCGCCGCTCTCGCCATACGGCGGCGAGATGGTAAAGATGCCCGGAAAGCATATCTTCGCCAGAGCGACAGACCAATTCTGCGGGTACGTCATGGACGATCCGGGTGAGTTCAAGCATCGCCGTGCGTTGGTTGGCTGTGTGTGCTGACGGCGATGGCTCCGCAGTGTGGGCGTTGAGCTGCGAATTCTCCGCCGCCACTTGCACCGCCAGCAGCGGTTGGTTCGGCTGCTGCAATCCCAGACCTTCTGGGACCAGCTGCGGCATCGACACGACGTGCATCGTGAGTTCATCGATGCGATCCAGCCATCCTAGGAGGTGTGTCGGCTAACGGAAGGCGGTTGTAGGGCGCGGTTTCGCGATCGTCTTGCAGCATCTCGTGTTTGGCAGATACACGCGTTCTCAAGTGGTAAGTTCGGTTCCATCCCTGGTCGTGGTGGGGGCCGTGGTGGTGATGGTGGTGGTGCTGACAACTCTTTGTCAGCACCGACTTAGACGCACCGTTCTGCATTATGTACGTTGACACCACAGCCGGCCTAAGCGGGTGGGGCTGCGCGAGGAACGCGGGCTTGACCGACATCATCTCTATCAACCTGGCGATCACGATGGCGAAGGAACCGTCTGTCACGTCGAGCGTGTCGTCCACCCCGTCCGACAGCGGTTTGTCGCAGCCAACGGTGACCAGCGTCAAGTCAAACGTCGGTGCCATCGCCGGCGGCGCTGTCGGTGGCCTTGCCGTAGTCGTGCTCGGCTGCGCCGGCCTGTTCGTGGGCCTGTCGCTCCGCAAGAGGAAAACCGCCGCCGCTACCGCGCCGGGCCTGACCGTGTGTCAGCATGACGCGTCTCCCGCGCAGCCCATGTTCCAGCAGCTCCCGATGCAGCCGATGTACCCCGGCAGCTATCCCGACCAGAATTGGAACAACCAGGTCTACGCGCCCGCCGCCCAGCCCCAGGTGATACCACAGCAGCAGAGCCACCAGGCCAAGTTCGCCGACTCCGAGGTCACCGCGCCTGCAAGTGGCACGCTGCAGTACGGTACTCAGCCGCCGCAGCAGCAGGGCTACTACTCCCAGCAGCCACAGCAGCCGCAGCAGTTGGCGGCCCCGCCGCGGGCCGAGCTGTCAGACAGACAATGAGATAGGACTCGCGGATTTCTTTTTTTCGTTGTGCCCCTCATCGTTTCACGTGAGGCGAGATGTGGATGGATGGCCGGATGGATGGCGTTATGGCCTGGGGGGTAGGCAAGCGACATTCATGCTTCCTTCCTCTTTCCTTTGTTATTTCTTATGTCCTCCAAATTCGGGTAGGCCAGGCGGGGGAGAGGAGTTCCCCCGTACCACCTGAGGACTGTACATATTACAGCCATATTCCGCATGCCATCAATGATTCATCTTACAAATGCCCCCATTGATGACCCGACAAGCGGAGCTGATTATGGGCTGTAATCTAACGTTGGCGAACGGCATAAAAAGGCCTTCTTACGTTTCAAACTTTTAGACTTGGTAATTAGTAATTAGTAATTCGATATTCAAAATCCACGCCGTAAATCATCCTTGCATCGTTATGACGTCACCCTTCGTCATGCTGCAGGCCGCCGTACCTCCGCTCCTCTTCATTTTCCCTCCGACCCTGGAGTTCCCATTCCTCGGCCGGTGGCAGGGCCTGTCTCCCCGTATTTGTGGTGGAGAGGAAGCCGGCCATCCGTTGTTGAAAGTTTTAACTTTTCATACTAGCTGCCTGCACCCTATCGGCAAGGAGATCCCAGATCGGGAACCGGCACCTCCACCTCCCAGTCTCCTTGCACACTTCCGCCCATGTTGGAAAACCTTCTCGCTGCTATGATCAAGGGTTGACTATGTTACCTCGGTACCATTAGGTCTCGGTGAAATCATAGTTGATGGCGCAGTCGCGATGTCATAGATGACGAAGTCTAGTCATCATAGGTGATGTCGACATCGCCGGCTAGGGGAGGTTGTCATGAGATGTGGCTCGGACGGGGTCCGGGCACATTCTCGGAGATGAGACTGATAGCGTCGGCACATTGTCCGGTGGACTAGCCACCGTGACCGATAGCGTCGGCATACCGGCCTCCGGTGGAATAGCCATGGAGACCGATATAATGGGGCGTCCCGCGCCAGGACGTTCGCTCTACACTGAATATACTGTATACCGATACACATATCTTGATAGGTTATGAGCCCGGATTGATCGCTTTATCAATCACAACACCTATACCTGAAACCATTCCCCTTATTTTTCAGCCG
>Ga0307516_10003810_pt1 | contig 19133 bp, 17 predicted proteins | sample 19_EM_MG_FD_203310 | JGI IMG/M metagenome (GOLD analysis project Ga0307516, IMG submission 203310) | Populus trichocarpa ectomycorrhiza microbial communities from riparian zone in the Pacific Northwest, United States - 19_EM | ecosystem: Host-associated > Plants > Roots > Unclassified | place... | reverse complement strand
TCCAGTCCTGAAGCGCGAGGTCGTAGCTGTCTTTGATGCCGAGCCGGCGCTGTTCGGGGCTATCCACCAGGAACAAGCCGCCGAACGACCAGAACGCCTGGCCGCCGAGGTTCTGCTCGCCTTCCTGGTCGATGACGATGACACGCTTGCCGGCGTCCGCGATTTCCGTTGCTGCAACCAGCCCGGCCAGCCCGCCGCCGACCACGATGACATCCGCGTCCTCAGCCATCGCGTGTTCCCCCATTTTCCCGTTGATTCAAGACCACGTCATCCGATGCGGTCAACGGCAAGTGCCGCTTGCCTGTGGCGGCCCAGCCACCGTGCTATGTTAACTTGTTCCAGTTTGGGACCTTTCCGGCCCAGGGAGCCAGCAGGGGTGCAGCGTCGCTGCAACACTTAATTTGAATTTGTTTTGAGCGGCTCCCGCTGCCTAGACAAAATCGCAGTCTCGCACGACGCTGGCGAAGTCTTGCATCACTGAGACGATCAGATTCGGGTTCGACGTTTCGAAGACTGGGGCTGGGATATGAAGCTGGTGACGGGGTTGCTCGCGGCGGTGCTGCTGCTGGCAGGGGTTGCATCGAGCCAGGCGGTGGTCCGGATTGCGGATGACCGTGGCGGCCGGATCGGCACCTATGTCGACAAGTACCAGGGCCTGCGGACCTCCGGCGAGACGGTTATCATCGACGGCCTGTGCGCCTCGGCCTGCACCATCGTCCTCGGCGCGGTTTCCCGGGACAAGATCTGCGTCACCTCGCACGCCACGCTCGGTTTCCATGCTGCCTGGGATTTCGGCGCCAATGGCCGGGCGGTCACCAACGCCGAAGCCACCCAGATGCTGTATTCGATGTATCCGACGGCGGTGCGGCGCTGGATCTCGCAGCGTGGCGGCCTGACCCCGCGCATGATCTTCCTGCGCGGCAAGCAATTGCAGGCGTTGTACAAGCCCTGCTACCTCGACGCCCAGGCCTCCGCGATCAAGCCGGCGTCTCGCTGAGATCGCCCGCGTCTCGCTAACGGCTTTGTTTTGACGCGTTTTCTTTACGCGAACCGACCTCCACTTCGCTCGAAAACGCTATGTTAGATTTTCCTCCGGATGACGTGATCGGCTGCGCGGCCATGGCGCTTGCCTGGGCCGGGAACTGGCCCTATCTGAACCCCATGGTTCAGCCGATTTCCACCCAGCACGGGATGATGGCGGCGACCCGGCCGCAAGCCAGGGTGGCGTCCGCGATCGTTTGGGGCGCGGCAAGCCTTGGCGCACTCGCACTGCTTGGCGCCGCCGCGCTCTGGTTCCACTACGGGACCGCGGTGTTCTTTGAAATGATCGCCGCCGGCATCTCGGCCTGCTTCTGATCCGGACATAAGGAATCTGACATGGACCGGACCACCCGCCCGCTGGTCATCTTTGCGGCCTTTGCCGGCAGCCTGCTGGTCGGGCTCGTGATCATGCTGTGGGCGCTCGGCGGCCTGCGCACCGTCACCGCGCCGGCTGCGATCGGAGGGCCGTTTCAACTGACCGACCAGGCCGGCCAGACCGTGACCGACCAGAACATGAAGGGGCGCCCGACGCTGATTTTCTTCGGCTTCACCCATTGCCCGGACGTGTGCCCGACTTCGCTGTTTGAGATTTCCGAGGTGCTGAAGGCGATGGGCAAGGACGCCGACCGGGTCAACGCCTATTTCGTCTCGGTCGATCCCGAGCGCGACACCGCGGTCGCAATGAAGGATTACCTGTCGAGCTTCGATCCGCACCTGAAGGGGCTTACAGGCAATCCGGAGGCAATCGCCAAGGTGCTCTCGGCTTACCGGGTCTACTCCAAGAAGGTCCCGCTCAAGGACGGCGACTACACCATGGACCACACCGCGCTGATCTATCTGATGGATCGCGACGGGCACTTCGTCGCGCCGTTCAACCTGAAACGGACGCCCGAGGAAGCCGCGGTCGATCTGAAGCGTTATCTCTGATTCCGCATAAGCCGCCAAAAGCCGCAAAACGGCCCTCGCATCGGGGGCCGGATGGTCTATAAGGCCGTGCATTCCCGTAACAATTCGCTTCGTAATGCCAGAGATCTCCCAGTTATCCCGCGCCAGATTGCCACGAGGCGTCCGCAGCCTGCTGACCGGCCTGTCGATCGCGGCTGCGCTGACGGGCGCGTTTTCCGGTGGCAAGGCTTGTGCCCAAACCGCACCCCGACCCGCGGTCGAGGCCGCGCCGCAGGCGGTACCCGGCTTCTGGGACCCGCGGCGGCGGCCGGACCGCCCCGATCTGTCGCGCCTGACCGTGATCCGGTTCCTGACCGAGACCGATTACCCGCCGTTCAACTTCACCGGTCCCGACGGCAATCCGGCCGGCTTCAACGTCGATCTGGCGCGCGCGCTGTGCGACGAGATCAAGGTCAGCTGCACCGTGCAGATGCGCCGGTTCGAGACGCTGATCGACGCCATCACCAGCAACCGCGGCGACGCCATCATCGCGTCGATGGCGGTGACGCCGCAACTGCGCGCCAGGGTCGATTTCACCGATCCCTATTATCGGGCGCCGGCGCGCTTCGTGTCGCGGCGCGACGCCGTGATGCCGGAGGTTCGCCCCGAATATCTCGAAGGCAAGAAGATCGGCGCCATCGCCGGCACTTCGCACGAGGCTTATCTGAAAGCGATGTTCACCGACGCCGAAATCAAATCCTACGCCAATGACGACGCGTTGCGGCTCGGCTTAAGGCGGAGCGAGGTCGACTTCATCTTTGGCGACGCCATTGCGCTGGCGTTCTGGATCAACGGCACTGATTCAGCCGAATGCTGCGCATTCTCGGGCGGGCCCTTCGTCGAAAGCCGCTATTTCGGCGAGGGCATCGGCATTGCGGTGCGTAAGGGCAATGATCTGCTGCGGCAGTCGCTGAACTGGGCGCTGTTCCGGCTCTGGGAAAAAGGCCGCTACACCGATTTGTGGCTGCGTTATTTTTCGATCAGCCCGTTTTGACCCCTCGTCATTGCGAGCGAGGCGACGCAGTCCACGCTTCCTTCGTTGCGAAATGGATTGCTTCGCTTCGCTCGCAATGACGGTTATATAGCCAACGAGCCTATTTTTTGGCCCCGGAGAAAGCCTCATCTCAATGTCCACGATCGATCCGCCCAGCCCGAGCGATTTGCGTGCGCTCGCCGAACAATCCAACGCCTGGCCGTTCGAGCAGGCGAAAGCGATTGTCGCGCGGCTGAAAAAGAATCCAAAGGACGAGGTGCTGTTCGAGACCGGTTACGGTCCGTCGGGGCTGCCGCATATTGGCACCTTCGGCGAGGTCGCACGCACCACCATGGTGCGCCATGCGTTTCGCGTGCTGACCGAGGACAAGATCAAGACCAAGCTGCTGGCGTTCTCCGACGACATGGACGGCCTGCGCAAGGTGCCGGACAACGTCCCCAATCGCGACATGATGACGGCCCATCTCGGCAAGCCGCTGACGCGCGTGCCGGATCCGTTCTCGAACGAGTACCCCTCGTTCGGTGCTGCCAACAACGCGCGCCTGCGCGCGTTCCTCGATCATTTCGGCTTCGACTACGAGTTTGCCAGTTCGACCGATTACTACACATCGGGCCGCTTCGACGCGACGCTGCTCAAGATGCTCGCTGCCTACGACAAGGTCATGGCGATCATCCTGCCGACGCTGGGACCGGACCGGCGCGCGACCTATTCGCCGTTCCTGCCAGTCAGCCAGACCACCGGCGTCGTGCTGCAGGTGCCGATGATCCGCCGCGACATTGTTGCCGGCACCATCACCTATGTGGACCCGGACACCGGCGGCGAGGTCGAAACCCCGGTCACGGGCGGCAATGTGAAGTGCCAGTGGAAGGCCGATTGGGCGATGCGCTGGGCAGCACTCGGCGTCGACTACGAGATGGCCGGCAAGGATCTGATCGACTCGGTGAAGCTCTCGGGCCAGATCGCCAGGGCACTGGGCGCCACGCCGCCGGAAGGGTTCAATTACGAACTCTTCCTCGATGAGCAGGGTCAGAAGATTTCAAAGTCGAAGGGCAATGGACTGACGATCGACGAATGGCTGCGCTATGCGTCGCCGGAATCGCTATCGCAGTTCATGTACCGTGAGCCGAAGGCGGCGAAGCGACTACATTTCGATGTGATCCCGCGCAGTGTCGACGATTACCAGCAATTCCTCGACGGCTATCCGCGGCAGGATGCCAAGCAGCAGCTCGCCAATCCGGTCTGGCATATTCATGCCGGTCTGCCGCCGAAGGCCGACATGCCGGTCACGTTCCAACTGCTGCTGACGCTGGTGTCGTCGTCGAATGCGGAGAATGCCGAAACGCTGTGGGGTTTTATCGGCCGCTACCGGCCCGGCGTCACACCGCAGACGCATCCAAAACTCGATGCGATGGTCGGCTACGCCATCAATTATTATCGCGACTTCGTGGCGCCGACCAAGCAGTTCCGCGAGCCGAGCGACGGCGAGCGTGTGGCGTTGCAGGATCTGCGCGACGCGCTGTCGCAACTGCCGACGATTTCGACGGCGGAAGATATCCAGAACGTGGTCTACGAGATCGGCCGCCGCGAGCCGTTCCTCGATCTGGTCAAGAAGGGCAAGGATGGCCGTCCTGGCGTCTCGCTCGACTGGTTCAACATGCTCTATCAGGTGCTGCTCGGTCAGGAAAAAGGCCCGCGCTTCGGCTCGTTCGTCGCGGTGTATGGGTTGGCGAATGCGGTGACGATGATCGACGGCGCACTGGCGAGATCGGGGTAATCTCCGTCGTCCCGGCGCAGGCCTACGCCGGGACGACGGTGAGAACTTTAATGGCTCGCAGCCGCTCGCACCTGCTCCGCAAACGCGTGCCAGATTTCTGGGCGCCAGCTTCCGTTGGCCGCGCCCGATGTGGAGGGCAGTATCCAGATCCTTGTGTGGGCAATTCGTTCAGCCTGCTCGCCGTAATCTCGTTTGCCGCCAAGAAACCCCTGTCCCGCCGCCTTGCTCGTGAAGGCAAGGAAATTGGGACGAAATACCGAGATTGAATGGCCCAGGCGCGACCGTGCATCCAGTCCCAGTTCTGACAGCGGAATTTGATGATCCATTCCCGAATGCGATTTGACGAGGTCGGTGAGGCCGATCCGATGTTGCAGCAGATCGCGGTATTGATGCGGCTGCATCAGGCTGGGAGTGAGTCCGGTCTCGTATAGAATCTTCCAGAATTTGTTCTGCTTGTGCGCGTAGTAGGCCTTGGCTTTGGCCGATGCCGTTCCAGCGGCCATCCCGCACAAGACAACGCGCAGGGAATCCTGTAGCACGTCGTTGAGAACATCTGGCAGGTCAGGCAATTTCTACTGGCTCGCCCACACGATCCGCGCGATCCACTCGACGTCGCCGGCGTCGAGCGCGCGGTCGGCCTGCGCCGGATTGAGCGATTGCAATTCCAGCGTCTTGGCGGTGCGGCGCTTCAATTCCTTCACCATCACCTCGCCGCCGGAGGTCTTCACCACCACACGGTCGCCGCGGCGGATCGGCGTGCCCGGCGACACCACGATGACGTCGCCGTCGCGGTATACGGGCTTCATCGAATCGCCCGAAATCTCCAGCGCGTAGGCGTGCTCATCGCTCGCCGCCGGCAGCGCCACCTCGTCCCAGCCCTTGCCGGTTGGAAAACCGCTGTCGTCGAAATGGCCGCCGCTGCCGGCTTGCGCCAGGGCCAGCAGCGGCACCGATTGCTGGCTCCGCGCGCCGTCGCCGATCAGCTGCACGAAAGTGTCGATCGAGGAATTGGTGGCGGCGAGCGCCTTGGAGACCGATTCGGTCGAAGGCCAGCGCTCGCGGCCGCCGCCGGTGATGCGCTTGGATTTGTTGAACGTAGTGGGATCGAGGCCGGAGCGCTTGGCGAGGCCCGAGGACGATAGCCCGGCGCGTTCGGCAAGGCGGTCGAGTGCGGTCCAGACCTGGCCATGGGTGAGGATGCGCTGGGCTTTGGACTGTTTCGCCATGGCAGATCTCAAGATCGAATCTAGGAATTATTGCCTGAATCGGCCGGTTCTGCAAATCTGTGGCAAGGCGGTCCCGTACGGCGGCGCTTGAGTTACGCCTCTGCCGCCTTTACGGTCGGCGCCCGACCCCCAATTCCGGGGAAAATCCCAAGAGACTCAACAACAAACGAGACTCAACGACATCAAGGGAATGCCGGCGAAGTGCCCACAATCTACAAAATCAGTCCTGCCTCGGCCTGGCGCGAGGCCGAACGGCAAGGCGTCTATAAGGGCAGTGCGGACGATGCGCGCGACGGCTACATCCATTTCTCGACCGCTGCCCAAGTCGCCGAGACCGCGCGAAAACACTATTTCGGCCAGACCGGGCTATTTTTGATCGCGGTCGACGCCGATGCGCTCGGCGACAGCCTGCGCTGGGAGCGTTCGCGCAATGACGAGCTGTTCCCGCATCTCTATGGCGAACTCGATCTCGGCGCGGTGACTCGCATCCTCGACATGCGGGCGCGGTCCGACGGCTATCACGACATTCCGGAGCTTGCGCCGTGATCCGCGCCTTTGACGCCCTCTCGCTGCCGCTGCTGCGCTGGTTCGATCCGGAGGATGCGCATCGTATGGCGATCCAGGGTCTGCGGTTGTTGCCGCCGATACGGCCGAGGCCGCAGGATTCGAAACTGGCGGTGCGCGCCTTCGGCCTGAACTTTCCCAATCCGATCGGGATGGCGGCAGGCTTCGACAAGAGCGCCGAGGCGCCCGACGCGCTGCTGCGGCTGGGCTTTGGTTTCGTCGAGATCGGCTCGGTGACGCCCAAACCGCAAGCCGGCAATCCGCGGCCGCGGCTGTTTCGAATGGAGCGCGACGAGGCGGTCATCAACCGCATGGGCTTCAACAATGACGGCGCGGAGATCGTGCTGCGGCGGCTCGCCTCGCGCGCGCATCTTGGCGGCATCGTCGGCGTCAATGTCGGGGCCAACAAGGATTCGGCCGACCGCATCGGCGATTACGTCAAGCTGATCGAGACCTTCGCGCCGGTGGCGAGTTATTTCACCGTCAACGTCTCCTCGCCGAACACGCCGGGCCTGCGCAATTTGCAGCAATCCGCCGCCCTCGACGAACTGCTCGCCAGGGTGATCGATGCGCGCGAGCGGGTGCGCAAGAACTCCGGCGATTCCCCGGTGCTGCTCAAGGTCGCGCCGGATCTCAGCCTCACCGAGCTCGACGACGTCGTGCACATCGCGCGCTCGCGCCGCATCGACGGCATGATCGTGGCCAACACCACGCTGGCGCGCCCATCCACCTTGCGCGAAACCACCCGCGCCAGGGAGCAGGGCGGGTTGTCGGGGCGGCCGCTGTTTCGATTATCGACCCGCATGGTGGCGGAGACCTATGTGCGTGCCGAAGGCGCGTTTCCCTTGATCGGCGTCGGCGGCATCGACTCGGGCGGTGCGGCCCTGACAAAGATCCGCGCCGGCGCCAGCCTGATCCAGCTCTATTCGTCGCTGATCTACAAGGGCCTCGGCCTGGTCGAAGACATCAAGAACGATCTCTCCTCGACGCTATTGCGCACCGGACGCGAGTCGCTGTCGGAAATCGTCGGCGCCGATGCGGCGACGATTACGGCCGAGGACTGGCCCGTGAAGTAACGTACCTCGTGCCCCGGATGCTGCGCAGCGCGCCGCTCTTGCGGCGTGGTGCGCTGCTGATCCGGGGCCCATCGTGGGTCCCGGCTCTGCGGAGCGGCACTTCGCGCCGCACCGCGTCCGGGACACGAGAGCGTCGAAGTGCAAACAGATCAGCTTTAGTTCCTCTCCTTGAATGACGCGCTGAACAGCCCTGGATAATGCAACGCCTTCAGCCCGCCGCGTGTGGCGTAATGCACCAATAGCGCTCCCCATAGCCCCGCACTTCCGAGCAGTACCGGCACCGCATGTGCCGCTCAATCTCGGGATGATCACCCTGACACAAACGGAGTACTCCGTGAAAGAAGTGCTCCACTCCCGAAAGAATGTTGCGCTCAGAAACACTTTGATGTTCGGCTAACGATCTACAACATCTTCCGAAATCGATTCCAGCGAGAGGTGAGGCCCGCTATCGGCGGCGTTGCAACTCTAATGACATCGCAAACGACAAGTTCGCCGAGAACTTTCCGCAAGAGAGGTTATACGTAGGGGAAGCAAATGACACAGCCCCCTTCAGGAGCAATGGGAGTCGCGGGTAAGCGAAATCCACGAACAGGCAGTTCAGTGAGAGCGCATGAATTGAAACTGCCGCTGAAAGTTCATCATCGAGAAGAAAGCCACGGGCCCCCAGGAGCTGATCCTGGTCCGGCGGGTTTCGATTTCGTGCTGCCGGATGACGACCGCCGTGCTGAAGCTCTGAGGGCGTTTCTGTCTCGAGGTTTCACGGGGCGGAAGGCTTGATGAAAGATGGCTGGTGATGGCCTGCAATTCCACCGTGCCGTCGAAGCCATGGAAATCTGGAGCGCGAGCCGCGACGGCTTTTCGTTCGTGATCACCCACGAGAGCCCTGCCGGCCCCGGCTTTCACGGGCGGCTCGGCTATATGGCGTCATGGCGCCGCATTCATCAGAGCATTGGGGCGATCAAGGTCGGCGGATCGCCGTTTGAAACGTTCGCAGAGGCTGAGGAAGTGTGCAACGTCATGCTGAAACATCTGACGAGCGAAAGCTGATGAGGCCTCACTCCTTGAACGACGCCTTCAACAGCGCCGGATAACGCAGCGCCTGAAGGCCGCCGCGAGCGGCGTAGTGCACCAGGAATGCGCCCCACAGCCCGGCATTGCCGAACGATCGCAGCGCCAGCCATGCGCCAAGGAAGGTCGCCAGCGACAAGAGCATCAGATTGCGCATGTCACGGGCCCAGGTGGCGCCGATATAGATTCCATCATAGGCAAAGGCGAACACGCCGAGTAGCGGCGCGAAGATCACGAACGGCAAATAATCGCGCGCGATGCGCCGCACCTCGGTGCTCGCCGTCATGATGTCGATCAGTGATGTGCCGGCCAACGCGAATATTGCGGCCACCGCGAACGCAAAGCCAAAGCCCCAGAACAGGACCAGCCTGACCGCGCCGGCGAACCCGGCCTTGTCTCGCGCGCCATAGGCGCGGCCGCAGAGCTGCTCGGCGGCATTGGCGAGGCCGTCGAGGAAGAAGCCGCTGATCATCAGGAAATTGTTCAGCACGGCATTAGCGGCGAGCGTCACGTCGCCAGCGCGGGCGCCCTGTGCGGTGAAGAACAGGAAGGCCGCGATCAGCGCCGCGGTACGAATCAGGATGTCGCGATTGACCGTCAGCAACCGCATCAATTTGCTGCGGTCGAACAGCGTCGCCCGCGAGACGGCCGCTTGCCCATGGGAGAGCTGCTGCGCGATTAAAATGCCGAGCAGCAGCCCGGCGGCTTCCGCGATCACGGCCGCGATCGCCGCACCGGCGATGCCGAGGTCGAGCGCCAGCACCAGCAGCACCGTCGCCGCCACGTTGGTGAGGTTGATGGTGATCTGCGTGCCGAGCGCGAGCCTGGCGCGTGCCTGGCCGACCAGCCAGCCGAGCATGACATAATTGGCAAGCGCCAGCGGCGCCGACCAGATCCGGATCATGAAATAGGTTTTGGCGGCGCGGGTGACGCCCGCGCTGCCGCCCATGGCGCCGAACAGGATGCCGGCGAGCGGTATTTGCAGGACAATGAGCGCGGTACCGATCAGGACTGCGACGATGAAGCCGCGAATCAGGATGGCGCGCAATTCGGTCGTCTCGCCGGCGCCGAGCGACTGCGCCGCGAAAGCCACCGTGCTCATGCGCAGGAAGCCGAACAGCCAAAAGATGCAGTCGAACAGGACCGAGGCCATCGCCACGCCGCCGAGCAGCGTGGCGTCGCCGAGCCGGCCGATCGCCATGGTCGAGACGATGCCGATCAGCGGCGTCGTCAGGTTCGCGACCATCGCCGGGCCGGCGATGGCGAAAACCTGTGTCGTCGTGACTTTTGAGGGAGGAGGCGATAACAGTGTTGCGGCTCTAGCGTCCGCGCGGGGTGCCGAACAGCCGCGACAGCAGCCAGATCGGAATCACGATCACGGCGCCGAGCAGGAAGTAGCGCCACAGCCAGCTGACGGCGTCGAAGCCGAGATCCCAGAGCCGCTGGAACAGCATCCGGATGCTGTGCAGGATATTCCAAGGATCGAAACCGATGGCGGCGAGCACCACGCCGACCAGGATCGACAGCAGGATCAGCCGGAACGCCACCGTCAGCGGCGAGCCGCCGAGAAAACGATAAAGGCCGTCATTGCTGGCCGGTAAATCCCTGACGTCGTTGGGCATCGATGCTCTCCTGCGGGTCACGCCCGCGTATTGTAGCGTTTTCGAGCGAAGTGGATACCGGTTCGCGTGAAGAAAACACGCCAAAGCAATAAACTCTAGTACAGCGGACAGCAGATGGGGAACCCGTGTCAGCTCGTCAATGGCTCCTCGGATTACGGGGCGGTAATGCTGGCCAAAAGGCTATCCTGGATCAGGCAGCCTTTGCGTGTGGCAGCCGCCACGACCACCGTTCACGCAGATGATGCGGCAGGCATCATCCATCGCGCAATCAAGGAAGAACCACACGAAATACGACACCAATATGGTGGAGGCGACCCACAGGGTCATCTTGGTCGATCGATCCAAATTCGCACCGCTAAGTTATTCGCGCCGACTTTGCCATCTCTGCGACAATAGTCATCCCGTTCCAGCATCGCTTTTCAACATTCGTTCAAGCGTTTCCAGCCGATCGGCCTCCCGCGGCGGCTTGTCCCAGCGCAGTCGGCTGATGCGCGGAAACCGCATCGCGACGCCGGATTTGTGCCGCGGCGAGCGCGCCAGCCCCTCGAAGGCGACCTCCAGCACCAGCCCCTGGTCCGGCTCATGCACGACATGGCGGACGGGGCCGAACTTCTCGGTGGTATTGCGGCGGACGAAACGGTCGATCTGCAACAGTTCCTCGTCGGTGAAGCCGAAATAGGCCTTGCCGACCGGCACCAGCTCTTCGCCATCCTTGCCTGCGGTCCAGACGCCGAAGGTGTAGTCCGAGTAGTAGGACGAGCGCTTGCCGTGTCCGCGCTGTGCATACATCAGGACGGCGTCGATGATGTGCGGGTCACGCTTCCACTTCCACCATTGGCCTTTTGGCCGTCCCGGAAGATAGGCGGCGTAACGGCGCTTCAGCATCACGCCCTCGACCGCGTCGGCGTCTTCGCCGGCGCCGGCTTGGGCCGGATCGCCGCGCGCGGCCGCGAGCGCATCCCAACTGTCGAAGTCGATCGTCGGCGACAAATCGATCCTGACATCGTCGAGTTTCTTGACGAAGGCTTCCAGCCGCGCGCGGCGCTCTTCGAACGGCAGCTCGCGCAGATCGTCCTGATCGTCGCCGAGAAGATCATAGGCGCGCAGGTGGATCGGATAATCCTTCATCAGCTTCGGCGACACGACTTTGCGGTTGAGGCGCTGTTGCAGCACGTTAAAAGTCTGCACCCGGCCCTCGCGCAGCACCAGCAACTCGCCGTCGAGAGCGCCGGGCAGATGCAGCGACGGCACCAGATCCGGAAAGCTTTTGGTGATGTCCTCGCCGGTGCGCGAATATAGCCGCGCCTGCATATGGCCGCGTTCGTCGCGGCCGGAGACGGCCTGCACCCGGATGCCGTCCCATTTCCATTCGGCGATGAAGTCGGCGGGATCGAGGCTAGTGAAATCCGCATCCTCGATCGCATGCGCCAGCATCACCGGGCGGAACGGCGTCGGGTCCATATTGACGGGCTTTTCGCTGCGTCCTTCCAGCCAGGCGAACAGGTCGAGATAGGGCGGGGAGAGGCCCGGCCACAGCAGCTCGATATCGTGGGCGTCCTTACCTCCGAGATTTCCGGCGGCGGTTTTCGCCAGCCGCGCCGAAATGCCGATCCGCATCGCGCCGGTGACGAGCTTTAGCAGCGCCCAGCGCCCGGTCTCGTCGAGCTCGTCAAGCCAGCGCGCCAGCTGTTTCGGCAGCTCGGTCTTGCCGAGGGTACGAAGCGTGGTGACGACTTCGGTCAATGTTGGTGGCGGCGGGTTGTTGTGGCCGGGCAGGGGCACCTTCGGCCACATCAGCGCCACCGTTTCGGAGAGATCGCCGACATAGTCGTAGGACAATCCGAACAGCACGGGATCGGTGCGGTCAGTGATCAGGTCGCGGATCAGGCCGGGCTTGGCGTGCTTGAACGACAGCGCGCCGGTCAGCGCCGCCAGCGCGTAGCCGCGATCGGGATCGGGCGTTCCGCGAAAATACGCCGTGATCAATCGCAGCTTGTTGTTGCGGCCGGGCTCATAGGTGAGGCGATCCAGCAACTCAGCGAAGCGGTTCATGCCTCGGCCTCGCCGGTCGGCAGTGCCTCGTGCTCATCCTCATCGCCGTAACCGACGAGGTCGAGCGGCCGCGCCGCAAGGCCCTTGGCCTTGCACCAATGCACCAGCGCGTCTTCCTGGCCGTGGGTGACCCAGATTTCACCGGCGCCGGTGGCTTCGATGGTCGCGGTCAGGCCGTCCCAATCGGCGTGGTCGGAAATCACCAGCGGCAATTCGACGCCGCGCTGGCGGGCGCGCGCGCGTACCCGCATCCAGCCCGAGGCAAAGGCGGTGACCGGATCGGGAAACCGTCGCGTCCAGATGTCTGAGGTGGCTGACGGCGGCGCCAGCGTGATGGTGCCGGCGAGGTCGGCCTTCTTCATGCCCTTGACGTCGCCCAGCTCGCCGAGTGCAACGCCGCGGCTCTGGTAGTAATATGTGATCTCTTCCATCGCGCCATGCAGATAGATCGGCGCGTCGTAGCCGGCCTCGCGCAACAGCGCGATCACGCGCTGCGCCTTGCCGAGCGAATAGGCCCCGACCAGATGCGCGCGCTCCGGGAACAGCGCCACCGAGGCCAGCAGCTTCTTCACCTCATCCGCCGCATTGCCGTGGCGAAATACAGGTAAACCAAACGTCGCTTCGGTGATGAAGACGTCGCAGGGCACCACTTCGAACGGCACGCAGGTCGGATCGGTGGCGTCTTTGTAGTCGCCGGAGGCGACGATGCAGGTGTCCTTGCAGGTAACGGCGATCTGTGCCGAGCCCAGCACGTGCCCGGCGGGATGGAATTTGACGGTGACGTCGCCGAGCCTGATTTCCTCGCCATAGGCGATCGCCTGCGTCGAGCCTGCGAAATTGTCGCCATAGCGCAGCCGCATCATGTCGAGCGTCTCTTGGGTAGCCAGCACCGCGCCATGGCCGGGCCGGGCGTGGTCGGAATGGCCGTGGGTGATCACGGCGCGCTCGACAGGCCGAATCGGGTCGATATGGAAGCCGCCGGGCTTGCAGCACAGTCCGGCAGCAGCTGGCAGTAGGATGTCTTGCGGACGCATGTCGGATATATAGGAGGTGTCTCGGCGTTTTATAGCTGTCATGCGCGGGCTTGACCCGCGCATCCATCTTGAAAAGAATCGTTTATTTGATGAATTGTCGGGCATAGGCAAGCGGAAGCGACGCCGTCCTTCGGACGGCTATGCCCGGCAATGACGGATATGGCCCCCAACAATGCCCGCGCGATTATTCCTGTCCTCCGGCGATCTGATGGCCGACCGCCGCTTTGAGTTTGCCCGCGACCTGCAATTGAAGGGCGACCTGCCCGCCGCCGCCGACCTGTTGCTACAGGCGATCGAGCTGGCGCCGAATTTCGTCACTGCCTGGTTCACGCTCGGCCAAATCCGCGAACAACTCGGCGAATCCGATGCGGCGATGGCGGCGTTCCGCAACGCCCATGCCGCCGACCCCAATGACCGCCACGGCGCCAGCCTGCGGCTGATGCGGCTCGGAGTCGCACCCCTGGCCGGGATGCCACAGGGCTATGTGCAGGCGCTGTTCGACCAATATGCGACGCGGTTCGAATCGGCGCTGGTGGACAATCTCGGCTATCGCGGCCCGGAATTGCTGTTCCAGGCGGTGCTGTCGGTGCGCGCTTCTGCCCGCAAGCCGGCTTTTTTCAAGCGCGCCATCGATCTCGGTTGCGGCACTGGCCTCGCCGCCACCGCCTTCGCCAAAGAGGTCGATCATTTCATCGGCATCGATCTGTCGCCGCGCATGATCGAGCGGGCGCGTGCGACCGGCTTCTATGCCGAGCTCGAAGTCGCCGATATGGTGCAGGGCCTGCGCGGCAGGCCGGATGCCAGCGCCGATCTCATCCTGGCCGCGGATGCGATGGTCTATGTCGCTGACCTCGCCGCCGTACTGGCTGAGGCGAGCCGCGTGCTGGCCGCCGGCGGCCTCGTCGCTTTTACGACCGAAACGCATGCCGGCGAAGGCGTCATCATCGGCGAGGGACTGCGCTACGCCCATGCTGCCGCCTATGTACGTGCGGCAGTCGAGGCCGCCGGTCTGAAATTGTCCCTGCTGGAGGATCGCTCCGCGCGCAACGAGGACAACATCCCGGTGCCGGGCCTGGTCGTCGTCGCATCGAAAACGTGAGTGCCCCTTCCCCTCTCACAAGAGAAGAGGGGAAGAGCACCCCCGTGCTAACGGCGAAAACTTGAGTCTTGACGCTACGATTTCCGTCTCGGGGAAATGCCTTCTGCCTCCCAGGTGGCATTGCGTCGGAAAATGGCCAATTCGCTATTGCAGCAGCTGCGGGAATGTAGATCATGGCGCGCTCAAGGGAGAACAACAATGAAGAACAAACAGACACGGCGCGAATTCGGCGTCACCGCAATTTCCACCATCCTCGCCTCCGCGTTGCCTGCCCCCTTCGTCTGGGCCGCCGAGAAGAAATACGATGCCGGCGCCAGCGATACCGAAATCAAGCTCGGGCAGACCGTGCCGCATTCAGGTCCCGGCTCAATCTATGGCGTGTTGGGCCGCGTCGGTGAGGCCTATTTCCAGATGGTGAACGAGAAGGGCGGCATCAACGGGCGCAAGGTCAAGTTCTTCACCATGGACGATGCCTACAGCCCGCCAAAATGCGTCGAGGCGACGCGGCGGCTGGTCGAACAGGAGGAAGTGCTGGCGCTGTTTGGCTCGCTTGGCACCGCGCCGCAGACCGCCGTGCACAAATATCTCAATTCCAAGGGCGTGCCGCAGCTGCTGCTCAACACCGGCGCCTCGAAATGGAACGACCCGAAGAACAACAAATGGACCATGGCGGGCCTGCCGCTGTACCCGACTGAGGCGCGCATTCTCGCCAAGCATGTCGTCGCGGTAAAGCCGAATGCCAAGATCGGCATCCTCTACCAGAACGACGATTTCGGCCGCGATTTCCTCGGGCCCTTCAAGAAGGTTCTGGAAGACGCCGGCGGCACTGCCAAGGTGATCATGGAGCAGACCTACGATCTGACCGAACCGACAGTCGATTCGCAGCTGATCAATCTCTCGAAATCGGGCGCGGATGTTTTCTACAACATCTCGACCGGCAAGGCCTCGTCGCAGTCGATCCGGAAAGTGGCCGAACTCGGCTGGAAGCCGCTGCAACTGTTGTCGGCCGGATCGACCGGACGCTCAATCCTCAACGCCGCCGGCTTCGAGAATGCCGCCGGCATTGTCGCCATCCGTTATTCCAAGGAGGCGGGCCCCGGGCGCTGGGAAAAGGATCCGGACGTGATGGCGTTCGAGGAGTTGCGCAAGAAATATCTGCCGACCGTCGACTCCGACAACACCATCGCCTATGCCGGCTACGGCCAGGTCGCGACGATGACGGAAATCCTGCGCCGCTGCGGCGACGAACTGACTCGCGCCAATGTCCTGAAGCAGGCCTCGACGTTGGCCGGCTTCCACTCACCGTTCTTCCTCGACGATATCAATTACAGCTACACCCCCGACGACTACACGCCGATGAAGACGCTCCACATTTCGATCTTCGACGGCAAGGATTGGCAGATCTCCGAGAAGGCGGTGACGGAGTAGGTGGGTAAAATAATCGCGGTGGGCTGATTTAGCCTGCCGCGACCCTCGACGTAGCGGGCCGAACGGCTTAGTTCTTGGTTTGTGCCGCCCCGAATCTCACCCGCATCATCGGCCGAGCCGGCCGCGCTGCTGCCCGAGCGCTTCCTTCAATGGTTCGCGTCGCGCGGTTGGTCGCCGCGCGAACATCAGCTGGAATTGCTGGCAAAGGCGCGCGATGGCCGCTCGGCGCTGTTGATCGCGCCGACCGGCGCCGGCAAGACGCTGGCGGGATTCTTGCCGACGCTGGTGGAGTTGTCTGCTCAGTCATCACCGGTGCGCGCTTCCCCCCTCCCTCCGCGAAGCGGCGGAGAGGGGTCATGGGTGGGGGGTCTCTCGGCACGTTCCCATGCTAACGTCGAACGCGCTGATGCACCCCCAACCCCCGACCTCGAGAGCGAGCTTCGCTCGCCTCGGACCCCGCCCCCCGCTTTGCGCGCGGGAGGAGGGGAGAAGGACGAGCTTGCGGTCTCTTCGCGCAACAACCTCATCTCCACCGGCCGCGACGTTCGGCGTACCGGCGGCCTGCACACCCTCTACATCTCGCCCTTGAAGGCGCTCGCCGTCGATATCGCGCGCAATCTGGAGACGCCGATCGCGGAAATGGGCCTGCCGATCAAGGTCGAGACCCGCACCGGTGACACGCCGGTGTCGCGCCGACAGCGGCAGCGGCGCTATCCGCCGGACATATTGCTCACCACGCCCGAACAACTGGCGCTGCTGTTGTCTTCCGACGACGCGCCATATTTGTTTTCATCCCTGAAACGAATCGTGCTCGACGAATTGCACGCGCTCGTCACCTCCAAGCGCGGCGATCTGCTCGCGCTCGGGCTGGCGCGGCTGTGGCAGCTGGCGCCGGATATGCGCGGCATCGGATTGTCGGCAACGGTCGCCGAGCCGGAATCGCTGGCGCGGTTTCTGGTGCCGCAGCGCGACCGCAAAATCGAATCCGCCGACATTGTCGTGGCCGGTGGCGCCGCAGCACCCGTTGTCGAAATGCTCGATACGCGCGAGCGGCTGCCGTGGGCGGGGCACAGCGCGCGCCACGCGATGGCCGAAATGTACGAGCTGATCAAGCGCAACAAGACCACGCTGGTGTTCGTCAACACCCGCAGCCAGGCCGAAATGCTGTTCCAGGACTTTTGGCGCATGAACGAGGATGGGCTCGCCATCGCGCTGCATCACGGCTCGCTCGACGTCGCCCAGCGCCGCAAGGTCGAGGACGCGATGGCGGCCGGAAAACTGCGCGGCGTAGTCTGCACCTCCTCGCTTGACCTCGGCGTCGACTGGGGCGACGTCGACCTCGTCATCAATGTCGGTGCGCCAAAGGGTTCTTCCCGGCTGATGCAACGGATCGGTCGTGCCAATCACCGCATCGACGAGGCTTCGCGCGCCGTGCTGGTGCCGGCCAACCGTTTTGAGGTGCTGGAATGCGCGGTCGCGATCGACGCGATCGCGGAGAATGCGCAGGACACGCCGCCGCTGCGGATCGGCGCGCTCGACGTGCTGGCGCAGCACGTGTTGGGCTGCGCCTGTGGCGAACCGTTTCTCTCCGACGAACTTTACGAGGAGGTGCTGACCTCGGCACCTTACGCAGGCCTTTCGCGGACCGATTTCGACGACGTCGTCGATTTCGTCGCGACCGGCGGCTACGCGCTGAAAACCTATGAGCGTTTCGCCCGCATCAGGCAGGAGAAAAATGGCCGCTGGCGCGCCGCCAACCCGCGCGTGCGGCAAAGCTATCGCCTCAATGTCGGCACCATCGTCGAGGAGCCGATGCTGAAGGTGCGGCTGGTGCGCTCGCGCGGCGCAAAGGGAAATTCCGGATCGACCGGCGCCCTCGGGCGCGGCGGGCGGATGCTCGGCGAGGTCGAGGAATATTTCATCGAGGGGCTCGTGGTCGGCGATACCTTTGCCTTTGGCGGCGAGGTGGTGCGTTACGAGGCGCTTGCCGAGGACCAGGTCTACGTCTCCCGCGCCAACGACAAGGACGCAAAAGTGCCGTCCTATGCCGGCGGCAAGTTTCCGCTGTCGACGTATCTCGCCGAACGCGTCCGCAAGCTGCTCGACGACCAGCGTGCCTGGAAAACGCTGCCGGATCAGGTGCGCGACTGGCTGTCGCTGCAACGGAAATTTTCGCGCGTGCCGGCGGTGCGTGAGTTGCTGGTGGAAACCTTCCCGCGCGGCAACAAGCATTATTTCATCTGCTACCCCTTCGAGGGACGCCTGGCGCACCAGACGCTCGGCATGCTGCTGACGCGGCGGATGGAGCGCGCGCGGGTGCGGCCGCTCGGCTTCGTCGCCAACGAATATGCGGTTGCGGTGTGGGGACTGGGCGACATGTCGTTCATGATCCGCCACGGCAAGCTCGATCTCAACGCGCTGTTCGATCCAGACATGCTGGGTGACGACCTCGAGGCGTGGCTGGCGGAATCCGCGCTGATGAAGCGCACCTTCCGCACCTGTGCGGTGATCTCCGGCCTGATCGCACGGCGTTTTACCGGCGAGGAAAAATCCCGCCGCCAGGTGCTATTCTCGACCGATCTGATCTATGACGTGCTGCGCAAGCACCAGGCCGACCACGTTCTGTTGCGCGCGGCGCGGGCGGATGCCGCCAGCGGGCTGCTCGATCTCAAGCGGTTGGGTGATATGCTCTCCCGTATTCAGGGGCGAATCATCCACCGGGAACTCGACCATGTTTCGCCGCTGGCGGTGCCGGTGATGCTGGAAATCGGCCGCGAGTCAGTTTATGGCGAAGCGGCCGACGAGTTGCTGGCGGAAGCCGCCAATGAACTGGTCAGGGAAGCGACAGGATAGAATGTGACGGCGCTAACGCAATCTTCGGACGATGATCAAATGGCGCGCGTTTCGAAGGTAACGGTTGCAGATGTCGCCTTCCTCGCCGATCTCTCCGGCGCGCTGTTCTGGCAAGAACAGAGCCTGCTGGTCGTCTCCGATCTGCATCTGGAAAAAGGCTCCAGCTTCGCCGCGCGCGGTGTGCTGCTGCCGCCCTATGACACCGTGGCGACGCTGAGCCGGCTGGCCGCCGTGATCGCCCGGCACGACCCGCGCATGGTGATCGCGCTCGGCGACAGTTTCCATGACCCTGATGCGCATGAGCGGCTGTCGGCGCCCGACCGTGCGGTACTGTCAGCGATGCAGGCGCGGCGCGAC
>Ga0307516_10003809_pt1 | contig 19137 bp, 12 predicted proteins | sample 19_EM_MG_FD_203310 | JGI IMG/M metagenome (GOLD analysis project Ga0307516, IMG submission 203310) | Populus trichocarpa ectomycorrhiza microbial communities from riparian zone in the Pacific Northwest, United States - 19_EM | ecosystem: Host-associated > Plants > Roots > Unclassified | place... | reverse complement strand
CCGTGCGGCCCTCCGGCCCCTGCACCGCCAGCTGGACCAGGCTGCGCCCGGCTGGCACGTCGGGCCACCGGGCATTGACCCACACGCGCTTGTCGCCTTCCACGGCGCCACGCGCCTCGCTGACCGTCAGCCAGGGCACGCTCGGCACGATGCGGAACTCGCACGGCCGGTCGCCGCGGCTGTAGAGCTCGATCCAGCGTCCGGGGTGCTCCCGGACGGCGGCATGCGCCTCCAGCGGCGGCAGGCGCAGGCGGCCGGCCTCCTCACCCACCACCTCACCCACTACACGGGCCTCCTCGCTGCCCTCGGCCATCACGCCCAGGCTGGCCAGCGCAGGCGGCACCTGCGTCTTCACCGCCGGCATCAGGTTGCGCCGCGGCTGGTTCCACGAGGTGTAGCCGATGCGCGGCTGCGACATCAGGTGGTTCCATTTGCCGCCGGCCACGTCTTCGTGATAGCGCCGCTCCAGCTCGGCATCGCGCGCGAACAGCGCCTGGGCACGCTCGGCCAGCAGCGTGGTGCTGCGCCGTCCCTGCCTGGCGTGCAGGCGGTTGCGCGCCACCGTGACGTACAGCTCGGTGAAGTTGCCCGCAGCCAGCACCGGGTGCACCACCAGCTGGTAGCAGGCGTCGCGGTACTCGGGCGGCAGCGCGGCCAGCACGCGCTCGGCGCGCCCGGCCAGCGCGCGCCACTCGGCCACCACCCGCTCGGCCTCGTCGTAGTTCACCAGGCTGAAGGTCTCGGGCGTGATCTGCTCGGGCCTGCGGCGGCCGTTGAAGCGCGTGTACTGCGCCACCAGGTCGGCGATCTCGGCCGCGTGCGGCGCGCCGAACTCGCGCGTGGCCCACTCGCGCAGGTAGTGCGGCAGCCGCTCGGCCGGCCAGGCCGCCGGGTTCCACGCATAGCGCAGGAAGAACTCGGTGGGCACCTCCATCGGCTTGAGATCGCCGACGTTGACGATCCATAGGCTGGTGGCACCGTGCTGCCAGGCCAGGTGCATCTGCTCCCAGACCTTGGGCAGCGGCGTGACGTTGAGCCACTTGTAGGAGCGCGGCCCGCCGACATAGTCGAAGTGGTAGTAGACGCCCGCGCCGCCGCGGCGCTGGCGCTCCTGCGCGGTGGGCAGGCGCCGCAGGTTGCCCCAGTTGTCGTCGGCAAAGAGCATGATCACGTCGTCCGGCACGCGCATGCCCCGGTCCACGTAGTCCTGCACTTCCTTGTACAGCGCCCACACCTGCGGCGTCTGTTCGGCCGGCTGGCCCGTGACCTGCTCGATCAGGGCGCGCTGGTCGGCAACGATGCGCTCCAGCAGCCGCACGTCACCATGCCCGTCCATGGCCATGTCGCCGTCGCCGCGCATGCCAAGGGTCACCAGCGACTCGCGCCGGCGCATGCGCTCGATGCCGCCGGCCCAGAACGCGCGCAGGCGCTCGGCGTTGCTGCGGTAGTCCCACGGCCCCTGCGACACGGGCCGGCCCCATTCGCGATGCGCGCGCTGCATCGGCTCGTGGTGCGAGGTGCCCATCACGATGCCGCGCTCGTGGGCCAGGTCGGCATTGCGCGGGTCGTCGGTGAAGAACGAACTGCCCCACATCGCCGGCCACAGCATGTTGGCCCGCAGCCGCAGCAGCAGCTCAAACACGCGCGCGTAGAAGGTGTGCGTGAACCCGCCATGGAACTGGCCGACCCAGCCCGACAGGGCCGGCGCCTCGTCGTTGATGAAGATGCCCCGGTAGCGCACCACCGGCGCGTCGCGGTGAACCAGGCCCAGGGGCACGAACAGCGCCGGCCGGCGCCGCACCGGCACGTCGGCCCACCAGGACCACGGCGACACGCCGATCTGCTCGCTGAGCGTGTAGAGGCCGAACACCGTGCCACGGCGGTCACTGCCGGCAATGACCAGCGCCCGCTTCACGCCGGGCCAGGGCTGCGCCACGGTCTGGATCAGGAAACCTTCCCAGGTGCCGAGCAGCGGCGCGGCATCGATGCGCCCGCGTGCGGCCAGATCATCGACCAGGGCGCTGTGCCCCAGCGTGCCGACCACGACGACGTCGGTGGCGACCGCGCCATCCGCCGCGGCCAGGCCGTGGAGGGCGGGCGCCACGCCGGTGACGCGCTCCACGTCATCCCGCAGATCCAGCAGTGCGCACCCCACCGCGCTGTCATCCTGCGGATCCCACCACAGCGGCGCGGCTGCACCGGCCTCGCTCAGCACGAACAGCGGCCCACCGGTGCGCTCGCCTTGCACAAACGCCTGTGCGGCCGAAGCGCCCAGCGACGTCGCGCTGAGGTGGATCCCGGTCATTGCGGCGAGGAAATCGCGCCGACGCATTGCGTCAGGAACGGGTGCGCCGACGCGCACCGGACCCGAGCGCAGTCACCACGGCATCATCGACCCGGGCCGCCGGCCGCTTGCGCGGCGCCGCGTCGGACTGCCGGCGCACCAGCTCGAAGGCCATGCGCTCAACCTGCGGCGGCGCATCGGCCCCCGTGCGGCGTGCCGTGACCTGGCGCACCAGCAGTTCCACGGCGCTGCGCGCCATGTCGCCGATGGGTTGCCGGATGGTGGTGAGTTCCGGCCAGATGGTGGTGGCGATGGGCGTGTCGTCGAACCCGACGACCGTCAGGTCACCAGGCACGTCGATGCCCATGCGGTGCGCGACCGCCACCGTGGCGGCCGCCATGTCGTCGTTGCTGGCGAATACGGCCGTGGGGCGCGGCTGCAGCGTGAGCAGCGCTTCCGCGGCGTCCAGGCCGGAGCTGTAGGTGAATGCGCCCGGTGCGACCAGTTCAGTTGGCAGCGGCAGCTTCGCGGCGCGCATGGCATCGCGAAAGCCGGCCAGCCGGCAGGCGGTGGCGGTCTGCGAAGACCGCCCGGTGATGAAACCGATGCGCTGGTGGCCGAGCGCGATGAGGTGCCGGGTCATGCACGCGGCGCCTTCATAGTCGTCCACACCCACGGCGCACAAGCGCGGATCGGGCTTGCCGCTGGCCACCAGCACGGCAAACAGGCCACTGGCCACCACGCTCTCGATCAGTTCCAGCGAGTCGCACAACGGCGGCGCAATGATCACCGCGTCGATGCCGCTGGCGAGGAAGGCCGCGGTGCCGCGGCCCGCCGATGCCCCCTCGGACCGCTCCACCACCAGTTGCACATGGCTCAGGCTGGCCTCGTTGAGCAAGCCGACCAGGAACTCGCTGAGGTACCCCGCGCTGGGATTGCTGTAGAGCACGCCCAGGCGCACCAGCTCCGAACCCGCGAGCCGCCGGGCTGCCTGGTTGGGCACGTACTTCAAGGCTTCGATGGCGGCCTGCACGCGGTCGCGCGTTTCGCCGCGCACACCGGGCCCGCCGTTCACGACCCGCGACACCGTCATCGGCGACACACCGGCGCGGCTCGCCACGTCGGAGAGCGTTGCCGGGCTGGACCGGTGCGGTTGTCTGGCTTTTGTCGTCACCATAAGGTCGGGTTGATTCTAGTGTCTACTTCCATAAGTCTCGCGGCATTCGAGCCGCCTGGCATCGCCGATTGCGGCGTTGCAAATCCTCGCGATGCCACTAGGCATCGCTGTGGTTTGCGCCTTGCACTCGGCGCCCCAGGCCGCTCTCGGTGCTATCGCAGACTTATGCAAGTAGACACTAGCCATCAAGGGCCCAGGCATTTGCATCAGAACGAGGTACGCAACGACAAGGTATAGCTGGGGCCCGGCTGGTACACGTCGAACACCGCGTTGGGGAACTGCACGTAGCTCCTGCTGATGGCGTCGTTGGCGTTCCACACGCTCAAGGTCAGCTTGGCGGCATATTGCAGGTCCAGCAGCCGCTTCAAGTCGGCCCCGAAGGACAGGTCGATCTGCGTGCGGGCCGACGTGTACGCGTAGGCCCCGGGGGCGGTCAAACCCGTGTTCACGTTGCTGATGAAGGTGGCGGTGTATTGCCGCGATGCCCTGAAGTCCAGGCCGTTGCGCTCGTAGTACAGGGTGAGGTTGGTGGTGGTGGGTGGAACGCCCGCCACGGGCGGCGAATTCGGCACCTCGTCGGTCTGCTTCGTGCGGGTGTAGTTGGCGGTGAGGCCAAAACCCTTGACCGGCAGCATGTCCAGCGGCTGCTGCCAGGTCAGCTCGAGCCCGCGCACCTTGAGCTTGTCGGTGATGTTGAACGGCTCGGTGATCTCCACCAGGTGGCTGTCCCGGCCGCCGCTGGCGTCTACCGCCTGCTGCTGCGCCGGTGTGAGGCCGACGGTGCCGTACAACTGGTCGAGCTGGGACAGTGTGTAGGTGGTGGTGCGCTGGCCGGGCCGGCCGATGATGTCTTTGGCAAACGCGCTGGCGGCCAGGTACGACTCGGGCTTGAAGTAGTACTCCAGCGCCAGGTCCAGGCTCCTGGCTTCGAACGGCTTGAGATTTGGGTTGGTCACGCTGCCCTGGCGCGCGCTCTGGTCGCCGATGCTGAGGATCGTCTGCTTCAGATCGGCCGGATTGGCCCGCGTGATGGACGAGGAGCCGGAGACGCGCCCGATCAGGTCGGGCTTGAGGTTGTAGGCCAGCGAGAACGACGGCAGCACATTGTGGTAGGTGGTGGACTCATACGCCCACACGCCCTGGTTCGGGAAAAAGCCGCCATTGGCCAGCGTGGCGTTGCGCGGGTCAGCCACCAGCTTCAGCACGCCGATCGTCTGCTCCGTCTGCACGTAGCGCAGGCCGACGTTGTAGCGCAGCGTGTGGTCCCACAGCTTGGTGCGGCCGTTGGCCTCGGTGTACAGCCCGGTGGCCTTTTCACGGATGTAGCCGCCGCTGCCATTGTTGAAGCCCAGGCGAATGTTGTTGCGGAAGAACTGGTAGTCGGTGTCGGCCGCGAACTTGTTCCAGTCCACGGTGACGAAGCCATGGTCGCTGGGATGCACGTACTCCGGAATCCTGGCATTGGTGACCACCGAGCCCAGGTTGGCCAGCGGGGTGGTCGCACCGGCGGTGAACCCCGTGCCGTACCCGGCGTAGGCAGTGGCTGCATCCGTCACCGGCCCCGGTATCGACCGGCCGTCGCAGCCGGGTTGGCGGATCTGCGTGTTGGGCACGAAGAACCTGACATTGAGGTTGTTCCCGCACACCACGTTGGCCCAGGAGTCGGCCACCGAGTAGCTGCGGTAACGGCGCTCGATGTCGTCAATGGAGATGCCGCTCTTGAGGCTGAAGTCGCTGTCACCCCAGTTGGAGTTGAAGCGCAGGCCCTTGGTGTCGTTGACGCGCTCGTACAAGTCCATGCGCACGCCCGACAAGCCCTGGCCGGCCTGGAACCAGCCGAATTGGCTGGGATCGTTGATATTGATGTTGCTCGTATAGACGGGCGCCTCTCCCGGTCGCGTGTTGTCGTAGTTGATCACCGAGCCGGGCGACCGGGTGGCCACCAGCACGCTGGGCATGTCGCGGTAGAAGTCGCTGTGCGTGACGTTCATGTGCGCGTCGAACGTGAGGTTGTCCTTGGCGCGCCACTCCAGGCCGGGGTTCAAGCTCCAGAAGTTCGTCTTCTCCTCCATCGGGCGGAACTCCAGCGCCCAGAAGGTGTTGGCGAAGGTGGCCTTGGTGAGCGTGCAGCCGGTGCTGCAGTCGCTGCGGTCGAACTCCATGCCGATCGGAATGGGGGTGTTGGCCCGCGTGCCCGCGTTCATCATCTGCGACAGCATGTGGTTCTTCTTGCCGGCGACCAGGGTGTCGAGGTAGACGTCGAGGTCGTCGTGGGGACGCCATTCCATGCTGACCACACCGCTGGCGCGTTCGCGCTCGCCTTCGTACAGCAGGTGCCGGCCCAGGCGTGACATCAAGGCGTTGTCGATCTGCTGGATGGTGGCGCCGGGGTTCAGCGCCAGCAGCATGGCACGGTTGATCTGCGCGCCGGGAACCAGGATCGAGCGCGCGTATTCAGGCAGCGCACTCAAATCCAGGCCCGAAGGCACCGTGTCCGGCGTGGATTGCGAGCCACCACCGGTGGAGTTGGGGTGGTCGTCGGTATTGGCCTGGAACGACTTGAGCTGGAAGTTGCGCATGTCAACCGCCTGGAAGCCCTCGGTCTTGTACTTGGTGTGGCCCCAGGCCACACCCGCCAGCACGCCGAACTCGCTGCCCCAGGTGTTGCTGATGAGGGCCGACCCGGTGTCGCCCCAGTTGCCGCCCTGCTCGCGGTAGTTGCCGCTGAGTGTGAATGCCGACCGGAACCCGCGCTTGTCGAACGGCCGGGCACTGCGCATGTCTAGCGTGCCGGCGATGCCGCCTTCGAGCATGCTGGCCTGCTGGCTCTTGTAGACCGAGACCTTGCTGAACAGCTCGGACGGCAGGAAATCGATGTCGACTTCGCGATTGGCGCTGATGTTGCCGCCCCAGCTGCCCGCCGAGGCCGAGGCCATGGGCGCGCCATTGAGCAGCGTGCGCGTGAAGGCCGGGCCCATGCCGCGGATCGAGACGTTCAAGCCCTCGCCGTCGATGGCGCCGCGCGTGACCGTGACACCCGGGATGCGCGCCAGCGCATCGGCGATGCTGGCATCGGGGAACTTGCCCATGTCCTCGGCAAAGATCGTCTCGCTCAGGCCGATGCCTTCGCGCTTGTCCTCCGCGGACTTGGCCAGCGAGCTGCGAAAGCCCGAGATGACGACCGACTCCAGCTTCTGCGTGGGCGCGGGCTCGGCCTTCTTCTCCGGCTTCTGCTCGGGCTTGGCCTCTTTGGCTTCCCGGGCCTTCTTCTCCGCCTCGGTCTTTTCTTTCTTCTCCGGCTCCGCCGCGGCCTTCTTCTCGGCTTCGGGCTCGGCCTTCTTCTCAGGCTCCGGCGTGGGGGGCGCCTCCTGGGCGTAGGCGCTGGCAATGAGGCTGGCCAGGGCGGTCATGGCGAACGCACCGCGCCAGCTGGCGCGACGACGACGGGCAAGGGTGCCGGCAGGAATGGGATGCATGGGTTTGTCTCCTCTCGTGTAGTCGTGGCGCCAGTGAGTCCTGGCGCCCTCGGGGGCGCGACTGCAGCGAGTCCCCTTGGTGCTTCATACCATCTGTTGTTATCGCAACCATTTCAGTCTATCGCTCTGCGATCCGTGCGGGTCTATGACTTTCCCGGACACGGGGCACCCGCGTGGATGCGGCGCGGCGGTCGACTCTTCAGGAACTCATGTCTTCGAAGTCGACCCAGGCGAAGTCCGCCACGGCGGTGGCGGCACCACCGCTCACCGCATACAAGCCCATGTAGACCCCGGTGAAGCCTTTGGCGGTTTCGGTGGAGAGCTGGTAGGTGGGCACCTTGCACAGCGCCTGCCAGGCACCCTGCACCGCACCCTGCGCTGCGGCAGGGCGCCACGACAACGTGTAGTGCTGCGGGTCGGCCAGCACCTGCAGCTGCAGCGGCCCGGCAGGCACCGGTGCACTGGCCAACACGCGGGCGCCGCTGGCGTCGTGCTGGGCGCATTCGGCGCGGCGCTCGCCCACGCCGGTGACGCGCAGCAGCACGTGGTGCTGCTCGTTCTGGCGCAGCGCCAGGCCGGCGGCGTCGCCTTCGGCCGCGGGCTGGAGATCCAGCTGCGCGGCAAAGCGCTGGTTCAGCCGCTCCTGGCGGCGGCCCACGAAGGCCGGCGTGCCCACCACGTCGAGCCCGGCCTGGCTGCCCAGCAGCCGCAACTGGCCCGGGCGCGCCGCCAGCGACCAGCGGCCCTGGGCGAGCGTGCGCAGGAAGACCCAGTGCGGCGGCAACGCGCGCTCAGGCGCAAAGATCTCGCGCACCGCCGGCGCGGGCCAGGGCGACCAGCCCGGCAGGCCCTGGGTGGACTGCGGCTGCGGCAGCGCACGGCCCTGGCCGACTTCGGGCCAGTCGTCGCCGCGCCAGCGCACGGGGGCCAGCAGCGCCTCGCGGCCGATGTGATGGTGGCGGCCGCCAGCCGCGTTCTGCGAACGGATGGCCAGCAGCACCGTCCACCAGGCGCCTTGCGGCGTGGCCACGAAGTCCCCATGGCCCAAGGCTTGGAAGGCCTCGCCCGGGTGGTTGCGGTGGCTGAGGATGGGGTTGTCCGGGTGCGGCTCGAAGGGGCCCCAGGGCGACCGCGAACGGGCCATGGTCAGGCGATGGTCGTAGGAGGTGCCGCCTTCGGAGATGAGCAGGTAGTACCAGCCGTTGCGCTTGAAGAGGTGCGGACCTTCGGGCCAGATGCCACCCATGCCGCGCCACACCAGGCGCGGCTCTTCCAGCAGCTTGCCGGCGCGCACATCGATGCGCGCCTGGTAGATGCCGCCGTCGCGGCCGCCGCCGTGGCGGGTGTAGTAGACCGTGCCGTCGTCGTCGAAGAACAGCGACGGGTCCATGGTGAACACCTTCTCCGGCAGGGGCACGGGGTCGGACCACGGGCCCGCCGGGTCGCGCGCGGTGAGCAGGAAGCTGCCGATGCCGCCGACATCCGTGGTGACGATGTAGAACATGCCGCCCTCGCACCGGATGGTGGGGGCAAAGATGGCCTGCGAACTGTGGCGGCCCACGAAGCTGAGCTGGCTCTCGCGTGCGAGCGCATTGCCCAGCAGGCGCCAGTTCACCAGGTCGCGGCTGTGGTAGATGGGCAGGCCCGGCAGGTACTCGAAGGTGCTGGTGACGAGGTAGTAGTCGTCACCGCTGCGGCACACGCTGGGGTCGGAAGCAAAGCCGCTGATGACCGGGTTGGCAAAGGTGGGAGGCATGGCGGTGGCAGCAGGGGTGGCGATGGGAGCGGTGGAGGCCGCCGCGTTGGCGGCAGGCTGGGCGGGGCAGCGGCGGTCCAGCACCTCCAGCGGGAAGCCTTCGGCCATGGTGCGCAGGCCTTCCATGTTGGGGTGCAGGCCGTCGATGTCGACCTCGGTGCGCAGGTGCGTGGGGCGCGCGGGGTCGCGCAGGAGGGCATCGAAGTCGAGCACCGCATCGAAGGTGCCCGACTGGCGGATCCAGGCATTCAGCGCCACGCGGTCGGCCTCGTTCTCGGGCCCGGGCTTGTAGTAGCCGCTGCCGGTGTAGGGCAGCACGGTGGCGCCGATGAGGCACACGCCACGCTCGCGCGCACGGCGCGACAAGGTGGCGAAGCCGGCCTTGAGCTCGGCCAGCAACGTGGCCCGCGACTCGGCCGTGGTGCTGCGGTTGCGGTGGCTGCTGCCGAGATCGTTGACGCCGATCAGCACCACCGCATGCGTGACACCGCTGCGCTCGAGCACGTCGCGGTCGAACCGCGACACCACGCTGGGGCCCAGGCCGTCGCGCAACAAGCGGTTGCCGCCGATGCCGGTGTTCACCACCGAGGCCGTGCGCCCGGCGGACTGCAGGCGGCGCGCCAGGGCGTCGGTCCAGCGCAGGTTGCTGCCCGAGGGCACGCCGTAGCCGTCGGTGATGGAGTCGCCGATGGCCACCAGCACCGGCTGCGGGCGGCTGGCGCGCACGTCCACCGCGGCGAGTTGCCACCAGCCCTGGCGTGGCACGGCAGCGGCCCAGGCCGCCGCGTCCGCCGTATCCACACGGTTGCCGGCCACGGCCCAGCCGTTGATGCGCGAGCCCGGGTGCACGGTGGCCGGCGTTGCGCCCGCCACCACGTGCATCTGCACCACCAGGTCGGCCAGGCGCGGCACCGGCAGGGCCACGGCATCACTCCAGGCTTCGGTGCCGGGCGCCAGCGTCAGCTCGCGCTGGCCGCTGAAGGTGAGCGCGCGCAGCGTGCCGGCCTGCAGCACCGGTTGCGGCTCGGGAGCGTTGCCCTGCCCCGCCGGCACGGGGGTGGCCGCGGGCTGCGCCTGCACCAGCGCCACGCTGGCCGCACCCAGCCGCAGCGGCTCGCGCCCCAGCACGTTGCTCACGCGCACGCGCAGGGCGGTGCCCTCGGCGGCCACGCGCACCACTTGGCGCAGGCTCACGTCGCGCAGGGGTTCGCCCCACACGGTGGGTACAGCGGGTACGGCGGGCGCGCTGGCTGCGGGGGCCGGCGGCTGCTGCGCCAGCTGGGCACTGCCCCAGGCGGCCACCCAGGAGCCTTCCTGCGGACCCGCCGGCAGACCACCGGGTACCGGCGGCGGCAAGCCGCAACCCACCAGCAGCAGTGCAATGCCCCACGCACCCACCCACTGGCCCACGATCCTGCGCTGCAACATGTCTTCCCATTCCTTTGTTGTTCAAGCAAAATAATGATAGCGATAACAATCAGCGAAAAATGGTGAGGTTTCCACCAACACCAACCTCGCTGCACACGACCAGCCAATGATCCAGAACCCCATCCTCCCGGGCTTCAACCCCGACCCCTCCATCTGCCGCGTGGGCGACGACTTCTACATCGCCACCTCTACCTTCGAGTGGTACCCCGGGGTGCAGATCCACCACTCGCGCGATCTCGTGAACTGGCAACTGGTGGCGCGCCCGCTGGCCCGGGCCAGCCTGCTGGACATGCGCGGCAACCCCGACTCCTGCGGCATCTGGGCCCCGTGCCTGTCGTGGGCCGATGGGCGCTTCTGGCTGGTCTACACCGACGTCAAGCGCTTCGAGGGCAGCTTCAAGGACGCGCACAACTACATCGTCACCGCGCCGGAGATCACCGGGCCGTGGAGCGAGCGCGCCTACGTCAATTCATCGGGCTTCGACCCCTCGCTGTTTCACGACGACGACGGACGCACGTGGTTCGTCAACATGCTGTGGAACCATCGCAGCGACTCGGTGGGCGGCCAGCCGAAGGCGCCTGCATTCGACGGCATCGTGCTGCAGGAATGGGATGCGCAGCGCCAATGCCTGATGGGCCCGGTGAAGAACATCTACCGCGGCACCGCACGCGGCTTGGTCGAGGGCCCGCACCTCTTCAAGCGCCGTGGCTGGTACTACCTGACCACCGCCGAAGGCGGCACCGGCTACGACCACGCCGTGACGATGGCCCGTTCACGCAGCCTGCACGGCCCGTACGAGACGCATCCGCAGCAGCACCTGATCAGCAGCCAGGACGCACCCGACGCGCCGCTGCAGCGCGCGGGGCACGGGCAGGTCGTGGAGCTGGCCGATGGCAGCATTTACCACACGCACCTGTGCAGCCGGCCGCTGCCCGGGCTGCGGCGTTCACCGCTGGGCCGCGAGACGGCTTTGCAGCGCTGCGTGTGGGGCGATGACGACTGGCTCTACCTGGCGCACGGCGGCATGGTGCCGGCACTGCAGGTGCCCTCGCCTGCGCCCGGCACGCAGCCGGCTCCGCGGCGCAGCGTGGCGCACAGCTTCGTGGGCCTCACGCGCCTGCCGGATGAGTTTCAGTGGCTGCGCACCCCCGAGCCCCAGCGCCTGTTCACACTCACCGGGCAGGCCCTGCGCCTGTTCGGGCGCGAATCGGTGGGCAGTTGGTTCGAGCAGAGCCTGGTGGCGCGCCGCCAGGAAGACCTGGCCTTCCGCGCCGAGACGCGGCTGCGCGTCGCGCCCGCCAGCTACCAGCAGGCAGCCGGCCTCACGCACTACTACAACCGGCACAAGTTCCACTTCCTGGCTGTGACCTGGCACGAGACACTGGGGCGGGTGCTGAGCATCCTCTCCTGCCCGGGTGACGCGCAGGAGGGCCGGCTGCAGTTTCCGCTGGCCGAGCCGGTGCCGCTGCCGGCCGAGGGCTGGGTCAGCCTGGCCGCAGACGTGGACGGCACCACGCTGCAGTTCAGCGCCGACTGGGGCCAGGGCTGGCAGCCGGTGGGGCCGCCGCTGGACGCCAGCGCCATCTCGGACGAAGCCGGGCGTGGGGAGCATTGTTCGTTCACGGGGGCGTTTGTGGGTATGCTGGCGTTTGACACCAGCGGGGGTGGTCTTCCGGCGGACTTTGATCGGTTTGCGTATTTGCCGCGCTGAGGAGCGGGCCGCGCCCTCCCGACGGAGTTCTGTGCGAAAAGGGAGAAATGGTCCATCTCAACGCCCCCCGCCCCGTTCGGGCTGAGCTTGTATTTCCGACTGCCGTGAGCCCGTCGAAGGGAGCCCTGGCCCAACGCACAAGCCCTTCGGCAAGCTCGGGCGTCTTCGGCCTGAACGACAGCACCACGCGCTCCAAGTACTACGGCAACCAGCGCGCCAAGGATCTGGCCGTGCACGGCGCCACGGGCAGCGGCCTGCACAGCCCCTACGCGCTGGTGTTCACCATCAGCGCCACATCCGCAGTGTCAGATGTGAGCTGGATGTCAGGGCAGATACTGCAGGGCTGAGTGTCCGGCCGCGGCAAGTTGACGCTCAACGAGCTGTCGGGCATGGACGGCAACTACACGGTGGGCTTTGCCAACAGCACCGCGAAGTACTGGGCCACGGCCTCCTTCAGCATTCCGGCCGGCGCTCTGGTTGCCGGCACCCACACGCTGACGATCAATGTGGCCTCGGGCAGCGGCAGCGTGGGGTTCTTGAGTACGAGGTCGGCGTGAACAGCATTGGCGTGTACTGAGGGCCGGCATGGGGCGGTTGGGGGTGGTAGGCCATACCCTGCTCGCAGTCAATCTGAGCCCGAAATCGCGATGATTGCGAGCCTGGGCGTTTTCGATTGCAAGCCGCAACAGGTACGCAGCGGAGGCTGCGGTGCGGACTTTTGGGATGCAGCCCGGGTCGCCTGAATTTTTCGAGATTTGAGCGAACCCTGCTTTGGGCTTACACCGCCCATCAGGACAGGACGTCGGCGCTGCGGGCGGGCCCTCCGCAGCGCCGACGGCGCCTACTGCAGCGCCACTGTGATGGGCTGCAGAAACACCTGCACGCCGGTCCTGGACCCGGCGTCGTTGCCTTTCGTGTCGCCCACGTATTCCAGGTGTTCGACCAGATCCCCGGGTGGGAACGAAAAAATGTCGCGATCGTGGTTGGTATCTCGGTACCGGTGGATAGTCGCGGTGCCGCTCAGGATGCCCGAGATTGGGCCGGGCAGCGTGGCGATCTGGTAGTACTGGGTACCCTCCGCCGTGGTCCAGTCCGACTGGGTTTCGATCGCGCGTATGTGCACCATGAGCCAGAGTTGATTGCCGTTCGCGACGAACAACTGCGAATTGAAATCCACATCTGGCCCGTGGCCTTTGAACTCGGCATCGCCATTCGTGTGCGGGGGGACGAAGAACGATGTGAAGCGGCCCGACAGCGTGACCGTCGAGGCGAGCGTCGCGGTTTTCGCACTGATGGATGCAGCGGACTTCAGGTCGGCTGGTGCGTCCGACGGCTCAATGGCGGCCTGGAGGTCGCCGCCCGTTTCCGTCCCGGCATCCTGCGTGCCGCCGCCGCAACCGAACAAAAGGAAGGTGAGAGTCGCGGCGCCGGCCGCGCGGCGCCAGATCTGCATGTCTGCTGGGTTCATGTCGCTGACTCCTTGGTGGGTGGCGGGTTGTCCCGCGGCGTTGATTCGCATCGGGACCCCATGGAGGATCATGATCAAAGCGTGACGGATCCACATCCTCCCGCTTGTGGATCCGGCCTGCATGCAACTCGCGATCCTGGCTGTTTCTACCCAATCCCCAAAAATGGCAATTCGGCTCAGAAGCCTTGTCCAGAGCAACGCCAAGGGTGTGGCCAAAGCACCGGACTGTCCGCGCTGAAGCGGCGTCCAGATCAAGCGAACCTACACCGGCGTTCGCTCAACTCGATTGACTTTGGAGACACGGCATGCGCACCTCTTCAGCGGTACTCTCTGGTGTGGTCGTGATGGCCGTCACGCTGCAGCAAGCTGCTCGCTGCGAGCAGAATTCCGCAACGGTCCGGATCGGACCGTTGCCTGCCGAGAGCCTCGACCCGCTTGACGGAGGGCAATGCGTCTGCCACGCCTTCCACAAGGCATCAGCACTCACCGAAAGAACCGTCATCTTCTCCACGACTCCTGACTCAGGGTGCATTCGTCTCGACTCCCGTGAACACAATCTGCGGCACCAAAGCCGGGAACCCAATGGCCAGGGCTACATCAATGCCTACTCCGGCGAAGGCATTGCTATCTCGAGGCGTACCACGGAAGTTCAGTTCGGGCAGGTTTGTGGTGCGTATGCCGACTCGCCGCTTCACGGTTCCTGCTTTGCGGGAACCATGACCGTCCGGGCCGGCGGAAAGTCCACATCAGTGCCCATCGTTTTACTTTGCGGGTGCTGAGGCATTCCATCCAGCGGCTTGCACCGCCCGGGCTTGGTCGTGGCCCAGAACCACCACCGCGCTTGCCGATGTCTGGCGTCCCGCACCGCAGCCAAACGCTGATCGATCGGCAAGCGCTCTCTACCGCCGTGCCGACGCCTTGTTCAAATCCCCCGCCGCCCGAATCAGCGCCTTCAACGCCTTCTCATCCACCTCATCCCCCTCGAAGAAGTCAATCGCCCGCCGGACATTCCCCTCAAGACTGGCATTGAACAGCCCCGCCGGACCCGCCAGCGAAGCCCCTTGGCAAAGGTCATCTTCACCGCCTTCTTGTACGTCTCGTCGGTACAGATCTACCCGTGGTGCGACCAGACCGGCGTCCCCCGCCACTTCCATTCCTCCACCACTTCAGGGACGGCCTCCCTCACCAAGGCGCGCAGCCGGGCGAGCAACTCGCCCCGCCGGTCGCCCAGCTCCCGGATCCTCGCGTCGATCAGCGCAGAGGCAGAGGCTGCATCCGCCTCCGCGCTCTTCGGCAGGCTCGTCTTCATCACGTGGCCGGCCTCTCCTTGCGTTGCCCGCTGCATGCCCGCGTGATGTACGGCAGCGCAAACAAGTACAGGCCCGTGAGCAGCAGCAAGATGAGCGGGAGCAGCGCCAGCAGCCCCACCCAGGCGGCCTGCTCATCACGTGCCAGGGCGACGAGGTTGGCGATGACGGCCACCGTGAAGGCAATGGACACCCAGCGGTGGAACTGCCGAATCCAATGGTTTGAGTTGTTCATTGAGGTCTCCTCAGCGGCGCGCCTGGATCATCTTCCACCCGTTGCCCGACGGGTCGCGGAAGCCGGCGTCCACGGTGCCGTAGCGGTCCACGGGCTCCAGCATGAACTCCACGCCGCGGGTGCGCAGCCGCTCATGCCGCTTCTCCGAAACTGCCTTCGTGAGGCCACGCCGCTGCGCGGCGCTGACGATGCAGCCTGGCACGCGGCCGAGTTCGAGCGCCGCAGCCCGCGCGCGCAACCGGATCTCACCCGGGTTCTCGCCGGTGATGTCGCGAAAGGTGCGGCCAAACGTGCCCAGGCTGCCCCAGCCCGTCTGGAAGGCGATCTCGGTGATGGAGAGGTCGGTGTCGCGCAGCAGTGCGGTGGCCCGCTCAATGCGTCGCGTGAGCAGGTAGCGGTGCGGCGGCACGCCAAAGGCCTGCTTGAACGCCTGCGCAAAGTGGGCCGCGGAGATGCCGCTCACGTGCGCCAGCCGCGTAACCGGCCAGGCCTCGTGCGAGGCGGCGTCCATGCGGTCTTTGGCGCGCAGCAGGCGGCGCAACGGGGCGGGGTCTTGGCTGGCAGGGTCTTCGTTCGCTTCAGGCACGCTGGCCCCGGATGATTCTCGGCACCATGCTCCCCGCACCGCACCGCAGACCAGCCAGCCAGCCTCTCAGGCGTGCACCGCCAGCCGCACCGACTGCAGCGCCACCGAATCCGGCCCCACCATCACATCGAACTCCCCCGGCTCCACCACACGCTGCATCTGCTCATTCCACAGCGCCAGCGACGCCGCACGCAGCACCAGTTGCACGGTGCGCCGCTCGCCCGGGGCCAGCGTGATGCGCTCAAAGCCCTTGAGTGCCTTCACCGGCTGCGCCACCGAAGCCACGCAGTCGCGCAGGTAGAACTGCACCACCTCGTCGCCTGTACGCTCACCCACGTTGGCCACCTCCACGCTCACCGTGACTGCCCCGCTCACGGGGATCGACGGTGACGACAATCTGGGGAGCCCAAACTCGAACCGCGTATAGCTCAGCCCGTGGCCGAAGGGGTACAGCGGCGTGATGTCGTCGAACAGGTAGCCACGCCGCGCCGACGGCTTGTGGTTGTAGAACAAGGGCACCTGCCCCACATGGCGCGGCACCGTCAGCGGCAGCTTGGCGCCTGGGTTCACCGCCCCGGTGAGCACGCGTGCCAGCGCCAAGCCACCCATCTCTCCAGGGAACCAGGCCTCGACGATGGCGTGCGCGCGCTCGGCCATCACCGGCTCGGACACCGGGCGCCCGTTGATCAGCACCACCACCACCGGCTTGCCCAGCGTGGCCAGCCGCTCGAACAACAGGCGCTGTCCACCCACCAGCCCCAGGTCGCTGCGGTCGCCCAGGTGATGGGTGGCCCAGGCCTCGCGGCTGGTGCGCAGGTCATCGCCCAGCGCCAGCACCACCACGTCGGCCGCACCCGCCACGGCCACGGCCTCGTCGATCAGCGCCTGGTTGGCCTCGTGCGAGGCCAGGCGCACCTCGTCGGCCCACCAGTCGTCGCCCTCGGTGATGTACACGCCTTGCGCATGGCGAATGTCCACCGCCTCGCCGGCCACCTGCCGCAGGCCATCCAGCAGGCTCAAGGCCTGGGGTGGCGTGCCGCTGTAGGCGCCCAGGCGCGCTTCGGCGGCATTGGGCCCCACCACCGCCCACACCGGGCGGCGGGCCTGGCCTGCCGCTGGCAAAGCCAGCGGCAGCGTGCCGTCGTTCTTGAGCAGCACCACGCTGCGTTCGGCCGCACGCAAGGCCAGGGCTTGCGCCGCGGCATCGTGCGTGGCGGCCTCGGCCGCGGCGGCATCCGCAAAGGGTTGCTCAAACAAGCCGGCGCGGAACTTCAGCGTCAGCATGCGGCGCACGGCCTCGTCCAACTGCGCCTCGGGCACGCGGCCGGCACGCACCTCGGCGGCCAGGTGCGCGTAGGCCGCGCCGTTGGGCAGGTCGGCATCCACGCCTGCGGCCAGTGCCCGCGCGGCGGCCTCGGCGGGGCCGGCAGCCACCTGGTGCAGGCTGGCCAACTGCTCGACCGCGAAGTAGTCGCCGATCACCGCACCGCGAAAGCCCCACTCGCCGCGCAGCACGTCACCCAGCAGCCAGCGGTTGGCGTGCGAAGGCAGGCCGTCGACCTCGTTGTAGGACGCCATCACGATGCAGGCGCCGGCCTCGCGCACCGCACGCTCGAAGGGCGGCAGGAACTGCTCGCGCAGTTCGCGCTCGGCCAGCGGTGCCGGCCCCACGTTGACGCCGCCTTCGGGCTGGCCATGGCCGGCCAGGTGCTTGAGCGTGGCGAACACCTTGCCCGGCGGCAGCGGCTGGTCGGCCGCGACACCGCCTTGCAGCCCGCGCACCGCGGCCAGGCCCATCTCGGCCACCAGGTGCGGGTCTTCCCCGAAGGTCTCTTCGATGCGGCCCCAGCGCGGATCGCGCGCAATGTCCAGCACCGGCGTCAGCGCCACGACGGCGCCGCGCACGCGCATCTCGCGCGCGGTGACGGCATTGACCTCGCGCACAAGCTCGGGGTCAAAGCTGCCGGCCAGTGCAATGGCCTGCGGAAAGCTGGTGGCGCCCGGCGCGGCATAGCCGTGCAGCCCTTCCTCGTGGCACAGCACGGGGATGCCCAGGCGCGTGGACAGCGCGTGGCGCTGGAAGGCATTCACGCGCGCCACCGTGGCGGCCGGCCCACAGCCGCCCACGGCGCTGTTGACGCCCTCGCCCTTGGAATCCGCCGGGCGGGAGACATGCCCCACGCCGTGGGGAAAGCGCTCTGCCAGCAGCGCGGCATCCGGCAGGTGGTCGGCGCCCATCAGCGTGCCCTTCGCGTCCCAGATGGCACTGACTTCCACGATCTTCTCGTCCAACGTCATGCGCGCGAGCAAGTCGTCCACGCGCTGCGCGAGGGGCGCACCAGGGCGGCGGTACAAGGGTATGTCGGACATCGTTGAGGGCAGCGCTTGAGGAGTTCGTATGGGTATGGACACAGGGACAATCCCAAGGGCGAAACCGGTAAGGTAACGCTATCATTTATTTGAAGAGTGCAGATGTTCGCGGCACTTGACGAGCTTGTCAACTCGGGCTCGCCTCAGCGCTCAGCATAAGAACAGACCAGGAGACAGCGATTGACAAAGGCGCCCCTCGCCGCCGTGTTGCCGCCCGAAGACGGCCATGAGCTTTGGTTGCGCTATCGCCCCGCGGCAGCCCCCGTGCGCAGCGCCTTGCGCCGCCGCGTTGCCTCGCTGTGGCTGCCGGCCCGCCCAGGCGCGCTGCTGGACTCGGCCGCGCAGGAACTGCAGCGAGCCCTGCCCATCATGGCCGGCCGCGATCTGCCGGTGCAGCGCCACATCGGCCCCGGCAGCCTGGTGCTGGCCACGCCGCGCACGCTGCCCGCACTCAAGTCGCTGGGCCTGCCGCTGCACGGCCTGGGCGATGAAGGCTACCTGCTGCGCACGCTGAAGCTGCAGGATCATGCCGTGACGCTGGTGGCCGCCCAAAGCGAACGCGGCCTGCTCTACGGTGCCTTTGCACTGCTGCGCCATCTGGCCGCGGGCGCCAGCTTGAATGGGCTCGATGTCCGCTCGACCCCGCCGCTGCCGCTGCGCATGCTGCACCACTGGGACAACCTCGACCGCACGGTGGAGCGCGGCTACGCCGGCGCCTCGATCTGGGACTGGTGGAAGCTGCCGCACGTCGTCGACTCCCGCTACACCGACTACGCCCGCGCCAATGCCTCGCTGGGCTTGAACGGCGTGCTGCTGAACAACGTCAATGCCAAGCCCGAGATCCTGACGGCGCCGTGGATCGCCAAGGCCGCGGCGCTGGCCGACGTGCTGCGCCCCTGGGGCCAGCGCGTGTTCCTGGCGGTGCGCTTTTCTTCACCGGTGGAGCTGGGGGGCACCGCCACCGCCGACCCGCTGGAGCCAGGCGTCGCGGCCTGGTGGCAGGCCAAGGCCGACGAGTTGCACCGCGCCATCCCCGACTTCGGCGGCTTCATCGTCAAGGCCAATTCCGAAGGCCAGCCCGGCCCGCACGACTACGGCCGCAACCATGCCGAAGGCGCCAACGTCATCGCGCGGGCCCTGGCGCCGCATGGCGGCCGCGTGATCTGGCGCGCCTTCGTCTACGCGGCCGAGAACCCGGTGGACCGCGCCCGCCAGGCCCATGACCAGTTCGTGCCGCTGGATGGCCAGTTCGAGCCCAACGTCATCGTGCAGGCCAAGAACGGCCCGCTGGACTTCCAGCCGCGCGAGCCCTTCCACCCGCTGTTCGGCGCCCTGCCCC
>Ga0307516_10003808_pt1 | contig 19143 bp, 33 predicted proteins | sample 19_EM_MG_FD_203310 | JGI IMG/M metagenome (GOLD analysis project Ga0307516, IMG submission 203310) | Populus trichocarpa ectomycorrhiza microbial communities from riparian zone in the Pacific Northwest, United States - 19_EM | ecosystem: Host-associated > Plants > Roots > Unclassified | place... | reverse complement strand
ATCATGGTATTGCCGCCTTTAAGAGTCTGTGCAAATTCATCACCACACAGCGCCTCGCTAAAATAATAATAAAATAAAACCAGCTCCCATTTTCCGACTCATGGAACCCATTTTCCGACCCAAGCACCCGAAAAGAGGGTTCGTTTTGTCGCTACATCGGTAAGAAGAGTAGTTACTCTATCTATGCTCCCGGATGCTGTGTAGATAGGCAAGTCTATGCTGACACACATGGGTGGCTGCGGGCGTGCATGGGCGTGTATGTATGTACCGACGTTCGTGCCGGGCCGCCTCACAGCGCTCCGATGCTGGCCGTATGTACGCACATATCTATGTATCACAGATGGATGTTATGGCGGCAGTTCTGGCTTACACACCTGTCTGACTGCCTGCCTGCCTGCCTGCCTGCCTGCCTGCCTGCCTGCCTGCGCAAGCATACACGCCTGGATGCCGGCCGTGCATACTCCACTCTATCTACATAGATATATCTACATACACGGTGTTCGTGGGGAGAGGTGTTGTAGATGTGTGCCTGTGCACGCATCTTACATATGTATAACGGAGCATGCACATGTACCGGTTGTTGACAGTTGGAAGCGGGAAGCGAGACTTTTTTTTTCCCTCCCCCTTCCACGAAGATCCCGGGGGGGAGGGGGTTTCTTCTAGTATGGGGGTGGGGGTGATGGACAGGCACATGCAAAACAACTTCTTCTGCTGCAACCCCCCACGTTATGCGTGCATCTTCCTCCATGTATGTATGTAATCTACAGCCAGCGGGCGTCCATTGGGCAATGGCTCCGGGAGGGAGGAAAACCTGATTATTATTTTTCTCCTTCGAGATCCGTGCTCGGCGGCTTGATCTGCGTGCTCCGCATAGAACTCGTAAACACCGTATGTATCTATGTCCTTTCCCTATCAGCTTGTACCTGCACTCACCTGGAGGCCGAGACCGAGACGTTGTCCCCCCCCACAGTTCGCCGTTCACTTCGTCCTCAGCTAGCGGGGAATGCGTGCAGGGGTTTCGCCGACGGTGGACTGGCGGCTGGGTTACACAACACGGAAAAAATAATAGATAAACGTTCCCGGCCCCGGAAGACCCAGTCCGAGCTAGGAGGACTTGTCGACTTACATACTACTGCGAGGTGCGGGAAAATCTGTGCAGATGGCAAAAAAAAGTTCGCGGCAGATAGAGATGGCGGCACACCTGGCATCTGGGCGGATAGTTACTTGCTACTCCTGTGGCTGGCAAATACATGTCTAGACGGAAGCTCTAGTAAGTAAAGCGAGCACTACCGCCGCCGCCACCTGCTCCTGCCCTCCGATCCCAGATTGCACCTCCTCCCCCTCCCCCTCCCCTCCTCCTCCTCCTCCGCCTCCGGAACCAGCCTGGAATGCGAATTGCATGCTAGTTCTAGGACCCGTACGCACACCTCTCCTCTCTCGACGTATCACTCCCCCGACATATCCCTCCCCGTCCCTGCCGGGCTCTCCTCCTGTTGTATCGTCTCGTGCGTACCCATTGACCCATTGCGGGCCATCGCGATTGAGCTAACGGGTTGACGTAAATAGAGCCAAAAACATAACCTCCGAGGGAGAAGACGCAAAGAGGAAGAAAGAAGGGCCTCACGATATCAACAGCGCTCGACGTCCTCGTCGTGCGGATCTCCCCCTCCCGATCCCCCCGGTCCCCTCGCCGCCGCCGCCGCCGCCACCGTCGTCATGTTCTCAACTTCGTACCAGTTCGACGGCCATGCAGGTCGTCCTTCCCCCGCGGATTCCCCGGATGACGACAGACCCTCGACTCGGGCCTGGAGGGGATCCGTGATCGTCGAGGGGGAGGGCACGGCACTTCCCGAAACGAGCTTCATGTCCTCCCATTCGATGCCCCTGCAGGTCCCCGTCACACTGGGCTCATACAGGGCTCGCTCATATCTCCACGGCAGCCTGCACCATGACGGTTCGTGTCCTTCGCTCCTCGCTCTTCTTCGGATGCGTTCGAAACGAACATCTCACTGACATGAACCTGACCGCAGCAGACTCCTCCGACCACTGGCCGCACTATGCCTCCGTCGGCGTGCGCGAACAGACTGCGGAGCTAGCGAGCATCGTGCTGGCGGATGCGTTGGGAACGCCCCCGCGAACGGCCCAGACCCTCCACGACGCAGACGTGCCCCCGCTGAGATTGCCGGGACGGCTGATGCCGGGCTCGCGGAACGGCTCGCACCCGGGATATCCGGAGGGCCGTCGTGGACCGCCAGTGCCGTCGGCATACATACGTACCTCGAGTCCGTCGCATCTCTCGCGCTTGTTCAGCGCAGACAACCCGCCGAAATCACCACCCTTGGCGCCGATCTCACCCCCCATGGTGAGAGAAGACACGGTAGTAGCGGCGGGGGCGGTCACGGAGGGGGATTCGCTACTGCCGAAGAATTACGGCTCGGGGGACGAGCACGCTTTCTACGGTGCCGTCGAACCGGCCGGCTCGGAGGACGACCTGGAGTCGCAGCACCGCCGGCGGGAATCTCTGTTCCGGCGGAGCAGCATCTCCGGTGCGTGCAAATGGCTCGGGGCGGATGGTCCACATGTGGTACGGAGGCTCTTGCCCAAGCGGCGGGTGACTGCGCGAGACGTGTGGAAGCAGGGAGTCGTGCAGCCGGTAAGCCTTCTCCCCCCGGTACTGCTCGGGCTGCTGTTGAACGTGCTGGACGGCCTGTCGTATGGTAAGTGGCCCTCACTCTTTCCGGGCGCATTCCGATGCTGAGGATGCAACCGAAGGTATGATACTGTTCCCGCTGGGAGAGAGTATATTCAGCGATCTTGGCCCCGACGGATTGTCCATGTTCTACGTATCGTGTATCGTTTCCCAGCTCGTGTACTCATGTGGAGGCAGTGCTTTCAAAGGAGGCATAGGATCCGAGATGGTGTGGCTGCCCCCCCCTGATTTTCTCGCCGCCACCACAGAATCGGTAACCCGTTTCCCGAACCCCTGCTGAATCCGTGCGTAGATCGAGGTTGTCCCGTTCTTCCACAAGATGGCATTCACGATTCTGGCGGAGGTCGGCCCAGACAATCCCAAGGCGGTCCTCGCAACCACAATCCTCTCCTATGCGATGAGCTCGGTCCTTACTGGCGCGGTCTTCTTCGCACTGGGCTATCTGAAGCTCGGGTCCCTGATTGGGTTCTTCCCTCGGCACATCCTGGTTGGATGCATCGGCGGCGTTGGATGGTTCCTGCTGGCTACAGGGCTCGAAGTGTGTGCGAGACTAAATGGGAGCCTCAGCTACGACCTCAAGACGCTCGCGCTTCTACTCGAACCGGCGACGCTCGCGCTCTGGATCGTCCCGCTACTCCTGGCCGTGGCTCTGATAGTGTGCCAGAGATTCATCAAGACCACACTCTTCATGCCTATGTACTTCCTCTCCATCCCAGTCATCTTCCACATCATCGTCTTTGCCATTCCGAACCTTTCCATCCCCGACCTGCGCGAAAAGGGCTGGGTCTTCAGTGCTCCGGCTTCGGGGGCCCCGTTCTACCACTTCTACACCCTCTACGGTATGTAACATGCGCGGGGCACTCTCCATGGCCAAGCCGGTATCGATACTGACCCGGGGGGGAGGCACAGATTTCGGTGCCATTGACTGGACTGCTCTCATGAAGAATGTCCCAGCCATGTTCGCCCTCACCTTTTTCGGCATCCTCCACGTCCCGATCAACGTTCCTGCCCTCGGAGTGTCCGCGGGCATAGACAACGTCGACGTGAACCGGGAGCTGATCGCGCACGGCGTATCGAACGCGCTCTCCGGCTTCAGTGGGAGCATCCAGAACTATCTGGTCTACAGCAACTCGATCCTGTTTATGCGGGCCGGCGGTGACAGTCGCCTTGCCGGCATCATGCTGGCGGCGGGAACGTTTGCGGTAATGGCGGCAGGGCCGGCGGTCGTGGGGTACATACCCGTCATGGTCGTCGGTGCGCTCATCTTCCTCCTCGGGATCGAGCTCATGAAGGAGGCGCTGGTTGATACTTGGGGGAAACTGAGCAGATTGGAGTACTTCACGGTATGTCACCCGACTCCATCGCCACGAATCACGCCACTGACTGACGGATGGAAACAATAGATCTGTGCCATCGTGGTGACCATGGGTGCGTGGGACTTCGTCATTGGCATCCTTGTCGGTGTCTTGCTCGCCTGTGTTTCGCTTGTCCTCCAGACTTCGAGGAAATCGCCCATTCGTGCTACGTACTCGGGCACTGTTGCACGATCCACGGTCCGCAGACATCCCACGCAGCAACGCTTCCTCCGCGAAGTCGGCGCTCAGGTCGAGATAATCAAGCTCGCTGGGTACATGTTCTTCGGCACCATCGCGTCGGTTGAGACCCGCGTGCGTGACCTTCTGGAGGAACACCGAACGACGCGCTTCGTCATCATCGACCTGGTTCACGTCTCCGGCATCGACTTCTCGGCCGCCGAAGCATTCACCCGGATGCAGCGGCTCATGGCCTCCAGGAGTGTGGAGATGGTGCTGAGCGGTGTATCACGTGGCGGAGAGATTGGCAGTGCTCTCCGCGCCGTCGGCGTATGGGGTGACAATCACAACAGCGGTCTGGTCTTCCAGACCCTTAATGAAGCACTCGAGTACACTGAGAACGAGTTCCTCAGAGCACTCTACACACCCAAGCACCCCAAATCAGTAACCTCCCTAGACGTGCCCAAGCCGCCAACGTCTATCACGGATAACATCCACTCGTCCGCAGCGTCGCCGCGGCGCACTATAGTCCAGAACGCGGCACAGACGACGCTGGGCAGCGACGAGGTTGTGCAGAGCAGCAAGTGGGCCAATTTTCGACAGCCGCTGCCGCTGATTCTGCAGACGTTCCAAGGGATGACGGCGAGGAATGAGGACTTTTGGTTCGACGTGTGTGGCTTCTTCAAGAAGCGGTTCTACGAGGAGGGGACGGTGGTATTCAAGAGAGGGGTCAGTTTTTTCTTTTTCTTCTTCTTTTTTCTTCCTATTTCTTTTCTTTTTCTTTCGAGAGTCGGCACCGAATGCCCGATGCGATGGTGGACAGGCTGTGCCATTGGCCTCCGCTGTCAATGTCGACCCCGGAGAGTGTCTCGGGCTATCACTCGCATATGGCGGTACCGACTGCAGCTCATCCGACAACACGCACATGGCCGGGGCCGGGGATCACGTTGACTGATTGGTGCGAGATGTAGGACGTTTCCACAGAGTTCTTCCTTATCGAAGAGGGCATGTTTCGTGCGGAATACGATCTCGATCAAGGCCGACTTTCTGAGAGCATAGTAGCCGGTACCATCCGTCCGATTCCACACTTTCACGATCGGACACTGAGACACGCAATAGGAACCACGTGCGGAGAACTGCCCTTCTTCTCCGAAACAATGCGCAGCGCCACCGTATACGCCGAGAAGGACACGGTCGCGTGGGTCATGGACGAACAGTCCTGGCACAAGCTGCAGACGCAGCACGGAGAGGCGGCCACCGAGCTGCTCAGGATCGCTCTCAAGTGAGTGCACTCGTTCCGACTCCCCCGCTGGCGTGATCTCCAGGATGATAACGTAATGGGCCATCCAGGTTGACGACCGAACGCATGCACGCTATCACTAGGTACGTAGGGTAGCATAAACGTGTGACCAGTTCAGTCTCTTCGATCATCTACCCATGAGCCCCGCTGGGTATACATTTTGTATTGGGTCCCCGAAGTGCGCCTTATCGAACGCACCCCCACTGCTTCGCTTATCGCCCCACCTCTTTCTCTCTTCCATCCGTCACCCCCCTCCTTCCCACCTTTCATCCTTTTTGCCCCTCAATTGCACACGTGATGCTTTTTTTTTTCTTCTCTTTCATGCAAGTCATGGTAGACTGACATTGTTCTTTTTTCTGGGTACTTTTTAGTTATGCTTTGACAAGCGCCGGATAACGGATTCATCTGCATCTTTTTTGTTTCATCTTCTCGCTGCATATTTTCAGTATTTCGGTTGGCGGGCGATAATAGCGAGGGAAAGGGAGACAAATGAGAATGCCTTGGATGCATATGGTGGGTGTGTTGAATCGGGAGTGGTGGCGCGTGTGACATGTGTGGCACCGAATACATTTGTCTTGTGGGGGGAAAGTAGGGGAGGGCTGGAAGGGAGGGGCAGGTGACAATCGGATGTTGTGGTGCAGGGCAATAATGTTGCTATCTTCCATTGATGATTATGACGATGGCGATGACGATGATGATGAAACCAACAGTGGCGACGGCGACGGTGATTGGTGATAAGGCCGTTAAGCTTGGGTGCGGGCTGCGGGACTATATGTTCATGTGGGTATGTAGAGTACAATACTCTGCTGCAGTGCGTGTCTAACAACGCGCACTCTAAGCAGCCGATGGTGATCAGCTCCGCCATCTCCGTCTCCGTCTCTAGCTCCATCTCCATCCCCTCAAGCTTCCACTTCCGCTTCCACTTCCACTTCCACTTCCACTTCTACTCCTATTTTAGTGCAGATACTTCCGAGGCTGCAGCATGGCTTGTAGATAGATGTGATTCCGTTTCTGCGGGGCGGGGCAGGGTAGGGTAAGTCATAGCAGCCATCTACGCTATCTTCCACCGGATCCCCTAGGTAGATAGGACATGTTATAAAACTAGAGTAACAGGGGGGGGGGGGGGTTAGTTAAGGGGTGGAAGACCAAGTTGAGACAAGCGAGAGCAGGCACGTGCGCCCTGCACGGGGTGCTTTGATTTTTTTTTTTTTTTTTGTTCACCCATTTCCTCTCTTCCTTTTTTTTTTTTGGAGATTGCGGGCGGGCAGTTGCTCGGGTTGTGCGGAGTCTAGATCCGGGGGGGGGGTATTGCAGGCTTCCCTTCGGGATGGAACCGTCGTATTCCCGTATTCCAGGTGTACTCTATGTAGTAGACACATACCCGTCGTGTAAGTATCTGTTGAAGGCAGGCAGCGGGTGCAGCTGGTGGTTACATACATGCAATCCTCCCCTCATCGACTGGCTCTGGCTCTGGCTCTGGCTCTGGCTGTTGCAGGAACTCGCAGCAAGCAGAGGCACACGCTGCGAGCGCGTATCTACCGCCCCGCCGTACGCATGTATGTATGTACCGCACCCGCACACCCCGTCGGCAGGAATCAGCAGTCAGGAGTGGGAAGTGGGAAGTGGGAAGTGGGAACGGTCACCGCCAAGACCCCGCGGCCGAAGTGAGGGTTCGTTCGTGCGCAGATTGGGGCATGTACAAGCGGATTTGTTCTTTTCCTTTCTTTTCCCTCTGGGGGGAACCATAGCGCTTGTCACAAAGCGTTATGTTTGTTTTTAGCGAAGGCGAGCTAAATATTCTTAGCCAAAGGCTAGATAAACGCCTAGTGGATACATACTAGTAGAGAGTAAGGGGAGGGGGGCTTTCGGGCTTTGGGGCTTTTTACATACACGGTTTGGTTCGGTTCGGTTCGGTCTTTAGGCTCAGGCCGTGCCTGGGGAATGGGGCAGGTGGACGGGCCTCAATTTTAAAGTAGAGAAGAGCAGCGAGGAAGGTAGATGCTCTGCATAGCAGGCTACATATCCATCCATCCAGCGTCAGCAACTGGAGACGTACATATCTATTGATGTAGGTGCGCTGCTCCGCTGTAGTCAGGGACGAGCCGAGCCGATGCTGCTGCTGATGATGTCGGTGATGCTGCCACCGCGGGAGATACGAGCTGAAACGTTAACGGTTGGGCTGGGTATGTACTCTAGATAGAGTAATGATGCATAGCTGGTGGGTGGGTTGCTGGAAACAAACCACCTCGCCCTCCCCCTGCGATTCTACGGCAGGGGATGGGATGGCGGAGAGAGAATGCCTATATCTGCACTCTAGATATGTCTGCAGATAGAGAAGGTGGGTACGTACCGACGCAGAGTACCTGTACTTTGCATTATCTAGAGTACATACGCCGACAGGACATGGGGAGAAATGCGTGCGTTGCTCGTTCGATAGCGGAAATGGACCGGCCGCTCGTCTCTTCTCTCCGCCTGTGTGATGGTGGCCCAGTCATTCGCACCAGCGAATCGAATCGATCAACCCATCAGCGGCCGCGGCTATGCGCGAAGTGCGCTGCAGTCCTTCCACATGATAGGTTCCGAGGCGACGACCGTCTAGAACCATCCTGCTCCTCGCCCCCCCGCCGCCCGACGTCTTTCCCTGGGGTGGGTACGGCCAGATGGAAGGAAAAGAGAAGGGAAAAAAGGAAACAGGGGCACGTGTGAGTGGGCTAATATCATCCAACGATGATCTAACGCCAATTGGTTCGACGCGGCGGTCAAAGAGAGAGCAAGCAAGCAGGCAACGCAGGGCAAGCAGGCAAGCAGAAGAGACAAGTGGAGAGACGAAGTGGAGAGACGAAGTGGAGGGAGGGCACAAAGGCCTTGTCCGAGCGACCCTTGTCCGTCCTGCTCGACTGCTTCCTTCCTACCTACCTCCTCACTTTTACCTACCTCTAACTGCTCTGCTGCCTGCCCTCCTCCTCCTGCTCCTCCTTCTTCTTCTTCTTCTTCTTCTTCTTCTTCTTCCCCTCCTCCTCCTCCTCCTCCTCCTCCTCCTCCTCCTCCTCCTCCTCCTCCTCCTCCTCCTCCTTTTCTTCCTCCCTCCCTCCATACTTCCTTCTCACTCCACGAAAAATAAATAAAAATCTACCTTCTTCTGCTTCTTCCCTCTTCCCTCCCCCCTCCCTTCTCCCACTTCGTGTGCTGCTTCTGTATTTCTCTCCTCCACAAAATACACAGTATCTCTCTTCTGTACGTAACACTTCCCCTCTGCCCCTCCTCCCTCCGTCGCCTCACCCCTCTCGAAAAAAATAATAATAGTGATACACCCTCCAACTCGAGCGGAACTGCCCTTGCCAGCTGCCCACTTACGACCCATCCACCCTCCTGCTTCCCCGCACTGCTTCCCCGCACCGCTTCTCCCTCCATTACCAACCACAGCTTTCTCCGTCCTGATATCACTTCTCGCGCCGAGCACTTGCTGACCTTGAATTTTGATCACCCACCAGTCATCCTCGTACCAATACCCTATACTCCCTTTTAATCATCCACCCCTTGTACCCAACCTCAAAACTCCAAAATGTCCGACGTCAAGTCCGAGGAGCCCGTGAAGCCCGCCGAGACCAAGCTCGTCGAGCCTGAGGCTACGCCTGCCATCACCGACACCGTGCCAACAGCCCCCATTACCGTCGCCGAGGAGCCGCCGAAGGCTGAGGAGGTGGTGGAGGACAAGAAGGAGGACAAGAAGGAGGACAAGAAGGAGGAGAAGCATGAGCCCAAGGAGATTACGCAGGGTGCTCTGCAGAAGTCTCACGGTGGACTGCTATCGTACGTTCTTGCCTGTTCCCCGCTGCTCGTTCCCGTCGCCCCCCTAAACCCTGCAAAACTGGGTGCATCACATGGATTGTTTTCGTCTTGGTTGGCTAACCGACGATTTCTCCGCGTCTGACAGCTTCTTCAAGAAGAAGCGGTTCTTTTACTTCCACGAGGAGGCCATCTCCGAGTCCGACCTCAAGACTTATCACCACAAGGACAATTCGTCCAAGGCGACGTGCGCGTACGCGCTCCAGACCGGAAAAGGTCTCTGGTTCTACTCCAAGGACGAGGGCCACAAGCACCCCCACGGAATCATCAAGCTGTCCGATGTCACCGAGGTCACCGAGAGTGGCTCCAACAAGTTCGTGTTGAAGCTGTCGACCGGTGATCTCCACTTTGAGGCCCCTCCTGCTGAGCGCGACAGCTGGGTCTTTACTCTGAGGACTAAGATCGCTGAGGCCAAGACCACTGCCGAGGAGGTTCACGAGTCCGAGGGCTACAAGGCCGCTCTTGAGAAGCTGTGTAAGTTTGAATTCCCCTCCCTGGAGAGCGCTTCGGTCAGACTCTGATTGTTCGGTTCAGCCAAGCCCGTTGCTTTCTTGAAGCCCGCCGCCCCGAAGGAGGAGCACAAGGAGACAACCGAGGAGGCCAGGCCCGCGACCGAGGAGGGCAAGACCGATGCCGTTGTCCCTGAGGCTGCTGTGACCTCTGACGAGGAGGCCGCCGAGCACAAGACCGATGTGAAGCGCTCCCAGTCCAAGAAGAATAAGAGGATCTCCGGATTCAACGTTCCTTTCCTGAACAAGAAGGAGAAGGCCGAGGAGAAGAAGGAGGAGGTTGCAACTGAGGAGGCCGCCAGGCCCGACGCCGCCGAGGTCTCCGCTGCCCCTGCCCCTGGTAGTGAGTTTGGACCTTAATCCGAATCTCGGTGTTTGTGGATACTGACTGACGAGAATAGTCGACTCTCCTGCCACCGAAGCTGTCGCTGGGACCAAGCCCGCCGAAGAGGAGGCCAAGCCCGAGGAAACCCGCCCCGAGACCAAGAAGAACCTCCAATCGTTCTTCTCCCGTTTTGGTGCACCCAAGAAGGAGGAGGCCTCCACTGAGAAGGGTAAGGAGGTTGAGGCGGTCACTCCCACTGCGGAGACCGAGTCCGCTGCCGACAAGGTTCCCGAGACTGCTCCTGCCATCGACATCCCTGCCGCCGCCGAGGAGAAGAAGGACGACCGCAAGACGCCCACCTCTCCCAAGAGCGACATCCTCTCGTTCTTCCACAAGCGCGACAAGAGCCCTGTCCCCAAGGCCCCCGTCGAGGAGAAGATCGAGGACAAGGTCGACGCTGTTGTCGCTGCCGCCGAGCCCGCCGCCGAGGCGCCCAAGGAGGTTTCCCCTGCCGCTGCTACCGAGGAGACCGCCGTCGAGTCACCCAAGGACGCCGTCGCCCCCAGCCCCAAGGAGAAGCGAAAGTCGAGCTTCTTTGGATTCGGTGCCAAGGAGAAGAAGGTAGAGGACGTCAAGTCTGACTCCGAGGATGCTGAACCCACTGCCGTCAAGCCTTCCACCTCGCCCGTTCCCAAGAGCTTCATCGCAGGCTTGAAGCGCAAGGTAAGCAAGGCCGGCAAGGGTGAGAGGGAGACCAAGGAGGTGGCTGCCCCCGCCGCTGTTGCCGAGGAGGAAACCCCCAAGGACGTCGCGCCGGAGACCGCTGAGCCCGTCGCGACCGAGGCCGCCGAGACCAAGCCCGAGGAGACCCCTGCTGAGGTTGCGCCAGCAGTCAGCGATGTGACGGCAGCCAAGCCCGTACAGGCGGCCGCATAAAAAGTCCCTTTTGGTTCCTCTCTTCTTCTTTACCCATTTTGTACGCCTGGCATGGCATTCTCGTGCAAGTTTTGTTGTCTGTCAAATTTCGAGTTACAGCGCCTTAATGTTTAACGTTTTGCGAGCTGCTTTTTGTTGACGGTGTTTATTGCCTGTGCCTTACACACTCTCTGCTTGAAATAGGTTTCTCTTTGTGTTTTTATAGTCGCATCTTTCTTTCTCCCTGACGGCCTTTTGTTTGTTTGTTTTATCTGTCTGCGTGTTTTTCTTCTTGGATACCGATCTCTTCGTGCAAGTGACGTCTTCTCGTCACGACATGATGATTCGCCCGCATGTTTTATAGTGTCCATTTCCGTTTCTTCTTTCTTATTTTTGGTGATGATGCAGCCAAGGAAATAGTAATAATCGCATCAATAGGGGTGTTATGGCCACGCCTAGGCGGTGAGGGGGTGGGGGAAGTGTCGTTTCAGTTTCACTACACGCTTTTATGTACCGTTTGTTTTCACTGCGCGCATCCGTTCTGTATTTTTGCTTGTTTTTTTCGCATTCGGATTGCTTCCAATACGCCCACCGACCTGAAAGCTCGGGAGAGCAAAATAGTATTTTAATTAATGGGAAGTTTCGTCGAGATGGAACGGAGTGATTGGTTGATTTGATTCATTAATTTGAGTTGGCATGCAGCCTACTAACGGATCGGGTTTCATTGTTTCGCCAATGGGTTGACTGGCGGGACGAGAGACGAATCGAGTGCTTTTTCTGTGATTGACGGCGATGCGATGGGGCGACTCCATGTTGCAAGTTGTCGCCCTAGCTATCTGCCGCCCGCCACTCGCCACCGCAAATAGCAGTCCGTCGCTTATGTATGCTTGCTTATCCTTGTGGAGCTATGTATCCACCATGCTCCTGTGCGTAATTCCAGAGTCAGACACTGTAAATACCTAGCTAGCATTTCTGGCTATCTACAGCTCCCCAGAGGCCACGGCTACCGAGGTAGGGGCTTACTCTAGTGGTTCTCGACCTCCTCCTTCTCCTCCACCTCCTTCTCCGCCAACTCCTCACATCATCCCCCACGCCACACGCGGCCTTTGTTGCATGCACGCAGCTGATCGGATCCCCTTCCTTCTTTCTTCTGCTTGCGCCGTCACACAACGTAATGTGGTTCGGATCGGTGGCGTGGTTGCAGGCAGGCGTCGCCCTCCTTCTCTCCCTCTAGCGAATCACCATGACCATAACCCACTTACCTACCACTAGCCCTTTTTCCACACATTCACTCATCACTCACTCACTCACTCACTCACTCACTCATCAAAAGTCCTTGCAGGTTGCATAGAAGAAGAAGAAGAAAAAGAGGTATTGCTTCTTTTTGCTTTACTATTTATTCCCACATCAACTTGAACTTGGTGACTACACCTGGACCCTGGGTAAAGTACCAGTCCAGCCTGGTCAGACACCTCCTATGCCCACCGTGTGATCTCGTCCACAGAGATGGGGTGTTGCATCTCCCGCGCCGTGTCGTCCGCCGCCGCCGATACGGAGACACAACAACTTCACGCGCCCGCACTGGTACCGCAGCAGCCGGCGCCTCCGCCGCCTCCGCCACCACCGCCTCCACCGCCTCCAGCACATCCACACCCAGCATATCCACATCCAACACATCCACTTCCAGCGGCGGCCCATCACCACCACCACCCACAGATCCCGCTCGGGGATAGATACAACTACCCACTCGTCCGCAAGACGCCATGGGTCAGCAAGCGGCCCATCACATCTGCGGCGTTGCAGCGCGCAAGAGACGAGTTCTGGGACACGAGGGTAACGGGGAGAGCGGAGGTCTGGGGCGCGCTCAGGGTGGCGGTCGAAATGCTCGAGGTGGATCTGCAGACCGCTCAAGGGATCGTGGACGCTGCCGGGATCACGGTGCCGACAGGTAGGTGCTGCTCCGGTAAGGATGGTCACGGGGGGGCAGGAAGCTGATGGGATGAGAATATCTTAGGGGACCTGTCGAGAGGCGTTTACGATGAATCAGGACATCGATATGAAATTCCTGAATACTGCTTTAGCGACCCAGTTAATGTTTCTGCTGCTGCTGCTGTGGTGGTGGAAGGGAGAACGTCGCATATGGAGGAAGAGGAGGAGACCGATGAGGATGATGACGCGGCGGGCGATCTAGGCAAAGGGAAGATGCGTGTTGGCCCGGAGATGCTGGTAAAGGCTAGACTGTCGGATCGGGGCGGACCCGACGTTGCTATCAGAGTCGATGAGGCTGCGACGGTGAGGAGGATTACGGCGATGATCGAAGGGAAGGCTCAGGTTGGCTCTCTCTCTCTCTCTTTCTCTCTTCCAATCCCCTTTGCCGGTGGATACGAATAGGCTGCTGGGGTTAGGATGGATTGGATGGGCTGATAAGTGCGGGGATACCTGCTACTATGCAATAGCTACCGGCATCGCAACGGATTAGTCTGGTGTACCTTGGCAAAATGTGAGTTGCTTGCTCTCCCCCTTTTGTCATTCCGGCCGGTTTGTACATGTCATGAATGTGAATGGGCTTCTGATACTGGCGATGCGACACAGTCTCGAAGAGAACAAAACACTGGTGGCACAGGGGTGGAAGAGGGGAGATGTTGTAAATGCTCTTGTCCGCCCGAGACAAATATAGTGAGGCAGGGTAGGTCCCGCAAGTGGGTGGAGTTCAAATGTCTTGCTATTTTTCTGGTATGCTACCTACTTGTTTCTTAGGATCAGATGGGGCGGGGGTGTTTTTCTTTACTTTGTTCAATGAAATGTACACTTTGAAAACCTGCGTGTATATAATTTGGGGGGGTTTTGCCAATGCGGAGACAAGCGGAGTATAGAGGGTTGTGCTCAGCTCGATTCCGCGACTTTCCTTCAAAGTGTCACTGTTTGCAATTGAGAGCTCTCTGATCGATCGTGGTGATGTATGCTAACCAGCTCTCTACCTCAGAACAGCAAGGGTTCAGGGTGGGTGCAGTTGATGAGGATGCAGTGCTTCTTTGAACCCTCCGTTCGAGGCTGAGGGAGGCGTGGGGGTTGTCCCTCCCTTCAGCCTTCCAGAAATCCGATCATTCCACCACCTTTTTGTTACTGTACTGTTGTATATCTGTCCAGTTACATGCCTGCACTGTTGTATGTCTGTACAGTTGTGTACTGTACTGTATGTACTCTATCCATGAACCCAACATCATCATCCCTGGTCCGGAGACTTTACGTACATGTATGTACCTAGCAGATCCCATCCTCGGAACGAACCTGAACGCAACTTCGCAATTTCCTACCTAGGTCTCTCCACACAGAAAAGAAAAGAAAATGTTTCCAGCACCGCATAGCATAGAGTAGCTAAGTAGAAAAGGACGTCTATCTACGTACCTACCTATACCTACTCTATCAGTCCTTCCCCTCCAGGGAGTGATTGTATTTTTTTGGTTTTTTCAATCCATCAACACACTCGCTCGTTCCCTCGCTCGCTCGCTCAAACAACACACAGAAAACAAAGATACCATAACGATACGATACGATTGTGCTTTCTTGTTTTTTGTTTCCCTCCGCAACTTACTTACCCCCTTACTCTCGTTACAGCCAATCACCATCTTATCCTATCCCAGCTCAGCTCTACCGAACGCGTGTCACGATCTCTCCCGACCCCCATGGCCTCCTCCTCCGGCGGCGGCGGCGCCCACGATCACAACGACGACCCAATCCCGCTGCAGGACCTCTCGGGCCAGCGCGCACACCTGTACCACCACCACCGTCGAGCGCGGAGCCGCTCCCGCTCGCTGCTGCGACACGGGGCCGAGATCGGGCGACGACTGAGTACGCACCTCCACCGTCGGCCGAGCTACGACCTACTCGATGGCGCCCTGCCGCCGCCGGCCGCGGGCTCGGTACCGGACCTGCAGCTGCCCCACTACGGCTACGACGACGATGACGACGCGGAGCTCATGAGGGGGGAGGTGGATTCTGCGTTGGGCGGAGGTGCGGCCGGCGGTAGGGGTAGCTGGTTGCCTGCTAGGAACGGGACTACGGTGGGGGCGAGTGTGTATACTACGACGACGACGGCGACGCATGTCCATGTCCACGAGCCACAGGTGGCTAGCTGGGCGGCGCCGGCGACGTCGTCGACGGCGTTGGGGGGGTACGACTACGACGACGATAATGACGGGTATGGGTATGATGATATTAGCTACGTTGGCGGGGGCCTGGGGGCCCGAGGGTCTACAGGATCTGCGGGAACAGCCGGTGGCGGGGGCCGTGACGATGATTCGGCGCCGCTGGCGGAAAACCAAGCGCCGATCGCCGGGGCGGAGAAGCGACTATCCACACAATCCGTTCGCTTTGCGCCGGGGACGTCGTTGGGCGACGACCTACACGCTGCAGAGGAAGGCCTGAGTCGGAGCCTTAGTAAAGCTTCCGCGAGCTCGAGGCCAGGATCGTTATCGCGGCCCTCGCCGTCGAGATCGGGCTCTGCGAGTAGATCCCTCTCACCCGCGGCGTCGCCCGTGCGAAGAGTCTCCGTGGCCGTGCAGAATATGTCGCAGCGCGTGGTAAATTTGAGTAACGATCCCGAACCGGTGGAGCAGACGATTAGGAGGAAGGAGTCGAATAGGAGTCATCGCGATAGCCAGAGGATGAGTGTACCCGAAATCGAGATCGAGGATGTCGGAGACGGTGATGGGAATAGGCACGGAGAACTCCAGGAGGAGAAGCCGCAGCTGATGAGAAAGCCGTCGCAGGACCGCAGGCCATGGAGGGAACAGTCGAACCCGCTCAAGGGGAATACCTTGAGGATTTTTTCGCCGACGAGTCGGGTCAGGCTGGTTCTCTGTGATGTGCTCATTCATCCGTGAGTTGATATGGGACTCCGAGAGCGGTTGGGGTGGGGGGCTGACAGGCGTCATCCAGGGTGATCGAGCCATTGATTTTGCTTTTGATCTTGATCCAAACTATATTGCTCACGATCGACTCGGCCCCGAGTGTTTTCGACGACCCGAGGGCTAAGAGCTGGGGAACTTCGCCGATCGATTATGCCTTGCTCGTCCTTTTCGGTATATACACGTAAGAATCCTACACGCATCGTATTGGGACTGTCGGTTTTTCAGTTTCCTGACACAAGTAGAGTTGAAATTGTTGCTCGGTGTATCGTCTCTGGAGTGTTTATGAATCCCGTCCAGGAAGACGACCCGGAAGCAAGAGGTGGTCTCCGCCGCAGGATCGTCAGGAAGGCAAAAACCTTCCTGACTCCCAAAAAGGTGGATAATACGCGCGCAGTCTCACCGACCGACATGGACGAGCCGCCGTCGATTATGCGGTCCATCACCCAGCTCAACATGGCGGAAGGTTCAGGCGCCGCCGGGTCCGGATCTGTACAATCGCAGGCACGATTCCGACTCGCCAGACGAGCGTTCCTTAGACACTCGTTCAATCGACTGGACTTTGTAGCCGTGGTCTCGTACTGGATATCCCTGGGCCTGTGCGTTTCCGGACTGGAGGCGGAGCGACATCTCTACGTGTTCCGCATGATGAGTTGCCTCCGCATCCTGCGTCTGTTGGGAATTACTAGTGGTACCTCGGTGATCCTGCGGAGTCTGAAGAAAGCTGCGCCGCTGCTCGTCCATGTTGCTTTCCTGATTGGCTTCTTCTGGCTGGTGTTCGCTGTCATCGGCGTGCAGAGCTTTAAGGGCTCGCTCGAGAGGAACTGCGTCTGGGTCGATCCTGAAGGACTGCAGCCAAACTACACGCAGGAGTTCCAATTCTGCGGTGGATACATGGACCCGTTGACGGGGCAGTCGAAGCCGTTTCTACTTAAGGATGGAGTCACGCCGGGGGCGAAGAAGGCGAAGGGTTACATCTGTCCGCCGAATTCGGTGTGCATAGCGGTCGGGAATCCGTACGCGGGCACTGTAAGCTTTGACAATATCGTGCAGAGTCTTGAACTTGTTTTCGTTGTCATGACGGCGAACACGTTCTCGGATCTGCTTTACTATACGGCTGATAGTGATTACCTGGCTGCTTCTTGCTGTGAGTGGAGTGGGCTTGCGTGAACCGGAAGGCTAGGGAAGTTACTGATCGGGGGGTCTGCTCTAGTTTTCATTGCTGCGATTGTCATTTTGGCGTTTTGGTTGGCGAATTTGGTGAGTGGCCATCTTCCTTCGAGGCCGATGGACAGTCCTGATGGTGTGAGCAGTTGATTGCGGTTATCACATCCTCGTTCCAAGTCATCCGTGAGGAATCCAGTAAGAGCGCCTTCTCCGCGGACGACGTCTCATCCGTCCACGATGACGACGACCAGGCCAACCAGAAGCCGAGCGCTCTCAAAAAGATCTATGATCTCTCGCACCACCTGTGGATCGTCATCATCGGAGTGGGATTGTTCGCGCAGACGTTTCGCAGCGCCACGATGCTTGAAACAGAAGCGAGAGTGATCGATATGGTTGAGACCGGAGTCACGTTGATTCTTTTCTTTGAGATTATTTTCCGGTTCATCTCGGACTGGAGAGGGTTTCGTGCTAAGCGGAGGAACTGGGTGGACCTTTTCCTGGCCATCACTACGTGCATCATACTGCTCCCGCCGGTACGACGCGCCGGGAGGATCTACGACTGGCTCACCATCTTTCAGCTACTGCGAGTGTACCGGCTGGTCTGGGCGATTCCGGTGACGCGAAATCTTCTGGCCAAAGTTTTGGGTAATGTCTCCGGTCTGTTCAACTTGATCTTGTTTGTGATTCTCCTCACGTTCCTCTGCGCCCTGTTTGCCGTGCAAATCGTCAGAGGCGATATCCCCGGGGAGATCGATGGCGAGACCACGCCTGTGAGCTTCTTCACCATCTTTAATGCCTTCCTTGGCATGTACCAGGTGTTTTCGAGTGAGGACTGGACGTCGCTGCTGTATATGTCCACCGAGGCACAACGGCCGTACGGTGTTGGGTGGATCAGTGCCATGTTTTTTATCGGGTGGTTCATTCTTGGAAACTGTAAGTTTTCCCGTCCCCGTTTCCGATTTTTGTAGGTAGTTTGATGCTGATGCGAGCCTATTAAACAGTCATTGTGTTGAACATGTTTATTGCTGTCATCCAGGAGAACTTCGACGTCACGGAGGACGAGAAGCGGATGCATCAAGTGAAAGCGTTCCTTCAGAATAAAAGCTACAAGGCGCCCAGCCAGGGTCTTAAACTCTCGTCACTGTTCTCCTCCAAGAAGAATAACATGAACACGGAGGCTGCACAGTCCAAGCAGGCTGCGTTCGAGATGTTGACCAAGCAGGCGATCGTGGAGTCGTTCCTCGACGAGGGAGAACAACAGCATCGCCAGGATGTCACGGCAGGGGGCAAATTGGTCGCGGCAGCTGCTGTAGAGAACCTACAAATGGAGGAGGAGAAGCGGAAGAGGTTCTTCCAACGGTGGTTTGCCAAGGCGGGGGGGGTGTGGAGGGATCGGGAGACCAATCCATTCTACTCGTTTCAGTCACGGTCCGTGGCGGATCTGGCGCCGACAGCGTTGGCGCAGGAGGTGGTCACCGAGGCGGAGCGGAGGAAGAGGGCACAGAGGGAGTACCTGGCTAAGCACCCCAATTACAATGTCTCCCTTTTCATCTTCGGCCCTCAGAACAAGATTAGACGCATGTGTCAGAGGATGGTGGGCCCCAGTCGTGCTAACGTCAGATATGCTGGTCTCCCCCCCAACACGACGCTCAGTTACGCCTTTTCGATCGTCATCTACTGTGCAATCGTGGCCATGGTCGTTCTGGCTTGCTTCACCACGCCGTTGTACCAGAAGGAGTATTTTGCCAAGCATGGGAACTCGTCGAAGAACTGGTTCACGTTGGTGGACGCCGGATTCGTGGCTCTGTTCACGTTCGAGTCGGCCGTCAAGATCATTGCCGATGGGTTAATCTGGACGCCAAACGCATACCTGCGCGGATCTTGGGGCATCATCGATTGCATCGTGCTCATTACGCTCTGGATCAGTGTTGC
>Ga0307516_10003807_pt1 | contig 19143 bp, 15 predicted proteins | sample 19_EM_MG_FD_203310 | JGI IMG/M metagenome (GOLD analysis project Ga0307516, IMG submission 203310) | Populus trichocarpa ectomycorrhiza microbial communities from riparian zone in the Pacific Northwest, United States - 19_EM | ecosystem: Host-associated > Plants > Roots > Unclassified | place... | reverse complement strand
GCCATCTATCGCTCAGGGGCCCCCGCCACGACAATGACCACGCCTCAATCGAGGAGATTATCATCCTCCCCACCACGAGCGAGCTCAAGGCGGACCGTCCCGAATTCCTTCCGGAAAAGTACGAAACTAGTCCCCACCACGAGACTGGAATCAAGCGGCTGCTCGACACGCAGTTCCGCTTGTTGAGAGAGGACACCTCGGGCCAGGTCCGGGACGCTATCCGCGGTCTCGTCCGGCATTGGGACCAACTGGTCCGCGGCAGCGATAAGAATCTGCAACGGGCGATCCAGAGGAAGATGGATGCAAAGATGAGCGTGTTCACCAACGCCACGCTAAAGCGACTGTACTTCGACCGCAGGGCCGGTATCGTGGCCGATGTCGTGTTTACGCAGCCCGTAAACATGTCGAATATGAGTAAATCGAAGAGGGCCGCATGGTGGGATGACTCCAAGGATCTTCAGCGGGGGAGCATTGTGGCACTGATAGACGACACCCTGGAGACTTCTTTTCTGCTTGTCCATGAACGCACGGTGAAGGCCGATATCGACGCTGAGAGCAACCATAATTCACTCAACGACCTGGCCGGAAACAATAAAGAGGCGATGATCACGCTCAGCCTGATCGATTCTACGTCCAAGATCGATCAAGCACGGCTGGTGAAACTGGCGTCACCATCCGCAGCCGGCTCCGCGGTTCTGGTCGAGTTTCCGGGTCTGCTGTTCGTATCGTTCCAGCCCGTTCTGAAAGGTCTCCAGGCTCTCCACAAGCGGCCGAATCTGCCGTTCACCGACTGGCTTGCACCCGGCCCCGAGACTCAGTACACGGTGCGCGACGGATTCGCCGAGATCCCGCCACCTCTGTACATGTCCAGAAAGAATGTTACTCTCGACTTGTCGTGTATCACGGTAGATGGTCACTGCCTGTCTCACTCGATCAACGAGCCCGTGACCATCGAGGAACTGGAAGAACACACCACCTTAGACCGCGGGCAGTGCGAGGGCCTCATCAGCAGTCTTCAGCGCGAATTTGCCTTGGTGCAGGGCCCTCCAGGTACTGGAAAATCCTACGTCGGCGACAAGATCGTCCAGGTCCTGTTGGCCAACAGGCATCGCTTGCGCATCGGTCCGATCATCTGTGTTTGCGTGAGTCCCCTCCCCCGCTGCGATTCCAATCCAACGATCACTGACTCGAATGGGGTGTCAGTACACCAACCATGCGCTCGACCAGTTTCTCGAACACATCCTAAAGCAGAAGACACCCGGCGTGAAGGAGCCCACCGTGATCCGTCTGGGCTCCAAGTCGAAGTCGGAGGCGCTGGCCGAACGCACGCTCTACAAAGCTCGTGCTGGAAAAGGTGGTACACCGGAAGAGAGGAGAAACATCTATGACTTCAACAACGAACTAGACGTCTACGCATCAGATATACAACCCACTCTACATTGGTGTTCCGGGGGATGCACCCCCAACGATATCGTGGAGTATCTACAGCTCAATGAGGTGTTGATTCATGACCATCTTTTTGCGGGAGCCAAGGGAGTCAACACTGTCGACGGAGAGGGATTTCAGACAGCCGGTAGGACGTCGAGACGGAAACTATTCAATCTTTGGGTCCAAGGAAAGCGACAGCCTAGGAATATGCACAACCCGCCAGTGCTGCTGCGGAGCAATCGAAGCGTTACTGACCTTCTTGCGGTCCCTCAACAGCTGTGGCAGATGTCGGTTGTCGAGAGGCGGAAGCTACGGGATCACTGGGAGGATACCATCATAACTGCCAAACTTACGAAACTCGAAAAGAAGGTGGCGGGATTCGACAATGTCAGTCGTGAACTCCAGAGGCAGTACAAGGAAGGGGACCAGAGGTGTCTTGAGGAGGCAGATGTCATCGGCGTGACGACCACGGGTGTGGCTATGAACGCGGAGCTTCTCAAGGGACTTCCGGCCAAGGTGCTCATCTGTGAGGAGGCTGCAGGTATGCGAACGAACCCGCTACTCACATAAGCGTTCGCAGAGCTCACTAATTCCCTTCCGCAGAGGTGCTGCAGGCACACTTACTGACCGCCCTCATACCTTCGGTCGAGCATGCGGTCCTGATTGGGGACCACCTTCAGCTTCGGGCACAAATCTCCAATAACGCGCTCCAGATGGAGAATCCAGCGGGCAAGAAATACGGCCTCGACGAGTCCGTTTTCGAGCGGTTGGCCGATGGAAGGTTCGACGGCGCAAAATTTCCCATAGCCACGCTCAACGTGCAGCGCCGAATGCATCCGAGCATCGCCTCGCTCGTCGGAGGCACCCTTTACCCTCACCTACAGAACCACGAGTCCACCGAGGCGTATCCGGACGTCGTAGGGATGAGCCGCCGGCTGTTCTGGCTCGATCATCGGCACCGCGAGGATAGTGGTGCACAGGACACGTCCAAATCCAACAAATGGGAGGCCGATATGGTGGTTTCCCTGGTCAAGCATCTGGCACTGCAGGGCGCATACCACAGGAAGGAGGACATCGCCGTGCTCACGCCGTACCTGGGCCAGCTGCGGATACTGAGGTCGAAGTTCGCTGGCGATTTCGATCTCGTCGTCGGCGAGAAGGACATGGAGGAGATCGAGGCACAGGAGAGGAGAGAAATGCTCGCGGGAAAGGCGGCGGAAGTCCACGAGGGGAACCAGCTCCGCCGAGGGAAGCTCGGTGACGCCATCCGCATAGCTACCGTCGACAACTTCCAGGGCGAGGAAGCAAAGATCATCATCATCTCTCTGGTCCGCAGCAACGAGGCGCACAAATGCGGCTTCCTTAAAACCGACAACCGCATCAACGTGCTTCTCAGCCGTGCACAACACGGAATGTACATCATCGGGGACTCCGAGACCGCGCGCGAAGGGTCTATGTGGGTCAGCGTGATCGGCATGCTTGAGAGGGGGGGAAACATCGGTCCCAAACTTGCGCTTCAGTGCCCTCGACACCCCGATATCGACATCTTGGTCGAGAAGAATGAGGACTTCCGCCGCTTGGCACCCGAGGGGGGCTGCATGGCGATATGCGGAAAGCCCTTCAAGTGCGGTGCGTATATAGATCAATGAAGCTCCTTACCCACATCCTCCGCCCGTTTGTGCTGACAGCTTTCTTCCAGGCCATTCTTGTAAGGTGGCATGCCATGCTGTTGCCCTCCACGAGGCGTATGTCTCCCTTCCAGTATTGTCGCCAACACAAGGCTAACCACGGCGAGATCAGAGTCAAATGCAGGGAGGATTGCGATCGGGGGTACACCCAGTGCGGACACCCCTGTCCCAAGCGGTGCTTCGAAGACTGCGGAAACTGCATGGTTGCAGCCAGCACCGTCGGTGTCATACTTCCCTGCGGCCACACTCCCAAGACTCTGTTTTGTTATGTACGTGGATTGCTTGCCTTTCGTTTCTCTCACCGGCCACGCTGACAATTCTACCCTCAGCAAAAATACGACTTGCCGGCGGTTTTGTGCAGGGAGACCGTCCAACGCTCACTCGACTGCGGGCATACGGTGGACGTTGCGTGTTTCCGCGCCCAGAAAAAACTCACCTGCAAGAGCAAGTGCGGATCGATGCTGCCATGCAAACACCAATGCGTGCGCGAGTGTTCCGACTGCAGAAAGCAGAATCCCGAGGAGCCGGCGGAGGTGATCGTGGATCACAAAACTTGCATCGCTGCTTGCGGGGAACCCTACGCGACTTGTAGCCATACCTGTGTTCGAAAGTGCCATCCTGGAACACCATGCGGACCATGCGACAGTCCCTGCGAGGTTGCGTGCGTCCACTCACGCTGCACTAAAAAATGCAGCGAGCCTTGCCCTCCATGCCCCGAGCCGTGCAAGTGGAGTTGCAAGCACAATGTAAGAACACTCACTCCTTCCACCGCCGCCGTACGCAACGAACTCGGGCTGAAAAACGAACAGGGCGAGTGCCACATGCCGTGCGCCGTGCCGTGCGACAGACTGCCATGCTCTGTCCGGTGCGACAAGATGTTGGCGTGCGGCCACCAATGCCCTAGCCTTTGCGGCGAAGATTGCCCGGACGTAAAGTACTGCCGGGAGTGCGCCAGTTCCGATATCCTCTACAAACCCCTCAACCCCCTCGGGCTCACCAGATACCACGAAACCGATCTCTCCAGTAATCCGGTTATTTTCCTTGCATGTGGACACGTTTGCAGCATGGAATCTATGGATTCCTACATGCACCTGGGGAGAGCCTACGAAGTTGGTGACGGAGCCGAGTTCCTAGAACCCAAGAGATTCCCCCGCACCGAAATGAAGACCTGCCCTGCGTGTCGAGCGCCGTTGCGCAACATTCACCGCTACAATAGAGTCATCAAGGGAGCACTGGCGGATGAGACCACCAAGCGGTTTATGGCGCAGAACGGCGCACTCCAGACCAAAATAATCGAAGAGGTCTCTGCCTGGGAGACCACACTTAAGCAAAAAGCCGACGAAGCTGTCGTCCTAGCAACCGGCCAAAACGACAATGTCTATGCTAGCAGGCGTGCCAAATTCGAAGATTACAAAACTAGTGCGGAAAAGGCCACCAAGTGCGTCGCCAAGTTCCTTGCCATCGTGGCCAAAGCAGAGCAGCCATACGGCCGAATCGAGAGGTATGTTCTGCCCTTCGCTGATCGGTTGGAATCTCTGAAGAACGTTGCTGACGACGCCGCAAACAGTTTGGTCCTTGATGCTCGGAGCCGCGGCGGGCAGGTCACAAAATTTGAGCTGGACAACACGGTGATCCAACCGGGATTTGAGATACGCGGCCGCGTGCAAGCACTGCGGGTCGCGTGGGCTGTTCTTTCCAACTTCCAGCGGTTGGGCGTCGGCTCCAAATTGCGAACCAAGTGGTGGAAGGACTGGGGCAACAAGCAACTGAAGCGTGCAAACAATTTATCGATCGAGCTCATAGTCGTTGCGGAGAAAGCCAACATGCGTAGGGAGCTGATTGAGGCATTCATTTACCATGCCAGGTTCGTCGCGCTGGAACTCGACTGCACCGCTGACGCGAAGAAACCGCCGGCTGAGGAGGAGGACGAACTCCGCAAGGTCGAGCTGTACCACCTAGACGAGTGCCTCCGCAAGATCGACCAACACCCCCCCGCGGCATACCTCCGCAAGGACGTGCAGGAGGCACGCCTGCTGCTGGGCAGCGGAAAGCGCCCTTCCTCCGCCACCGCTGCCGGCCCCTCGAAGGAGAAGGAGGCGGTCTATAGTGCCTTAGGACGGACGTATAACGACACCACGCACTGGTATCACTGTCCGTCGGGTCATCCGGTAAGACCCCGCTCCTTCCCTTCGCCCAGACCGCTGGCCTTTTTTTCCTTTTACTAACGCACTCCGTGAAGTTCTCGGCTGGTGGCGCCGGTGCACTGCCGGCATCGGCGAGATGTGCCGACTGCAACGAGTTGTTGGCCGCACCGAACGTGCACCGCACAGTTTCTCGATGATGGAGAGGCTGATGGGCCCGCTTTTTGATCTAGTGGGGTTGTTGCTTGTTTAGTATTCATCTGGATGGGGAATATACAGTAGTTCTCGTTAAGCTAGCTACTTATTTATAAATGGATAGGTGAAATCGAGCTCAGAACGGTGGAAATGCAAACCACAGACTTGTCGCTCATGAACTTTGAAGGTCAGTAAGTGTTCTGCAACTTGCGGTTCTGCTACGTACATAGTGGGGGGACCCCATATAATGGGTCTTGGAGATCTTCCGTGCGCCCTTGTTAACGGCAATCAGCCGCCCACGTGACCTGTTCCGCAGACATATGAGAGCGGATACCTACATTTGATCTATCGCTCTTCTGTGAAGCACCTCGGCGTGCGACAAGCCATCCACCGCTCCCAGGCGAGTGAGGATCTGTCTCTAAACTCCTTAGACCTGGGATGTCTATAAACTCATCATTTTCTTGGGATGGAATAGGAACATCCCAGACTTGTACTGTCAAGAAAATACCCAGGACTTTGTATTTGTCCCCAACAACCTACATCTGCTGGTCAAGGCATGGTTATAAAAAGGGGCAGGGTGGGGTTTGGATCATCTGCTCTCATCGAGTTGGTGTCCTTGAACAAGTAGGACTGCCTCGCAGTTGAGAGTGTAAATTCCTTTTTCTTCCCTGCAATTGGTCGCATGCGAGTAACTAACGAATAAACCAAAAAAAAAAAACCGCTCCCGGGGGAGAGTTGTAGTATGTACTATCCGCCGTTCGCCCGTCCGACCACGTCTGAACGCGCTCGGCTCATCGGCACCATTCTCCTGCGTCATTCCCCAACATCGTGCTCTTCCACGCACTCCCGGGTGCGAGCGCACGATGTGCCAGGCGTCAGCGTTGCGCCTGGCGATCGATCCTCCGAAGCTCCAAGGCAAGGCTTCGGACTTCCAGGCTGCATTCGCCGTCGCTTCTCACACACCAGACATTGGCTCTGCTTCTCCTCCTTGGCTGCCTTGTGTGCGCAATTTGCCGAGTCCGGATCGCTTACCTTACATATTCGAGAATCGAATGCCGAGGCTGCCGAAGTGCTATTCTCCACGGAATCCCCTCGCATCTCTTTTTCTTTTTTCTTTAATACCAAAAAAAAGGCTTCCCAGTCAGCTCCCTGCTTTATCTCACTAACATTTCCCCACCCCACAATCCACTGCCCTGCTCTGCTCTCTCCTTCCTTCCTCCGTGTTCATAGTTGCTGATTTGTATGCAGACTCACTTGCGTCCGAAAATCACCCGGAAAGCCCTGATAGGTAGTTGCGGCTTGTCTATAATACAGGTACGGGGGCTACCGGCCGATGTTTTTTTCCGTTCTAGATAGTGTCTGCCATCTTTTGTGATGCGCTTACCGCGCATGCACTAGAGAACAAACGCAACCTCTTCCCCGCTCTCTCTATTCGCAAATCACCTTCTCCCCACCTCCAGTGCTGTCGCCGGAACCCTCCTGCAGTGGGCAGGAAAGGCCGGATCGCCCCGAATACTCTTCCATCAGTGAGCGCATTCCAGACTCCGGTCTTACCGGGTCTTCTGCTGGTTGTTCGGCCGAGGGGCGGCTTTCAAAAAGGGTATGTATGTACTTCGAGGCCTGGCTTTGGCGCTACTGGCATCCGGTGCCAAGTCTCCGTCCGCGGCGAGTGCTGGCCGGTAACTAACGTAGTAGCGCAGATAGTGAACCAGACCTAGAAACGCTGATTCACTGGTCTAGCCGCTTCAAGAAAACCGGCAATACCACAACCACAACCACAACCACAACCACAAAACAAGTCGTCCGTATCACGTTTGAAGCACTGAGATGGATACAGTGAAAAATACTGTGTATATGTTGCAATTACATTAGGTAGCGAAAAGTTACTAAATACCAGATGGAAAAGAAATGTAAGTGAAAGTCTAATCATCCTTGGCTTCCGCTACGACAGTAGACTACACCGTGTTCTCAGCACTGGTTCGGTGTCGCTCTCATCCTCAGGTTGCATACCAGCAACTCTATCCTCATTGGCTTTGAGCTCTGGGAGAACTTTCAGCACTGCCGCAGGGTTATAAGGATAGAAACCCGTAGGCGAAAGGCACTCCGGCATAGAGAGTTCCTTGCACGCCTCTTGAAGCGGCAGCATATACAGCACCTTGTTAACATCAGTGATGCCGCGACGTGATGCGCTGTTAATACTCTGCCGCTAATCGGCCAAATTTCACAACATCCAGTGGCTTCAAAAGATGTGTAGAGTGGGCAGGCAAGAAAAGGCACTTGAGTCTTGATCTTATGAGTGTATGCGTACTCGATAAACTCGTAGGTGAGATGTGACTTGTGTCCATCGAAGATTAGGAGTCGGTACTTGTCTTCTCCGGTGGGCCGAGTGTGGGATTAGAAGTTTCGCTCTAACCATTGTAAAGCCAGGTAGCCGTCGGTCCATCCGTTGGGCAAAACCGCGGTTGTCCAGTGATCCGGCATCTCCCCGTAGCATCATCCGCACTAGTGTTTCTCACCTTTCATGATAACCACCAGTGGGGCACCCTGGCCGAAGACGCCGACCGTCTCGATTACGGTAATCGTTTCCCGTTGTCCTAGCTGCCGTAGAAATGCTGTCTTATCCGATGAGCTGACGACTACCCTCACCAAGCGTTGTATTAACCCAAGAAGAGACCCTTTCTCGTCCATGTTGTAGATATTCTCGGGCTTGATCTTCAACTCTGCGATAACTTCCTTCAGTATCCAAAAATATTCATAGATGACTCGGATCGTCGCTCAGCGCACGGCCACTATCCAGAGACCGACTATACATTGCCGATAGTGCTGGATGCCGTGATAGAAACAGCTTATACAGATCTTGCCGACAAGCTCAAGGTTGGGACCGATTAAGTTGCCAGAACAATCACGACGTTCAACCGCAGTGGAAGGGTTCGAAAGAAGAAATCACTAGCACATTCAAGATTCCGCCAATGCCGATCTTTTAACGATAGCACATGCCGTACTCTGTAGTAGCTCAAGCCGTGTTGGATAATCCCCAGCGGTGCATGTGTAGATAACATTCTTCAAGAGCTTCCTCTTTCGCAATCGTCAAGACCATATCGTTCTCGTGAGCTTGTATTCTGGTCTCGGTTTCTCCGTCTGCCTGAATCGCTCGTTGTGGCAGCGAGTAACTGCATCTGCGCTACACGCCGGTTAGCCATGGTTCACGACTTTCTGGCATTTGTAGTAACGAGGAACTGGGGTCTCTCTTGGCGAAATAGAAATGTGAGGGCTATCTGAAGACTGCAGCTGCGGTGCTGGTCGTGGTATCACCCCCCAAGCAGAATCTCGCTTGCAATAGGCATCGGAAGTGTTAGGGTATAGGAAACAATTCTCGCGATCTCACTTGTGGTAGTGAAGTATCTACAAAGTGCGGTGTCGGTGAGGCAACAGGGGTCCATCTGTAAGAGGTTAGGCCAGTGAATCAGCGTGCTCTGATTCACTTCTAGGTCTGGTTCACTTCCTGCGCTACTACGTTAGGTAACTATCTGCTTCCTGCCAGGATGGCACTTGTTGCTTTAGTCCCGACCAGTTGTGCCATTGGCCATTTGCATCTTTGGCGCCCTCCGCCCGAGGCTGGAATGTGTTTTGCGGCAGCAGTGGCGCACAAACCACATCCAGCTGTTCCATGCCCCTGTCGCGGCTATGCTGACGGAGCGCTATCCGCACTGCGGTCAGCGCTTTCGTCCCATGCATCCATCGAAAGCAGGGTCGGGCGGGAGCGGAACGTCCGCACCAGCTGCTGGCTATGTGGGGGCCCTTCGATTCCGCGTGAGGTCGTCATGGCCGACGGCCCGAACTGCTTGGGCTGGCGGGTGGATGGCGGGGTTGCCTTGCAGTGGTGCATGTTTCGGCGCCTGCCCATGACGGAAGCGGGTTGGGGTGGCCTGCAACTATCCGCACCAAATACGACCTGGCTCGTCAGGCCACCGCGGCAACTCGCTCTTCCATGCTCCAGCCGCGACGACCTGGCGAATGCGTGCTCGGGAATGTGCGCTGCGGCTGTGGATGCGGAGGTGCGCTCGCGCGTGTCGGACACTTCGGTTTCTCAGGATCCTATTGGGCCGCGCCGGTGCGGCTGTACATTCAGCAGTTGGGTGTGGCTCCTCCGGCTGTCAGGGGGGTTTTCGAGGAATGCGGTCGGGCGGCTGCGTCACTCACTGCGATCACTCGCTCGCTCGATTGCTGCAGCCGGACCGGCGACGTCTCGATGCAGGAGACCAAACCCAATCGCCTGCATGCCCAGCAGAGCTCAAAAGCGAGTTCCTTTCCCTTGCAGAGAGAACTCTTTCTCGCACACACACACGCGCGCGGCTGAACATCGATCGATCAAACGAAACGAAACGAGAAGCCAAAGCAGAATACAAACGGAGAGCCGGGAACTTTTTTCTTCTCGATACAACTATTGGATTATACACTCTCTATCTATCCATATACAGGTTGTCGACGCGCTTTGGACGCAGATCGCCGGTTGGAAAAGGGATACGTTGGGAAGAAGATGGAATCGCGTTCGTCTAGATCTGCGAGCTCTCGCAACGACGCCGAAGCTCGTCCGTTCGGGAGTGCGAGTGAGTGGGGAACGTCCAGCTCCAGTGGAAGCACATGGGGCGAATACGGCAGGCATGGAAGGGGTGGAGGTGGTGGTGAAGGTAGAGGTGGAAGCAGTGGCGGCGGCGAGGGAAGCAGGTTCGTGGTCCCCATTCCTGTCCGTTTGGTCCGCGTGGGATGATTGACTTGGAGTCCAGAATCTGCATCTACTTCGCTCGTGGATTGTGCCACCACGGAACCGGCTGCAAGTACAAACACGTCGCCGGTGGGACTGCGGCGGAGACGGCGACAAGGCCGTCGACGGGCATATGCCACAAATTCGCCCAAACTGGGCAGTGCACGTTCGTCGGCTGCCGGTACCGACACGAGGCTGGCGGATCGGCCTCGAGCCCGCCACCTCGGTCGCCCCCGCACGGCGCCTGCAGGTGGTTCGGCACCTCCCAGGGCTGCAGGTTAGGGGCCAGTTGCACTTTCGAACACCGCAATGTCGATTCGTCCGACGACGGAGTCAGTGGCAGCGACACATCCGCGATCGCCACGCCCCCCGCTCCGACGCCCCAGAGACGCCACAATTGGGCGGGCTCGTTGGTTGGGTCGGATGCGACGCTTCCGGAGACGAGGCCGTCGACGGGTATATGCCACAAATTCGCCCAAACCGGGCGGTGCACGTACGTCGGCTGCCGGTTCCGACATGAGGCTGGCGGATCGGCCTCGAGCCCGCCGCCTCGGCCAGTCCCGCACGGCGCCTGCAGGTGGTTCGGCACCTCCCAGGGCTGCAGGTTAGGGGCCAGCTGCACTTTCGAACACCGCAATGTCGATTCGTCCGACGACGGAGTCAGTGACAGCGACACATCCGCGATCGCCACGCCCCCCGCTCCGACGCCCCAGAGACGCCACAATTGGGCGGGCTCGTTGGTTGGGTCGGATGCGACGCTTCCGGAGACGAGGCCGTCGACGGGCATATGCCACAAATTCGCCCAAACCGGGCGGTGCACGTACGTCGGCTGCCGGTTCCGACATGAGGCTGGCGGATCGGCCTCGAGCCCGCCGCCTCGGCCAGTCCCGCACGGCGCCTGCAGGTGGTTCGGCACCTCCCAGGGCTGCAGGTTAGGGGCCAGCTGCACTTTCGAACACCGCAATGTCGATTCGTCCGACGACGGAGTCAGTGACAGCGACACATCCGCGATCGTCACGCCCCCCGCTCCGACGTCCCAGAGACGCCGCAATTGGGCGTGTTCGCTGACCGAGTCGGATGCGACGCTTCCGGAGACGAGGCCGTCGACGGGTATATGCCACAAATTCGCCCAAACCGGGCGGTGCACGTACGACGGCTGCCGGTACCGACACGAGGCCGGTGGATCGGCCACGAGCCCGCCGCCTCGGTCGGTCCCGCACGGCGTCTGCAGGTGGTTCGGCACCCCCCAGGGCTGCAGGTTCAGGGACAGCTGCAATTTCGAACACCGCAATGTCGATTCGTCAGACGACAGTGACAACGACAACGGCAGAGACGGCGACAGCGACACATCCATGCACGTCAGGCCCTCCGCTCCGACGCCTCAGAGACGCCACAATTGGGCGCGCTCGCTAGCGCGGCCAGATGCGACCCTTCCCAGCGTCATGAAGAAGATTGTCATGATCGGCCTCAGGATCCTGGATTCGGCGGAGTCCGAGGCGAGACAGAGTGCGATCAAGACTCTGGGCAGCGACATCGGCTGCGCATGGGTCGCGAAGGTGCTCGAGGCCACGTACAGTCTCGACCAGTACGCCGGACGCAGCTTGGGCTTCCACGAGCACTGTGTTCCGTTCATGCGGCTCATTTCCCACGAGCAGATCCTCGCCTCGCTCGTGCTGGAGAAAGACGTCGAGAAAATCTACGATCTCATCCGGCAGCGTGGCGTCGATTTCTTCGGCAGCGCCGCTTCTATCCTGCAGGAGGGAATGGGCCGCTCTTCTACGGACGGTCCGCAGCTAGAAGAAGCACTGTCGGCTCTCGCGGCCATGATGTTCAGCACGATCGATCTCGACCAGGGCACATACATCAAGGCGGGATACACGACGATCGCGACTACTCTGGGCGAGTGTTTGGACCGGTTCCCGGCCGACAGCCAACAGAGCTTCGCGCTGAGGTCTGCCGCTCGTCACATCCAGCAGATCAAAGAGCGGTTGTACATGGGCGACGACGCCCCAGATGCCGAAACCCCCAAGAGCACCACGAAAGCCACGGCGAAAAACAATTCCTATGCCGATTTACCTGGCCATCTATCGCTCAGGGGCCCCCGCCACGACAATGACCACGCCTCAATCGAGGAGATTATCATCCTCCCCACCACGAGCGAGCTCAAGGCGGACCGTCCCGAATTCCTTCCGGAAAAGTACGAAACCAGTCCCTACCACGAGGCTGGCATCAGGCGGCTGCTGGACACGCAGTTCCGCCTGTTGAGAGAGGACACCTCGGGCCAGGTCCGGGACGCTATCCGCGGTCTCGTCCGGCATTGGGACCAACTGGTCCGCGGCAGCGATAAGAATCTGCAACGGGTGATCCAGAGGAAGATGGACGCAAAGTTCAGCGTGTTCAAAAACGCCACGCTGAAGCGACTGCACTTCGACCGCAAGGCCGGTCTCGCGGCCGATGTCGTGTTCACGCAGCCCGAAGACGTGTCAGAAATGGATAGATCGGAGAGGGTTGGCTGGTGGGAGGGCTCCAAGGATCTTCAGCGGGGAAGCATTGTGGCACTGATAGACGACACCATGGAGACTTCTTTTCTACTTGTCCATGAGCGCACGGTGAAGGCCGATGTCGACGCATGGATGATCGATGACTGCAACTATAATCCAGAGGTCCACCTCAAAGATCTGGCCGGGAACAAGAGAGAGGCAATGATCACGCTCAGCCTGATCGATTCTACGTCCAAGATCGATCAAGCACGGCTGGTGAAACTGGCGTCACCATCCTCAGCCGGCTCCGCTGTTTTGGTCGAGTTTCCGGGTCTGCTGTTCGTATCGTTCCAGCCGGTTCTGAAAGGTCTCCAGGCTCTCCACAAGCGGCCAAGACTGCCGTTCGCCGACTGGCTTGCGCCCGGCCCCGAGACTCAGTACACGGTGCGCGACGGATTCGTCGAGATCCCGCCACCTCTGTACATGTCCAGAAAGAATGTTACTCTCGACTTGTCGTGTATCACGGTAGATGGTCACTGCCTATCTCACTCGATCAACGAGCCCGTGACCATCGAGGAACTGGAAGAACACACCACCTTAGACCGCGGGCAGTGCGAGGGCCTCATCAGCAGTCTTCAGCGCGAATTTGCCTTGGTGCAGGGCCCTCCAGGTACTGGAAAATCCTACGTCGGCGACAAGATCGTCCAGGTCCTGTTGGCCAACAGGCATCGCCTGCGCATCGGTCCGATCATCTGTGTTTGCGTGAGTCCCCTCCCCCGCTGCGATTCCAATCCAACGATTGCTGACTCGAATGGGGGGTCAGTACACCAACCATGCGCTCGACCAGTTTCTCGAACACATCCTGAAGCAGAAGACACCCGGCGTGAAGGAGCCCAACGTGATCCGTCTGGGCTCTAAGTCGAAGTCGGAGGCGCTGGCCGAACGTTCGCTCTACAAAGCCCGCATCGGCAAAGAAAGTACACCGGAAGAGAGGAAAAACATCTCTGACCTCAACAAAGAACTAGACATCTGCACATCAGATATACAACCCGTCCTACATTGGTGCTCCGGCGGATGCACTTTCAACGATATCGTGGAGTATCTACAGTTCAATGAAGCGTCGATTCATGACCATCTTTTTGCGGGAGCCAAGGGAGACAACTCTGTCGATGAAGAGGGATTTCAGACAGTCGGTTGGACATCGAGACAGGATCTATTCAATCTTTGGATCCAAGGAAAGTGTCGGCCTAGGGATATGCACAACCCGCCGGTGCTGTTACGGAGCGATCGAAGCGTTAGTGCCCTTCTTGCGGTCCCTCAACAGCTGTGGCAGATGTCGGTTGTCGAGAGGCGGAAGCTACTGGATCACTGGGAGGATACCATCATAACGGCCAAACTCACGGAACTCGAAAAGAAGATGTCGGGATTCGATAATGTCAGTCGTGAACTCCAGAGGCAGTACAAGGAAGGGAACCAGAGGTGTCTTGAGGAGGCAGATGTCATCGGCGTGACGACCACGGGTGTGGCTATGAACGCGGAGCTTCTCAAGGGGCTTCCGGCCAGGGTACTCATCTGTGAGGAGGCTGCAGGTATGCGAACGGACCCGCTACTCACATAAGCGTTCGCAGAGCTCACTAATTCCCTTCCGCAGAGGTGCTGCAGGCACACTTACTGACCGCCCTCATACCTTCGGTCGAGCATGCGGTCCTGATTGGGGACCACCTTCAGCTTCGGGCACAAATCTCCAATAACGCGCTCCAGATGGAGAATCCAGCGGGCAAGAAATACGGCCTCGACGAGTCCGTTTTCGAGCGGTTGGCCGATGGAAGGTTCGACGGCGCAAAATTTCCCATAGCCACGCTCAACGTGCAGCGCCGAATGCATCCGAGCATCGCCTCGCTCGTCGGAGGCACCCTTTACCCTCACCTACAGAACCACGAGTCCACCGAGGCGTATCCGGACGTCGTAGGGATGAGCCGCCGGCTGTTCTGGCTCGATCATCGGCACCGCGAGGATAGTGGTGCACAGGACACGTCCAAATCCAACAAATGGGAGGCCGATATGGTGGTTTCCCTGGTCAAGCATCTGGCACTGCAGGGCGCATACCACAGGAAGGAGGACATCGCCGTGCTCACGCCGTACCTGGGCCAGCTGCGGATACTGAGGTCGAAGTTCGCTGCCGATTTCAACCTCGTCGTCGGCGAGAAGGATATGGAGGAGATCGAGGCACAGGAGAAGAAAGAAATGCTCGCGGGAAAGGAGGCAGAAGTCCACCCAGAGAACCAGCTCCGCCGAGGGAAGCTCAGTGACGCCATCCGAATAGCTACCGTCGACAACTTCCAGGGCGAGGAAGCAAAGATCATCGTCATCTCTCTGGTCCGCAGCAATGAGTCGCACAAGTGCGGCTTTCTCAGAACCAACAACCGCATCAACGTGCTTCTCAGCCGTGCACAACACGGAATGTACATCATCGGGGACTCCGAGACCGCGCGCGAAGGGTCAATGTGGGTCAGCGTGATCGGCATGCTCGAGAGGGGGGGGAACATCGGTCCCAAACTTGCGCTTCAGTGCCCTCGACACCCCGATATCGACATCTTGGTCGAGAAGAATGAGGACTTCCGCCGCTTGGCACCCGAAGGGGGCTGCACCGTGGCATGTGGAAACCCCCTCAAGTGCGGTGCGTATTCACGATCAATGAAGCTCCTTACCCACACCCTCCGCCCATTTGTGCTGACAGCTTTCCCCCAGGCCATGCTTGCAAAATGCCATGCCATGCTGTCGCCCTTCACGACGTGTATTTCTCCCTTCCAGTATTGTCGTCAACATAAGGCTAACCACGGCGAGATTAGAGTCCAATGCGGGGAGAATTGCGATCGGGGGTATACCTGGTGCAGACACCCCTGTCCCAAGCGGTGCTTCGAAGACTGCGGAAACTGTATGGCCGCGGTTAGCACCACCGGTGTCATACTTCCCTGCGGCCACGCTCCCAATACTCTATTTTGCTATGTATGTGGATGGCTTGCTTCTCGTTTCTCCCCCGGCCATGCTGACGATTCTACCCTCAGCAAAAATACGACATGCAAGGAATTTTATGCAGGGAGACCGTCCAACGCTCAATCGACTGTGGGCATACGGTGGAAGTTTCGTGTTTCCGCGCCCAGAAAAAACTCACCTGCAAAAGTAAGTGCGGATCGATGCTGCCATGCAGACACCAATGCGTGCGCAAGTGTTTCGACTGCAGAAAGCAGAATCCCGAGGAGCCGGCGGAGGTGATCGTGGATCACAAAATTTGCATCGCTGCTTGCGGGAAACCCTACACGACTTGTAGCCATACCTGTGTTCGGAAGTGCCATCCTGGAACACCATGCGGACCATGCGACAGTCCCTGCGAGGTTGCTTGCGTCCACTCACGCTGCACTAACAAATGCAGCGAGCCTTGCCCTCCATGCCCTGAGCCGTGCAAGTGGAGCTGCAAGCACAATGTAAGAACACTCACTCCCCTGCGTCGCCGCCGTACGCAAGAAATCCGGGCTGAAAAACGAATAGGGCGAGTGCCACATGCCGTGCGCCGTGCCGTGCGACAGATTGCCATGCTCTGTCCGGTGCGACAAGATGTTGGCGTGCGGCCACCAATGCCCTAGCCTTTGCGGCGAAGATTGCCCGGACGTAAAGTACTGCCGGGAGTGCGCCAGTTCCGACATTCTCTACGAACCCCTCAACCCCCTCGGGCCCATCAGATACCACGAAACCGATCTCGCCAGTAATCCGGTTATTTTCCTTGCATGTGGACACATTTGCAGCATGGAATTCATGGATTCCTACATGCACCTGAGGAGAGCCTACGAAGTTGGTGACGGAGCCGAGTTCCTAGAGCCCAAGAAATTCCCCCGCGCCGCAATGAAGACCTGCCCTGCGTGTCGAATGCCGTTGCGCAACATCCACCGCTACAATAGAGTCGTCAAGGGAGCACTGGCGGATGAGACCACCAAGCGGTTCATGGCGCAGAACGGCGCACTCCAGACCAAAATAATCGAAGAAGTCTCTGCCTGGGAGATCGCACTTATGCAAAAAGCCTTCGACCTTGGCGTCCGAGCCACTGATCGAAATAACTCCGCCTATGTCAGCAAACATACCATACTCGAGGATTACAAATCTGGTGCGGAACAAGCCACAGAATGCGTCGCCAAGTTTCTTGCCACCGTTGCCGAAGCGGAGCAGCCATACGGCCGAATCCAGAGGTACGTTCTGCCCGATCGTCGATCTGTGGGAATCTCCGAAGAAACGTTGCTGACGACGTCGCGAATAGTCTGGTCCTCGATGCTCGGCACCGCGGAAAGCAGGTTAGAGAATTCGAGCTGGACAACACGGTGATCCAGCCGGGCTTCGAGATACGCGGCCGCGTGCAAGCATTGCGGGTCGCGTGGGCTGTTCTTTCCAACTTCCAGCGGCTCGGCATTCACGTCGACTCCAAATCGCGCACCAAGTGGTGGAAGGACTGGGGCAATGAGCAGCTGCGGCGTGCAAACGACCTATCGATCGAGCTCATAGTCGATGCGGAGAAAGCCAACATGCGTAGGGAGCTGATTGAGGCATTCATTTACCACGCCAGGTTCGTCGCGCTGGAACTCGACTGCACCGCTGACGCGAAGAAACCGACGACTGCGAAGGAGGACGAACTCCGTAAGGTCGAACTGTACCACCTAGACGAGTGCCTCTTCAAGATCGACCGGCATCCCGCCGCCGAGTACCTTCGCAAGGACGCGAACGAGGCGCGCCTGCTGCTGAGCAGCGGAATGCGCTTTTCCTTCGTCACCGCTACGGGCCCCTCGACGGAGAAGGAGGCGGTCTACAGTGCCTTGAGACGGACGTACAGCGACACCACGCGCTGGTATTACTGTCCGTCGGGTCATCCGGTAAGGCCCCGGTCCTTCCCTTGGCCCAGACCACTAGCCTTTTTTACTTTTACTGATGCACTCCGTACAGTGCTCGGCCGGTGGCGCCGGTGCACCGCCGGCATCGGCGAGATGCGCCGACTGCAACGAGCCGCTGGCCGCACCTAATGAGAACCGCACGGTGTTCTCTATGATGGAGAGGCTGATGGGCCGCATTGTGATCTAGTAGGGTTATTACGTAGTTATTTAATATTCATCTGGATAGAGGATAGAGCTGTTGCTGAGCCAGCTAGTTTTGAATGGATGGGTGAAATGGAGCTCCCTTGCACGAGAGATAGTTGAAGCTGCAGTAGACGGCGGAAATGCAAACCACGGACTTGTCGCTCATGAACCTTGAAGTCGTCAGGGGTTCTAGATCTTGTGGTTCTGACATTCCGAAGATCTTCCGTGCGTCCTACGTAGTGGCAACCGGCTGCCCCGCCTGTTCGGCAGAAATATGAGACCGGTCTGGGGCAAGCAAACGTCAATCAATCACATAGATAGCTGGATACCTGTTGATCCATTGCTCTCGAGGCGCCCCGGCGACTGACAAGCCATCCACCGCTCCCAGGTGAGAGCTGTGTCGAATACTATCTGCCGTTTGTCCGCGTCTGAGCGCGCATCCTCATCGCAATCGCGGACCCGGCTCCTCAGCACCGCTCTCCTGAGTCGTTCCCAACATCGCGCTCTTCCCCGAACTTCCGGGTGCGAGTGCACGACGTGCCAGGCGTCAACATTGCGCCTGCCGCAGTGTTCTACATAGACCTGTCCAGAATAATTATTGGTAAGGTCGGTTCTGGTCGGGATATATCCAGACCGACCAACCGTAGGTCGGGTCTGTCGGCGGACGTCGGGATAGGTCTGGCTAAAAACGTTGATTTTGCAGAAAAGTTCATGACAGGGTGATCAGAAGCAACCCATCAATACTTTGACGTGGCTATCGCTACACCACACCAGATCCTCCTCACAAAGGGCCAACATCTGCTCAATGGTTTTAACGTCCTCCTTCGTAGCTGCGATCATCCCATCCCTCTGCCAGCTTTTCAAGCACTCGGCAGCTTCAAGTACATCGTCCCCCATACGGCAACGGCGACCTGAGAGAGTGATCTTTGCAGTGCTGAACACATTCTGGCTCAGCGCTCATTGCGGGGAGAGTGAGATATGCCAAAGCCATCCGAGTCCAGTGCTGATCATGCAGCCTATAATACCACCAACCAACTACATAGCGTACCCTGCGGATCTGTGAGTCCTCCTGAAATCGGTACAGCATGTCGAGATTGGCTGGAACAGCAAGACGTTTACGCTCCCAGCAGGTGAGATTCTCCTCTGGATTTGGGTCAGCCTTGGAGTTGGATGGTTTTTTTCCCCCGAGGGCGCGGCATGCTGTGGCGGGTTTTTTTTTTGTTTAATCATACTCGCATACGACCTATCTAGATCATGGCGGCGTACATTTTGCCCAGTTTTCCTGTCCGCAGTCCGCGCAGTGACGGCTCGTTGCAAGCTCCCCTTGTGCCCTCC
>Ga0307516_10003806_pt1 | contig 19144 bp, 18 predicted proteins | sample 19_EM_MG_FD_203310 | JGI IMG/M metagenome (GOLD analysis project Ga0307516, IMG submission 203310) | Populus trichocarpa ectomycorrhiza microbial communities from riparian zone in the Pacific Northwest, United States - 19_EM | ecosystem: Host-associated > Plants > Roots > Unclassified | place... | reverse complement strand
GGATGGGAGGGTTGTGTTATCACCGCAGAGGGTTTGCAGTTTGCGTAAACATTGTCGGGAAAGATCGTCGGTGGTGACAATGGCGCCAAGGGCCTGCAGAGTTTGTTTCGCAACAGGCGAAAGGGGGAAGGGAGGGTACGCACTTCGTCGAGGAAATCGACAAGCCGGGCCAACTCTGATCCCCGAAGTCCGGACAAATACTGTTCCTCTTCGTCATGCCGGATTAAGCCATAGATGAGACGTGAGATCCCGGAAGAGGAGGCACCGAGGGAGTAGAGGTCCTGTAGTGTTTGAGCGGCGGACATCGCGGGCGGATCGCTCCCCAGTGTTCCAGTGCGGTGGTCGAAGGCGAGGATGCCTCATGGCCGAAACCCTGAGGTGAGCCCCGTCCCGGCCCGAGTTACCGCCCCAGGATCACTTGAGTGACGACCCTTGCAACCAAATTCAAACTCCGAGCACGTTGTGCCAATCCCCGGGCCCTTCGTTCAGAGGTCACCGGTATATATACCTACGACACATCCAGCTTGGACTGGTTCCGAGAACACGGCGGGCGTCCGGGCTCCGCCAGCCACACTGTTGTCTTTCTGTTGGTCGTCGGTTGGGGAGACCCGGTCCGAGCCGGGGAGGTCGCCAACTCGATCACTGATGCTACAATCTGCTCTCCATCCGAACCCATTACCCACTTTCAAAGGCGGAAAAGCCGTGGTCGACCTTGAACGAAACCTTCGCAGAAACATTCCACATATCTGAATTCCTCAACGCTTACCCCTCTTTCCTTCTCGAAAACACGAAATTGACGTCCCCGTTTCGCCAACACACCGCAACATCCCACTCTTCGAACCCTGTTCGCACGTCCCTATTCGCCTTCTTCGACATGTACTCTCTCACCACTGCCAGGTAGAGCGAAACGCTCGCGAGACCGTCGAGGCTCTGCGCACGGGGATCGGAGTCAGGTGCGGCGCAGATAGATCAGGTGGACCTCGCAGTTAGAGGAGTGCGGAAAGAAGGCAGGGATGGAGGGGTTCAAGGAAGCGGAGACCAACGGCAAGATCACGCCCGTCGTTGGTGGCAAGGTCCTTGTTGTGGATATTGAACTTTCCGAGGACCATAGCGACGAAGCGCATCCAAAGTTATCCGTCATTGCTCTCAAGACTTCGTACGCCTCGCCCGTCAGCGACTCCCCGTTCCATCTCGGCTTCCAGATTTCGATATATGGAATAGGACACCGATTACATGCAGAAGCACAATGAGGATCTCAACGCCACCTTGATTTTCATGCGTTTCTGTGTCCCTCTTATTTATCAACGCACAGCGCTGACTACACTCTCAGGCCGGTCTCTTCTCCGCTGTCAGCTCCGCCTTCTTCATCGGCATCCAGTCCAAACTCGAGCTAGATTCCAGCGAACGGTCAAAACCCTACCTCCGAGTGATCCTCCTCAGCCTCAACCGATCCGTTGTTCCCGACGAAGACCCCATTGTTGCGTACCCAACAGCCCAATCCATTCCCGTTGAGATAGAATAAGTCAGGATCGGAACTGCGAAATTCGTTGGGAAAGCCGGACGGGACCCGCTCAACCGGAAAGCCCGGGGCTCTGAATGATGGATACGTTTGCGTCCATAGATCGTCTTGTGTATGCGCGCAGGCTGTTCATCCCATCCGCGGCTCTCCAATTCTACGATTTATGCAGACTGCGTTAATAACCGTTCATCCTGAGCTCTTCTGAGAATTTCAGCCTGCCAAACTCCCGACCACTCCAACTTCCACGTGAGGGGCACCTTTCCTCCCCCCTCACAATTACCGCCAACCGGTGTACATAACACGGAGGCATTGTATCGCACCGCATTGATTGACAGATGTCCGGATTGGCACAGAAGGCTCTGATGGACCGGTACCCTGATATTCAGGGCGTCATGAACTCCGAGGGTGGGGATACGTAGGTTCTCGTCCTTGCCTTTCGAACCGTCCCAGCACACCTCTCTTCCATCCACCCCAGCGGCGGGACATCACGATGAGCGGCGAGGAAAATGCGAAACCGGTCAATGTCGACCCTCGGTGGTGCGTTTTAGAGGTGCAAAATTGGTCGCAAGGACCAACAGGCTGACCCCAGATAGTATCCAAGAGGCCCTCCGGATGTACCTCCAACCGATCAAGAACGACGACCCCCGGCTTGACTTCTTCACCGTGTACAAACGAGAGACGATGGAGTACGACACCGACTACATGAAGAATCACAATGAAGATCTCAACACCACCTTGATTTTCGTGCGTTTGTGCGCCCCTTTTGTTAATGTAGCGTTGACCACACTCTTAGGCCGGTCTGTTCTCCGCGGTCAGCTCCGCATTTGTCGTTGACATTCAGTCGAAGCTCGAGCCAGATCCCAGCGAACGGTCCGAAGTCTACCTCCGAGCGATTCTTCTCACTCTAAACCGATCCATCGTTCCCGACGAAGACCCTGCCGCTCCACCAGTGTGGAACGGCCCCCCCGCAGAGATCATCACGGCCCTAGACCTTTTGTATGCAAGTTTACTGATGTCGCTGTTGGCCGCATTCATTGCAATGTTGGGCAAGCAGTGGCTGAACCGGTACCTCCGGCACGCCGGAGGATCCATGGTCGAACGCTGTGGCGACCGCCAGCGCAAATTTGATGACCTCCAGAGATGGCCGTTCCGCATCTTCATCGACAGTCTTCCCCTCATGCTCCAGATCGCCCTCCTTCTCCTCACCTGTGGTCTTTCGCGGTATGTGTTGTCAATCAACACGCCCGTTGCACGCGTCGTTATCTCCCTCACCGTTCTCGGTGTCCTCTTCTACATCGGAATTGTCGCTGCCGGAACATCCTCGTACGAGTGTCCGTTCCAAACACCGGTATCAGAAGCCCTCCGACATGTTATGGGCAGTGGCATAACCCGTGTACTTTTCCCCTCGCTCATCCACGCCACTCGGAAGAAGACCCGGGAATTCCTGGTCGTCCTGTCTCCACCAAGTGCCATCCCACTCATTTATGCCATCTGGATGGACACATGGCAGGGGGTTGTTTCAGCACCCCGCCACTTTCTTGATGTCATACAAAACCAATTCCCTCGGGAGATTTCAACATCCCGCATCCTGTCTGGAATTCACAATATGGCCAACACGGTCGGACGCCAAACAAACGATCTCCTTCTCCAGATCGGTCGAGCTATCAGGGGTGCGAAACAGAAGCTCGTCCGAAGGATCCAAAGTTCAAGGCATGCTGGGCTACTCCCAACCGATGTCGGAGAAGCGGACGGGCAGCTGGGCGCACTTCGAAATGGCACCGGGCTACTAGTGCGAGTGCGGAATTTGGAGGCTCTGCGGAAACAGAACGCAGACAATGTGCGTTGCGTTTGCTGGGTTCTCCGGAACATCACCGATCCAGAAGCTATCGACTCCGCCATTCGCCTTGCGGGTATCATTCGCTGGTTTGATGGCAATCCCAACCACGATCCCCCCTTCGATTTGATCGTTTCTACCTTCGAGGCTTGCTTTGACTCGACCAAACAACCGTACCCTGGGATGGCGGACCGAGCATACTTCTCAGCCCGGGCTATCCTCCAAATTAACCTGGGAGCAAGGACTCAATCCCACGAATGTGCTTCCAAGTATCCCATCCCAGAGTTTTCTTCAATGGCATCCCAATATGCCGACCCCGACCTTCGCCACGTTATCCGCATGCTCGAGTATAACTTCCACTCTGAAAGACCCACCCTCGACTTTCCAAGGGCCGGCGAAAACACTCGCAACCACTTGATGTGGACATTAAACCTGTTTGTGGACTTGACTCGCATGGGGCCAAACCCGATCCTGCGATCCTATGAGTCCTACCTAAGCGCGGCTGTCGCCAACCACCAAGTCATGATCGCCGACACGCTCCTTATTTGGTATATGTTCCTGGGTGGGCGTGTTGAAGATGAGACTTTCTGGGCTACCGACAAATCGTACGCAATGGTTCCACTGACTCTCCTTTCGATCCACTCATTCTTGTGTATGCTAGCGATTCTTTGGAGGTCATTCTCTCTCACCTATCCGCAAGAGTGATGAATGCTATTGTCGATGGATGCGGTCTTGAACATCTCAATCTCCTCCTGGAATTTCTGGCAGCGTGGGAGAAACGACCCATGTGTTTGACCCCAATGGTTTACAAGTGGTGCTCCGCTATCTCTGATGCGGTTGGATCTGGACCCAAATCATTATTCCTGCTCCGACTCCAACCGCAAAATGTGGGCCCTGATGGCCTTTTCCCGAAACTTGCTGAGCAGGGATTCTCCTCCGTCGGGCCTGGGTACGATCTGGTCCGCACGGGTGAAGCCTCCCATCGCGCCCGCGAACATCCACAAGAGCTGATTTACTTCCACCCTGGGATGCTCCTTTTCATGATCCTCGAAGTCGGGTTCCGCCTGGTCGTGCCAGGCCGCAACCAGCCACTCCTCTGTCTGGACCATACACCTCATCACGAGCTGGTGTTCAAGAGTGTATTTTCAAGGGGCGATGACGAAGCTGTTGCGGATGGCGTGTGCGCGTGGATTGCGGATAGTAATCACATCCCAGCTGGCTCATGTTTACACTATCTCGCCGAGCGTGTGGAAGAGGATTCACCCTTCTCCCCACGGTTACGGCGGATGTGTATACGTGCCATCGAGCACACACGGAATAGTGAGCTCAGGATGTCGGAGTTGGCGACCGTTCGTTTGTTGAACCGCCTCGACGTCGGCCCGGATGATATGGAGAACGAGGGCAAGTGGATGAAGTTGTTGGTCGATATTATATGCTCTCTCGCGGGATTTGAGGGTTTGTCTATTCATTACTGGCATTTACTGGAAGGATTTCCGCCAGCCCGGACCTTTCCTACAGTGCGTGCCGTGGAGCTGGCAATGTTGCTCGAAGAAGCTGAGGACTGGGAGAAGTTGGAGGTCTGGACGGCAATCGTATGGCGATACATTGCATCCTGGTTTGAAGGACCCACCGGGTTGGAGGACCTTAGACGGGTGACTCTCAAACTTCTCCTGCAACGACCGTCAACTATCCCTAGGTTTGAAGGCATATCTGAGTTGGAGGGATTTTGGTTTACTCCCCGTTCCACACTTGAAGATATATGTGCCCAGGCGCGAGCGGAAAAACCGCCTCTGGAGCCCCCGCCACCGTGAGTAACCGATGTCCCTTCCAATGCCTGTCTGTTCTGATGTCGCCTTTATTTCAGCCAATCGATTCACACCCAGCGACTCATTCCTCCTCCTTTCGGGGGGGATGATACTTTCTAAAGTTATTTGTTATATGTATCGTGGGTGCTGCGAGCAGGCAGAAGTACTTATTTCCTAAATGTGGAGTCATTTGACGCACCTTCATGGAAGGGATATCGTGATCGGTCATTCCGATGAATACGGAGATGGCAGCCATGTCACTCTGCGCCAACCGCATGATAGCCTATGATTGCAGCTTATCGCAGGTGAGGGTGAATGCACCCTCCGGGGTCTCAGGTTTTGTTGCCATGGATATTTGAGAGTCAAGAGATGGCCTGGAGCTCGACAGAAGGAGCCAACACGGTGCATTTCCAATTCATTTGGTACCCCGGCCGGGGACACTTGACCCCATAACTAAGCTTGAACACGAGGGCACGACCGTTGACTTTGGCAAGAGTGCGAGAGATCGAACTATAGGCTTTCACGCATCTCCAGAAGCTGGTTCCCATTGAAAGCCTGCTCTGAGCGGACAGAATCACGGAACATTTGGATACTCCATTCACCTCGGTCTCATCGTTCTCATTCCACCCGCTGGAACGTTTCCTTCCTCCAGTTCGTGAACGCCATTTGGATCTGGGTTCTACTCTGGCCATATGGGACGACTAAGCAATTTCCGAATTATTGTGTAACGGATCGACTCGAAAACGAAACGCTGACCCTATCTTCATCCACTTGTCTCTATCGCACAACCATGGCGGTGGGCCGTATGGCTTGGGTATCCAACCGGCCATCCAACGTTGCTGACGTTTGCCATTTTGGAGGAAAGCACTGGCCCGGTTACGATTATTCTGAAAGTATCTGGAATCAACGTTAACGTTCATCACCTGAATGCCATACACTTAACCCCGACACCCGTACCATCGTGATAGACAAGCCCGTCGCTTTTGAGCATCAGGAGTACTTCAAGAACCTTCCCTAAGTTATGAGGTACGAAATTCCCGTGTTCCACTTCCCAACGAGGACATCGGGCATTTGCATCCGATCCAGTACTGGGGAACCTGCCAATACTATCTGTATGTAAACGATCAACCCACGGTGCATAGAGGTAGCATGATGGGGGACGTATTGATCAATAGGCTTCGGCTTGCAGAAATATCTTGCGTTCGTGCAAAGCTCCCTTTATTGGCTGGCGCCGTTCACGACCCGAACCCGGCTTTCCGGAGGTACCGTGCACCGCCGTGGAGGAGTTTTGTCGGCTCCAGCGGGAGTATATCGCGTTCGTATAAAGCTCGCTTGGTTGGTCTGTACCTTTCGTGGTCGGATGTGAATCTGGGGACACTGTACCGGGATGTAGAGGTTCCGTTGACTCTGAAGGAGCCTATCGCGACACGCGCATGTGCGCGTCAGATTGGAGAAAGAGTCGGGAGTTGTGTTTCATCACGTACTCGAATTGAGATTGCCGCTCTCACTCAGACCGGCCTCCAGCAGCACCGGCGACACCAGTATCCGGTGCTTCCACCAGCAATAACAGAACATCGGGCTTGCCTGCCGGGCCGGACCCGTTATTTAACTGCGCGTCTAGTATCCCCTCCGTCGCGGTGCAGAGATGGGCCGATATGATCGTCTGGATTTGGGCAACCGCTGTACGAGGATAAATTGAATGGCCAGCGAGAGAACTGAAAGCAATGATGTGTTGGACGGTTACGGTCAATGGAAGGCACGAAACCCTCGCATTGGTTCGCGTCTGCGTCCGTGAATGGCGTCAATAGGCTGGTTTGCCGCCTTCCAACACCGACAAATAGTATGAATTGCATAGAACGGAACCTAGCTACCTCACAAATGCTACGTCGTTCACTCTAGGGAAAACTATAACCGGCAGGAAATGGCGTCGCTTATCTTCGGTTTGGTATCGGGGGCCACTCGCGGGGAAAAGGCTTCGTTGAGGCGAACGTCGGAAATTGTGAGAGAGGTATGGGACGACTTGAGAGGGGCGCGGCACCTATCGGTATCTCTCGCGGCGAAGGCCGCAACGAGTGGATCAGGGTCCGGATCAATTGGCCCGAATTTTGACCAGAAGCGCTCGCAACATGCTTTTCCATCGAGGACGAGCCTGAACTATGAATTGGTGGCGGCATAAACCCCGAGTATGGGACACATGGATTCCTACCTGGCCTCGCCTCTCAAACTGCCCTCGAGCACCCCCATTCGCTCCATCCCACCGTGGCCAGAATCAAAATGAGCGGCGAGGAAAACACGAAACCGGTCAACGTCGACCCTCGGTGGTGCGTTTGAGACGAGGATCATCGCAATACCGACGAGCTGACTCCAGATAGCATCCAAGATGCCTTACGGATGTACCTCCAACCAATCAAGAATGATGACCCTAGGCTTGACTTCTTCACCATGTACAAACGAGAGACGATGGAATACGACACCGACTACATGCAGAAGCACAACGAGGATCTCAACACCACCTTGATTTTTGTGCGTTTCTGCGTCTCTGCGTCCCTCTTATCAGTGCACAGCGCTGACCAGACTCTCAGGCCGGTTTGTTCTCCGCTGTCAGTTCTGCATTTGTCATCGACGTCCAGTCCAAACTCGAGCCAGATTCCAGTGAACGTTCAGAAGCCTACCTCCGAGCAATCCTCATCAGCCTCAACCGATCCGTTGTTCCTGACGAAGACCCCGCTGCTCCTCCAGTGTGGAATAGCCCCCCCGCAGAGATAATCACAGCCTCGGACCTTCTGTATGCAAGTCTGCTGATGTCACTGTTGGCCGCATTCGTCGCAATGCTGGGCAAGCAGTGGCTGAGTCGATACCTCCGGCACACTGGAGGATCTATGGCCGAACGCTGCGGTGATCGCCAGCGCAAATTCGATGGTCTCGAGAAATGGCCGTTCCGTTTCTTCATCGAAAGCCTCCCCGTCATGCTCCAGATCGCCCTCCTTCTCCTCGCCTGCGGGCTGTCACGATACGTGTGGTCGGTCAACACTTCCGTGGCGCGCGTCGTCATTTCCTTCACCGCCCTTGGTTTCTTCTTCTACCTCGGGATTGTGGCCGCCAGCATGTCCTCGTACGAGTGCCCGTTCCAAACCCCAGCATCGGAAGGTCTCCGGTATCTCAGGGATAGTGGAGTAACCCGGAAGTTGTTGGCCAACACATTCCCATCCAACGTCGTCTCGTTCGTCCGCGCCACCTGGGTGAACACTTGGCAGGGGCTCGTCTCGGCATCCCATGGTGTCTACAGTATCACGCGACACCCATCGTCCCTGGAGATTTCACCGTCCCGCATCGTGTTTGGCATTCGCAGAGCGGCAACGAAGGCCGGGCACCAAGCAATCACTCTTTTTCTCCGGATTGATCAAGCTTTCTGGAACGCAAAGGGGACACTGTCCCAAAGGATTCGGGGGTGTGGACGCGTGGTTCAAAGGTTCAGGCGCGCTGGGCTACTCCCGACCACCGTCGGAGATACGCACAATCAGCTGGGTGCGCCTCGAAAAGGGTCAAGGCTACTCGTGCATGTACAAAACTTAGAAGCTCTGCAAAAACAGAACGTGGACAATGCACGTTGTGTTTGCTGGGTTCTCCGGAATATCACTGATCCAGAAGCCATCGACTCTGCCATTCGCCTTGCTGGTACAATCCGTTGGTTCGATGGCGACTCCGACCACGACCCCCCGTTCGATCTGATCGTTTCCACCTTCAACACTTGCTTCGACTCGACCGAACAACTGTACCCTAGCATGAGGGACCGGGCGTACTTTTCGGCGCGGGCCCTCCTCCAAATCACCATGAGGGCGAGGACTCAATCTCGCGAATGTGCTTCCAAGTATCCCACTCCAGAAGTTTCTTCAAATACATCCCAACACAATGACCACGACCTTAACCACGTTATCCGCATGCTTCAGTGTAACTTCAACTCTGACAGACCCATCCTTGACTTCCCGAATGCAGGTACAAACACTCACGATCACCTGCTTTGGATATCAAGCTTGTTCGTGGACTTGACCCGCAGGGGGCCAAACCCAATCCTGGGGTCCTATGGGTCCTACCTCAGTGCGGCTGTTGCTAACCACCAAGCTATGATCGCCAACATACTTCTCATGTGGTATATGTTCCTGGGTGGGTGTGTTGAGGAGGAGACATTCTGGGCTAATGACAAATCGTACGCAATGGACTTGTTGACCTTCCTTTCAACCCGCTTAATCCTCCCTATGCTAGAGATTCTTTGGAGACCATCCTCTCTCACTTATCCGCAAGAGTGACAAATTTTATTGTCAATGGTAATGGTCTCGGACGTCTCGAGTTCCTCCTTAGGTTTCTGGTGGCGTGGGAAAAGCGGCCCACGTGTTTGGCCCCAATGTCTTATGGGTGGTGCTCTGCTTCCTTCGAACCGGCTGGATCTGGAGCCCCACCCCGAACCCAATCACAACATGTTGCTACTGGCGCGATCGCCCGCAATCTTTTCCCCCCCGGATTTCTTCCCCCCGGCCCCTTCACCGTTGACCGGGCATTTGCCTGTGCTGGGCCTCTCTGTGATCCCATCCGCTCAGGTGATGCCTCCCATCACACTCGCGAACGCCCACAAAACTGGGTCAGCTTCAATTACCCCCACAGGTTCTTTTTTCTCATGATCCTTGAGATCGGATTCCGCCTGGTCGTGCCCGGGCCGGCCCTCCGTCTAGGGCATGCCCCCCATCGCGACTTGGTGTTCAAGCACACATTTTCAAGCGGCAATGATGAAGTTGTTGCAGATAGCATGTGCGCATGGATTGCGGATAGTGACCATATGCCAGCCGGTTCATGTGTGCATTATCTCGCCAAGCGCATGGAACAGGACCCACCCTTTTCCCCGCGGTTACGGCAGATGGGTATACGCCTCATCGAACACATGCGGAATCATGGGTCCAGGTTGTCGGGGCCGAAGATCATTCGCTTGCTGAACCGTCTCGACGTCAGCGTGGATGATATGGAGGACGAGCACCAGTGGGCAGTTTTTTTGGTGGGCGTGATATGTTCTCCGGCGGGGTTTAAGGGTCTGTCCGTTCATTACTGGCATATAATGGGACGGCTTCCACGAACCTGGGGCTTTCCCATAGCACGCGCCATGGAGTTGGCAAGGTTGCTTGAGGAAACTGAGGATTGGGAGAAGTTGGAGGTTTGGATGGTGATTGCGTGGCGGGCCAGTTGGGAGGAGTTGAAGGAAGCCACTGGGTTAGAAATTTTGGAATACCTTAAACAGGTGACTCTCGAGCACCTCCTGCGGCGACCGTCAGCCCTCCCTAGATTTGAAGCCATACCCAGGCCGGAATATCAAGCCAAACATCATAGCGCACTCGAAGACATATGCACCCAAGTACGAGCGGGACAATTGCCCCTGGAGCCCCCGTCTCCGTAAGTGTTCGGCGTTCCCTCCACCGCCTATCTGTTCTGACACCGTCTTCTCTCTAGTCAATCAATCCACACCCAGGGACTGGTCAACCTTCATTTTGTAGGGGACGATACTTTCTGAAATTGTTCATTACATTTGTCATGGGCTAATACGCGGAGCCGGAAGGCAGCTGTTCGGAATATATAGTGGCGATTTACAGTTTCAGGAGGGGGTTGCGCATCCAGGGCCGACCTCTCGATGTCCTGGGTTTTGTGTCCTTGGCTGCGGACCCGACAGCCCGACCCATTCCCGTCAGGATAGGATCGCAATTTACCATGGACCGACGCGTCCACCGGGTCAGCTTTCAAATACCATTGGTAACATGGCGAACCTGGCGGGATCCCGGTCCCTGTCCGGGATGGGACCAGGATCTTCTATAAAGTTTTCCGCTAACCGCCGGACAGGATCTCAAAGATCTCAAGGATTTTCCAGGTCGTAACCAGAGGGAAAGGGATGACGATAGACGAGGACTGCGGCTTGCGGCAACGGACGCTGGACGTTGGACACGTATGCTATCTTCAGGAATGATCAGAAATGTTGGAGGATGCCCAAAGTCTAAGAAACTCCAGGTCTCGGTATATATATGATGACACGGGTCACATCTGGGACCTTCGCATCTCACCAGTACCAACCTCGGGAGTTTGAACGTTCACGGCAGAATATGGCAGCGGTTGGCGGTACGAGGAAGGGATCGTTGTTATTGTATTCGACGATATTCTGGAATGTATTACATGTGAAGCCGGTCTAGAGTATGACCGCGGCCGAGCAGCCACAGTACAGCTGGAACGGTTGTAGGATTTGATGACGTGGAATGAAACGTGCCAATCCCGTCCTCATTCACGGCGGTGAACCGTATCGCTTGCGGTATGCAACCATCCGCCCAACATTGGGCACCCGAATGCCGGACACTTGAGGAGTATTTGACCCCGACGCCAGTATCGTCATGACGTAGCGGGGTCCCGACAAACCTACCGATCAAGAGTGCTTCGAGAATCTTCCCCCTCACGAGATACGAAGTTTCCGCGTTATATTTCCCAGCGAGGACAATCGCGCATCTTGTATCCGACCCAGCAGTATGGAATTTGCCAATGTCCGTGCTCAATTAGCTCGCGGCATCGAGAGATCAACGAAAAAGAGTTCGGGTCACTTGCATAGAGGTAGCATGATGGGGACCGTCATGAAGGCTTCGGCCTGCGGAAATATCTCGCGTGCGTGTAAATCTCCCTCGATTGGTTGGTACCGTTCACGACTGAGTCCGAATCCGGCTTTTTGGAGGCTCCGTGCACCACTACGTAGGGGTTTTGTCTGCTCCGAAGAAGTACGGCACACACACACACACACGTCAGATCGGGGGAAAAGCGTGGGAGGTTATGTTCTATCACACCCGAATTGAAACCATCGCTCTCGAGCAGGGCGGCCTTGCGTTGCAGCGCCGGCGGTAACACCATTGGCAGGCGCCTCCTCCAATCATAATACGCCGAGCTGGTCTGCTGGGCCGGATCCGTTGTTCGGAAACGCGTCTGGCGGCGCATCCTTGGCGGTTTGGGCACCGGCCGGTATCGGCGTCTGGATCCCGGCCACCACTGTACGGGGTAAAACGAAATTCTCAGCGAGAGAGGGAGAAAAGAAAGTGCTGGAATATTACGTTCAGTGAAAGGCGTAAAACCCGGCTCGCACTGATTTGCGTCCGCGTTCATGAAGCCCATCAATAAATTGGTTTGCCTCATTCAACCGCCGGCGAGCATGGTTTGGTGTCCTACTCAGGAGGCTACCTTGCGTTGGTCATTCTGAAAAAAAAAACCTGAGAGAAGTTCCGCCGAACCAGCCCCCCGAGGGGAGGACGGTTTCGCCCATCTTCGATCAAGGATTTAGTATTGACGGCCTCTCACGGGTAAGGGTGTTCGTTATGATAACATCGGAAACGGTTAGAGGCATAGGAGACGATTTTGAAGTGATGCCACCGGAGCAGTAACGGTATCTCTTGACGTTTTCTGTGAATATCAGGAAGGTGAAGGACCAACGAATCGGAGCCCCGGAATCATTCAATGCTCGATTCGGATCAAAGAAACCAACCGGGCCGAGATTCTCCGCCTTGCTAGCGCTTGCAAAACCCTCTTCCACTAGCGACGAGTCCCACCAACGATTCTTCTGAAACCCATCCAACCCGCTAAACTTCCAACTATCCCAATTTCGACCTGAGGGAACCCTTTCCTTCCAACCATCACAATGACTGCCAACTTGGACATTGCACCGTTGCATGCCGCTCGGCGCACCCGGGTAGCATGAACGGCGAATTAGTACTAGTGGTGGGCGGCACGAACTCCGACAATGGAACACGTGGATTCCTACCAGCCCTCAAGCTTCAAGCACCGTGACCGGATTTCAAAATGGGCGGCGAGGAGAATGCGAACTTACCGGTCAATGTTGACCCTCGATGGTGCGTTTAATACCAGGATCATCCCATTGAAGGATCAACGAGTTGACTCCAGATAGTATCCAAGAGGCCCTACGGATGTATTTCCAACCGATCAAGAACGACGACCCCCGGGCTGACTTCTTCACCATGTACAAACGAGAGGCGGTGGAGTACGACACCGACTACATGCAGAAGCACAACGAAGATCTCAACACCACCTTGATTTTCGTGCGTTTACGTGTCCCTCTTATCGACGCATAGCGCTGACCATACCCAGGCCGGTCTGTTCTCCGCTGTCAGCTCAGCCTTCGTCATCGACATCCAGTCGAAACTCGAGCCAGATTCCAGCGAACGGTCAGAAGCCTACCTCCGAGCGATCCTCCTCAGCCTCAACCGATCCATTGTTCCTGACGAAGACCCCGCTGCTCCTCCGGTGTGGAATAGTCCCCCCGCAGAGATAATCACAGCCTCAGACCTTCTGTATGCAAGTTTGCTGATGTCACTGTTGGCCGCATTCGTCGCGATGTTGGGCAAGCAGTGGGTGAGCCGGTACCTCCGACACGCGGGAGGGTCTATGGTCGAACGCTGTGGCGATCGCCAACGCAAATTCGATGGGCTCGAGAAATGGCCGTTCCGTTTCTTCATGGAAAGCCTCCCCGTCATGCTCCAGATCGCCCTCTTTCTCCTCGCCTGCGGCCTGTCCCGATATGTTTGGTCGGTCAACAGTTCCGTCGCGCGCATCGTCATCTCCTTCACCGCTCTCGGCCTCCTCTTCTACATTGGGATCGTGGCCGCCGGAACATCCTCATATGAGTGTCCCTTCCAAACACCAACATCGGAAGGACTTCGATATCTCAGGGATAGTGGGGCAGCCCGGAAGTTGTTGGCCAGGATGTCCCCATCCAACACCATCCTGCTCATACACACCACCTGGGTGAGCACTCGGCAGGGGTTAATTTCTGCACCCCACCACATACATGGCACTGCGCGATATCTGCTATCCGTGGATATTTCCCCATCCCACATCATGTCCGGCATTCGAAGTACGTCCGCGAAGGTCGGACACCAAACTACCGCTTTCCTCCTCCGGACCTACCGAGCTTTCGGGAACGCAAAACAAAGGCTCACCCAAGGGATCCGAAGTTTCAGGCATGCTAGGTTGCTCCCAACGACCGTTAGTGAAGCGAACCAGCAGCCAGATCCACTCCAAAACAGCCCCGGGCTATTAGTCTGTGTGCGGAACCTAGAAGCTCTACGGAAACAGAACGCGGACAACGTGCGTTGTGTTTGCTGGGTTCTCCGGAACATCACCGACCCGGAGGCTATTGACTCTGCCGTTCGTCTCGCGGGTACCATCCGCTGGTTCAATGGCGACTCCGACAACGATCCCCCATTTGATCTGATTGTCTCTACCTTCGACGCTTGCTTTGACTCTACCAAACAACTCCACCCCGGCATGAGGGACCGGGCGTACTTCTCAGCGCGTGCCATCCTCCAAATCAGCATGAGGGCGAGAACTCAATCCCACGAATTCGCTTCCAAGTATCCGATTCCAGAAGTTACTTCAAATACACCCCAGCACACTGACCATGACATCCACCACGTTATTCGCATGCTCAAGTGTAACTCCAACTCCGACAGACCCACCCTCATTTTTCCGAGGGCCGGTGCAAACACTCACAATCACTTGTTGTGGATGTCAAACTTGTTCATAGACTTGACTCGCGTGGGACCAAACCCGATCATGCAATCCTACGAATCCTACCTAAGCGTGGCTGTCACCAACCACCGAGCTATGATTGCCGACACTCTCCTCATGTGGTATATGTTGCTGGGTGGGCGTGTTGAAGAGGAGACTTTCTGGGCTACCGATAAGTCGTATGTAGTGGACCCGTGGATCTCTCTTTCAGCCCACTGATATTGTGTATTCTAGCGATTCTTTGGAAACCATCCTTTCTCACTTATCTGCGAGGGTGATGAATGCCAACGTCAATTGGGATGGTTCCCAACATCTCAACTTCCTCCTGGAATTTTTGGTGGCATGGGAGGAACGTCCTCTGGGTTTGACCCCAATAGCCTACGGGTGGTGCTCCACCATCCACTTTGTGGATGGATCTATATCCCCACTGCGATTCCAATTGCAAGATGTAACTGGGAGCCATATAACCTCTGTATTTGCTGAGCAGGGATTCTCCTCTATTGGACCTCTCTGTGATCCGGTCCGAACAGGTGACACCTCCCATCCAAATCACAGATACCTGCAATCACGGGTTGGCTTCTCCCCCAGGACGCTTCTTTTCATGATCCTTGAGGTTGGGTTCCGCCTGGTCATGCCCGGCCGCAACCAGCCAACCCTCCATCTGGATCACACCCCTAATCATAGCTTCGCATTAAAGAGCGCGTTCTCAAGCGATGACGACGAAGTGATTGCGGATGGTTTATGCGCATGGATTGCAAATAGTGACTATATGCCGGCTGGTTCATGCGTGCATTATCTCGCTAAGCGTGTGGAAAACGACACGCCTTTCTCCCCACGGTTACGGCGGATGGGTGTTCGCCTCATCGAGCGCATGTGGTGCAGCAGGTTCGGCGCATCGGAGCTGGAGACGGTTCGCCTGTTGAACCGTCTCGATATCAGCGTGGATGACGTGGAAAACACAGACGAATGGGCGGACTTGTTGGTGGATGCGATATCTTCTCCAGTGGGACTTGAGAGTCTGTCTATCCGTTGTTGGAATTTCCTGGAAGCACTTTCACCGGTCTGGGGCTTTCCCATAGCGCGCGCCATGGAGTTGGCGAGGTTGCTTGAGGAAGTTGAGGATTGGGAGAAGCTGGAAGCCTGGATGGCGATTGCGTGGCAGGCCGATTGGGATGAGTTGGGGAAACCCACCTGGTTGGAGGGTTTGGAATACCTTAAACAGGTGACTCTCAAGCACCTCCTGCGACGACCATCAGCCCTCCCTAGGTTTGAAGGCCTACTCGAGTCAAAGAAACGCCCGCCCCCACTGTGCGTTGCACTCCGACATATATGCGCCCAGGCGCGAGCGGAACGATTGCCTTTGGAGCCTCCGCCACCGTAAGGATTTGACGTCCCCTTCAACGCTGGTCTGTTCTGACGCCGCGTTTCTTCAGTCAATCGATTCACACCCAACGACTCGTTCCTCTTCCTTTTTTTGGGGACGATACTTTCTGAAATTGTTAATTATATATAGGCTGACGCACGGAATCGAAATACTGCTTTTCGAAGAATCCAGGGTGGCGATCTCGAGGGGGGAGTCGCGTGTCAGAGATCAAGCTGTTGAGTTATACATGAAGTTTTCTGTTCCCGGTTGCGTATTCAATAGCCCGATTCACCTGCGTCGGTACAATGGCTGCGTTTCGTCGTGGACCGACGCGTTCGTCCATGTCAGACCATCGATTACGCGTGAACCCGGCAGAATCACGATCCCCGTCCCGATTACTGGAACCAGGAACTTCTACAAAGTCGACCGCCGGATGGAACCTCAAAGATCCCAACAATTTTCCAGGTCGCGGCTATATGGAATACATGGTATTTAAACGCGTCGGGACCTGACCTGGGACCGGGGGCGGAACGCTAAAAGCGCTTAGCGGCCTCAGAAACCATCGGGGTCACCGGAGGGCACTCACCCATCGAGGAACGACAACCAGGGTTCTCGAGCTCCGTGAGTGCCCCGCAAGAGTTTTCATTCGCGCGTTAGCCTCGCCGCTGTTCGAAGTCGGACGTATCGTTAATATTCGAAGTTCAGAATCGGCACTGAAGGTTGGTTTTTCTCGAACAAGGCATTGTGAATTTCAATGAATGTGGTAATAAGCCAAGGGGCGGTGGCCCTAGTAAAGTACTTTAACTAAGCAAATGCGTGAAACTGAGAAGTATGCGCGGAAAATCGTAAGCGGATTAGAGGGGGGAAGGAGGTCGGAGTTACCTCCTCAAAAAATCAACATCAAACTCAACCAACTCGGGGTTGAAAGTCGTGAACGGTATGAACAAAAAAGGAGCAAATCAATCGTAAGGAGGGGTGTCATCACGTCGTGGTCGTCAAAGCGAAGGTGGGAAGAAGGTTGACAACGAAAGCAAGTAACGAGGTAGCGAGTTATCGTGTGCGAGGTCGTAACAAGGAATTCGACAGAGAAAGGGAACGAATGGTGAGGGTAGATGGTCGGAACACAAGGCGTTTAGGCAGCAATGGGTTTGGCAGCAGCAGCCTGCTCAGCCTTCTCGGCGAGAAGCTTCTTGGCGTTATCACGGGCGACACGGCGGAGGAGTTTCCCAGAGTCGGCCTTGGGAACCCTGCCGACGAACTCGATACCGCCGGAGAGGGCTTTATAGGGAACCTTGTGGTCGGTGACGTGCTTGGCGATGATATCCCTCAGCCTGGCCTCCTCCTCGGGGTACTTGGCAAGAAGAGCGGCGGTCTTCTTCTCGGGGACGATGAACGCGAAGGGCAATTCTCCGTGGAACTCGTGGGGGATACCGACGACGCAAACCTCGGAGATGAACGGGTGTTCAGTTAAGTGGGCTTCCATCTCGGCAGGGGCTACCTGGAAACCGCGGACCTTCAACATCTCCTTGAGACGATCGATGATGAAGATTTCCATGTTCTCGTTGATCGTGACTTCATCACCAGTACGGACCCAGCCGTCGACGAAGGTTTCCTTGGTGGCTTCCTCGTTGTTGCTGTATCCAGAGGCCATCGATTGGGTCTTGACGATTAACTCTCCGGGCTCATTGAAGCCGGCGTAGGTACCGTCGGCCCTCTGGACACGGGCGACAATACCGGGCAAGAGAACGCCAGCAGAGACACTAGGCTTGTCGCGCTGCTCGCCGTTGGTTTCCATGCCGACCATACCAGCCTCGGTGAGACCGTAGCACTGAAAGATGGCAACTTGAGGGAGAAGAGCGGTGAGCTGCTTGAATCGTTCGGCGGAGAGAGGAGCGGCACTGCTCAAGATAGTGCGAAGACTAGAAAGATCGAATTTCCTGGACTCGGGACGCTGGCAGAGCATGACGGCGATGGGTGGGACGAGGAACAAATTGCTGATCTTGTATTTGACGATACTCTGGAGCATTCCAGTGAAGCTGAACTTGGGCATGACTACGACCGAGCTGCCGCAGTACAATTGGAAGAGTAAGTTGTAGAACATTCCGTAGATGTCTAACCGTGATCGTCAGTGTCGAACATCTCACTAGAGAAGGGCATCACTTACGGTAGAGAGGCAAGGCTGAAGGCAAGGCACGAACCGTGGGTCAGCGGCAATCAATGGATATGGGAGAGCAGAGACTCACTGTTCATGGCGACGTCACCTGGTTGGAACCTCTGTGGCACATCGGGGTTGTCGATCTGGTAGGTGGTAGCACACATCATCACGGTGGCGATAACCATATAGTGCGAAATGGCGACAGCCTTGGATTTTCCGGTGGTTCCAGAAGAGAAGTTGTAGAACTGCGAAAAAGAAGCGACTCAGCGGAGACGAAAATCCGTTCGGAGAACACTTACGGCGATCTTGGTCTTGGCTTCGTCCTCAGTCAAGAACGACTCGTCGAAAAGGGGTTCAGGGTACAAGAGGTTACCCTCTTCAGCGAGCTCATCAAGAGTCTGGAAGCCTTCGGGGGCGGGTTCGTCACCGTTGGGAATGACTACGATCCTATCTTCGGAAAGTCCAGCGAGTTTGGCGGCCTCCAAACCGGTGTTGAAGATGGTATGGTGGACGATAAGCAACTTGGCTTGGGTCGTGTTGAGCTGGTACAAAAGTTCGTCAACGGAGAAAGCGGGGTTTGCCGCAGCGGCGATAGCGCCGAGCCTGTGCGCAGCCCAGGCGGTGATGGGGAATTCGACGTGGTTGGGAGTAAAGAATGCGACACAGTCGTTGTTGCCGACGTTCCAGCGGGCCTTCATGATGTTAGCGAGAGCGTAGGTGCGAGTTCGGATCTCCTCGAGGTGGTAGCTCCTGCCTGTGTCGTTGTCAATGAGCCATGGGGCGTTCTCAGGACGAACGGGCCTATTGGGGTGCTGGTAGTCGAGGAAGAACTGAGCGATGGTCATGTTGGTGGGGATGTGTGGGACTGTGCCATTGGGGGAGA
>Ga0307516_10003805_pt1 | contig 19152 bp, 20 predicted proteins | sample 19_EM_MG_FD_203310 | JGI IMG/M metagenome (GOLD analysis project Ga0307516, IMG submission 203310) | Populus trichocarpa ectomycorrhiza microbial communities from riparian zone in the Pacific Northwest, United States - 19_EM | ecosystem: Host-associated > Plants > Roots > Unclassified | place... | reverse complement strand
TCCTGCGTGTTCTGCGCAGTGCGCGTGGGGTCGTAGGCATCGTCGCGTGTGCGCAGCTCGATCTTGCGACCGGCCACGCCGCCGGCTTCGTTGACGGACTGGAAGTAGGTGCGTGCGCCGAGGTTGAACTCGGTGGCCAGCTGAGACGACGGCCCGCTGAAGGGTGCCGATTGGCCGAGCAAGATGGTGCTGCCGACGAGGTCGGGCTCCGCCGATTGGCTGCCCATGGAAAACGAACAACAAGCGATGGTGCACAGGGCGCTGAGGAGACGCATGATTTGGCCTTTCGCGATCAGATGAATTGAAGGGAGGAGGTCACTGCACGATGCGTCCGTCGGCACCGAAGATGCCGAAGTTCACGTAGTGCGAGCCGTTGCGTTTCGGGGTGCTGAAGTCCAGCACGTAGCCGCCGACGTCGAACGGCGCGGCCGTGCGCAGCGCGGTGCCGACCGCGTCGGCGGTGAAGCGAGGCGTCTTCTCGAGCGACATGACGAGTGCCTTGGCGGCGATGAAGCCTTCCATCGAGCGGACCGACAAGTCGGGGTTGCGCGCCACGGCCTGCAACGCCTGGTATTCGCGTGCCACCGGACGGCTCTGCTGCGAGGTCTGCGGCAGCACGGTGCTGAACGCATAGCCGCGTGCACGCTGCGCGCCCAGCCCTTTCAGCAACGCGTCGGTGTCGATGATCGACATGCCGTACAGCAGGGCACGGCCGCCGGCCTTGTCGTACTGGCGGATGAACTCGATGGCCGCCGCGGTCGTCGCGCCCATCAGGACCACCTCCGGAGCGGCCTTCAGCATCTGCTCGACCGGACCTTTCACGTCGACGGTGTTGCGCGCATAGCCGGCGCGCACCACCAGCGTCATGCCGAAGCGCGCGGCGGACTCTTCCATGCCGGTCAGCACGTCCTTGCCGAGGCCGTCGTCCTGGTAGACAAGACCGATGCGGCGCAGTCCCAGGTGCGACAACTGGCTGAGCAGGCGAGCGACCTCGTCGTGGTAGCTCGCCTTGACGACCAGCATGCCGTCGGCACGGGCCACCGAGGCGGCGCCGGAGACTGCACCGATCAACGTGACGTGGGTGCGCGGCAGCACGCCGTCCGCGGCCAGCGCTTCCAAGTTGCTCGTGCCGACGGTACCCAGCAGGGCCACCGGGGCGTCCTTCTCGATCAGCTCCTTGACGAGGCGCACGGTCTGCTCGGGCTTTTGCTCGTCGTCGCGGGTGACGAAGCGGATCTGCTGACCCTTGATGCCGCCGCGTGCATTGACCGAGTCGAAGTAGAGCTGGGCGCCGGCCCGCACGGCCTTGCCGGTGACGGCTTGCGGGCCGCTGAAGGGCGCGACCTGGCCGACGACGATCTCGGCACGCACCGAGTGCGCGGCCAGCAGCGAAAGTGCTGCCAGGCCGATGGCGCATCGGGTGGTGCGAAGCCAGCGGCTCAGCGCTGAACGTTGGGAGATCTGCATCGGGTTACCTCGTTGCCTGGTTGAAACTGCGGGCTCGGCGTGAGCCGCTAACGTCGTGATCGCGCGTGCTGCAGGCGTGGCGGCACGTCGATCGTTGTGGGGTGGCGCCGTCATGGGGCCTGCGCTGATCAGCACGATTCGTCCTCGCGGGTGACCCAGCAGGCATACGGCGCGGCGTGGCTCCAGCCATCGGCCACACGGATCGTGTTGCGGTTGCCTTGTGAATCAGTCGTGTAGACGAAGCCGGCGGTCGGGCCGGAGCCAGTGGCGGCGAGTTGGTACGAGGCCTCCGACAAGGTCGGGCAGGCCAGCGTGAAGGTGCCCGCGGCTGCGATGGCGTCGCAGGGGCTGACGACGTGGCCGTCGACCGTCAGGTAGGTGTGGTGCTCAGCGCGGTATTGCTCCATGCGCATGCGCAACTCGGTGAGTGCCTGGGTGCCGGCCACGAGGTGGCTGCGCAAGGCGATGTCACGGCCGCAATAGACCCACCACTCGACGCCGGCGAAAGTCGCGAGGATCGTCGTGGCGATCGCCATCTTTCGGGCAGTGGTGAGACCGCGACCGCGCAACCGCGCGGCCGTCCGGTACATACGGCGGCTCATCATGGTCTCGATGCGGTCAGTTTTTCGGCTGCACCGAAGAGTGGTGACTGGTGATCAGCCACTGGTTGCCGAAGCGCTTGTAGGTGTAGGTGTAGCGGGCCTTCAACTCGCTGCCGTCGCCGAAGCGAAAGGAGTAGAGGCCGGTGTCGATGGCGGTGTTGCAGTCGATCTCGATGCTGCGGCTGTCGATGTGGCCGACCGGCTTGCGCGCGAGAAAGTGCACGAAGTAGTCTTCCCTCGCCTGCGGCGTCAGCCGCGGCGAGTCAGACAAGATCGGCAGCAGCACCGACTTCTGCGCATACCGGGCCACCACCAGTTTCGCGTCGCCGGTTTGCAGTGATGCATTCCAGCCATCGAACAGGGCGGCGATCTGCGCGTCGCTCACGTCCATGCAGACTTCTGAGCGGGCGAACGCGCCGGCACTGGCCAGGGCAAAAGTGGCAGCCAATGCGGCGGCCCGGGTTCGGTTCTTCATGGGGTTTCCGTTGGGGGAGGCTGGGCTCGAATCGGCGCGTCCGGCGCGTCGTTCAGCGCATCTCGCCGTCCAGCTTCGCGACGAAGCGGTAGCCGACCCGCGGGTAGGTGCGGATGATCTGGCCGACGCCCAGGTCGGTGTCGCCCAGCGCCTTGCGCACTCGCGTGATGGCGGCGGCCAGCGAGCCGGGTTGCACGATCGCCTGGCGCCAGATCTCGTCGAGCAGCTCGTTCGTGTGGAGCACGCGGTCGCGGCTTTCGATGAGGCAGATCAGCAGGTCGAACGGGCGCGGCTGCAGCGGCCGGAGCTGTCCGTCGACCAGCACCTCACGCGAGGCCACGCGGACTTCGCAGCGCCCGAAGCGATACACGGGGCGCGCCCGGCTCGCAGCCTGCGAAGACCGGCTCGAGAGCGTGGTGTCCAGGGGCGATGAGGCTGCCGTGAGAGAAGTGATCTCGAAGGGGTGACGCGGAGACGGAAAGCTGAACATGGAGACCTCGTGGTGTAGAGTTACTGCCAATCGTGTAGAGAATTATCTACAAATATATCGAGGCATGTCGATGGAATTTTTTCTCAGATTCCAACGTTTTGTTGCCACATACCTATAAACACTAGGTGACCTACATCCTGTAGACTGATCACTACACCGATTTACCCGCCCAGGGGGGCGCCCATGAACACCTTTTCACCTGGTGCGGCCAAGACCCGCGTCTTCGTTGCCGACGACCACGCGCTCGTGCGCGAGGGCCTGCGCAAGATGCTCGAGCTCGACGACGCACTGGTGCTCGCCGGCCAGGCGGCGTCGGCCTCCGAGGTGCTGACCGGGCTCGAAGCCGGCGGGGTCGATCTGCTGCTGCTGGACCTGCTGATGCCTGGTTGCACCGGCGTTGACCTGATCGAGCGGGTGGTCGCTGCGCATCCGAAGCTGCCGGTGCTGGTGCTGACGATGCATGCCGACCCGCACATCGCGCGCCGCGCGCTGAAGGCAGGCGCCCTCGGCTACCTCACCAAAGATGTCTCGCCAGAACAACTGCTCGACGCGATCCACCGCGTTGCCGCCGGGAAAGGCTATGTCGATCCGTCGCTGAGCGCCGAGCTGATCCGCGCCGAGCAGACACAGGCAGAGCCGATGGCGCTGCTGTCGGCCCGCGAACGCCAGGTGCTGATCGCGCTGGTGAAGGGCAAGGCGCCCACCGACATCGCCACCGAACTGCACCTCGCGGCCAACACCGTCAGCACCTACAAGGCGCGCCTGATGGAAAAGCTGGGCCAGGACTCGCTGAGCGACCTGGTGCGCTACGCGCTGAGGCATGGCCTGGTCGATTGAGCGCGGCAAGGCAGCGCTCGCGGCGCTCCTGCTGTTCGGGGTCGCCATGGCGGCGCATGCGCAGCATGCGGTCTTCGAGAACTACCAACAGTCCGCCGGACTGACCAACATGACTGTCAGGTGCCTCACCCAGGCACCCGACGGCACGCTGTGGCTCTGCACCGAGAACGGGCTGTTCAGCTTCGACGGTTTCCGCGTTCGCCGCGAGCCGCTGGCGCCGGGCTCCGAAAGGGCGTCGGTGCTCGCCGCGAAGGCAGATGCTCGCGGCAGGCTCTGGGTGGCGACGGAAGATGGCCTGTTCCTGCGGCGCCAAAAGGACGGCGCGCCGGACTGGGCCCCGGTGACGCGGTCCAGCGGAGCACGCATCGCGGTCGAGCCGGGGCAACGCCTCGACATTGATGAGCGCGGCATCGTCTACGCCATCGATCGCCAGAGTCAGATCTGGTCGATCGACGTCACCGCGTCCGAAGAGACGGCGCCGGTCGGGCAGCGGGTGCCGACGCCGGCGTTCCCGGCACCGCCGGAAGGCGTGGGTGCCGATTCCGGACCGCTGCGTGTCGGCAACGGGGCTCTCTGGTTCGGCTGTGGCCACGGGTTGTGCGAATGGCGCAGCGGTGTGCTTCACACCTGGGGCGAGGCCGAAGGCCTGCCCGCACAGACGTGGAACAACCTGGTGATCGGCCGCGACGGCAGCGTCTGGGCACGCAGCACCGATCGGCTGGCCAGCCTGCGGCCAGGCGACCGGCGCTTCAGCGCCGTCGAGGCCCCGCCGGCACGCCGGTTCACGAGCACGGCGGCGATGGTCGAGGACACCACAGGCAGCATCGTCACCGCCACCGATGCAGGCCTCGCCCGGTGGGATGGCCGCCGGTGGCAGGAGTGGACGCCGAAGGAGGGCCTGCCCGAGACCCTCGTGCGCACGCTGCTGTTCGACGCCGATGGGGAACTCTGGTTTGGAACCAATGGCCGCGGTTTGCACCACTGGGTCGGCTATCAGCAGGCCGATCATTGGACGCCGGCGCTCGGGCTTCCGGCACCCGCCGCCTTCTCCTTCGCACGCGATGGCCGCGGTCGTCTGTGGGTCGGCACAGCAGGGGGCGTGGCGTGGCTCGACGAGGCCACGCAGCGCTTCCAGCCGTTGCTCTCGCCATCGCCTGGTTCTCACAGCGCAGAAGTCGGCTCGCTGGCCCTCGATGCGGGCGGCGACCTGTGGTGGGTCCAAGGAGTTCGCGTCATGCGGCTGAAGGCTGGCGCTACCCGCGCCGAAGAGGTCTTCAGCGACCCTTCGCTGAGCCAAGTCATCCGGGGCAGCGATGGCGGCATCTACGTCTCAGGACGCAACGGTGTTGATCGAGTGGTCGTCTCGGCCTCGGGGCCGCGCCGCGAACCGGTCGCAAGCGGCCTGCCGGACCGCGAATGGGTGGGTGGCATTGCAGTCTCCGGATCGGGAGCGGGAGCGACCGAATGGTTTATCAGCGAGCACCGTGCCTCGCGGATCGTCGATGGAGCCTGGGCGCCTATGCGCGACCAGTACGGGCAGTTGGTGGAGGTCTATGGGTATGGGACGTTTGCCAGCCCGTCCGAGTTCTGGGCGTTCGAACCTGGCAGCCTGGCCATCTACACGCTGGACGGCGAGGGCGTTGCACGGCTTCAGCGCCGCGTCGATCTGGCATCGTTCGGTGGTCCGACTGCGTACTTCCTGAACACCGCGCCCGACGGCAAGATCTGGTTCGGCACCGACCAGGGCGTCTTTGTCTTCGACGGCACGCATTGGTCGCACCGCGATCGCACGAGCGGGCTGTTGTGGGATGACGTCGACGGCAACGCGGTTCTGCTGGAGGCGGACGGTACGGCGTGGATCGGCACCAGCGCCGGAGTCACGCGCATCCGTGCAGCGCTTGCGAAGCAAGCGCCGGCGGTGCTGCGGATCGAGACGCTGCGGGTTGGCAGCAAGATGGCCGCTGTGGGAGAAAGAGAGCTTGCCTGGAACGATCGCCACTTGCAGCTCACGGTGGCCACGCCCAACATCGGCCGTGCTGGTGCGCTGCACGTCGAGTACCGGCTGGATGGCAGCACCACGTGGGAAGCGATCGAAGGCAATGTGGTGACGATCGAATCGTCCGATGCCGGCGCTCATGTGCTCGAGGCGCGGGCGGCGTACGGGCGCTCCATCATCGAGGCCGGCCCGCCGCTGCGCGTTGCCTTCACCGTCGCGCCGCCATGGTGGCTGTCGCCGCCAGCGAAGCTCGCCGCCGTGGCCGGGTTGGTGCTGCTCTGGTGGCTTGCGAACCTCGTCATGAACCGGCGGCAGCGAGCCGACCGCAGGCGCCTGGAACACGCAGTGGCCGATCGCACCTCGGAACTCGAAGCCTCGCAGCAGACACTGCGCCGGCTCGGTGAGCACAACACGCGCGTGCTGGAAGAAGAGCGCAAACGCATCGCGCGTGAGTTGCACGACGAGATGGGCCAGCAACTGGCGGCGCTGCGCATGGAGGCCTCGGTGCTGAAGGCGCATGCGCGCAGCGAGCGGCCGCCGGCGATGGAGCACTTCCAGCTGCTGCTCGACCGCATCGACCAGCTGGCCGGCGGCCTCCGTGCGCTCGTGAAGCAATTGCGCCCGCCCGCGCTGGATGGCGGCCTCGCCGCAGCGCTGGAATGGCTGGCGTCCGAATGCACCAAGGCCACCGGCACGCCGTGCCGTACCGACGTCGACACCGCCGCCGACAGCCTGGCACCGGACACCGCCACGCAGGTCTTCCGCGTGGCCCAGGAGTCGCTCAACAACGTGCGCCGCCACTCGCAGGCCGCCCACGTGAACATGGCGCTGCGGCGCGACGCCGCCGGTTGGGTGCTGACCGTCACCGACGACGGAGCCGGCTTCGACCCGAGTGTGGATCGCAGCGGGCACGGCCTGCTCGGCATGGAAGAGCGCGCGCGGCTGCTCGGTGGTTCAGTCGAGATCGACAGCGCGCCCGGTGCCGGCACGACGGTGCGCCTGCGCTTTGCGGGTACGGCTGCAGCTGCCGCTGCGGCTGCGCAGCCAGACGCCGGTCCCTGAGACCGCCTTGCCTCTGCGCTGGGCTACCCGACGCTTTCGCCGTTCACCCGATCGCGCCCGAGCGACTTCGCGCGGTACATGCGCGCATCGGCCACCTTCATCAGCTCCACCAGCGTGCCCGCCTGCTGCGGGAAGGTGGCCACGCCGAACGAGGCGGTCAGCCTGAGTGCTGCGCCGTCGGCCAGGATGGTCATCGCGGCCAGCGTGGAGCGCCAGCTCTCGGCACGCTCCATCGCGCCTTCGTGGTCCATGCCCATCAGCAGCACCGCGAACTCTTCTCCGCCCAGGCGGCTCGCCAGGTCGCCGGCGCGCGTGGTGGCACTCAGCATCGAGCCGACGGCCTGGAGCGCTGCATCGCCGGTGGAGTGGCCATGCGCGTCGTTGACGTTCTTGAAGTGGTCGATGTCGAGCATCACCAGCGACAGCGTCGTGCCGTCGCGGCGCGCGCGTTCGATTTCGTTCTCGGCCACCTCGACGAAGTGGCGCCGGTTGTGCACGCCGGTCAGGTCGTCGCGAATGGCCTGCTCGCGCATCTGCGCATGCAGCTCGTTGATGTGGCGAAGCTGGTCTTCGAGCTGTCGGTTCGCATCGCGCAGCGCGTGCTCGGCCAGCTTGCGGTCGGTCATGTCGCGGGTGATGCCGAAGTAGCCGATGTGCACCGCGTCGTCATCGAACACCGGCACCGACACGGTCTCGATCCACAGCCGCGAGCCGTCCTTGCGGAAGAACTCGCCCTCGTGGCGGATCGGCCCGATGTTCACCGGCGCGTCGTTCGCGGTGCCGCGTTGCGTGGCGTGGCGAATGATCTCGTCGCGGTACTCCGGCGTCATGAACTCCAGCACCGAGCGGCCACGCAACTCTTCGCGTGCGTAGCCCATCATGCGGCACATGTTGTCGCTGATGTGCACGAAGCGGCGTTGCACGTCCGACTCCCAGAAGCTGTCGCCGCTCGCATTCACCATGGAGAGCAGGCGCGCTTCGGTGATAGGTCGAGGGTCGTTGGGGCTGTCGTGGCTCATGGGATGGGTAAAGCACGCGCCGTGCACAGATCGTTGCACCGGCGTCGGTTTATACATTCTCCGTGAACGACAGCACACACCCGGTTTCACCCCTGCACCGCAATTCTGTGGCGAAGCGTGCCCTTCTTGGCATTCAGCGGCGAGCCCCGCCGAATGGCTTGATTGCTCGGACGCGAGCAGGTGAAGCACTCACTCATCTGCCAGCAGTTGTTCCAGCCGCCTCGGATAGTTGTTCAGGAAATCCCGTGTGACGGCGTAGTGCTCGGTGTCTTCGAACGCCACTTCGGTGATGCCCGAGCCATCGAACTGCAGAATCTTTGCGCGCGGGTATGACAGCAGAATCGGCGAATGTGTCGCGATGATGAATTGCGACTCGTCCTGCACCAATTGATGGATGGCCGTGAGCGCTGCAAGTTGCCGGTTGGGCGACAGCGCAGCTTCCGGTTCGTCCATCAGGTACAGACCACGACCGCTGAACTTCTGGGTGAGCAGGGTCATGAACGCTTCCCCGTGCGACCGCGCATGCAGTGACTTGTTGCCATACCCACCGAGGTAACCCGTCTCGTCCATGAAGGTGGCCACGTTGTAGAAGCTCTCGGCCCGCAAAAAATAGCCGTCGCGTGGCTTGCGAAAGCTGCGCGCCAGGCGCAGTACCTCGTGCAGCGAAGACTCCGACTCTGCGGTGCGCAGCTGAAAGTTCTTCGTTCCGCCTTCGGGGCTGTAGCCGAGCGCCAGCGCAATGCCTTCGAGTACTGTCGACTTGCCGGCACCGTTCTCGCCGACGAAGAAGGTGACGTCGGGGTGCAGCTCCAGGTGCCCGAGCTCGCGAACCGCAGGGATGGTGAACGGGTAGACATCGAAGTCGATCTCGGCATCCGGGCGAATGGAGACGGTTTGCAAGTAGGGCTTGGACGCGAGTGTCATGGGGTATCCAGCATCAACTGCATGTGCAGCTTGTCCATGTATTCGGTGCCGTTGAATATGGCCATGCGCTCCAGGCCGAAGGCTTGAAAGCCGGCTGACTCGTACAGGCGCGTCGCCGCGGCATTGCCGTGCGTCACCGTGAGCGTCATCACCTTCACTTCAGGTCGTGCGCGTGCGTGCTCGATGGCCGATTGCAGCAAGGCCTTGCTGGCACCGAGACCGCGCGCTGTGGGCGACACGTACATGCCGATGACCAGCGCCTTGTGCCGTGTCTTGGTCCTCGCCGAGTATTCGACGGCCACCGTGCCGACGAGCGCGCCGTCGTGGAATGCACCGAAGGCCTGGCCCAGGCCCTTCGGGTCGTGGGCGCGGTTCTCCCACCAGGCCAGCGGCTTGGCGGCTCGTTCGGCCGCCGTGGAGGTGAAGGCGTCGAACGCGAGTTCGTAGCCCTCGAGCATCAAGGCCCGGTACTCGCTGGCGTCCGATGGGTTGAGCGGGCGGATGTGCAGGGTGTGATCGGTCGGCATGCGCGCTATCTTGCCCTGCCGGGCCGCGCACGTCGCCGAGCGGCCTCAGCGCCGTACTTTGCCCAAGCCCTTCGCGCTGTCGAGCCCCCTCGCGTCGGTGAACACCGTGCCGTCGAGATCGGCATCGGTGAAGTCGGCACCGGTTACGTCGGCACCGCGCAGATCAGCGCCGGCCATCTTCGCGTTGAAGAAATTCACGCCGCGCAGGTTGGCGCTGCGGAGCTTGGCAAAGGCCATCAGCGAGCGGTTGAGGTCGGCCCCTTCGAGGTTGGCTTCGGTGAGGTCGGCGCCCGACAGGTCGGTGCGCATCTGCCCCATGCCCTGGTTCTTGATGTTGACGCCGAGGTTGGTCTTGACGAGCTTGGCGCGGCGCAGGTTGGCGCCCGGGAAGTCGGCAATGATGCGTGCGCCGCTCAGGTCGGCGCCGGCAAAGTTGGGTGGCGTCTTCACCTCGCCGCCCAGCACCACCACGCTCAGCATGCTGCTGCCCATCAGCGCGGCGCCGCTGAAATCGGTGCCCATCAACCACGCGCCGTTGAGGTTGGCGCGCGTGAGGTCGGTGCCGATGAACTTGCACATCACGAGCTTGGATGCGAAGAGGTTCGCATTCGTGAGCCGCGCCTGCCGGAAATCGAGGCGGCTCAAATCGAGGTCGGAGAGATCGTGGTCCGACAGGTCGACCGGGCTTTGCGCGCTGGCCGCAGCGAGCCGCTCGCGCACCTGCTCGGCAGTGAGCCGTGCCGCCCACACCCTCCGGCTGCCCAAGCCCAGCACGGCAGATGCGACGGCGACGTTCCAGACCCTTCTGCGCACAGTGTTTGCTCCGGTGGAGCAATGATGCTGTGCGGTGCGGCGCAGAAGATCAAGGCCGTGAACCCTGCCTCAGATCCCGCACGACAACCCGAGGAGACCGACATGACGCAATGGCGCAAGAAAACCCCCGACGAGGTGTACCCGCCCGAGGAGGTCGAGGAGCGGCTCAAGGCCGAGCTGCCCCGCTGGACCTTTGAAGACGGCTGGATTCGCCGCAAGTACAAGACCGGCGGGTGGAAGGGCACGCTGATGGTGGTCAACACCGTGGGCCACCTGGCCGAAGCGGCCTGGCACCACCCGGACCTCACCGTCTCATATGCCTTCGTCACCGTGAAGCTGATGAACCACGCTGCCAAGGGCATCACCGAGAAAGACTTCGCGCTCGCCGCGAAGATCGAAGAGGTGGTGATGTGGCAGCCGGGCGCGGTGGAAGGCTCGGCGCTGGAAGGCACGCCCGACGATCCGCGCTTCAAGTACATCAAGTACGACTGAGTCCGGTACGCAAGGCGGCCGTTCGGCGGGCAGGTCGTCCCGCCGCCGCACGTCAGGCGAGGCCATGACACTGTGTCACCTTGCCGGGACAGGCGCAGGGTCTTTTCATGGAGCTCGCACCCCGCTTTCTCCGGGTAAACCTGTGCGGAACGGGGCTTGCTTATCAACGCGCGAATGTCCGCTGCCACACGCCCTGCCGAAGCTCGATCCGCCCTCATGAAGAGACGCCATGCGCACTGACGGCCGCCGTGTGTTGACGCTGCGCGCGCCGGGCCGTTTGCACCTCGGGTTTCTGGACCCGGCCGGCACCCTGGGCCGCCGCTTCGGCAGCCTCGGGCTGGTGATCGACGGCATCGGGACCGAGGTCGAACTGAGCGCCGCCACTGTTGACGAAGTCGTCGCCGGCGACGCGAGCGCGCAGGTCGAGATCGAACGCGCCAGCCGCTACCTGGCCTTGCTCCGCGAGCACACCGGCCTGCACACACCCTTGTGCCTACAGATCTCGCGCGTGCTGCCGCCGCATGCCGGCTTCGGCTCGGGCACACAGCTCGCGTTGTCCATCGGGCGCGTGTTCGCACACTGGCACGGCCTGCAGCTGAGCAGCATGACGCTCGCGCACTGGCTGGCGCGTGGCCTTCGCTCGGGCATCGGCATCGCCGGCTTCGACCAGGGCGGCCTGCTGGTCGACGGTGGGCCCGGTGTCGATGGCATGCCTGCGCCGCTGTTGTCGCGCATCGCCTTTCCTGACGCGTGGCGCGTGGTGGTGGTTCAGGACGACCGCCATCGCGGCCTGTCGGGCACGCAAGAGAAGAAGGCCATCGCCACGCTGGAGCCCTTGCCGCAGTCGCAGTCGGCCGACATCTGCCACCAAGTGCTGATGCGCGTGCTGCCCGGCGCGGCGAGCGGTGAGTTCGCACCGTTCGCGGCCGGCATCAACCGCCTGCAGCAGCTGCTCGGCAACCACTTCGCGCCGGCGCAGGGTGGCGCGTACACGAGCGTGGCGGTGGGGCGCATCGTGCAGTTCATCGCCGACGCGGGGCGCGAGCTGCGTGGCGCAGACAAGTCCCTCGAACACGGCGCCGCCATCGGCCAGAGCTCATGGGGGCCGACGGGCTTTGCGATCCTGCCCTCGCAGGCAAGCGCCGAATCAGCCGTGCAGGCATTGCGCGCCGCGAACCTGCTCGAACCCGGCCTCACGGTGAACATCGTGGCCGGCCTCAACCGTGGTGCGGTGCTTAGCGAGAGCGCCGGCGCCGACTGATGACCCAAGAACATTCCAAAGAACACACCAAAGTACACACCCAAGAGAGCACTGAAGAAAACACCGCCATGGACCGCCCCTACATCCTCCACATGTTCACGCCGGGCAAGCAGATGAGCCCCTTCGACGTCAACATGGCCGCCGACGCCGGCTACCAGGTGCTCGCGCCGTATTGCGACGTCGAGCTCGACGGCATCACCGCTCTCACGCAAGACGCCATCTTCTCGCGCGGCCCCAAGGGCGTGGCGCGCACCGGCATCTTCATCGGCGGGCGCAACGCAATGCTTGCGGCCGACATGATGGAGCGCGCCACCGCCTCGATGGTCAAGCCCTTCGTCGTGTCGGTGATGGCCGACCCAAGCGGCGCCTACACCACGGCCGCCGCCATGGTGGCCTGCACCGAGGCTGCGCTGCAGAAGCAGCATGGGCATGGCCTCAAAGGTCAGCGCGTGGTGGTGCTCGGCGGCCTGGGGCCGGTGGGCCGCATCGCCGGCGTGATCGCTGCGCAAGAGGGCGCGCTCGTGTCACTCTCGAGTCGCAGCGGTGCGGCGGCAGCGGAAGAGGGCGCCCATGAAACCGCCACGCGCTTCAAGGTGACGATGCATGGCGTCTCGGGTGCTGACCATGCCGCGGTACGCGCTTCTCTGGCCGATGCCGACGTGGTGCTCGCGTGCGCAGCCGCCGGCGTGCAGGTCGTCACGGCAGACGACCTGAAGGAAGCCAAGCGCTTGAAGGTCGCGGCCGACGTGAATGCGGTTCCGCCCGAAGGCATTGCCGGCGTGGGCGTGATGGACGAAGGCAAGGCGCTGGCCGGCACGGCCGCGGTGGGCATCGGTGCGCTCGCGATCGGCAACGTGAAGTACCAGACGCAGCACCGCCTGCTGGTGCAGATGCGCGACTCCAACAAGAAGGCACTGGTGCTCGGCTTCACGGAGGCGTTCGCCACGGCGCGGGCGTTTCTTGCGGAGCGCGGGTCCGGCGAGTCGGATTGAACCCAGCGCACCCTGCCGGCACGATCGCCGTGGCGGCGCTGTCTGCCCGCATGATGGCCGAGGCCTCGGCGCGCGATGGGTTCGACGTGGTGGCGCTCGACCTCTTCGGCGATGCAGACACCCGCGAGGCCGCGTCGCAATGGATGAGCCTCGGCGAACCCGCCTCGCTCGCGATCGACGACGAGCGAACGCTCTCCGCCTTGCGCCAGCTGGCGAAGCGCGGTGACGTGAGCGGCTGGGTGGCCGGCAGCGGCTTCGAGAGCCGGCCCGGCCTGCTCGCCGAAGCCGCGGCGTTGCTGCCGCTGGTCGGCACCTCGGCGGCGGCGGTGTGCCGCGTGCGCGACCCGGTCCAGTTCTTCGGCTTTCTCGCGCCGCAAGGCATTCACTATCCGCCGGTGCGGCTGGGTGCCCTCGCGCGCACGCTGCCGGACGACGGCACGCAGTGGCTGGTGAAAGACGCGCTGGGCTGCGGCGGCTGGCATGTGTGGCGTGCCACGCCGCGCCGCGTGGCCGAGATGCCCGCGCACCACTACCTGCAGCAGCAAGCGCCGGGCGTGCCGATGTCGGCCACCTTCGTCGCGAACGGGCACCAGGCGGTGATCCTCGGTTTCAACGAGCTGACGGTGCGGCACTTCGGCACGCGGCCCTTCGTGTTCTGCGGCGCCGTGGGGCCGGTGACGCTGCCCGCGCTCGCGGCATCGCGCGCACTGGCCGCCGTGCGTGCGCTGACCGCCGAGTTCGAGCTGCGTGGCCTGTGCAGCCTCGACTTCATGCTCGATGCCGACGAGATCGCCGTGCTCGAGGTCAACCCCCGCCCACCCGCCAGCATGGCCTTGTACGGCGACGGCCTGATGGCGGCGCACGTGGAGGCCTGCCTGCACGACGCGCTGCCCGCACCGCGTGCCGAGCCCGATCATGTCGAAGGCACCGAGATCGTGTTTGCGCGCCATGATGGGCTCATCGACGACACGGCGGCGCGCCGCCTGAGCACCTGGCCCCATGCCCATGATCTGCCGCGCGCCGGCACCCGCCTCGAAGCCGGCGACCCGCTGTGCAGCCTGAGCGCAAGCGGGGCCGATGCGGTTGAGGTAAGGGCCGCGTTGCAACAGGCCCGCGAGGCCTTGCTGGACACACTGGAGACACCGCCATGACCGACACCACTCCGCCGCTCGCGGCCACGACGCTGAGCGTCAACGCGCGTGCGCTTCCGCTGGTCCAGCGCCTGATCGCCGAGGCCGAGGCCTTTCAAGTGGCCGTGCGCCGCGACGACAGCGGCGTCTGCATCATCGACGCCGGCATCGACGTGCGCGGCAGCGTGTCCGCCGGCCTGCTGATCGGCGAGATCTGCATGGGCGGGCTGGGCCAGGCCGGCTTGCACGCAAGCGGGCTCGAGAGCTGGCCCACCTGGATCGAGGTGCGCAGCTCGAAGCCGGTGCTGGCCTGCCTCGGCAGCCAGTACGCCGGCTGGAGCCTCGCGGCCACCAAGGAAGAAACCGGCGGCAAGAAGTTCTTCTCGCTCGGCTCCGGCCCGGCGCGTTCGCTCGCCGGCAAGGAAGACCTGTTCAAGGAACTCGGCTACCGCGACCGCTGCGACAGCGGCGTGCTCGTGATGGAGGTCGACCGCCCGCCGCCCAAGGTGATCATCGACAAGCTGCTGCACGACTGCGCGCTGAAGCCCGAGGCGCTGACGATCATCCTCACGCCGACCTCGAGCATCGCCGGCACCACGCAGATCGTCGCGCGCGTGCTCGAAACGGCGCTGCACAAGGCCCACACGCTGGGCTTTGCGCTCGGCCACATCGTCGAAGGCACGGCCACTGCGCCGCTGCCTTCGCCCACACCCGATGGCAGCCTGGCGATGGGCCGCACGAACGACGCCATCCTCTACGGCGGCAAGGTGCATCTCACCGTGCATGGCGACGACGACGCCGCGCGCGCACTCGCGCAGCAACTGCCGTCCACCAACTCGCGCGATCACGGCCGCTCGTTCACCGACATCTTCAAGGAAGCCGGCTACGACTTCTACAAGATCGACCCCGGCCTCTTCGCGCCGGCCGAGGTGTGGGTCAGCAACATCGACAGCGGCAACACCTGGCACGGAGGCGGCCTCAACATGGCGCTCCTCCGCCGGCTCTGGCTGCAGGAGGCGTGATGCCGAATCTCCCCATTCGAACCCTTTCTTTGGACGCAAAGAGCGCAAAGGAAGACGCAAAGGCCGCAAGGAGAACCTTGTATTCCTCTGCGAGCTTTGCGTCTTTCTTCGCGACCCTTGCGTCCAAAAAGACCTTGCCCGAAGCTGTGCCCCTTGAAGAGGGGATCACGGCGTTCGCAGGGATGACGTGGCGGGCCTTCACATGAGCTTGCGCGTGGCCATCATGGCCGACGAAACCGGCTGGCACACACGCCAATTGCAAGCGGCCTTGCGCGCACGCGGTTGCGTCGGCCGTTGCATCGACCTGGCCGATTGCCACATCGACACCACCGCCTCATGGCACGGCCTCGTGCTGCCGGGTTTCGGCCGCGAGCTGCCCGACGCGGTGCTGGTGCGCGGTGTGGCGGGTGGCAGCTTCGAGCAGGTCACCAAGCGGCTCGGCGTGCTGCATGCGCTGCGTGAACTCGGCGTGCCGGTCTACAACGACGCGCGTGCCATCGAGCGCAGTGTTGACAAGTCGATGACCAGCCTGCTGCTGCATGCGGCCGGTGTGGCCACGCCGCCCACCTGGGCCACCGAATCGCAGGCGCATGCGCAACGCATCGCCGTGCGCGAAGGCGCGGCCGGCCATGCGCTCGTGCTCAAGCCACTGTTCGGCTCGCAAGGCAAAGGCTTGCAACTGGTCGGCGAGGTGAACGGCGTGCATCACACGCTGCCCATGCTCAGCCACGGCCACGGGTCGCTCGCCTACCTGCAGCGCTTCGTGCCGCCGGTGAGCACGCCGGGTTACGACTGGCGCGTGCTGGTGATCGGCGGTCGCGCAGTCACTGCGATGCGCCGCGTCAGCGAGAACTGGATCCACAACGTGGCGCAAGGCGCGCGCTGCGAGCCGGCCGAACTCACGCCCGAACTCGCACAGCTGTCGCAGCAGGCCGCCCACGCGCTCGATATGGACTACGCCGGTGTCGACCTGATCCCCTCCGCGCAAGGCACGCAGGTGATCGAGGTCAACGGGGTGGCGGCCTGGCGCGGCCTGCAGCGCGTGACTGGTTTCAACATTGCCCGCGCCATCGTCGACGACCTGCTGGACCGCAAGTGCGCAGCCCTTCGCACGCTCGACGACGAGGCGGCCGAGCGCCGCGCATGAGGGCAGCGTGAGTCGCGCCGCGCACGTGGCCATGGAGCGCGCGAAGGCGAGTTTTCTCTGTGCGTGCTCGCTCGACGTGGCCGTGCGCAAGCCGGGCAACGTGAGCCTACATTCCCCTGGCCACCGCATGGAGGCCTCGATGTTCATCGACAGCGCTCGCGCTGCGGCCAAACCGCTGTTCAGGGTGGGTGCCAGTGTCGGCGAGCGCATCGAGGCGGCGGTGGAGGCGAGCTGGGCCGTTGCGCACTGCAACACCAACCTCGGCATCCTGCTGCTGTGCGCGCCGGTCGCGGTGGCGGCAGAGCGGCGGCCCGAGGCCGCGAGCCCAGCCGCGTTGCGCGGTGCCATCAGCGAGGTGCTGGCCGGCCTGACCGTGGCCGATGCCGAACACGCCTACCGCGCCATCGTGCGTGCCAACCCGGGCGGCCTGGGCAAGGCACCCGCCGAAGACGTGCACGACGCGCCGACCATCGACCTGCGCGCGGCCATGGCCTTGTCTGCCGGGCGCGACCTGATTGCTCGGCAGTATCGGGATGGCTATGCCGATTTATTCAACATGGCGCTGCCCGCGCTGGGTCCGCGCTTTGCATGTCCGACAGGTGCTGGCTGCGAGTCGCCCGACGCCGCCACCACCGCATCCGTGCAGCAGCTTTACGTCGCGCTGGTCGGGGCGTTTCCCGATTCACACATTGTTCGGAAACACGGCGAGGCCGTGGCACACACTGTCATGGCCTCGGCGCAAGCGTGGCGCGGCGTGGCCGACACCGATGTGTCGCCTGCGTTTGCCGCGTGGGACGAATCACTCAAGGCACGGGGCATCAACCCCGGTACAAGCGCCGATTTGACGGTGGCCACGCTGATGATCTCCGGCCTGTGCACTTGATGGCACGGAACGTGATAACAGCCTTGAAGCACTGGCGTCTCGCCAGTGTCGGGAACGTCCCTAGAACCGCTAACAGGAGATGACAAAACTATGGCCAAGATCGATCGCATGATGGTCGGTGAGTCGCTCGTCGGAGACGGCAATGAAGTTGCCCACATCGACCTGCTCATCGGACCGCGTGGCAGCCCTGCCGAAGCCGCGTTCGCCAACGCGTTGACCAACAACAAGGACGGTTTCACTTCGCTGCTCGCAGTGGTGGCCCCGAACCTGTTGACCAAACCCGCAACCGTGATGTTCAACAAGGTCACCATCAAGGGCGCCAAGCAGGCCGTCCAGATGTTCGGCCCTGCACAGCGCGGCGTGGCCATGGCCGTGGCCGACTGTGTCGAAGACGGCACCATCCCCGCAGCCGAAGCCGACAACCTCTTCATCTGCGTCGGCGTCTTCATCCACTGGCTGGCTGAGGACGACAAGAAGATCCAGCAATACAACTACCAGGCCGTCAAGGAGTCGATCAAGCGTGCCGTCACCGGCTCGCCGACTGCTGCTGAAGTGGTTGCCAAGAAGGGTTCGAGCCCGCACCCGTTCGCTGCTGGCTGATCCCGACGATCTCGGAAACAAGCCTCAATGCAAGCCGACCCTGACCGGGTCGGCTTTGCTGTTTCAAGGGCCAGTTGTTTTAAGGCTTGTTGTGCGGTGCAGCGCCTTTATCGCCGGGCACCACCATGCCCGAACCGAGCAGCTGCACGACGGTGGCCGAGCGGCCTGCCGCAGACACGGGGCTCGCCACGCGTTCGATCTGAACGCCGACCGAGGCCACGTCGTCGAACTTGCGCGGCTTGACGATCTTCACGCGGACCCAGCTCGCACCGAACTCGTCGAGCAGGATGTCGGCCACGGTTTCGGCCAGCGCTTCGAGCAGCTTCAGCTGGTGCTCGGCCAGCAGGCGCAGCAGGCGTTCGCGCACGACGCTGTAGTCGATGGTGTCGCCGATGCGGTCGGTATCGCAGGCGCGTGCGCGCGGCAGGCCGGCATGCACGTCGATCACCAAAGGTTGCGGTCGGTGGAGTTCAGACTCGTGAATGCCGATGACCGTTTCGCCGGTGAGGCCTTCGATGAAGATCATGTCCAGGCTGGTGGTCGAATCGGTCAAATGGGCCGGTCCGTTCAGGGCGACGCTCAGGGGGCGGCTGTGGCTGTTCAATCGAGTCTCCGGGTTGTTTTTGGATGAAAACCTTACAGATGCACGTGCGCGCAGTCTGTTCAGAATCAAGGGGCGGATCGCAAAAAGCAGGCCACCCGGCATGCCGTCGAAAAGCAACTACGAAATCGAAGCGATCGACTCATCGTTTCACCGGGTATGCACCGGCCGATATCCCACCAGAATCGGCCTTCTGCCGGCCTAATGACCCTGCCGGCCCCGGACTCTGGAGACCCACATGACCCTGGTGTTGCGAACGGGTGACGATCGACATGCAGAGCATGTCCTGGACGTGGTCCGAAGCGGCCTTCACGAGTCGGCCAACGACGTGGTGACACGCTCCTGGAGCCGCTGCCTCAACGAATACCGGCTGCACCCCGACAAGGCCCGCGAGCCTGCCGTCATCAGCCGCACCGCACTCGAAGAGCGGCGCGCACGCCAGGCCGACGTGATCGACTGCGCCCGCTACGAGATGACCACGCTGTACCAGCAGCTCGCCGACGCCGACTCCGCCGTCGTGCTCACCGACACCGATGGCGTGATCGTGCACATGGTCACCTCCACCGAGTTCGCCGCCGAGATGGGCCCGCTCGGCCTGCGCCCCGGTGGCATGTGGAGCGAGACCGAGGCCGGCACCAACGGCATGGGCACCTGCCTCGCCGCGGCGGCGCCCATCTCGGTTCGACGCGAAGACCACTTCTTCACCCAGTTCACGCAGCTGACCTGCTCGGCCGTGCCGGTGTACGACCCCTCGGGCCACATCGCTGCGGTGCTCGACGTCAGCAGCCGCTCGAGCATGATGCAGCAGCACC
>Ga0307516_10003804_pt1 | contig 19155 bp, 25 predicted proteins | sample 19_EM_MG_FD_203310 | JGI IMG/M metagenome (GOLD analysis project Ga0307516, IMG submission 203310) | Populus trichocarpa ectomycorrhiza microbial communities from riparian zone in the Pacific Northwest, United States - 19_EM | ecosystem: Host-associated > Plants > Roots > Unclassified | place... | reverse complement strand
TCTGCTCGACAGGTTAACCTGGAGCGACATTGTGTCTTTCGCGGCCGTGAGAGCTCGAGAGGATGTTGGCGTCAAGAGTGTAGCACACCGGATCTTGCCGAAGACGGAGCGCGGACGGAACCCCAGCATCCCCGAGGCGTTCTCTGTGGGAATAGTCGGAACCCCCCACCCACTTCGTTCATGAAGGGTTTCACCACCCTCGGTAACCTTCTCCTCGTCCTTGATGTTACCGGCTCTGAAACACACAAGTCCGAATGTCTTCAACTAATGGCAACGATGATTCAAGTGGTGAGTGCTTGGCTGTTCAGGGTGTATGCGGTCACCTGTACTGGACCCCCGCGTTCACAGCTACTACCTTAGATCCGAGGCTCGACTTCTTCGCCGGAACTGTCGCAGGTGCGCGTGTTCTGAGCCACTGGAGGTCTGGAACTCGCTCCGAACCATTATACCTTCGTTTCATCCAGGAATGGCCGCTTTGACGGTCGGACAGCCATTCGACACCGGTGCGTTCGCCGGTGCTGCTTTCCATCCATTCGGACGTTTACCTATACATTCACGACGGCAGTCAAGGTCCGGTTTCAAGATCCGAGCACCTCTGCGCGGTACAGTGGTACGCTCAATGCTCTGTCAACCATCGTAAAGGAGGAGCGATTCTCGGGACTATACAAGGGGATTATGTCCCCAATGGTATGTACTCCTGTTGGTATTGTATTCTATGGGTCCGGCATTGATAAGGTTGCGTAGGCGACGTGCGCGCTTTTGAACGGACTGGTGTTCTCTAGTTATCGTTTCTTGATGAAAGCTCAGCTGTCCGATGACCATGCCACCCCGAAGTTAACGCAGATATTCCTTGCTGGTGCTGGGACTGGCGTGATAGGAGCGTGCGTTCTTTTCGCCCTCTGATCCTCATTGGTGCTTAATTCTGCCCACAGCATTGTCACCACTCCAACAGAACTTGTCAAGATTCGACAGCAGTCTCTACTCACACCCATATCCACCCGCCAGATGCTCCGGCGAATCGTTCAGCAGGACGGAATCAGAGGACTCTACAGGGGGATCACTGCAACCGGTCTTCGGGATATTGGTTATGGTTCTTACTTTTTCGCCGTGAGTCCGCCGAAGTCCCAGCGAGCCTTTGACTGAACCCCGTGCCCCTCAGTACGAGGCAACTTGCAGATACTTTTCTCAGCCTGTGTATCCACACTCGAGCGTGGACTTGATCCAAAGCATTGAATCTGATCTACATACCGTCCCTTGGCCAGCTCTACTCCTCGCAGGTGGCATCGCAGGGGTTGCTGGGTGGATCACGACGTTCCCGTTTGATCTTGTGAAGACTCGTATCCAAACGACATCTGCTTCGCAGTCCAAGAGAGGGTTCTTCCAGGGTGGTGGCGTGACGATTTCCACATTCGTGCAGAGTTGGAAAAATGAGGGGCTCAGAGCATTCTGGAGGGGGCTGGCCCCTACCTTGATCAGGTGCGGGTTTATTTCGGCAACGAAACGAGTCGGAGAGACGAAACTCAAGTACTCTTAGAGCAATACCCGTGAATATGGTCACATTCGGCACCTTTGAAGCGATCACTCACGCCCTCTCTTGACTGTCCATCTACGGACGTCCTGCTACCATGTTTTTCTGTTTCTTGGGTGGCACACCACACACGCAACGTATATATATATCCACCAACCTATCCCCCCTGCATTCTGACAATTGTATCAATACGACATCGTACCATTTCCTGCGCATTCACTTTGCCTTTCTGATTTGGTAACGCTCGTAGATAGACTTTTTCCCTGATTCCCTGTAGTTTGAAGACGAGAGGGTCTCACTGCCAAAATCTGTGGTTCTTCAACAAAGTCCTTGCGTCCCGCCCAGGGTGATAAGGACACCCACGATGGAGGTGCCGGCAAAGGCCACACGAGGCCTGAGGAGGAAGGCAATCTGGGTGGAAGACTTTCAATGAAGAGGTGGAACAACCATTTGTCGCATTTGTGTAATCAAAGTCCTCCCGCCCCATTCTTTCGAGCTGTTGTGCGTGTCTCGGTGTGACTGGTGGGTGTTGGGTACCGGGGACAGCGTAGACCGAGCAGGTATAGATGCCGTGGGCAAAGTTATTTAGCACGCGCCATTTTCCTACCTGCTGGAAACCAGAGGCCGATGCGAGTTGAATTATAGCACGAGAACGAGCAAGGAATTATCCCGCACAGCACGGGGAGAAAAAACAGTATACAGCCGAGAGGGCCGCCGTTCCACACCACAAGGCGCGTCAAAGTCGTAGAAGCCCATTGTTGAAGAGAGTAGATACAGTCTTAAGTCATCGAGCGTCGGCAACCGCCGAACCCAGATCACCCTCCGTTAACTATGGCCGGACTGCGAAACTCTAGCTACTCGGAAGACCACCACAATCGCGAGCGGCCTCTCGTCGTAAAGTGCACGTTCTACGACAAGAAACGCCGGATCACATTCAACGCGGCGAAGAACTGTTCTTGCGATATCTTGCGGCAGAAGGTGCGTGATTACTTTCCTGGTTGATGGTTGAGACTCTCCTGAATCTCGTCTGGCTAGGTGGAAAAGTGCTTCTCATTATACCAGACGGGATACGATATTGTTTGGACAGACGATGAAGGCGACAAGTGTTCGATACGTGAGGATTCCGACCTGGAGGAGGCGATCTCGTACTTCGGTTCTGAAGGGGCCGAACCGCCAGGACCCTCAAACATGTCCGTCTCCTCTTCCGGCCGCAGCTCCTCTGGAAGCCGGAAGATCACCATATACGTCGACATCTGCATCGATTACGACGGGCCCAGTTTATCCGAAACCTCCTCGATCGCGAGCAGGGAGGAATTTGAAGTGGGTGACAACCAATCTGATTGGGATCTGAGCAGCGTTTCGAGGTCGGAGTTGGAGGATGATGAGGTCACCGTCAGTTCCAGGGATACGGGTTCCACTCCTGGTCAGCGTGCCAGACCGTCCTCCCCATCTGTTACCGCAGCAGTAAGTCACCCGCGCCTGATGACTCCTCAGCCACTCCAGCGCTAAATTCAAAGCTTTGTAATGTGAAAAGCATGGCGTTCCACCTTCGGTTCAGGAGTCGGCTTTAGAGGACGCTGAGCCCGAGAGAGACCAGGAGTCTTGGACGGATCTCGATGGAAGCACTATCGAATCTGTTTCCGTGACCGGACCGTTCGAACGGTTAAAAATGGACGACGAACCGTCAACTGACTCTGACCCAGACTCGAGCCTTCTGAGATCGGAACGTGGTGCGGCGTGGCTGCGGGATCAGAACCTTCGAACGATAAAGTCCACACTTGGTGCCTTGCCCGAACCATCTGATGGGGCGTCTCTTCATCTGGGCTCAGACGTCGACGATAACGACCTGTCCTTGCAGAAAGGACCTGGGGGAAAGTACTACTACCAGTACAACTCCACCGCTGGATCTTCGAGCATTTCAAGCTTCGATTCCGGATACGACGAAAATTTGAGCGTGGAAGGGGACGGGATGAAGTACCGGCCGACCTCGATGGAAGTCGCCTGGTTGGATTCTCAGCGACAAGGAGCGAACACCCCCCCGGCCCATCGTCCTCCGCTACCTGGAAGCGCAAATTCGGATCCTACGCCTATGCGCGATTTTGGCCAACTCTACCCTGACATCCCGGCCGATGTGCTACCTTTCATATCCCCCTCATCCCTCCCACCCCCGACAGAACTCACCTCCTGCTCTGAGTGCGGGCTTATCCTGGATACCATACGTTACGCTTGCTCGACGTGCAAAGAGAAGAGACCAAGGACTCGAGAAGAACTCGAATCGCCGATGGGGAGGGGGAAACCGAATGATCAGTTCTCTTACCCCCCGTTGGGCAGTCGGCCGGACCTGCAAGCCGGATCCTCGCACTGTAGGGGGTTCAAAGATAGGTTCAAATTGTCCCTGCCGGATGGGAGGTCTGATCCTGGATACGAGCTGTGTCCGAGCTGCTTGGAGTCGGCGGGAGTCCATCACGCGTTAGAGAAGAGTCTGGATCCTGGATCCTCACCTTCGCCTGCCTCGCCGGAGCACGCGTTATCTGCGTGGAGGCGTACTGCGCCGAAACAGAAGGGAAAACTACGGCACGCTTACGTGGAGAAAAGTTGGGGCTGGGGAGGATGGCAGGACGTCCGTGCGTATTTCGTCGTCGTCGTACTGATCCACGTCGGCTTATGCACGTTTACAGAACAAGACGACCGAGCAGATAATCGATGCTCCACGTGCAGTAATCTTCTCACGGGCCGGCGGTATAAGTGTGCCTCTTGTGTGCAGTTTAACCTTTGCAGGGCATGCTACAGGTGAGTAATTTCGTGAGACACCTTTCACAATCGCTGAGGAAGTGCGCTACCACTCTTCGGCACCGCTAGTCAGGTCCACGAAATACACCCTTCCCACGCTTTTTTGGATGTCTTCGACGGACGGGCCTCAGGATCGAGGAGCAACAGCGATCCGGACCTCATGGCCTATCATTCATCTTCGTTGGAAAATCTCGCTCCCCAATGTGAGTTAGTGCATTTTGTGTCCACCCATTTTCGACGGCGCTACGGAGGAGTTCCCAATTGACTAAGTGCCGTGGCATTTCCGCAGCCCTTTTGCATCAGGGGGTCAAATGCGCACAGTACGTATCAGGGGTTGTAATTGAATTCCTCCGCAGCAGGGGTTTCATATTGACGTTCTCTTTGACAGCTGTCTGCAGGACATCGTGGGTGCCCGATTTCATTGTGTTGTTTGTGATTCGGTGGACATATGTTCAAATTGCGAATCCGCCGGGCTGCCCGGTAATCTGGACTCATCGGACGGTGGGCACGACTCTTCACATATCATGATAAAGGTCCGTTGTTATTCTCTCTGTCCTTGAGACCTCCAATCGACGAGATCCCCTAGATCCCCTATCCCGTCGAACAATCCAAGGTTCAGGAAGTCAGCCATCGTGCGATAACGCGTTGGAACGGAGGGGATGCAGAACACGTTGGAGTCGACGGTCGGCATCCTGGATCTCACAACCTTCGGCCGAGATCTAGGAGGAGTTCCTTCGACGGGACTGTGCGTTTGAGCGACCTCGAGTCGATGGCCGGTTTGAATCATGGTGTGAGGTGCGATTCGTGCTCACAGGTATGGTTCTTCTCCGTATTGGGTCGTGGGGGCTGATTCCCATCGCATTCAAGATGATTATTGGCACTCGATACCAGTGCGGTAACTGCCCTTCCATACCGCATCCATACAACCTGGTTTGTGGATCCGTGCCTAGGTCAGAGTCCCCACCTTCTTGACCTTTTGAAATGTAGTGTCAATCGTGTGACAACAAGTCGTACATGATCCACGATCCAACCCACATATTTTTCAAACTTGGTCGACCAGTGGATCGTCCCATCGAATCCACAGAACCCATTCTCCCCGTTCTGTGCGTTCACTTCCTCACGTCGAAGGGCTTTTTGGGCGGAACTGACTTTGTTCAGGTATAAATACCGCGTCGCCTCCGCTGGTGTTTTGGATACTCACGACCCAAAAGGTGAGAACATTCGGAGTTGATTTCCCCTTTTTTCTGGGCATGAATTCTGAGCGACCGTTTAGCGTATTTGCGAAACGTCATGCATGTGAACATCTTTTGTGATCTGTGTATGGACCAGATTCGGGGGCAGTGGTTCCACTGTGCGTACTGTCCCAGGGATTTGTGTGATCATTGCGAAGTGGTGGATGAACATAATACGACTCATTTCTCCATGGTTGCGAAAGCGCCGGTACGTTCTCTCTTGAAGTTGTTTTACCCTGATACGAATTGAGCCTGTCCTTGCAGGTGGACATGGCCAAGTTCTACCATTTCACAGGGATGTCCGCGGAAGACGCTGGTGGACCTCCTATCATGAAGTATCCAGTATATTACGCATAGAGCTTTTCTTGTCCATGGTTTATAGATCGTTGTATTACTGTTCATCGCAAAGCATGACCGACCGACACGGCGCCTTTCAGGGCCTGTGTTATGTACCAAAAAGAAGGGAAGGTGATACTGCTACCCCTTCTTAAACCCTGGGAATTCGTGTTTTTAGTTTCCTCACGTTTCCGAGATTGTTCGGGAAACCGACGTACCAAGCCTCCGGCGTTCATAGAACAGATCCGTTCGACTTGCTCCTAGATTGACGATCTTGGGGCAACCGTCTCGGTCCTTCTCCAGCCGTGTACATTCCGCACAGTAGTACGCGTCGGAAATACCTAGCGTTGCGCGCGTCAGCACCAATCACGCATATTTGGGGAACGAAGCACGTACCTGGTGAGCCGCAGATGATACAACGCCCTCCGTACGTGCCAAAGTTACATTCATCACAGATTCGAACGAGAGTTTCCGGTCGTACGTATGAGTCGCACACAGGGCTGGATTCACAGGCGTCAGGACGGGGAACAGAGATCGTCGCGTCGTGCAACGTACCATTTCCCGTCGCATTTCTCACACAGTCGACCGATGGCTGTGGGCGAGAACCGGGTTATGTGTCAGAGGGGTGTTTGTGGTGCGAGAGTGGGGGATACTGACCTATGCCGGGTTGGCGTCTGCACATTATGAGATCTGGATGATGCTTCGACATGTTGGGAGGAGCGGAGGAGGAGCGATCGTGATTTGTCAGCCGATCGTCGGAATTTGGACGCCGGCTTCAGCGTCCTTATGGCACTCGCGGGTAAGTACCACGAATGTTCGTGTGGGAGATAACATCGTACATATAGCTTATTGTTCTGTAGTCCGACGCCGCAGAGTATCCGACTACGCGGACTCCTGCACTGTCGTGGAAGGATCGGATTCAATGGCCTTCGTTTGCGCTACACCCCAAGACAGCTGACCGGGCTCGCAGGGGTGTGCTTGGGCTCTAGACGGAAGTCCCTTCGAGCAACCCCTGATGCGACCGTGAACCCTCGCCGAGCTCAGCGGCGGCGACTAAAAGGAAACGAAGCGAACCCCTTGTGGGTACGACCGAGCGCAACCATGGTACGGACAGCATGCAGCTGGCCTGCCACCTTAAGACACTTGTGCGAAACCATGGTCCCTGTTCCGATTTGTCATAGGATGGGTGAGGCCACCAGCGGTAGCGTCCAACAATAACTAAGCAGGTCAACTCTCCATCCATCAGCAAAACGGTCCGGAGTCTCTGTGGCGCTATGAGCTTCTGTGTCACCAGAGGGTATGTCTGCGGTGATCGTTGTTATGTGATCGCTATGGCGCGCACAGCGCCACAGCAATCGGACGGTTTTGCTGATGTCGACCATTGGTGACTTCCGGGCGACGGCCACCTTACACACACAACTACCATAGAGTACACAAAACACGGACATAAAGTAGTGAATAATTTAATCCTTCTTCCACAACACGAATTCCTCGAGCGTGTCCAACCCATCTCCAGATCTCATCATCCGCAACCTTTCCCACCTCAACACCCTCGCGTCCACGACCCAGATCGGTTTCATCCCCCGTTCGGCCGGAGAGTGATATTGCGTCGCCAACCGGTAGGCGTTTTCACACTGCTGCGCCACCCAATGAGTTTTGATCACCGCCTGAACGTCCGACTCTTCTTCGTAATCAACAAACACGACACCCCTCTCAATACCTCGTTTGGAAGTGAACGATCTCTTCCTATGCCAACCGCACGCGACGAGTAAGCTCTCGAGTTGAGAGACCTCGTTCAACCTTGGGACGAGCTGCAGAGAAGAGGGACGGTGTTGGGGTTCTGGGACGTGAACATCTCGAGCGAACCAGACGACGCTGGTGGATACTAACTTCCCGATCGCGGTGTTGGTAAACAGGAGTTGTTGCGGCGCAAGAACGAAAGAGGGAACACATCCCAGGGTTTTCTTTCCGTCCTCCGATTTTGGCCGGTTAGGTTGTTTGGTGGAAATGCCGCCCCGGCTTGAGCTCGTATCTTCGACTGGGGGTGGCTTCTCGTTGGCCGACGTAGGGTCATTCGGTGGTTGGGCCGGAGTCGAAGAAGGCGAAGGCCGACTTGAGTAGTACTTGTCCGCGCCGTGGTACGCCGCGATCTTGTCCGAATTGTTTGGGCGGTCCAATCCCGATCCAGGATATGACATCCCGGGTGGAAATGGAGCAGGGATACCAAACGCGGAAACAGATGAGCCAACCTTTCGGCGACGAGGTCCAACTTCACCCTCTGGTGTCCTCTCCCACACGCCCGGGTCCGTTCTCTCCTCCACCCTCGTCGACTTGGTGATGCACGTGTCGACAACTACCGTCGGATTCCGAACCGTTGTATCAGGTCTCTGGGAGGGTAGGATTTGTAGAGTCGAAGTGGCCCTGATCAACCTCGCCTTGATCGCGTCGACTGACATGTCACCTCCGCGAGTCTTGGATCGTGAAATATCACGTATAGAACGCGACTCCTCCATGAAAGTCGTCTCGTCTGGGCTCCAGGTCCCGGAAGGCCTCAGGTCACGAGGACCCGGAATTCTCTGGACCAAAGGCGATGACTCCACGAGAACGACTTTCTTTGAGGGAGGATGCACGTCCTCCTCCGCCTCTCGTTTCCTCTTCGCCCCGGTGGGCGTGTCTTTGACCCCCGCAGCAGTGGGTGAACTGGAGGGACGCGGTGGGCGTTTGGCGGGGCCATTAGACACGGGAGTGGGCAAAGATCTCCCGGCTATAGATTGTGACCGTTCGGGGCTCATTTGGGGGGGATTGGAAGGGGAAGAGAGTTGTGGCAGGGAAACGAGCGGAGTGATCTGTTCAGCCATGGCTTGTACGTTGACACCGGCCTTTGTGGGTGAGTCGCTGGGCATAGTATTTTGGCCTACGTTGCCTTGGGGGTCCACCCGCTCCCGAGGCTGTGTGGTTGTTGGAGGGGAGGGCGGAGGAACTGGAGGCGGGATAACGAAAGGGCGGCTGATATTCAGATCGGCACAGCCTCCCCTCTTATAACCGTCTTCGTCGACAAAGGGATCCGTATTGTTTCTCAAATGCGCCTTTGAATCCTTTGGGCCTCCGTCCTTTCCAAATTCTCCAGAGTCGAGTTGATCGTGGCCTCGATCATCCAGAAGCGGCGTTGGGGGAATGGTGGGATCGGTCCCTGTAACGTTCGTGACGGATGCCAATGGAGCGAGGGGTCCAGAGAGCCGTGGTCGGGTGGGATGGGGGATATAGGCCCAAGTCGCTGGACTGTCAAGACCCTTGAAGGGCTCCCTCCGGTAGCCCGGCCTACATTTTCCGAGTAGGTTGACTCGCGGTGATGTGGGCGCCTGTCTTGGGGATGACGGCTGGAGTCGACGGTCCTCTTTCGTTTCCTGCTATTGTGGTCTTTGCTCTTATGACCACCATCACGTCGGTTCCCTTTTATCCTTTCCAAATCCGCGAGAATAGCTTCCTCACGTTGTTTCTTCCGGAGAGGGTGCTTGACTCCCGGTGACGCCACTTTCCCAAACAAGTCTTTGCACCAATCGTCCGCTTCTTTGTTCGGTCGCTCTCTGCCGACGGTCTCCCGTGCTATACGTTGAAACTCCTCCAAGGATATACATTCTCGCCATGTGCGGTCACGCCGACGATAGGCCTTTGTCATCCGTGGGAACCGAAGTTCGTAGTACTAGTTTGAACGGGGCGTTCCACAGTTAGCAAGCGACGGGTGTGCGAGGAACAGACATACCTTCCCTCCGGGTGCTTTGGTAAATCCCGCACCAAATACCTCAGCCAATATTAACGAGTCCTTGAGTAAGACAACAGAGGGCTTAGGCTGCGATTGGCCGATAAAGAGGCTCATATCATAACCGATTCGGCGAGGATTCTTGCAGTATTCGCTGTACGTCATCGAGTTTGAACTCTTGATCAAAAAGTTCAAATCCTCCAGCTGATCGCGACTCAGGCCATACGATGTGCTGAAGAACGCCCTGAATGATGGGGTTGTACTCGGCTGTGGGAATGATGTCAACGGCGGTAGAGTGGTGGTGTGGAAAACATCTTCACGTTTTCTCTTAGGGCATCCGCGTTGACCAACATCGCTAGGTGGAAGGTTGTGAACGCAGTGGGGGGAGCTAAATGTAAATCAACACGGGAGCGTCGCGTTCGGGTGTTCAATCCCGTACCTCGCAGTTCTCGGCCACGATCCTTTTCCCAACACGCACCGACAATCACAAGGTCGACACAGTCACTGAGTCCAGGAATGTAATCCTTCTTCAGCTTCGATTGGACGTTACTATCAAGCAGAAACATCGAGATAGCGTCGCGTATGCACCTTGACCCACGGGGACTTGATATATGCGCCGTCGTCAGCCTTCAAAACGAGCCCTTCCTGGTGATTCGCCAAGGCCTGAACGAAAGCGGACTTCAGCTGAGCGCTCGCTGTGTCGATGCCCTTTGTGAGGGCGATCGGTGATCTCTCGGCGAGCAAGGAAAAGCCGGGGATCGGGAGGAGGATAGATTCCAGGATTTTCCTCCGTTGATAGTATGGTAGGCCGGTCAAGGGGCGAGAATCGAGTAGGAGAACATCGAAGAATACGAGCGCGAGGTGACGAGTCCCCTCGTCCGAGGCGTTGGATCTCAAAGAACATTGAGAGCTGGGGAAGGCGTTCGTGAGTTTGACCGCTGGATCGATGTTGTCTTCCAAGCCCAGAACTCACATCACAGGTGTCTGTTCGTGAACCTTACGGACTTTGTGCCTCGGACCCACAGCGGTGCTCTCGACCAAACTCCGAATTCTCCAGAACTCTGAACAACAACTTAGCAAAGGAGGAATACGGGAAACGAGAACACAGTTTACCATCGATTCCCTCGGTGATATCGGAAAATGCCACCATTTCAGCCTCGAGTATCACATCGCTCATGACGCAGGGCATCCCTTTTCTTGTCCCCATAGGAACAGCGGAGCCAGGGAGACCAAGAGCATCCAGGATAGTCCTTGGTGCTGCCGGTGTCAGCAGGGTTTCCCTTTTGGCATGACTGGCTCACTGATGGACGGCATATCTATCGTTCGTTGATTCCCTCTTACTCTTGCTAAAAATCTTCAGCTCCACGGACCCCGTCCGCTGATCAACCTTGACGTGGATCTGGGCCCGTTCACCGTCGTACTTGGTTTCGGCCCAGATAAGGTGGGAACCTGAGAAAAGTTTCAGCGCTTGAGTGCAACCTGTGCCCTTGACCGTCTTTGGAATCTAGAAGTGCAAGAAGACCCAGGTTTACTCAGTTTCCTCGACCGCGATACAGTCCGTTCGCTTACCTGAAGAGGATTCCCGACATACACGGTGCCGCGGTCACCGTTGGACAACGCGGCCTCAAAACTTGACACGACTCGCCATCTTGAGAGTGCATTGAACGTGGGGTCCCAGACCTTTAGAGCATCAGCTACGTTGAGGTAAGCGACCGAGTTGCTCTTCTGGTGTTTAAGTGCTGCCGTGTAATGCGACTCTTTGGAGGGGTACAGAACCGGACGGATATCCTTCAGGATGATTTGGGTCAGAAACGACGCCTCCGTGGGCGACAAAGGTGAATACAGGGTCTTGAGTATCTCGATCCTCGAACCTGGCAGGTTCGGGTTCCGCTTGATGCTCGAGTGGGAGAAGGGGGAAAGTGACGCGAGTTGTGTTAGCAACCTATCGACCTGAAGTATACCAAAACCAACGTGCTGGTTGCTCGCCTGTTTCAAATCACTGAGCTTCCATTGGGAACGGCCTTCGGGGAGGCACTTACGCCAACGGCGGTCGCCAAGATCTTGCTCACTTCGGTCCCTAGGCACCCCGACGATCCATCCGTACTCCAGCGTGACAAACAAAACCCCCTCCCACCAGAATTGCCCGAAACGCCAAATGCCTGAGCTAGGTGTTGTGCCAGCCTCGCTTCCTGCATATCATATCGACGATTCACGTCCATATCCGGGAACATTAACCGGAAAATAGTGATGGAGGAATCCTCTACAACCTGATGTTCAAACGTCGTTCGTAGGTACGCGACCCATCGCGAAAAGACACGCAGCGCGGGATAGTCGTTGGTCTTTGAGGTACCTGAACCGGTGAGGTTCGAATCTCGCGTTTTCGTGGCAACTTTGGAAATATCCGAGAGCAGGGAAACAAACCTGGAAGGATTGGGCGCGTCAGGAGGTAGTGTATCTCAGGTGGTGATTTCCAGGCTTACAAGGAAAAAGGTATCACTTTGGAGGGGATTCGCGTTTCCGATGTGCTTGCCATCAACAAGTGTACATGACTTCGTGTGTCCTACTCAGTTCGTTCGGGGGGAAGGAGTTTACGAATAGAGGGAGGCGTGGCAGGAGGTCAAAGGTGGTGGGAGTTGGGAGAACAAGGCTGAACAAGGTCGCGTCCGAGCGGTAATTAGCCTCAGCACGTGAGGGATACCGATCGCGATAGCATCGAGGCGGCCGCTGTTGCAGTGGCTAGCCCTCACTCTGCTCAACCTTCATTTCGTTGTATCAAAGGGATATCTTTCCTGGTCCACAAAACATCCACCAAACGGGTAAACTATGGATCTACTACGCATTCGCACCGATAGTGCGCGACCAGTACATGGAGCAGTGTGATACTTCTCCTAGCGATTCACGAGTGAATGAGCCAAACCCCTGGAGTGAGAATACACGTTCAAAGCCTTCTTGTCGGAACCTGGCTTGGGGCCTAGGAGGGGTGAAACATCTGGTGCTCGTAGTTCAGTACCAAGCCGGCTGGGAAGGCCCTGCCGTCCTCCAGCGTCGTCGGATCTGTGTCAGAAAAATACTAGAAACCGCTGTAGCTTGTGGAACTACCAAGCGAGTTCGCATGTGACATGTCGAACTAAACGTAATAGTTGCACATACATGAGGTTGGCGCAGATTCACGCTCGCTGTTGTCCCCGCCAGCGCAGCTATAGACCCGCCTGCGGCCGGACCCGTTCCTCGCATGGATCCCGAAGATTTTATCGCCGACCTGGAAGAGGAGAACCGGACTCTGCGCAGACAGCTCGCAGAGGAGAAAAGAGTGTCGCGCCAACTCAGGGAAGAACTGAGGGTGGCCCGCGAAAGGAAGGTCGAGGAGGTTAGTCCGCCTTCGTATCCCTGCTTCGTATGCACGGAGTCCACTAACAGTGCCTAGACGGACGAGGGACTTCCACCCGAAGAGACCACCAATCTAAACCAGCCCAAAAAGAAGAGAAGACCGACTCGGGCCTCAGTATTGCGGCGACCAAGCGCAAAGTCAAGCGGGAGGTTAAACATAAGAAATTGGTTGGTGACAAATATCTGTTCCAGGCAGAGATCATTGGCTGATGTTCGTAGGAATCCATCCGCGATAGTCCCACTGTTCCAACGAGGGGATCACGACACGAACCCAGCCCACAAGATAACGACGATGTTACCACGATGGATTCAGCCCGACAGTCGCCAGGCAAACGCCATGGCGAGGATGACCAGCCAAACCCGCGGCCTACGAAGCGACAGACGGTCGTCCCTCCTCATGGGGACTGAGAATCAAATCGACGCCTCGCCGATCGGTGGGGGGGTCCGTCATCCGAAAGGAGTTGGTCATGCCGAGCAAGTCGGGGTAATCACACGAAAGTAGGACTGTTGCAAAGCATCCTTGTTTCTCTATTTAACACGGGGCTTCATATACGTTCTAGTATACTAGTACTTAGATCGATAATGGTCATTTGGGGAACTCGGCAAGTTTCGAGTCCATGTGATACTCGGCCGGGTTCACGAACGAGAGAGTAAAAAATTAAAAATGTCCGGAACTGCCTACGGTAAGCCAGTACGGCCTTGGGCTGGCGCTCGTCTACGAAACAGGAGCCTGATAGACTTTCCACGATTTGCTGATGACTTCAATTGAGGGGCGTCTGACGCTCTACCTAAGCCCTTCCGTGAGCTTCATGAAGCGTAACCGCCCCCCCGCGTTGGCGTGCGGCGTCGATCGCCGAGGGGTGGATCAGAACATCCGCACCAGCCCCGGCTCGGTCGATTTTCAGAGTGGAGGGTTTCGGCATTGCAAACCTTGAACGGCCGGAAAACCCAGTCGAAAGTACAGCGAACGAGGTTTTAGACCCATTGGGCTTGTAGGAAACAATTGCAGAACCCACTAACGGGCTTCGTGGGAGAAGAAACCTCCCATTGTGAGGGATACACACCAAGTTGCGCGTCCAAGAGAGTCTTCCGTCCGATCTTGGGACCAAACCACTGGAGTACGAAAGCACGTTCAAAACCTTCTTGGCGGAACCCGGTAGTGTTCCGACGTGGGGGCCTAGGAGCTATGGAACGTCTGGTGCTCGGAACGTTAACGAGCAGGCCGCAGCTCGTCTCCGTGCTGGCTGTACTGGAAACCACCGGGTATCCCGCGTGGCCACCGAAGCAAGTTGATATGTCGAACTAAACGTAATAGTGGCACATACATGAGGTTGGTGCACACTTATACTCGCTGTCGCCCACCGCCAGCGAATCCATAAACCCGCCTGCAATCGGACCCGTTTCTCGCATGGATTCCAAAGATTTTATCGCCGATCTGGAAGAGAACCGGACTCTGCGAAGACAGCTCGCAGAGGAGAAAGAGGTGTCGCGCCGGCTCAGGGAAGAACTGAGGGTGGCCCGTGAAAGGAAGGTCGAGGAGGTCAGTCCCAATCCGTACCCCCATTTCGTGGACATGGGCGCCACTGATAGTACCCAGACGGACGAGGGACTTCCACCCGAAGAGACCGATCTAAACCAGCCCAAAAAAGAAGAGGAGACCGACTCGGGCCTCAGTATTGCGACCAATCACGAAGTCGAGCAAGAGGTTAAACCTAAGAAATCGGTTGGTGACAAATATCTATTCCAGGTGGAGATCATTGACTGGCGTTCGTAGGAATCCATCCACGATAGTGCCGTCGTTCCCACGAGGGGGTCAACGGTAGGACCGCATCGGGAACCCAGCCCGGCCCACCCGCAAGACGATGACGACGATGTGATTATGGTGGACTCGGTACCACAGTCGCCGGGCAAACGGAAGGGCGAGAGTGACGGATCGAGCCCGCGACCTGTGAAACGGCGGTCGTTCTGGGTACAAGTACCTCCTCGTCCGAAGCGCACCCTGCCGGTTTCTGTGAAGTCAGAACTACAGAACCCAGGTGATACCATCCAGGCTCCAGCTCCTGCGGTAAAGGAGGAGCCTGACCAGGAGTTGTCTGCCGCACTGGCTGTAATAAGGAACGTGAGTCATATTGTTTATTTTCCTCTCAGAGTGTCGTGGAACAACCGACATCACTCTCATCTCGGTTTCCTCCTCAACAGACAAACCTGAAGAAAGGCAAGACGGCCCTGGGTGATGTATCCGTTTATACGAGGCTCTCGAAGATTGGCCTGGATATCTTTCTGATAACCATCGAAGATAAGATCAAGGAGTTTTCCATCGGCCGTGTGTTCCTCTCGCAGCTTTTTGGTGGCAGCCCAGTGGACGCGTTCCCGAAGATCAAGGCAAAGAGATTCAAGGAGCACGGTTTCGACAACTTTATATACATTCCCTTGGTGAGTACGTAGATGTCGCAAGCGACAATCACCCCAGAATATTGACAAGCGTTTCTTACTCCTGGAAATCCGATGCCGCCCATAAGACGCTTCATCCGAACGCACCGTCGTTACCAGGAGCACCAGGTCTTTGGATGAACTGCAACGATAGCCGGTGGTCCGAGGAGAATATGCGGGTGGTGGTGCGGATTGAGACCAAACCTCTGGCTCTCTGGCAGTATATGGGACAGTACGACGTCAAGCCCAGCGATCCACTGTCACTCGAAGAATGGGTCATGCAGTCAGAACAGGTGCGCTCGCGTTGACCTTCTACCCACACCATGCACGTTTGTTAACGTATTCAAGACCAAGAGAGAATGGGTGGATCACATTGCTGAGGGAAAGTGGGGAGGAGACGTCCAGGCTCGCATTAGGCTTCGCAAACGTGAGGGCAGGGAGCCAACTGAGGAAGAGGAAGACGAGATGGGTACCCCAGACCAGGAAAAGGTCACTGTGGCGGACATTCGAAAAGCGTTTGACAAGGGCGAGGAGGTGAGCCTTGGGCACCGCCGACGGGAATCCATGCTCAACCGAAAACCGCACCTAGCGCCTATACACATGGAGCCTCAAATGTCGAGGTTACGACGAGAGATTTCAGAAGGAGATTTGGAATACGGCATCAGCGCAAGTCAAGGAAGAGGAGTAGGGACTGGGGGACAGCATTGTGGCCAGGGGCGTGGGGTCCATGGTGATCCCGTCCGCATTCGTACGAATCGCGGACGCTATTGGGTTAAGTAACATCTACACGAAAGACACTGTTATAATTCAGCCAAATCATCCGTCCCACGAAGGAAAATGGCACCACACCAGGAGCGGAACAGAATCACGACAAATGGGAAGCGCCTAGGACCTTTCCGAGGTTCAGGATAGTCTTTTCGTGTCCCCACTGTCCGACGAGACTAACCCCAACGGACCACCCATCCTCTCCGAGTCCCACGGGGATGCTCAAAGCAGGCAGTCCGGCGAGTGAAGCGGGGACGGTGAGGACATCCTGTAGGTAGGAATCCAGGTTGGATTTCAATCCAGGACTATCGCCGTTGAGCCGCGGCGCGGTACGGATCGCCAAGGGGTGGACAAGAACATCCACACCACCTCGATTGGTTTCGGAGTGAATGGATAGGACGTTACAAGGCCTAAAAGTCCGGTCGAAATCACAGCGGACGAGTTTTCTGATTCGTTGGGCCTGCAGAAAGTAGTTGTCGAATGCACTATGGGGCATCGTGAGCGAAGGGACCTCACACTGTGTGGCCTACATACTCAGTTGTCAGTGCATAGGTGCCCAGGAGTATCCTCCGTTTAACCTCGGGACCAAACCCACGAGATTGGTCTTCTTGTCGGAACCTGGGGGTGTTTCGACGTTGAGACCTAGGGGTGACGGAGCGTTCAGCGTGTAGAATGTTGGAGCCTCATTCACAAACTGACCGTACTGGACACCATCGTATCTCGCTAGGTTGCTGCTGGCGTCCGCGCTTGCGATGGCGTGTAGGCATTGAGGGAGATACTGGTAGTATTGAAGCTCCTTTTGCCCCCAGCCGGTCAGGAAAGTGCGGAGAGGGTTGATGACACTTGAGTGTAACTCCTCCGGGAAGTAATCCTGTGTGGGCCGTATGTGCAGGTGAAGGTTGTGGTGATAGGAAGAACGAACGGATGGAGCGCCTATCCGCAGCCCTGTGAGATTTCCCGAGTCCAAGAAACCCGGGAGGACCGATTTCAAAGCTCTCTCTCGAACTTCCTGGGTTGCTGCGGTCGGGTCTCGTGGATCGTATATATTCAGAGAATCTGGTGTTTGTTATGAGTAGGGCTCCCGGCCTGCTTTCACGATCAGAACAAACCGAAAACAGATTCAGCAGACCCTATATCTTTGGCGAGGATAGCAAGCAATCTAGGCTGTCTGCAAAGGAAACGACTCCCCATCTACATCGAGCAACCCGTTGAGCGCTGAGCCTATGGAGGGGATGGGTCCATACCTACTCAGTGTTTCAACCCCACTACACCGCAATAGGACGCCAGGAGGCGGATTGAAGTGTCAGTTCCGGACGCGCTTGAGGAGGCGATCAGTTCTACAGGATACAGGGAACGCGTCGCATAGTCCGGCGGCAACGGCAGCGGCGCTACCGCCAGAACTCCCCCCCGAACGATTTTCGCTTTCAGTGAATGGATTGATGACCGGTCCATGGACAGAATGTTTGTTCAATGAACTGCATACGCGGTTAGAATATTGTGTTCAAGGCAGCAACCACGCCGCCCGCCCCATTCCAAATTCGTCGCAGTTTGTTTTTCCAACAATTTGTGCTCCTGGGGTTCGGAGCAGTTGTACAACCGTCGCGTCGTATGGGGAGGAAAAGTCTGTCCGAGGTCAGGACCAGTTGGGAAGAGTGATGGAATCGTGCGCGAACCATTGAGCATAAGGGATGAACACGCTGTAGGCATGTCGGATGTACATATGTTATCCTTCACGGTGACGGTCATCCCCGATAGAGGACCGTCTGGGGAGGTCCGGCTTGGCTTGGGGTTGTTCACGGGGTGTACTAAGGCACGTGTAACTTTTGACTGAGGTGCTTCCCCATGATCTCCACATGGGGTGAAGCGGTTGAGGAGTGGAACGCAACTCGTGATCGAGAATCCATCGGTTAAACGGGCAGGGTCCCGACGGTTCCCTTATGTGAAAATCATTGGGTATTCACCCGGACTCATGTGTACACTGTGTGGACTTACGGGTAGTCACCCATTTCCCCCACCACCTTACATGTCATTTATGTAAGATACAAGATGACCGTGCTCTGAAATAATCCGAGAAAAAATGTAGCGCACAATTATTTCGACCTGCTTATGGTGAATATATTGGCGCAAATGTATTATATAACCCTCACTGTAACCAACCTTCATTTCGTTGTATCAAAGGTATGTCCTTCCTGGTCCACAAAACATCCACCCAACAGGTAACCTATGGATCTACTACGCATTCACACCGATAGTGCGCGACCACGTGTGTGTGTGTGTAAGTCTATTATACTCCGGATGGCAAGGTGGCCAGAGGAGTCCCCGCTACTACTACAGGATTTCCGTTCCTAGCACACAGCTAAACTATAATCAAAACCTTGACCTAGGTTCTAGACCCCAGTCTGAGGTGCCCGAAGGCATGGAGAAAATTAAATAATAAATACGTAACAGCCGAGAAGGGTTTCCGGAGCCCACTCTTCCGGAGCCCGAACCAATAGGTGTTGAACTCGGGAAGTTCGACCCGCCTTTATGGCATGCGCCTTACGGCCGCACTGTATAATGGCGCCGCTAGAGGGCAGCCAGTAGATAGACACGTGATCATATGTCACACATCAGTAACGTGTGAAACGTCACTCCCATGTTTGTATATATACCACATAGGGCGTGTGAATATGATCTAACACTTCTTGCTCTCTACTTTCACCATCCACTAAGCAACTCTCTCACCCTACCAGGTAAGTCATTGCGTCCTGTCTGGCGCTGACCTCGCGTCTGCTCAACAATAGGCCAGGTTTGCCCCATTGCAAGTCCGTGCCTCCAAGGAGGGTCTGGGCGAACCAGCGGCAAGCAGCAGGGTTGTCAGGGTGGCAACATAGTTGCCAGGGTGGAGGGGGGGGAGGGCGTGTCACGAACGCAGATAAGCACTCAGGATG
>Ga0307516_10003803_pt1 | contig 19162 bp, 15 predicted proteins | sample 19_EM_MG_FD_203310 | JGI IMG/M metagenome (GOLD analysis project Ga0307516, IMG submission 203310) | Populus trichocarpa ectomycorrhiza microbial communities from riparian zone in the Pacific Northwest, United States - 19_EM | ecosystem: Host-associated > Plants > Roots > Unclassified | place... | reverse complement strand
GGTCTTACGTTGAGGAAGTCAACCTTTTTCAGGAGCTTCTGCTCATGATATTTCAGCTTTCTGACCATGCCCGACGAGGGAGTGTTTTAAAATTAGCGGATCACGTGCGACTGAAGGAGAAAAACAAATTTTAATTTAAAATGCCCTACCCTGCGCGATCTTCTTCTCGGGGTCGATGTCGTCTATGTACCTCGGAAATTGAACGCTGCACGGGTGGGTCCCGCGAGGGTCTTGACCAAGTTAGCTTTGGACGAATCGATGAGCAGGATACCGCAGAGAGCGATGGTCATGCAGAGATCGTGTAGCCGCTTTCTGGTTGCTCGTTTTTCGTGCCTCTGAATGTTTTTATACGAATAGCAAAGTACGTAGAGTGGATTTGCAGCAGAGAGCTCAGCGGTGGTCGGGTGGAGCGAGATTTCCCCATTGAGGGCGGTGGGCGGCTTAGCCACGTGTGACCAAACCATTCAACAGAAGCGCTCACTCGCCGTACCGTCGCTTTCCCTGCTTGCTCGTTGTTCCCGACGTCGTACTCCAATTTCCTTGCCCTATCCGCTTCGCCCACTTCAGTGGTTCATCTTTCGGCCAACTGTTACTACCGATCCTCGGGGATATCACGCTAGTCGGTTCCCTCACTCAAGTCACTTCTTGGTCAGTATCAGTCCCTCTTTTGATTGTTCACGGGTTCTCTGCTAATGCTCCAGACGTCGTCATTTACAGATGAACGGAAGCATTCGGTCTGACATGTCACGGCAAGGTGGAGCACCTCCAACGATGTTAGGTGTTGGTCCTCCGTTCATGCAGGGTATGCCTTCGCCCGGCCAGCAACAACTTCCTCCGAACCATCTAGGTCTCCCTTCGAGCGGAAACGCCTCTAATTCAGCAATGATGCTCAGCAACCCCGCCCCCGCCTTGAGTGCTGCACAGCAGCAACGATACCAAGCCTTGCAACAGCAACAACAGGGCGAAATGCGGCAGCGCCAGTTGCAACAGATGCACCAAATGCGTCAAGCCGTAGCCAATCAACACATGATGGCTCCGGGGGGGTCGTCTATGTCCGCAGGCGGCGGTGCATCTCATATTGGGGCCTTGGCACACATGCCGTTCAACCCCAGCATGATGACCCAACCACCAGGAAATAATGGAGTCAGACGGGTTTCTTCTCAGCCTTCCATCAATCCGGGACCTGGACCTCTTGGCGGAATGTCTCCGAACATGGTCAACAACACTTTAGGCATGGGGATGAACGCTCCTCCCAGTCGCCAGATGCCACCACACCTTCAACATCAGCTCCGATTACAGTCCCAACAACACAGTCAAATGGGACCTGACATGCCTCTTACCATGAATCGGCCAGTGGGAAACTCTGGCATGCCAGGTCGTGCTGGACCTGCACAAACCCCACTTATGAACAATTTGTCACAACCTCCCTCACTACCACAACAGATGGGACTTCATCAAAATCAATTTCAGAACTCAATGCAGATCCCCCCACAACATCAGCCCCCTCAGATACCTTCTCCTCGGGCTGGCTCGCGTACTCCGAACATGCCAATGGCGACTCCAGGGCCTACTCAAGCGCAGGTTAATCGTCTGCAAATGAATACGGAAGACAGCCCGATGCCCTTCATGAACTTCCCAAACCCTCAATTTCCTCCGACGCATAACACATCTCGAATGCCATCAATAAATGGTCAATTTCCCCCATTCGTTCCTTCCGGCTCCCCCATCCCCATGTCCGACATATCCCAATCTATGTCCGCTGGTCTTGGCGCGTCTGCTAGTAATCCCACTCGGACGGGCTTCCCAACGCCCGCCCAGCAGTTCGAGCAGATGAACCCCCCAGAAAACTATTCTTCTCATTTCTCCATGCCGCCGCCCTCTCATGTTCCTCCACGGCCTCCTTCACACGGTGCGACGCATCCCCCGCTTTCACAACAGCACCCGGTTCGCCAATCTCCTCATCCTTTAGAGCCCCACCCTCACCCACCGCGGCCACATTCCCAACCTCAAGCGATACCCCGACCGTCGTCTCAGCAACAAGCGCACACGCCCCGATCCTCGCATTCTCAAATATCACCTTCCAACAATAGGGCGGGAATGCAACCTCACGGTCCGCCCCAGCCTAACCAGCAGATACAGATACCGGGCCCTAGCCAGTCAATGACGATGGCTACGCGGGCCCCGCCTGCTCCCGTTCAGCTGCTGCATCAGACTGCAGGGTCTTCGAGCGTCCCCCAAACACCGGTTATGGAAGGACCGGGACCCTCGGATGCACAACCGCCTGCCCCAGGGTCTGTACCACGCCCATTGAATACGTAAGTGGCCATATTCATATTGCTAACGAAGGTACCAAGACGACTTCTTTATCTCAGTCAACTTCTCAGCCCTGGAACTGGGCAGGGCCTGACTCGTCTACTTCAGTTCAGCGGGGTTCTTTCCAGTGAAAACCAAGTAATTGTTATTCTTCTATTTCCGACCCCGAATTGGAGCTGATGCACCGAAACAGCAAAAATTACAGCTCTCTTACTGGATGGATACAATTACAGAGTATTTCACCCCGAGGGCTATAATGAAGTTTACCTTCTGGAAAGACAGTCAGCGGAGTGAAGCGAAAGTATTCGGTGAGTTCAATTGGTTTACACAAGCAACACCTTTCCGATAGTCCCTCAGATATTGGCGTCCCCATTCTTCCCCGTTTCTTCCTGGTGACTACCCAATCCGGAGTCAAGTCAATGACGCTTTCACTTGATGGAGCTCGGGAAAGGTTTTATTCTTCTGGCCATACAATCGTCGAATGCGTCGGGGCAGTGTGGACATACAAATACACGAACGGCTACACGGTTGTGCTGCGAGGGCCTCTCACGGCACACGTCGTCGTTACCGGACCTTTTCCTCCTGGCACATCCCAAGCATCTGGGCTGACGCTTCGCTTCGAGGACTTCCAGTTCGATGCTAATTCTCACGAAAAGTATATTGCGCTAGAGTCTATCACAGGAACACGAGTGATAGGATCGCCAGGGGTGGGGGTGCGTGGTGCGTCTACCCCGACACCAAATGGAGCTTCGTCCCAGCAGCAGCTAGAAGACGATACGAAGTGGGAGGAGCCGAGGATCACAATAGAACGTGCGCAAATCCCTGGCGAGCCAGTGAATGCGTTTGGAATTCCCCAAGCTACTATGCGGTGTCTTGAGGTCAGTACCTATCTGCGGTCGAAGTCTTTGAAACTGACTGATCGACTATCTTGATCAGCTCGCAGAGAGTGTTGCACAGATGGGAGATCTAATCACTTTTTCCACTGAATCATATCTGGGTCCACTGGGTAAGCGGTCGCGGAGTCTAATACGAAATCCCTGCTCATCCTGTGCCGAATTAGAAGCCCTCAAGAGGTTTGCGACAAAACTGAAAGAAAGCCACGCAGCAACCCCATTGCCCCTCATCCCGCACCACAACCACCTCATCAATGGTGCTCAACTGACTCCCAGCAACCTTTCTACCAACCCCTTCAACTCAATACACAGTAATTCTGGTGTAAATTCATCTCCGGCAATCACATTGTACTCCAGTGCACCCCCATCCGTCACCAATCCGCCTCTCAACTCCGCCTCCTCCTCCACCCCAATGGCCAACTCACCCAAAATCCTCCCTGCGTCCGGAGGCGGCTCCCCTCAGAAACAACACAAAACGATACCCACGCAGCAGCAGCAGGTACAGGCTATCTCTTCGTCGTCCTCAACGGTCGTCACGTCCCCCACGGTATCATCAGGCGCCACTAACACCCCAGCAATCTCTAATGCGTCGCTGAAACGGAAGCAAAACTCCGACACGAATTCTCCTTCGACAGTTACTAACGAGCCACTACCGAAGCGCCAAACACGGAAGCGACGGACGACGAATACGGGCGGAAATGCATGATGAAAATGAAACTGGAATACCGTTCTAGCTGTGTCGTCTTTCTTTGTTTCTGCCACCCTTTTTTTCGTACCCTCATCTAAAATGCTCAGTTGTCATCTCTTGTGCTGTGAATTCCTTTTGCTTTTTCATGCTTAGACTGTATCCTACTTACCCACCGCTACCACAGTGTACATGGATCGCGCTCTGTTTCCTCTCGTCTGGTCCAACTATTTATATCCCTTGTACTCGTCTTGTATAGTATGCAACATAGCAGCAACAACCACAATTCCTTCCCCAAAACACGCGATATGTCAATACCACGCTATGAAATGAACCATGGGGACTAGCCCGGCGGTGTCGCTCCTTCAGACTAAAACCAGTTACTATGATTGAATTGAATGCATCTTCCTCATGACATTGTATTGCGTGTGATCAAAAAAAAAAGAGAAAAATATGTGGTGGCATGACATGGCGCACCACCCCCTCGACACCTCGAAGGAAAGCAAGGGACGCCCGTTCTGCAGCGTCCTAGGGACAAGAAATGCCCAGTGGGAATAACGCCTTTAGGGGAATTCATGGGCAAAGTCGCATTGATCACCATATTTGCATCTGTTGATTTCAGAAGCCAATCATCAGTCAAGCTCAGTTTAGAACACGTTGTGGGAATGTTGCAAATGCTCGCCTTCCAGCCATAAAGAAATTGCATGGTGACCTTCTGCTTTTATTGTGTGGTCTATAGCCCGTGTCACTTCCCCGCCCTCGCCCACGCCCTCGGGCCCGGCCTCTCCAGCCGCGGTCCGCTTCGTCCTGGAACTGTTGCTGCTGTTGTCCGTATTCTGCTGAGTAAGCGGACCAACCCGACTGATCGCCGGCAACATTGTACAATGATGTTTGCTGATCCATCTGGGTAAACATCCCGGGGGTAACCAACTGATGGAGTAGCTGCTGAATCTGGTCTTGCGGGAGCGCCTGTATCGCAGAAACGGTAGGATTGTTGTCGAGACCAACTGCTGAAAGATCTAGACCGTGTCCATTGAACGATGCTCCGCCCAACGCGGGGTCTATTTGCATATTCCCTGCTGCTAGCTGGCCGACGAGGTCGGCGACAGACTGCGCTGATGACACCGGACCCCCGCTCCAGAAGACAGCATCCGCTTCGTTCCCGCAGGTCATCACCTGGACTTCCCTATCCGTTTCCTCCTCCGTTATCACGTGTGTCGGTTCCGAAGGCACGTCAGGAATGTGTGCTGGTGACATGTACAATGCTCCCAGTGCCGTCTGTTCTCGTAGCTCCTGCTTTGATTTCTCCTCACTCCCTTCTCCTCTTGGCCGCAGGTCGATGTCTATCGGAATGTCGATCACTGTTCACAAAGTTCAGAGAAAGCTTAACATAGATTATCATTTGCTTACGTAGAGGTTCAGACCAGTCAAGGGTCTCTTCAAATATATGCGCATGCAGAGCGGCTCCTTCCCCCCGATCCAAATCGCGCAGGCTGTGTGACACATGAAGACCCTGTATAGAGAAAAAACAGCCGCAGAATTGCGAAGAAGGACAAGTCATTAATGTATCGTACAAATCCAGAAACAGGGATAAGAAGCTGACATCTACAGGATCGTCATCATAGACAGCCTTCTCAATGAGACGAACCGACTCAAGCTTGTCATCGGAGGGCCAGGTTACCGTCTTCTTCTTCTTACCATTCGTGACAGGAAGTGCTTGCGGGACTGGCGTACTAGTCGCGGGTGGCGTTGACACTGAGGGCGATTCTTTGCGTCCTTTGGCCATTAGCTTCAGCGCTTCTTGGAAAGGATCAATCGAGGAAGGCTGCGCAACATTATTTGACATTTGCTGCTTGGACGCCTGAGTGGAAGGGGCGGGAGGGGCCTTTTTAAAGCTCGGGAGTTTCGGTTTCGGCTTTGGCGCAGAGAAAAATGAAGAATCCGACTTTGCATCTTTAACAGTTGGTGCGGCGGACTTTGTTGGTTCCTTCTTGACAGCAACAGGTTTGACGGAGGATGGGACTCCAACAGCGGATTTCTTGGCTGGAGGAACGCCTTTGGCAATTGGAACATCGCTGAGCTTGCGTTTCTTCGTTTTCGGATCTGTCGTGAACGGAGATACATCAGGGGTTGTAACATCCAGGGAAACAGGCTGACGTGACTGACCCTCGATTGCATTGCTTTCAGACTTGAGCGGCCCTTCGGCACCACTAACCAGCGTGCGCCATTTTCGTTCCACATTGGAAGCCATGTCCTTGATAGCTGCGTTTGCGAAATGCAACGAAGGATAGAAAAAGAAGTTAGATACATGTATTGTAGTACGTGTCTCTCGGCGTCTGTAGCATTTATACGAAACGGATGACAATTCATCTCAAGCTCTAACGGAGCAATAACGGGGGCGGACGCAGACGCTCTTGGTCGAGCGTGACGCCGACGAGGCGGAATGAAGATCAACTCACCCGACGATGGCGGCTCTTTTACCAATTTCACCACAATTTTGCCCAGTTTTGAAATCTTCAACGAGTCGACGGTCATTGGCAGTCGATCGATGAGCTAAAAAGAAGGAACAGAAATCAATTAGGTTACGTCTTCATAAAGAACAAGGTTTTCGGTGATTCGCTGGATTCACTTACATGAAGCAGAGGCATCATAGTCTCAACCAGCGGACTGTCTGGGTCTGCAACGAACGCCGCTTTTAGCCAATCACGGGTAATCTCTACCGCTGTAGTATTCTCGGACCAAGCCCGAAAATAGTGATTACCAGCCCCGTCTCTGATCTTCGTCAAAATTTCGAGTCGGGTTGCAGCATCCACGTCTTGCCAACCGTAATCTTCAATTTTAGAGACAAGGGTGTGAACGGCAGCAGCCCCTGTGAATTGGCTCGCGACCAAAAGAGGTTTTATGCCGGCTTGAAATTGTCGTTTGCGCTCTTCAGGAGAGATTTCTGGTTCTAATACAGCAGCAGCAGTAGAGGTCTTCTGCGCTGCGGAGATGATAGAGGCTGGTGTCAATGTCGAATAAAAGGATGTCGGTAAAAGGTTCGACAGCATCGGGTTGGAAGGGGAATGAAGTGCCTGAGGGGACAGAGTTCCTTGGGATGTCTGTGATTGGAGGTTGTGGTAATACGGGGCAGTGGAGCGATATAATCCAGAAAGGTACGGATACGGATACTGGGTCATGACCTGTTGTTGCGACTGGGTCGTGGAGGGTTGGGCATTATAATTAGCGGTAGGGTAGTGTTGCATATTGACAGGTCGAGAACCGTTTATCGTAGTCAGAGCAGGGCTAGAGGAGAGGCTCAGAGGGACGAATACTGACGAATCACTGATACATACTCGATCACCATAGGTTGCGTCGCCGGAGAAGGTTGTGATGGGGGTGACTGTGTCTGAGACGCTGTGTTGGATGGCTGATCTTGGGCGAGTGACTGCTGCTGCTGCTGCTGTACTTGTGACGAAGAGGCTGCAGTTGACGTGGTCGCCGTCGCGCCATTCAGACTGGAGTAATTGGACAAGGGAACTGGACTTTGAGTTGACCACGTCGAGCCATAAGCCATTGTTGGGTATGAAGAAAGGAAGTAATTCGGGTGCTGATATGACGAGAAAAACGTGGTGGAAGAATTAAGAGCAGATGTCGACGGCGGTGAACCTGGTGACAATGATAATGAGCAATAAGTTGCAGTATGTAAGAGACGCACCAATATCTGTCAAGGTGAAATCGATATCCAAACCACCCGTTGGAGCGGACAAAGGTGAGGCTGAACCACCCGATTGGGTCGTTGACGTCGTGCGGTCCTTCGTCCAGTCATCGACGAGCGTCGACGGGCGGGGCTCGTGAGGGAGAGGCGACTCTGGCACAGATTGTGGTGGCCATTGAGTATACAAACCGTGATCCATCCTGATTCTTTTTATTGTTCTCTTTTTCGGATGCTCAGGCGTCTGTATAGCGAACTAAAAACGGCTTATTTGGGAAAAGCAGGAGCAAACGGTGTGCGCGACTGTTCTGAGCACACACAACGAGTGCTTTAGAGGATTCCTACGCTGTCCACTGGTCTGTGCGGCCTTTATGTCGTTGTTGATGATAGCGCAGGTGCGGCCACCTGCGACGACTGGTTGCTTTTTCCACTCCGCTTCAAACTCCGAATCTCTCACGGCCAGCCTGAGACATTTTGAACAAAGGATTCAACAAAACGAAACAGTTCAAACATTCAAATCTTTTGCCACTTTTATAACAACACGCCCCCGTTCAAACATGTCCGACGACATTACAAAATTCGAAGTCCACCAACAGCAGGTCCTTATCGTCACCTCCTTCACATGCTCTTCACTCATTATCCTCATCTAGCTCACCGCGAGTCTCAAGCTCGTCGCGGAGTCGATGCGTTCGGCCGCAGACATCGCTGACGCTTTTGCGGCCAGGGTCCAGAACTCTAACTTCAACGCTGGTAATTTCGCGACGCAAGGTATGCACGCGTCCTCATCTCCCCGCGTCTCTACAGCAGGTCTAACTCGGCTCTCCCCCAGGTGTGTCTCATGAATGTAACAGAAAAGCTGCAGAACGTAAAGCGTCCATTTTTGTCCAGACAGCGGCGAAAAGGGCACTAAGCGCAAGCGCAAGCCTAAAGATCCAAACGCGCCTAAGCGACCTGCGTCCTCTTATCTCTTATTCCAGAATGAAATCCGCAAGGAAATCAAGGAGAAGAACCCTGGCATGAGCCACCACGACGTGATGGGCGTGATCGGAAAAATGTGGCAAGACATGTCGGATGCGGACAAGGCCGTGAGTCGCGTCGTTTCCACGCGTCTTTCACGTGAGTTTATCAATGGCTTCCAGATCTACAACAACGCCGCAGCCAGCGCCAAGGAGCAATACTCGCAAAAGAAACAGGCTTACGCAGCACGTTCTCCAGAGGAAGTCGCGGCTGCCAACGCGCTCGCTGCCACCGTAGGCTACATAGTCCCCACATGCACTTGGCAGATGCTAATGAACAGCAGGAGATCAAGAAACAACCCCGTAAACGAGTTCCGAAGACGCCCGCTATTGTTAATGAAGCTGTAGCCTTGCCTCCTGTTGCCATTCAGGCGTCACCAAGTTCTGAATCATCAGACCCGTCAGATGGCGACAGTTCTGATGATGAAGCACCCAAAGATAAGAAGGGAAAATCCCCCAAAGAGGAAAGTGATGAGGATTCTGATTCTGATGACGACGACGACGACGAACCACCCTCGCCGCCCCCAGCTCCTAAGAAAGCAAAAACGAAGCCGGCACCGGCACCAGCACCCGCGCCTGCTGCGGCGCCGAAGAAGAAGAGGGGTGCAAAATGAAGCAGAACATCTCCCGCTTCCCAAACAGGGGGTTGACGGACTGGTTTCACCCACACTTTCTGCTAATTATGGTCTGATTCGACAGTTTCTCGTGTATACGTTACTACGCTGTGTACAGCATTGTGATATCTCTATCTCTTGTACGTACGTACTTTTTTGTAATGTGATTGCGATGTCCTTCCAGTGCAGCCGAACTGCGACGCGTGACGTCCCGAGAGGCTGTGGTCTGAATAAATCACGCGCGCACGTCGGGACCAACGTCTCGCCCAACTTTGTGGCCATCCGTATCTCCTCTCTCGCTTCCACGATGTCTGCCCCCCCTTCATACGGGAGCCAACCTGTTAATCCAGATTCTCGCCCTCTTCCTGAGGGATGGATCCAGCAATACGATCCCAAGTATGTCTCTATCATCTTATCTCGATAGCCGCCATAGATCTTCATCCAAATTCCAGCTACAAAACATGGTGAGCAAGAAAATGGACGCCATCGCCCTCTCGATCTTTAGATCTAAGCACAGAAATACAGGTTCTACGTCAACACAAGAGCAAACCCGCCAGTGACGACATGGACACATCCCATGTCGGCCGCGCCATCTCCGGCTAGCTACGCCCCCCCTTCTGGGCCACCCCCACCCTCTCAGAATCAACCTTCGGGCTACGTCCCGCCACAAGGCGCATATTATGGCCAGGGTGGCTATACCAGCCCCCCTCGAGCCGGCTACAACAACAACAACAGTCCCCCTCAAGGCTACAACGTCCCCCCTCAAGGCTACGGTAGTCCCCCTCACGGAAGCTATAACAGCGCGCCTCAGGCGGGCTATGGTGGTGGGTACGGCGGGCCTTCTCCTCAGGCCGGCGGTGGCGGTTACGGATATTCCAATCAGCCGTGGCAGCCTCAACAGCAGCCATCGTACGGCCAACCGAGCGGCAGTGGAAGAGGTTAGTCCTGTCTGACCGCGAAAGAATCGATTTATGATCTGCCCTTGAATTAGCCGGCCTACTAGGTGGTCTGCTGGGAGGAAAGCATAGTCAGCCTCAGCAGGTAGTGTACACCCAAGCACCTCCGAAGAAACCGGGAATGGGAATGGGAGGAGCGCTGGCTGCCGGTGCGCTTGACTCGACTAGGACTCTCGTTTTGCACTCACGTCATATCCTTAGGCGGTGCCGGTCTGCTCGGTGGTGCCTTGCTCGCCAACGCATTTGACAACGATCATGGTATAACCCTTGCCTCCCCGCCTCCCATTCTCCTCCGGCTGACGCTTTTGAATAGATTCTTATGCCGAAGGTTATGATGCTGGTTTCGACAACGGAGACGATGGAGGAGGCGATTTTTAAGCAAATATGCAGCACATGAGTTCGTTCCTTTTGCGCTCTATATTTCTTGTGTATGTTCTCCTTTCCTTAGGTCTCTCTCCCCCTTTGTTGTGATGCTTGACTTTTTTCTCCTTTTTTCGTCTCAATCATTTCATTTTGTATTTTTCTTTCAATCCAATTCCTCGAGGTCTCTTTCCTCTGTAGACGGGTACGTTTTCTGCGCATCCCGCAATCTGAGATTTATTACTGGTTAACCACCCGATGAATAACCACGACGGCCTCACACGTTCGTCGGAATTTTATCCCTTGCACTGATCAGCACAGAGCGTTGAGCACTTATCAGCGAATCACCGCAAGATACCGAAAAGGGCCAAATGGTTTACATATGTACACGGCATAAGAAGTCCGCGAGTACATGGATACGAGCCCTCCAGTGAATACGTATAGCATCTCATATCACCTCGATGCGGTTGTTGTCCAGTTGGTGGTAGTGGTGCCTCGAGTAGACAAGTAAAAGTCACTCCCCTGAGGCGCGCCCGTTCAAAGTTCCAAGTGGATCTGGCACTTGGATGTCATTCTCGCGCGGATTGTCAGAAGGGGACGTTAGATGGGGGCCAATTTCAGGAAAACTCTGGACAAGGGCTTCGTCTAGGTATTTGCGATAAGACTACGACTTTTCAGATTAGATCTTCATAGTTCGTCATGATAAGATATACCCACCTCTATGGCAGCAATTTTACCATTCATGAATTGATTTTCAGTCGCGGCACGTTCGAGTCTTTCTCGTGTGAGCTGCATTGGGTTCCGCGACCCGTCGATGTCAGCCAAGACTTGGATGGGGATTGTTGTTTGGATATGCTGGGCCATGTCGTCGATAGTCGCGAGGTGGTTGACGACCTCGTTGCTGTTGCGTGGCCTCCGGTGAGTGAGGACGGAGGAATCAGAAGAGACGTACACTCTCAGTCCGACCTGTTTACTACCGCCCGGCTTGTCTCTTTCTTTTGTGGAATCATTGATGACTGTGGTGCCGAGGTTGTAAAGAGCATTGGCGAGACCCAGGAGTTCCAATTCGAGGTCTCCTTGGACGCCAGTGGGTGGGGGAGATTGTGAAGATCGTGGAGAGTCTGGTGCAGCCATCAAGGTCCTGCCGGTGACCGTCTGATGCTAAATTACCTTGCTTGTCAAGGTTGTTGTTTTTTAAATAAAGCCGATGTAGTAGTAACTTTATAATAAGGTACCAACTTGCCGCTCTGAAGGCGGTGTGCACCTCATGGCAACAATTTTCGAACAAAAGCCGTCCTGGCGATGATTCCGCTGTTGCTCACCTTGAAATGATGCAGGATTCCCCCAATCGCACCCAGAGGCCACTCCCTGCAGGTTGGAGTCAGCATTATGATCAACGGTGCGGTCTTGTCTCCACTCCTTGGTCTAAAGCCTGACAATAGTCATAGAGGAACATGCTACTATGTGAATACGAATACGATGCATCCCCAGGTGTCGTATACGCATCCGGCGGACGGTTTAACGAATACGATAGGACCTTCATCACAGCCGCCGCAGGCTTTTAGCCAAAAGTCACTGGCTCAGCAATTGTATGCAAGTTCCGTCAATGTAGCCATCGGTTCGTCCCCCCGCGCTCCCGTCCATGCAAGTGTCATGCAGCCGAGTATTGCTCCTCTGAATATCAATGCGAACGGAAATCCTATCAATCCGCCGATATCTACCAATGTTCCTCCCAGTCGAGAATCCTCATACGGGCTACCGCAATCAGCTCTCGGATCGCTTCCTGCTTTCTCGTCAAGCGGTGTCGGCTCAAGCAATGATTCCGGATTGACCATGCATAACTTGCCAGTCCAGTCACGCCATTACTCTTCTCCCGGCATTGGTATACCACAGCAACAGGGTTCATATGGCCAATCGATGAACCCTCTCCTTTCAGGTCAACACAGCAGGCAGAACACAATACCTTCAGTTACTCTTATCGCCCGACCCCCTTCCCAAGCGTATTTCGGTCGCCCCCAGACGCGCTCGCCACCCCTCATCGCTCCCCGACCTCAACTACCACCAGGGTTCCATAATATCGAATTACCACCCACTTCACCCGATAGCTACAGCCCACCTTTCTCACCGCAGATGAACCAGGTCACATCACCCGTGATTTCTGCTCAGTCCTTTGCTACGTACCAACCACAGCCCCCTCCTAAGACCAACACACAAATGACTACCGAACTCGCCGCTCGCAAGGCAAAAGAGGGAGCCCAACAGACCGTCAAGGCCCTCAAGAAGATGGGAAAGGTGTCCAAAAACGCCGGAAAAGCAGCTCTTAAGATGGGCGGAGCCATGCTCACGTCACCGGCTGCTGGAACTGTCGCGAACAGCGTCATGAACCCGAATACCGCAGCTACCCTCGTTAATGCCTTTGCAACAATGCAAGGCGACGAAGAAGGTTTCAACTTTGCCGATCTCCAGGCCGTAATACGGGGCCAGCCAGACGCGAATTACCAGTCCATTCTAAGCGCACTATCGGCACAACAACAATTGATGCAGATGCAGTCGACTACATCAATGGCTCAACCTCCCCCCGTGGATTACCAATCACTCATGGCAGAGCTGCGAAGGATTCAACAGATATCGGCTCAACAGCAAGCACAAGCGAATATGGCTTCTGCCATCAGTCATCAAGTTCAGGCTTCCGCGCAGCAGAATACAGTTGCGAGCCTCCAAAACGTGCACCTCCAAAACATGTACCAAGCTTTGCAAGCTCAGGCTACCACGGCACATCAGCCGCTCACTCCGGCCGCTTTATATCAGAATTCAGTTCAGTTCCAAGCGATGCGGAATGGTGACAGCAACAATACTCTCACTGGTGGTCCATATACCAACGTGCAGGCTCAGGAGACGTCTCAAGTTAATAGAGCTCCACTGAGACCGAACTCCAATAGCCGGAACTCTCAAGCCCAGGTTCCGCCCGCGGCGGCAGCTCAGGGCAACACGGCTTCATTGCGTCAGAATGCGCAAAAGATGTATTCGCAAGCAATGGGGAGCACTATGCTTCGGCCTCAAGTATCTTCTCAACCCCTCGTTCCTGCAAACGGGCAGCCAGTCACGAACCCCAATAATCAGGCACTGAACCCGCAGGATGTTCAGCATTTTATGCAGGAATTTTTGAAACTGCAGCAGCAACAACAGATGATGAATTCTGCAAATTCCCCATCCCAGCAAACGCAATCGCCTCAAGTACAGCTTCTGCAAGCATACCAGGAGCATCTCGCACCTCGTCTTCAGCCCCCTGGTCAGACTTCGCAACCAGAGACCCCCTCGAACGTACCAAATTCAGGAAGTCAGGGATATATCGCCACCCAGGCTCAGCAGTTACATGCTCAACAGAGTCCCCAGTCACCTCACTCTCAGCAGCAACATCCTCAACGTCCTCCCAGCATATCACAGGGTATGTCAAATCAAGGAGTGCAGTACCCCACGTCGCCTAGTTCTGTTGCTAGCCAACGCCATGCATCCCCTGGTGCTCATCAGCAACAGTCAAGATTGCAAGGGAGCCCCAACCCGATGCATCATTCACAATCACCAGCTCCTCTAGCTTCACCCCGTTCATCGGAAAGTCCTCTTGGAGTCCAGCAGCGGTCACCAGTACCTAGCGGCTCAACCCCAGTGCCTCAGGTAAGTTGATTTTACGCTCCAAAGTCTCCCATCTAAGTCATTGATTTCCTACTGTAGAGACAGCCAACATCCTCGCGCCGTGCGACGACTCCGCAAACCTCACCTTCACCGCGAGGGCCTCGATCTCATCCTCGCACTCTTCCACCACCCCCATATATCTCACCCGAAGTCGCTACATTCCCTGCGGAAAAACTATCAAGGCGGACTCAGTCACCACACTCAGCCGAGGGCTCGTCGTCGTCATCGTCTCAAGGCGGTCCATCGGGTTCAGGATTAGGATCAATACAGTCTCTACATCCTATTACAGAGGCATCGGAACCAATGCACACCGTATCAGCCCAATCCACTGTCCACGAAGCGCTGAACCTCATGCCTCATGCGCACACTGTGCACTCGCCTGAATCACACTCCAGTGTCCAGCAGCCTCTGAACCCGATGCCAAACCCGCAGACAGTATCGACGATAAACTCACATTCAATTGTGCAGCTCCTGAACCCGATGCCAAACCCGCAGACAGTGTCGACGATAAACTCACATTCAATTGTGCAGCCCCTGAACCCGATGCCAAACCCGCAGACAGTGTCGACGATAAACTCACATTCAATTGTGCAGACTGCTTTGAACCCGATGCCTGATCCTCAGACCGTTGTACCAGCCAACCAAACACATCCAGATAACGGCCATGGGCAGTCCTTCAACAATTTTTCGGACGCGGTGAATCCGATGCCGGAACCTCCCCCCCCTTCGTATGAAACTCCTGGAATGCCACATATACCAGCCCCGCCACCACTACCATTTCAACAAGTCAATTTCCACAACGAAGTCCAACACGAACCCGCTGCACCCCCGCCACCCCAGTATAACGGCCAAAATCAACCCACGCTCCCGATACCCCAATCGCCCCATTCGCCAGGTCAGGCATCCAATCCCTCCCTCTATCAACACCAATATCAAGTTCCACCCCCACCGACATTGGAGAATACGGGGACCTCTCCAACTGCGCACCATGCACAACATAGTCCATCGATACCTCACCCGGGGTCTCAACAATCCTCGACTATCCAGAATGCAACTCAATCAACTCCGCAATCCAGTTTTCAGTCGACATCTCAATCGCTTACCCATCAACAAATGCAAAGCCTCATTGACGCGTACCACCAAGTTCAAGAAGCGTCGCAAACATCGTCGACTTCGCCTCCCCCGCAAACCCAATATCAACCGATCAATACACCAGTTCAGCAACTGCCATCTGTTCAAAGTCCTCCCATCTCACCTGCTACCAATGGCGGTCAGCATATCCCTCATTCGCATTCGCCTGCACAACACCAACAGTCTGTTCACGGTGGTGGACTCCAATCGCCCACATCGCAAACTCATCATCCGCATCCGCAATACGTTCAGACACCTTACCAGGCAAACGCTACTGTGGGACTACAGAACCCGCCTATTCTAGGACAGCAACCGCAGGCGGCGCAGACACATGGCTCGAATTATGTCCAAACACCGTATCAAGCGAACGGGAACGTTGGACCACAGAGCCCGCCCATACTAGCACAGTACCCGCAGGCGGGGCAGGTTCATTCCCCTAGTCACATCCAAGCGCCGTACCAAGCAAACGGGAACGTAGTACCGCAGAGCCCTCCCATTCTAGGCCAACAGCCGCAGGCGGGGCAGGCTCATTCCCCGAGTCACATTCAGGCGCCGTACCAAGCGCACGGAAACGTAGCACCACAGAATCCGCCCACCCCGGGTCACCAATCGCAGACAGCCCAAAGTCCAGCCCCTTTCAATATGAATCCGGGTGTTCAGAGACCGCCCATTAGACCGCCCATTCCTGGACAAGGGCAGCAATCGCCGGGTCACTTACAGATGCAGCCCCCCTTGACGATGGGTACGGGCGTCCAGAGGCCTCCTCTTCGGCCCAATCAAAGTCCACAGCAACAGAACTTACACACCTCTGTGCAGACACCGTATCAGCTGTCGATGAACCCAGCGCAAGTCCAGCAGTCACCGAATGGCGCAGGTTCTGTTCAGACGTCCCAAGGACTGCATATAAATGCGGGAGTACAGAGGCCGCCTCTCAGACCCCCTGCTGGGCAAGTACCACAGTCGCCGAATGCCACAAGTCCTCTTCAGGCATCACAGCCCTTTGGTATGAACGCAGGGGCGCAGGGGCCGCCTTTCAGACCCCCAACTTCACAAGTCCAGCAGCCGGTGAATGCCCCAGGTTCTCCCCCAGCACCGCAATCCATGCATATGAACGCAGGAATGCAGAGGCCCCCTCTGAGACCCCCGCTGCAGAACCAACAGCCCCAGAACGCGCAGGCACCTGTGGTGTATCAGCAGCAATCGATTGCACAGGCTCAGCAGCAGTGGCCCCCGAATCCGCCCTCGCAGATGTTGCCCCAACAGCTGGTGCTGCAGGTAGAATGACCTTTCTCCTTTTCTATACCAGCTGCTGACGAAAGCTTTGCCTCTGTAGCAGCAGAATATGTCAAGCGCAGGACAACAGCAAGGCACGATGCAGAATCTGCTGAATATGATGTCGAATTTGGGATTGCAACAACCTCAACAGCTGCAACAACAACCGCCCCAAGCTCCCCACCTATATTCCCAGCAACAACAGCCAGAGTTGAACGCTTCGAACTTCATGTCACAACTGCAACACTTTATGTCGCAAGCTGCACATCAAGATCCATCCTCGCCGTCCCATGTCCAACAACCTTATCAATCACAATCAGACAATGCCACGTCATCCCAAGGAATATACCAGGCACAAGGCATGACTCATCACTCGGATGTAAATCAGCAAGATGTGCAATTCACATATGACATGACGTATCAGCAGCAGCAGCCAGGACCACAAGGGCAGGAAGGAACGCTCGAGGTTCATGCACATTTCGAGGAGGAACAAACGCAGGCTGGTCAATACGACGAGGTGACGATTCAAGCGACGTACGAACAAGCTGACGGCTTTGGGCACTTGCAGCAGGAGACGTTCGACGCGTCTTACCAGCAGTTTGACGCTGGAGGCCAAGGGCAACAGGGCATGTGGAATCTGACGCAGCAGGATCCGTCTGCTTTGCAGAGCCTGCAGGGGTACCAACAGACACAGATGCAGAGCTTGGAGAGCGTATATCAGTCGCAGGATCAGCAACAAGGGACGCTGGATGTGTTGCAGACGTATCAGCAAGGGCAGGATGTGCAGAGTTGGTCTTTGGATGCGACGTTGCAGCAGCAGGACTTGCAGGGATTCATGGACACGACGACGTCTTCGGAATCGTTTAGTGAGAGTTACAGTGAAGAATCTTGGTAGGGTGTGGATTTGACGTGACGATTTAGAAAGGACAGCATGTTCAGCTGTTTTCCTGGTCTCTGTTTTTCTTTCTTTACTTGGTTCAATTGATTTATATATTGGGGGGATATATTCGGGAGTCATAGACGCAGACGAGGATGAGTGTCGTCGCTTGCAAGACCCCATGATAACCGCGTTAATTAACACTGCTGCTCAGGACCGTCGCGGGTTAATCCTCCTATCGCGGTACATATCCTACGCAGAGCCTGAGGAGCTGTGCTCACAGCCTCACCCTGATGCTCCTTGCTCTTTCTCTGTCGATCAACCATCAAAGAGTCTGTATTCTCCGAGGACCCCCTGAATTTCCCGGTGATCAAGATGGTGGCGAGCACTTGTGGGACTGGGGTATGAAATGCGGGGGGTCGATAACGGAAGCGAAAGGAAGGGTAGATATCGATGCGATATGATTTTCGACTGGCGAGTGAAAAGGTCCTCCGCCTAGGTCGCGTTATGTATTCCAACGCTTCCAAAGATACTGAAATGCGAGGCGTTCATATGTTGTTCGATACCGAAATGAGAAGCCTTCATGGTCCAATTCACTATGTGTGAAGTGCAAGGCGCTTATGTCATCCCTGTTCTCCAAGAGGTTTTCCGCGGCCAAAACCCCCAGTAACATAAATTTTGCCAAGCCCCACCCCTCAGGTCCCTGCAGGAAGACCTGTCAAGGACTCAGTGTGTTTGAACCAGAAGAATCGAAAAAAAGGAGGGAGAGGGTGCTCCTGAGCAATTCTGGAGAGATTATAACCTGAAGTTGTTCGTGTCCAAAACTTCAGTCGTGTTCATTCACTACAAGTCTACTCATGGCATCCTTGACCTTGACCATCTCATCGGCCTCCAAGCCAGTTCGCGGCTTCCCACTTACTTTCGAATGTTCCGAGGACACGACCATTGCCGGCGTCAAGTCAGGGATTGCGACCAAATTCCCGACAGTGGGTGTCCCGTTCAATGAACCTTTGCAGCTCTCTCACACACTTTCTTCTCCCACAACCAGTTCTACGCTACACGTCAGAGGCTCAGCCTCAAGACAGACCGCCGCAGTTTATCGGACGATACCAAGCTCGTTGAACTCTTTGGGAAGGAAGCGGAAGAGGGAGAGCTCGTGTGGAAGGACCTGGGCGCTCAAGTCAGCTGGAGGACCGTGTTTTTGGTGGAATATGTATGTTCTCAATGCTTTTTATGTCGTTCTCAACTGACACTCGCGCGCCAGGCCGGCCCTCTCCTTATCCATCCTTTAATCTACCACTTCCCAAGACTTTTCTACGGCCAGGACGTGCAACACAGTGAAATGCAAAAGTAAGGTCTCGACTTGCTTCGAAAATTTCAACGTTCCAACATTCCTTCAAGGGTCGCGTATGGTCTGATCCTCCTTCACTTTATCAAGCGTGAACTGGAAACGATATTGTAAGGGAACTTCGCTTCGGTCACACGTTGGAATTAAAACGTTCGCATCAGTATTCACCGCTTTTCCCATGGCACCATGCCTGCTATGAATATTGTACGAAAGTAAGTCACCCATTCTTGTTACTTTACGCGGAACACTAATCACATCGCATAGTTCGGCCCACTATCACATCCTGAGCGGTAATGATCATCTTTCCAGCAAC
>Ga0307516_10003802_pt1 | contig 19165 bp, 5 predicted proteins | sample 19_EM_MG_FD_203310 | JGI IMG/M metagenome (GOLD analysis project Ga0307516, IMG submission 203310) | Populus trichocarpa ectomycorrhiza microbial communities from riparian zone in the Pacific Northwest, United States - 19_EM | ecosystem: Host-associated > Plants > Roots > Unclassified | place... | reverse complement strand
ACCCTCGGACTTGGCGCTCTCACCGCCGATGTGGACCACCGAGGTGTCAGGGTAGTAGAGCACCTTCCAGCCTGCCCGCTTGGTGGCGCGGCAGTGATCGACCTCTTCGAAATAGAGAAAGTAGCGTGGGTCGAAGAGACCGACCTGGTCGATCACCTCGCGGCGCATCAGGTAGTAGCAACCAGGCACCCAATCGCACTCTCGGAGGCTACGGTGGTCCCAGTCCATGTCGTCGATCATCCGCACCGACGGGAAGAAGCGACCCAGCCCGGTGCTCACGAGGAACATGTTCCATGGGGTTGGAAAGTAGCGGCACGAGGGCTGCAGGACGCCGTCTCGGCCGACCAGACGCACGCCCAGGATGCCGCAATCCGGGTGAGCCTCCATGCAGGCGATGGTTCGCTGCAAGGTTTCGGGCGACACGAAAGCATCGGTATTCAGCAGCAGCACGTAACGCCCGCGAATCAAGGGCAGCGCCTGGTTGTTGGCCCGGCCGAAACCGACGTTGGTGCTATTGGCGATCAGCTCCACGTCGGGGAAGCGAGTGCGAAGCACTTCGACCGACCCGTCCTTCGAGGCGTTGTCGATCACGATGGTCTGGACGGCCATGCCCTGCGCCGCAACTCGAAGCGCAGCGAACATCTCGTCGAGCAGATGGGCGGTGTTGTAGTTGACGATGACGACCGTCACGACCTCTTCATTCATCGCGAAATTGCTCACGGTTCACGGGTATCCCAGGACCAACCTTTTGCCGCCAATCATGTAAGGGCGGGCCACATTGTCGATGAGGCGGCGGCACGCGAGCCCCCTTACTTGGGCGAATTTGCAATTCATCACCACGGCAGCGCTTCGAACCGTCCTGACGTCAGCACGATTCAGGCCTGCCTCGTCGTCCACCACCCCAGCGACTACCGCGACGGCCGACGTTCAGTGCACCGAATCCCTGCGAAACACGAAGCGCGTGGCGTGGGCCACATGTGCTGCGGAGTTCCAGAGCCCGGCCTTGAGCTTGTCCCGGCGTCGATTGGCACCAACTGGCCGCAGCGCCAGGCCCAGGCGCCGCATCGGAGCACGCAGGCGCTGATTCAGCATCAGCGCCTTCATCTGCGTCACCGTTTCCGCCGTGTTGAAGATGATGGACATCGAGATCGAGACTTCATCGGCCCCGTTGCGCACCAGATGACCGGCCATGAAGGGAATGTGCAGCGCATCGCCCGGCTTGAAGTGGAAGCGTGACGCCAGCGGTTCGGCCGACTCGTGCCATTCGGGTCGATGGCCGGTGTGGCACATGTAGTCTTCGCAATCAGCTGCAGTGACCACGCGCTCATCCCACTGAGGAAAGACGCACACCTGCTTGCTGCCGTTGAATTGCATCAGGATGGTCGAATAGCGGTCGATGTGAAACGGTGTCAGGCTGTTGGGCGATGCAATGAACAGGTACAGCATCGCGTCAACCGCCTTCGTGCCGACGCCGCCGCGGGCGCGCATCAGCTCTTCCACGTCAGCTTTCAGGTCACGAAACAGGGGGTCAAATGACGCATCGCCTTCAGGCGAGCGGACCATGATGTACGAATTGGAGGTTCGAATGGTCTCGATGGTCTGCCGCAGCGAGAGGCCGTTGCTGTGTTCAACATGGGCGGTGTCGAAGTTGTCACTCTCCTTGAGCAGTCCCTTCGAGTAAAAAACTTGCTGCTGAGGCAGTGACGGAAGCACACGCTCCAGGTTGTCGAGCGTCAATGCAGGGTGCCCGACGAGCCCGTGCTTGAAGGTGAATGCCACGCGGTCGAGCTGATCGTGGGGGAGCGTCCCGATAAAGCACTTCATGGCCTGTCTCCGTCTTTTCTGTTTTCTCTCATTCAGAGCGCTGAAAGCCGCCTGTGTTCATCACGAACCGAAGCACGTCGTCATCCGTCACGGGCGTGAGCTTCAGGTCGAAGCGACTGTTGATGAGGGCGACGAGGGCCTGCGCCCACTTGGCGTTCCAGACGAGGCCGGCATGGCCATCGGCCAGGCTGGCATTGGTGGGTGCATCGCCCCCGCGGTTGGTGACCTGAATCTCTGGCCCCAGCTTGTAGACACGGTAGTCGGGACGGCCATCGCTGCCACGTGAGCCCCAAACGCCTTCGAACCACTGGCGATCATTGAAGAACGCCAGGCGCGGGTCCAGCTTCACCATGGCCTGCAGGGCATCGTCGTAGTAGTCGAGGCCCTTGGAGATGTTGGCGAGCGGCGTCGGCGAATGCCACTGATCGTGCATCCGCTCCCAGTTCACGTTGTTGAAGACGCCTACGAGCACGATGCGCGCCTGCGGATGCGCATGGTGGATCATGGCAACCGCCTTGCGAATCTCCGACAGGCACATGTCCATCTTGGCCCGGGCGACAGGCGACTGGGGGTCCTTTGCCAACAGGTCGAGGTTGGTGACGTCGTTGGCAAAGTCGTTACCGCCGATCCTGATCACGACGATGCCGTTGCGCCATTTCGACGCCTCGGCATCCATGGCTCTCACCAGGCGTGGCACCTGGCGAGACCAGCCGCCGAAGAGATCTCGGCAGCCGTCACCCGAATAGGCAAAGTTGTAGCGGTGATCACGTTTTTTTGGCGCGCGGACCTCCCCCCACCCCCATGACTCGACGGTCGGGGCCAAGCCCACCCACTCGATGGCGGCCGCCACGCGGCCGCGCATGCCGTGGACTCCCCATTCGCCCAAGTCGAGCTGGTCGCCGCGCATCCTGGCAAGCGCTTCGGTCCATTGGAAAGTACTCGCGGCAAAGCGCCCGCCACGGGGCACGGCAGGCGCGTTCGGGTCGTGAATATCGTGGAAACCCTGACTGTCCGAGTCACCAATCACGGCCACTGGAATGCGGATGCCAACCACCGCCGCCGTCTTTTCAATCGCGTTCACCGCACTCGCTGAAGGACTCAAGGTCAATGCGCAAAGCCCTAGAAGGAAAACGGCCATCCGTAAAGACCCGAAGGCTGCTCGAAATACATGCATCGGCCAAGCTTGGCGGACAAGTCACCGGGCGTCATCACGTAAACAAGGGGGATAAAAAAAAGGCAAGGGACACCCATAATGAATCGAACGTTACGAAATGATCCGTAGGCGTACGACACCCCAGGGAGAACGGGGCAATGCTTCAAGTCCCGAGCGCATGCAGCCGCCATCGAGCGACGCGCTCCAACCGCGATGCAAAAGCCTTTCGTGTGACAGGCGGCTATGTCGATCGTCCAATCAAAAGGCACCCAGGCGTCCGAAAGCGATGACTGGGAAAAGAAGCCGGAACACTTGAGACCTTGAGACCGATGCCGCTCGCTTCCAGTTCATCTCGCAGCGCCTCGACGCCGCTTTCGCACTGGCTGCGCGAAGCTGCTCGCCAGCATCCCAACGTCTGCGCATTGGAAACGCCGGACACGCGCCTCAGCTACAGCGAGCTGCTGAACGCCGTCGAAGCGCTGGTCGCGAAGCTCAAGGCTTCGGGCTTCACCCAAGGCGACCGGCTCGGTATTGCGGCGACCCGTTCGTCGCACGCCATCGTGGCCATCCTGTCGGCCGTCGACGCCGGCCTCGGTTATGTGCCGCTCGACCTGAGCTACCCGGCCGACCGCCTGCAAGCCATGCTGCAAGACGCGCAGCCGCGTGCCGTGCTGGGCGATGACGCCGCGCTCGCGTCCTTGCGCGATCTGGTCGGCGACTTTCCAACGCTTGAGCAACCGGCTAAGCGCGGCGAGCGCCTGCACGCGTCGAACGACGATCTCGCCTACGTGCTGTTCACCTCCGGCTCCACCGGCCGCCCCAAGGGTGTGGCCATGCCAGCCACACCGCTCGCGCACCTGATCGAGTTCCACGCCGAGCACCCGCGGCTGGGCAAGACGGCGCGAACGCTGCAGTTCGCACCGCTGTCGTTCGACGTGCACTTCCAGGAGATCTTCTCCACGCTGGCCTGCGCCGGAACGCTGGTAATGCTGGCCGAGCCGGTCAGGCGCGACCCGGCGCAATTGCAGGCCGCGCTCATCAGCCTGGGCATCGAGCGCGTGTTCATGCCTTACGTGGCGCTGCAGATGATCGCCGAGGCCTCGCGCGAGAGCGTGCCGCATGCCTTGCTCGACGTCGTCAGTGCCGGCGAACAGCTGCAGATCACGCCGGCCATCCGCTCGCTGTTCGCGCGCTTGCCCAATGCGGCACTTCACAACCACTACGGGCCGACCGAGACGCACGTGGTCGTGGAGCACCAGATCCCGGGAGCGGCTGACCAGTGGCCGGAGATCCCGCCCATCGGCAAAGCGCTGCCTCACGTGCAACTCGCGCTTCGTGATCCGCAAACGCAAATGGTCACCACCGCCGACACCGGTGAGCTGCTGCTCGGCGGCAACACGCTGGCCGACGGCTACCTGGGCCGCCCCGAGCTGACCGCCGAGCGCTTTCTCGAACATGTGGAGGGCTTGTCGGGCCGCTGGTACGCAACCGGCGACCTGGTGAAGCGCGCCGCGAACGGCGACTACACCTACCTCGGCCGAGCCGACCAGCAATTGAAAGTCGACGGCTTCCGCATCGAGCCCGGCGAGATCGAACTCGCCTTGATGGCCCACGATGCCGTCAAGGACGCGGTGGTCACGGCCCCCGACATGCCCGGCATCGGCAAGCAGCTGGTGGCCCACATCGTCTTGCGCGAGGGTGCCGATGCCAACGGGCTGCGTGCCCACTTGCGTGGCCGCCTGCCCGAGTACATGGTGCCCGTGCGTTTCGTCGAGCTGGAGCGCCTGCCCATCACCCCGAGCGGCAAGATTGATCGCCGCAGCCTGCCGCTACCACAGATCGAATCGTCGGCATCCGCAGGCGCCGACCCCGCACAGGTGATCCGCTCGCTGTGGCAAGAACTGCTGGGCACGGTCGACATCGGAGCCGACCAGAACCTGTTCGACCTCGGCGCCCGCTCGCTGCTCGTGCTGCGTTTCGTGACGCGCCTGAAGGATCTGGGCATCACCGGTATCACCGTGGCCGATGTCTATGACCGACCCACGCTTGCCGGCATCATTGCGGCCGCCACGGGCCAGAAGGCGAGCGCGCGCAAGGCGAGTACCTCGCGTCCGCAAGACGTGCAAGGCATCGCCATCATCGGCATGGCCTCGCGCACGCCGGGCGCGGCCAACGTCGAAGCGTTCTGGCAGAACCTGCTCGATGGTCGAGAGGGCATTCGTCACTTCACCCCTGATGAACTCGACATGTCGGTTCCGGAATCGGTGCGCAGCCGCCCTAACTTCGTGGCCGCGCGTGGCGTGCTCGAAGATGCTGACCGATTCGACGCCGCGTTCTTCGGCATCTCGGCCCGCGAAGCCACCATGCTCGACCCGCAGCAGCGGCTGCTTCTCGAGCTCTGCTGGAACGCGCTCGAAGACGCCGCGGTTGACCCGACACGCACCGACGCCCGCATAGGCGTCTACGCCGGCAGTGCCAACAACACCTACACCCCTGCGCTGCGGCAGGCCCAGCCCGAACTGGTGCAGCAGTACGGCGAGTTCGCCACGATGTTGGCGAGCGAGAAGGACTACGTTGCCACCCGTGTCGCGCACCGGCTGAACCTGAACGGCCCGGCCGTCAGCGTCCACACCGCCTGCTCCACCGGCCTGGTGGCCGTGGCACAAGCCTGGCATGCACTGGCCAGCGGTCAATGCGACGTTGCACTGGCGGGCGGCGCGGCGCTGATGGTGCCGCAGGCAGGTGGCTACCTGCACGTCGAAGGCGCGATGGAATCGGCCGACGGCCACTGCCGGCCTTTCGACGCTGAAGCCACCGGTACCGTCTTTGCCAATGGTGCAGCAGCCGTCGTGCTCAAGCGGCTGGATGACGCGCTGGCCGATGGCGACACGATCCACGCCGTCATTCGCGGTGTCGGGCTCAACAACGATGGCGGCGACAAGGCCAGCTTCACGGCGCCGAGCGTAAGCGGCCAGGCAGGCGCCATCCGCATGGCGCTCGACCATGCACAAGTCAGCGCACGCAGCATCGGATACGTCGAAGCTCACGGTACCGGCACGGCGCTCGGCGACCCCATCGAACTGGCCGCCCTCACACGCGCCTGGCGCGAGGACACCGAAGACAAGCAGTTCTGTGGCATTGGGTCGGTCAAGAGCAACCTGGGGCACATGGTCGCTGCGGCAGGTGTCGTCGGCCTGATCAAGGCAGTGATGTCGCTCAAGCGCGAGGTGATTCCGCGCACGCTGCACTTTCGCCAGCCCAACCCGCAAATCGATTTCGCCAGCACCCCGTTCCACGTGCTGGCCGACAACACGCCGTGGCCGCGCGGGGAGCAGGTTCGCCGCGCCGCCGTCAGTTCGTTTGGTGTGGGCGGCACCAATGCGCATGTGATCGTCGAAGAAGCGCCGGCAGTACTGCGGCACAACAGCCCACTTGACGGCCGCCTGCTGGTCCTGCCTTTGTCGGCACGCACCGGCTCGGCCGCTCTGCAGCGAGCACGCGACCTGGCCGATCACCTTGAACAGCACCCGCAGCTCGCGCTCGCAGACGCCACGGCCACCTTGATGCGCGGCCGCCGCCCGATGGTGCAGCGCTTGAGCGTTGTCGCCGCAAGCGTTGCCGATGCCGTGACGGCACTGCGCGGCGTGAAGAGCAGCACGGCTGCACTCGCCAAGCCACGCGTCGTGTTCCTCTTCCCTGGCCAAGGTTCGCAGCATCCGGGGATGGCGCGTCAGCTGTACGACGAAGCACCGGCGTTCCGCGACGCGCTCGATCGCTGCCTGGCCATCGCCATGCCGGCGCTGGGTGTCGATCTGCGCAGCTGGCTGATCGATGCGGACCCCGCCGACACAGTGGTTGCGCAACTGCTGGCCGAGACGCGCCATGCGCAGCCAGCGCTGTTTGCGGTGTCGTACGCGCTGGCAGCGTGGCTGGAGAGTCTGAACGTCCGGCCCGACGCAATGATCGGCCACAGCATCGGCGAATACGCCGCTGCTTGCCATGCCGGCGTGTTCTCGCTGGCCGACGTGCTGAAAGCCGTCATCGCACGTGGCCAGGCCATGTTCGACCAGGAACGCGGCGCGATGCTGGCGGTGCGCACCGGCGCGCAAGCCCTGCAAAGCCTGCTGCCCGAAGGTGTCGAGATCGCCGGTTGCAATGCGCCGGCGCTCACAGTCGTCTCGGGCAGCCATGAGGCCATTGCCCGATTTGCGGCGCAGCTAGAAGCGCAGGACATCGGCACCACCGCGCTGCGGGTTTCGCATGCATTCCACAGCGCATCGATGGAAGGCGCGCTGCCCCGCATCGAACAAGCCCTGCGAGAAGCGTCGTTGCACGCGCCACGGGTCAAGGTCTATTCCTGCATCAGCGGCGCGCCATTGCTGGCCAGCGAAGCAACCGACCCTCACTACTGGGCACGCCAGGTTCGTGCGCCGGTCCAGTTCAGCACCGCTGTCGCCGCGGAGCTGGCGCAAGCCGACACCGTCTTCATCGAGGTCGGCCCGGGCCAGGCTCTGACTGCACTGCTGCGTCAACACCGTACCGCCCAGAACGCGGTGCCGCGCAACGTTGCCTTGCTGGGCCCGGCGAACAACGCTGGCGACCCGGCGGTGCACGCGCTGCAAGCACTGGGCACGCTTTGGAGCCATGGCGTCGAAATCGCCTGGCCGGTGGCAGCCACCGCTCAGCGCGTGCCCTTGCCAACCTACCCCTTCGAGGGCGATCGCCACTGGTTTGCGACCCGCCCCGGCACGGCCACTGCCGTGCAACCGATTCATCCTGCAACGGCAGCGGCACCCGCGCTTGCCAATCCGCCTACCGAGGTCCGCGTCATCATGAGCCGCATTCCCAACATCGAGCGCGAGCTTCAGCGCATCCTGAGCGACGTCTCGGGAGTCGCCGTCGAAGACATGGCCCGCGACAACAGCTTTGTCGACCAAGGCCTCGATTCGCTGTCGCTGACACAAGCCACGCTGGAACTGGAGCGCGTGTTCGGCATGAAGCTGCGCTTCCGCCGCCTGCTTGAAGACCTGGACAACGTCGAGAAGCTCGCTCGTTTCCTCGACGCCGAGATGCCCGCCGACAAGTTCGCGCCGGCGCCTGTTGCCGCACCCGCCGTCGCAGCAGCTGTCTTTCAACCTGCTCAGCCATTGCAGCAAGCTGCGTCGATCTCGCCATCGTGGCAAGTCGCGATGCCCGCGGCTGTTGAAGGCGGCAGTGCCTTGCACCAGTTGATCCAACAGCAGATGCAGCTGATGTCGCAGCAGCTGGCCCTGCTCGGGGGCGCACCCCAAGCGCCTGCTTTCGCCGCGCCCACTGTTGCTGCCCCGGCGGCTGTGCCTGCCGCCTCGGCCGCCGCACGCATTGCGCCTGCCACGGCAAGCAGCCAGACGGTCGTCGAGTCGCAACCCACCGCCTCGACCTCATTGATCGAGAAGCCCTTCGGTGCCTCGCCCCGGCTCACGCTGAAGGCCAAGCAGGAGTTCACGCCCAAGCAACGCGCCTGGCTCGACGACTTCATCGCGCGCTGCAACGCCCGCTTCGGCACATCGAAGTCGTTCAGCCAGAAGCACCGCAAGGTCATGGCCGACCCGCGCGTGGCCACGGGCTTCAACCCGCTGTGGAAAGACCTCGTCTACCCGATCGTCGTGAATCGCTCCAAGGGCGCCCGCATGTGGGACGTCGACGGCAACGAGTTCATCGACCTGCTGTCCGCCTTCGGTGCCAACCTGCTGGGCTACCAGCCCGATGACGTGCGCGACGCGATGATCGAGCAGCTTAACGCCGGCATCGAAGTCGGCCCGCAGCACCCGCTCGCGGCCGAAGTCGCCGAACTCATCTCCGAGTTCACCGGCATGGAGCGGGTGGCCTTCTGCAACACCGGCTCCGAGGCCGTGATGGGCGCAATGCGCATTGCGCGCACGGTGACCGGCCGCAAGACCATTGCCATCTTCACCAACTCGTACCACGGCATCTTCGACGAAGTGATCGTGCGCGGCACCAAGCAGCTGCGTTCGCTGTCGGCGGCGCCAGGCATCCTGGCCAATGCAGTCGAGAACGTGCTGGTGCTCGACTACTGCAGCGAAGACGCCTTGCGCGTGCTCAAGGAGCGTGGCCACGAGCTGGCCGCCGTGATGATCGAGCCGATCCAGAATAAGTACCCGACGCTGCAGCCGCACGAGTTCGTCAAGTCGCTGCGCAGCATCTGCGACGACGCAGGCTGTGCTCTGATCTTCGACGAGGTGGTCACCGGCTTCCGCGTAGCACCGGGCGGCGCACAGGAACTGCTCGGCGTGCGCGCCGACATCGCCACCTTCGGCAAGGTAATCGGCGGCGGATTGCCGTTCGCGGCCATCGGCGGCAGCTCGCATTGGCTGGACGCGCTCGACGGCGGGCACTGGCAATACGGCGACGACTCCTACCCCGAGGCCGGCGTCACCTACTTCGCAGGCACCTTCGTGCGCCACCCGCTGGCGCTGGCCGCGGCACGCGCTTCGCTGCTGCACCTGAAGCGCGGCGGGCGCGAGATCTATCGCACGCTCAACGACCGCACCCAGGCCCTGATCACGCGCTTGAGCACCGCGTTCGCAGCACGCGGCGCACCGGTCAAGGCCGTGCATTGCGCCTCGCTGTGGCGCCTGAGCTGGGACGATGGCCAGAAGTACGTGAGCCTCTTCTACTGGCTTGTGCGCTACCACGGCCTGCATCTGTACGAGCAGTTCGGCCACTTCGTCACCGAAGCGATGGGCGAGGCCGAGACGGACCGCATCTTCCAGGTCTTCACGCAAGCCATCGATGAGTTGATGGCGCTCGGCCTGATCACTCCCCGCGAGGGCGGCCCCGCACCGCGCGACCCGGGCGACGGCAGCAGCAAGGGTCTCAGCGAAGGCCCGCTGACACCCGGCCAGACGGAGCGCTGGCTCGCGGGCGCGTTCGATCCCTCGGCACGGCGCGCGCTGAACGAATCGCTGTGCGTGGTTCTGCAAGGCCCGGTCGACCTGGCCGCATTGAAGACCGCGCTGCAGGATGTGCTCACGCGCCACGAGGCGTTCCGTGTGTACTTCGACCTCGATCAACCGCTGCAACGCCTGGCGCCGGCCGGGCCGGTGCCGGTCGCGCAGGTCGACCTGCGCGAACAGGCCGATGCCGATGCGGCACTCGACGCGTTCTGCACCGAGGCCAGCCGCCGCGACTTCCCAGTCGACCAGGCCCCGTTGGCTGCGGTGAGCCTGCTGCAACTCGCTGGTGGCCGCACCGTGGTCCACGTGGTCGCAAGCCACCTGGTCTTCGACGGCTGGGCCTCCAGCGTGTTCAACGCCGAGTTGGCCACTGCCTACCGCGCTCGCAGCACCGGCCTGGCGCCGCATTGGCCGCCGGCCGAGTCACCGTTGCGCTTCGGCACTGAAGAGCAGTCACGCTTCGAAGGCGAGGCTGGGCAAGAGTCGCTCGCGTTCTGGACCGGCGTGCTGCGCAGCCCGCCCGCACCGCTCAACCTCGGCGACCTCACCCCGCCCAGCCCGCGTCGCTATGCGGCCGACACCGCACGCGTGAACTTCGACGGAGCATTGCTGGCCCAACTGCGCACGCAGGCACGGCAAGCAGGTGCGACGCTATTCCAGCTGCTGCTCAGTGCCGTGACGATCATGTTGCAGCGCCGAACCGGGCAACCCGAGTTCGTCGTCAGCATTCCCTACGCCGCACAAAGCCTGCAACGCCATGGCCCGCTGATCGGCGATGGCGTGCTCGATCTGCCACTGCGCCTGAGCTGCACTGCCGGCGACTCGGCGATCACCGTGCTGAAGCAGGTTCGCACGCGCTTGATGGACGCGCTCGAGTACCCGCTGATGACCCAAGGGACCGTGGCGCGCGCACTCGGCATCCGCAGCGCGGGCGACCGCCCGCCCCTCACCGGCGTCTACTTCAACCTGAACCCGAAGGTGGACCTGTCGGCTTATGCGCCACTGGCCGCCAGCATGCACGAAGGCCGCAAGGCCGGCACCTTGAGCGAGTTGTTCTTCAACTTCTACGAGAAGGACGACGCGCTCACGCTCGACCTGCACTACAGCACCGATCACCTCAGTGCCGGCCGTGCGCAAGACATCATCAACGACCTGTTCACACAATGCGCGTCGCTGGCCCAATCGCTTGCCACACCGGTGACCTCGCAAGCCGCCGTAGTTGCTGTGACACCGCCGGCAAAAGCGAGCGCCGCCGCGATCGACCCCCGCTTGCTCGCGTGGAACGCCACCGATGTGGCACTCGAACCCAACGCACGCATCGAACAATGGGTGTCGCGACAGGCCGCGCGCACTCCGGACGAGATTGCCATCGTCGCCAAGGGCACGAGCCTCACCTACCGTGAACTCGAAGCGCGCGCCAATCGTTTCGCCAACCTGTTGCGCTCGCGCGGCGTAGGTGCCGGCACGCTCATCGGTGTCGGCCTGAGCCGCGGGCCGGACCTGATCCCCGCATTGCTGGGCGTGTTGAAGACCGGCGCAGCCTATGTGCCGCTGGACCCGGGCTTCCCACGCGACCGCCTGCACTACATGGCTGAAGACGCCGACGTGCGCTTCGTCATCACCGAGGCAGCGAACGCCGACCTCTCAGGCGTCGTCCGCGACAAGCAGATTCGCATCGACGATGACGCGGCCACCATCGCAGCCGCGTCCGATACGCCCATTGCCGCATCACCCGACTGGGCCGACGATGCGCCGGCCTATGTGATCTACACCTCCGGCTCCACCGGCAAACCCAAGGGCGTGGTGCTGCCACAGCGCGCGGTGTGTAACTTCCTGGCCAGCATGAAGCGCGAACCGGGCATGAAGCCGGGTGACCGCCTGCTGGCCGTCACCACACTGTCATTCGACATCGCGGTGCTCGAACTGTTCTTGCCGCTGACAGTCGGAGCACGCGTCGTCATCGCCCAGCGAGACGACGCGATGGACGGCGAAGTACTCGGCCGCATGGTCCATGACCAGGGCATCACCGTGATGCAGGCCACGCCAACCACTTGGCACATGCTGCTGGATGCGAACTGGCGTGCCCCGGCGGGCCTCAAGGCGCTGTGCGGCGGCGAGGCGCTTCCGCCTTCGCTGGCGCAGCGCATGCTCGAGTCCGGCGTTGAGCTCTGGAACATGTATGGCCCGACCGAGACCACGGTGTGGTCGACGCTCTCGCTCATCACCGATGCACGCGCGCCCATCGTCATCGGCCGGCCGATGGACAACACCAGTGTCTGGATTCTGAGCGAGGACCTGAAGCCCTGCGCCGTGGGTGCCGAAGGCGAGATCTGCATTGGCGGCGCCGGCGTGGCCAATGGCTACTTCAAGCGGCCGGAGCTCACGGCCGATCGCTTCGTGGCGAACCCCTTCGACAACACGCCCGGCGCGCGCCTGTACCGCACCGGCGACCTGGGCCGCTGGCGCGAAGATGGCCGGCTCGAGCACCTGGGCCGGCTCGACTTCCAGGTGAAGATCCGCGGCTACCGCATCGAGCTGGGTGAGATCGAGGCGGGGCTTGCTGCCCTGCCCGGCGTGGCGCGCAGCGTCGTCGTTCCGCGCGAAGACACGCCCGGAGACGTGCGGCTCATCGCCTACGTGGTACCGCAGGCCGCGGCGCAGCTGGATCCGTCGCAGATGCGTGATGCCTTGCGCGGCACCCTGCCCGACTACATGCTGCCCCACAACGTGGTGGTGCTCGAGGCCATGCCGCTGCTGCCCAACGGCAAGATCGATCGCAAGTCGCTGCCTGCACCGGCCGGCCCTGCGCTCACGTCCAAGCCGAAAGGTGAACCGCCGCGCAATGACTTGGAGCGCAGCGTTGCCAGCGCGATGCAGGCAGTGCTCAAGGTTGCAGACATCGGTGTCAGCGACGACTTCTTTTCGCTCGGCGGGCACTCGTTGCTTGCCGCGCGCCTGGTGGGCCAGATCAATCGCGAACTCGGGATGCACCTGAGCCTGCGCACCTTGTTCGAGTCCCCAACCGTTGAGAAGCTTGCGCGCGCCATCGAGAAAGCGCGCGGAGGCGATGCCGGCCCGACACGGCCGCCCATCGTCCGTAGGGAGCGGCAAGACAGCGCACCGCTCTCGCTAATGCAAGACCGCATCAACTTCATCGAGCGCATGCACCCGGGTCGCGTGGCGTACCACGCACCGGCTGGCCACCGCCTGCGCGGCCCGATGAACGTCGAGGTGTTCAACCGCGCGTTCGCCGAGATGGTGAGGCGGCAGGCTGCGTTCCGCACGTCGATCGTTCCTTCTGGTGACGGGTACATCCAGCAGGTTGCTGAGTCCGTGTCCTTGAGCCTGCTTCCCTTGACTGACCTCAGCAGCCTGCCTGAAAGCGAACGCGAGCAGGCCATGCTGGAGGACATGAAGGGTCTGGTCGCCACGCCCTTCGCACTGGACAGCGCGCCGCTTTTCAGCGCCCGCTTGTATCGCCTCGGCGAAGAACATCACGCTCTCTTCTTCATGGCCCACCACATCGTGTGGGACGGCTGGTCGTTCGACGTGATGTACAACGAAATGGCGGCGCACTACGCCGCGTTTCTGGAAGGCAAACCGTCGCCCCTGCCGGAGTTGTCGGTCTCGTACGGCGACTTCGCACAGTGGCACAACACCTGGATGGAGAGCGAGGAGATCCGCCAGCAGACGGAGTACTGGAAGCAGCGGTTTGCCGTCTCGCCATCGCAGAAGAGCCCGCACGCCGATCGGCCGCGCAAGCCGCTGTCGACGGGTGTGGGCGCAACCGAGTTCCTTACGGTCTCGCCCGAGCATTCCGAGCAGATCCGCCAATTGGCGCGGCAGACCGGCAGCACGGTCAGCATCGTGATGCTGGCCGTGTACACGGCCCTGATGTCCCAGTGGATGGGCGACCCTTCCCCGGCGATCGGCCTGCCCGTGCGCGGCCGCCCGGCGCCTGAGCTCGAAGGCGTGATGGGTTTCTTCAACAACCTGCTACCGATGCGCCTGCCGGTCAACACGTCGCTGACCTGTGTCGACTGGATCAAGGCGGTGCGCCAACAAGTCACCGAAGCCATCGCCAACCAGGACGTGCCTTTCGAACGCGTGGCGCAAGAACTGGCATTGCGCTCGGGCACGCTGTATCAGGCGCTATTCAACTTCCAGGATCTGCGTGACCGCCCGACGCGCTGGGGTCCGCTCGCGCACGAGCGCATCAACATCATGCAAGAGGGTGCGACCGAGAACCTCAACTTGTGGGTCATCGAATCGGCAACCCACATCTCGGGTGGCCTGCAATACGACGCCGATCTGTTCATGCCGAGCAGCGTGATCGCGCTGCGCGACCGCCTGATCTCGATGCTCGGGCAGATGCTGGGCAATCCACAGATGCCGCTGGCGCAGTTGCTGCAGATCACGACCAGCGAAGCGGCAACCCTGAACGCGTGGGAGCAGCCCGCCACGCCGGCGAGCCAGACCGATGCCTACGACGCGCTGATGGCAAGAGTCGCAGCGCAACCCGACTCATGCGCCATTCGCGAGGGCGCCACCATCGTGAGCATGTGCGAACTGGGCGAGCGCGTTCAACGCACGGCGGCCCTGCTCCGGGCTCATCTGAATACGGCGAAGAAGTCGGTTCTCGTCAGTACTGCGGACCCGGTTGCCCAATGGGTGGTTGGCCTGGCAGCGCTGCAATGCAACGCCGCAAGCATTTCTCTCGAAGCGGGCGCTTCGCCATCACGTGTTGCCGCAGCCCTGCAATCGAACGATGTCGCGCTGGTGGTTTGCGACGCATGGCTGGAGTTTGCACTGCCCGCCGGTATGACGCGGCTTGACGTCTCAGTGGTTCCGAGCGGCCGCACGCTGCCACGAAGTGCCAATGCGGAAACTGTGATTGACAGTGCTGCGCCTCCGCGCGCAGTCGACCGTGCAGCTCTCGCAGGCCTTTGCGGCGGACTGCAAGCATTGCTGCCACTGCGTCCGCATGAGTCCGTGCTTTGCATCGATGGGCCCGCACGCGCATGGCAATGGACTCAGGCCCTGATGGCCTGGGGCGCGGGCGGTGAAGTGATTCTTGCGAAGCAAGACCTGGCACGCCAGGGTGCTGGCATCGTCGCCTTGCTGCGTGGCGAGAAGATTCGCGCGCTGCATGGCTCGGCCAACATGTGGCTGCGCATCCTTGCAGAGTTGAAGGGTGCGGCATTGCCACCGCTGACCGCGATGATCGACGTGACCGAGAGCACGCCGGAACTGGTCGAATCGCTGCTGACAGCCGGCATCAAACTGGTCTCCCTGTACCGCCCTGTCGACACCAGTTTGCCACTTGCCGCAGGTGCGATTGACGACGTTCAGGACGCCACCGTGTTCGGCCGCCCGCTGCACGCGGACTCGCTGAAAGTTGCCGGGCCGCAAGGCGAGCGGCTGCCTGTCAGCATCGCGGGCGAATTGCTCTCGATGTCGCCCGCCAGTGGCAAGACCGGGTTCTCTACGGGTTCGCTGGTTCGCTGGCGCAGCGATGGCGTGCTGCAGTACCTCGGCGAGGTGGCCGGCACGGCCTATGTCGAAGGCCATCGGGTCGATCTGCGTGCGGCCGAAGCCAGGCTCGACCGGCATCCGCAAGTGGCTCGCTCTCTCGTGATTGCACGAGCTGCCCCGTCCGGGCACACGCAGCTGACCGCCTACATCGTTCCGAAGGAAGGTGGCCCCACTGCACTGGCCATGGCCGCTCAACTCAAGGGCTGCGTTCCCGAAGAGCTTCTGCCATTGCAATGCGTCGAGTTGCCTGCCATTCCGACCTTGCCTAACGGCGAAATCAATCTGAACGCCCTGCCCTCTGCCAGTCCGAGCCATCTCTCTGCGGCTCAACCGAGCAGCAGTAAAGGAGCGGACACGGAAGCCGAGCGGGTCGTATCGGAAATCTGGAGGACCGTGCTGAAGATCGACACGGTGAGCCTGAACGACAACTTCTTCGACCTCGGTGGCCACTCGCTGTTGGCGATGAGCGTCGCCGCGGAAGTGAAGTCCCGTCTTGGCGTCGAACTGAACCTGCGCCAGCTGATCTTCGAAAGCCTGGGTCAGATCGCCGCCTCGCTCGAGCAGGCGATGACCAAGCCGCCGGCCCCGGTCATCGTGCCCAAGCGACAAGGATGGCTGCAGAAGGTCGTGGCTCGGCTCCAGGCATGAGGGTCGAAGGGCGGGCTCCGGCGATACGCAGATCCGTTGGAATTGCCCGCGGCGGTTCAAGGTCGATTGAACATCGCATATCCATGCGGGATGGCGGCGGTCAACCTGCCGGCTGCAACGAAGCAACCTCAAGCCGATGTTGCTGCATCGAAGGGTGCCCGACCACCCAAGCGGCCTTGGCCATAGTTGCTTAACATTGCCGCAATGCTTCCTCTTTTCTTTGGACCTCCCTCGCGTCGAATGTTTGGCGCATTCCACGAAGCCAGTCCCGGCCGCATGCAGAGCCTGGGCGTGTTGCTGTGCAACCCATTCGGCCAGGAAGCCATTCGTACCCATCGCCTTTTCCGGGTGCTGGCGATTCGGCTCGCCAAGGCTGGCATTCATGTGCTTCGATTCGACTACTTCGGTACGGGCGACTCCGCTGGGGACGACGATCAGGCAGATTTGCAAAGCTGGTGCACCGATATCCAGACAGCCCACGAAGAGCTGGTTCGATTGTCAGGCTCAGTCAACGCGACTTGGGTGGCATCGCGCCTGGGCGCGGTGGCGGCGATTCAGGCGCTAGGGCAGTCCGCACCGAGCGCACAGCGCCTTGTGCTGTGGGACCCTGTCGTGGAAGCATCAGCCTATGCCCAGCTGCTCCGCAAGAAGCATGTCGAAGCCCTGGAGACCAGCTACAGCGTCCCCGATCCGACCTGGCGCGTGAAACTCGCGAGCGATCCCGCGGCATTCAGCGACGAGGCCATCGGCTTTGCTATACCGCCCGCGTTGCGCAAGCAGTTGTCGACACTGCATGCTGCTCAGCTGTCAATTCCCCAGACGGTGCAGACCACGGTCATCGCCGATCCGGACGACACAGCCGTTGCCGCCTGGGTGAGCGCGCAGCAAGCTTCGGGGGTCAAACTTCAATCGGTCGCGTTGAAGCACACACTGGAGTGGACATCAGACGATTCGCTCAATGCTGCCCTGGTCCCGGCAGATGCCGTTCAGCAACTGATGCTTGCCATCGATCGATGACATGACCGAGTCACCCATTCTTTTCGGCCCCGAGCGAAACCTGCTGGGAATCCTGACCTCACCGACCAAAGCCAACGCGCAGGCACCGGCTTGTCTGCTGCTGAACGTCGGCGTCACGCATCGGGTCGGCCCTCGCCGCTTGAACGTCAAGCTGGCACGCCAGCTTGCGGACATCGGCGTCTACAGCTTGCGGCTGGATCTTTCGGGCATTGGCGACAGCGCCGCAGCTCATAGCCGGTCAAGCTTTCGAGACCAGTCGATCCAGGACTTGAAGTCCGCCATGGACCTGGTCGAGAAAGAGACCGGAATTCGGCGTTTTGCCGTATTGGGCATTTGCTCGGGCGCCAGCAACGGCTACTGGTTGGCTCAGGCGGACACCCGTGTGGTTGGCTTGCTGATGTTCGATGGCTTCACGTTCCCCACCTTCAAGACCCAGATGCTTCACGACTGGGTGCGCCTTCGCACTCTTCATTGGAAGACGGTCGTTGCCAAGGTCCGTGACCGCCTGAGAGGACTGCTAGGAATGGCTCGCTCGGCACCGACACCGGCCAGCATCTTCAATGCGAACTCGGACCAGGCCATTCCATCGCGCGAGGAGTTTGCGCGCGCCATGGAGTCACTGACAGGGCGAGGCGCCGCTGTCTATCTGATCTATTCCGGAAGTCTGTTGGTACACCATAACTATCGGGGCCAACTGAAAGACGCGTTCAGAAATGCCCCGTTCCTGAGGCACATCCGCGATGACTACTGGCCGGAAGTCGATCACATCGCAACGCCCTTGTCTGCTCAGCAGAAGCTGATGGCAGCCACGAGCACTTGGGTGGCCAGCCTGGCTCCGCCGCAACTCCCGGTACCCGAAGGCACACAGCTACGACGATCTGAGATCGTTTGATGTCCAACCCGGACCAGGCTGCTTTCCGCGCTTAGTGCTCTCTGGTGCTGAATCGCACCAGAGCACTGCAAGCCGTTGATTCAAGAAGTCTCGAGTAAAGGTGTGGCGCTGCGTCGGCGGCAGCGGCACTGACGTAACCGCCGCCGTTCCTTCGTCGACCACAAAGCAGAAGGCCGCAAACCTTTCGGCTGCGGCCTTCGCGAAGTTGCTGCAAGGCAGGCGCGTGACTATCGAGTCGGAAGCTCTCTGCGACCTCGCCTTGCCCTAGGGCTTAGGGGATGACCATCATGCGACCGTCACCCAGCAGGTGAGAGTGGCAGTCCTTCTGTGCGTTGTCGCAGTTCTTGGTCCAGGCCTTCACGATCTCAGGCTTCCAGGCCATGAAGTAGTCTCCGTGGCCGCTGAAGCCAGCCGGCTTCGTCAGATCGTAGTTGTCACTCGACAGACGCCAGTACTTCGTTTCCCCCGTGACTCTGATCTGGTAGAGGATCTGGTACGCGATCTGTGGCAATGCAACCGGGTGCGACGCCGGGCAGTTGCCAGTGTTGTTCGCCTTCACGTTGACGGGGTTGGTCATGTGGCTCTTGTGATCGGGTGAATCAAGATTCACGCCGTCCCAGCACTGCGGGAAGTCGACACCCATGATGAGCCAGCTTCCATCGCCGCCCGGGCAATTGGTCGGGATGCTGCTGCTCCAGTCCGAATTGCCACCGTTCCATACACACGCATAGATGGCCGCGCTGCTCGGCGCGCTGGGGTTGCCCTTCGGATCGCCTGCAATCATCCGCAAGCCCAACGGAACTTCCGTGATGGCGCCCGGTGGCAGCGCATAGCCAGTCTTGTAATAGAAGTTGGACTCGAACATCGGCGAGAGTGGCGCGCCGGTGCGGGTGTCGATCATCGACGGCACCCAGTACGAGCTACGGTTGATCGTGCCGCCGCGGCAGGTGCTGTTGCCAGTGGTCGACAAGCTCGTAGCCGTCGAATAAGCATCGATGCCGGTGTTGCCGAAGAAGGTGTGCAGGTGGCTCTTGCCGGGCTGGCCTGGATACACGATCGGGTCATCGAATGCGAACTTCGTTGCCTGGCAACCTGTGCGGAAGGCGCCGATGTCAGAAGACGGTGCGACTTCAGTGGTCG
>Ga0307516_10003800_pt1 | contig 19176 bp, 17 predicted proteins | sample 19_EM_MG_FD_203310 | JGI IMG/M metagenome (GOLD analysis project Ga0307516, IMG submission 203310) | Populus trichocarpa ectomycorrhiza microbial communities from riparian zone in the Pacific Northwest, United States - 19_EM | ecosystem: Host-associated > Plants > Roots > Unclassified | place... | reverse complement strand
CTGCGACGTGCTGGTGGAGAATTTCGGCCCCGGCGTGCTCGACCGCATGGGTTTCCCCTGGGAGAAGATCCACGCCATCAACCCGAAGATGATCGTGGCTTCGATCAAGGGTTTTGGCCCCGGACCTTACGAGGATTGCAAGGTCTATGAGAACGTCGCGCAGTGCACCGGCGGTGCGGCGTCGACCACCGGCTTCCGCGACGGACTGCCGCTGGTCACCGGCGCGCAGATCGGCGACAGCGGCACTGGTTTGCATCTCGCACTCGGGATCGTCGCGGCACTTTATCAGCGCACCATGACCGGCCAGGGCCAGAAGGTCACCGCCGCGATGCAGGATGGCGTGCTCAATCTCGCGCGCGTCAAACTGCGCGACCAGCAGCGCCTCGCCCACGGCCCGTTGAAGGAATACAGCCAGTTCGGCGAAGGCATTCCGTTCGGCGACGCGGTGCCGCGCGCCGGCAACGATTCCGGCGGCGGCCAGCCCGGCCGCATCCTCAAATGCAAGGGCTGGGAGACCGATCCGAACGCCTACATCTACTTCATCACCCAGGCCCCGGTGTGGGAGAAGATTTGCGACGTGATCGGCGAGCCGACCTGGAAGACCCATCCGGATTACGCCAAGCCGCCGGCTCGGCTGTCGCGCCTCAACGAGATCTTCGGACGCATCGAGCAGTGGACGATGACGAAGACAAAATTCGAGGCGATGGACATCCTCAACAAGGACGGCATCCCCTGCGGTCCGATCCTGTCGATGAAGGAGATCATCGAGGACGAGTCGCTGCGCGCGACCGGCACCGTGGTCGAGGTCGATCACCCCACCCGCGGCAAGTATTTTTCGGTCGGCAATCCGATCAAGATGTCGGACTCACCAAGCGAGGTAACCCGTTCGCCGCTGCTCGGTGAGCACACCGACGAGATCCTGCGCCAGGTGCTCGGCTTCTCCGATCACCAGGTCGCCGAGATCCACGATTCCGGCGCGCTCGACCCGCCGCGGAAGCAGGCGGCGGAGTAAACCCGCCACTTACACGTAGAAAATGACGAAAGGCCGCCGGTTTCGGCGGCCTTTTTGATAGACCCGATAAGATCAGTTGCATCTCTGCCTTACGCAATCGGCGCTTACTTAGCTGCGCTTACAGCTTTGGGCGCATACCTTGGGTGCTCGGCTTCAGCGATCACCACGTCGGTGAGCCCGCGATTCCGGCGCGCTCGACGCGCCGCGGAAGCGGGCGGCAGAGTAAAGCGCCTCGCCCATTCATTCATGCCAAAGGCCGCCGGTTTCCGGCGGCCTTTTTGTTTGGCGGAGCGTCGCTGCCGATGTCCGCTCAGAATTTGGGACCGACGTACCTGAGGCCGCTTACGTCGGATTGACCCTGCTCGGGGAATTGGAGCGTCGGCGTGACATGGCCGACGAGTATGCCGGGTGTTACTGCTGTCTTGATGTACTTCGTTTCGCCCGCTGACAATTGGAACGTAACCGCGTTTTCGACCTCGGTTGCCGTTGTTACAGCGTATTTCCCCGGGGGGCGGTCGATATAAGAGAACCCGCCGGGCACAGATCTGCCGACGACTTCATTGTTCATCCGAATCTCGGGCTGAACAACCGACCCCGAGTATTCGGCCGCCCGGGTGAAGTAGACGCGGCCGTAACCCGGCTTCAACGCCGGTATCTGCAAGGGCGGCTCATCGAGGCCTCGTGGACTAGCGCAACTCGCCAGTAAAAATCCGACAAGCACAAGAGGCAGCGCCCCGATTTTTGACCCCATATGCCCCGTCTCAATATTGGAATGCGCCCAGATCCAAATCGACAGCAAACAACGAACGGCCGGCAATGGCCTCGCTGCTTCCTCGCCCCAAGGGCGCAATTAGGCATACGCGCTTGGGTTGTGCAACGTTTTTCGCTTCGCACGATCCCCGCATTTCCACAGCCAAGAGACGTGTCGTCGGATGAGCATCTCAAAATTCTGATGATGGTCCGCCATAGGTCATGGACGACAAGCTCAAGGTGAGCATGATCTGTCCGCTTTCGGGGCGCATAGCGACCGACCCTGGCGGGCAAGGTTGAGCTCCGGGCCGTAAATCAAGCACATGGTCAAGAGAGCGGATTCATGCGGTACGAGTTCGCCGGCGAAGAGTGGGTTGCAACTTTCCTTCACCAGAAACTGGGCCACCTCGCCAGCCCGATTCATCTTAAAGGCCGCCGGTTCCGGCGGCCTTTTTCGTTATTGGGAATGCCAAACAATGTATTTATGTTGCAATGCAAACGGCCAATTGCTGCCATGCAAACAAACCTGTTGTAACTGGCATCTGGTATACATAGATTGTTCCAGCTGACGAAGCGGAACTGCTCCGCGCACCAGAAAAGGGGACAAAAATGTCCAAGGCTGCCTCCATTACCCTCGTGCCCTCGACCTCCCTGTTCGGCCGCCTGCTGGCCACCATCGACCGTCTTCTGATGCAGAGCGCGCAGATCGCGATCCGCAACGGCGACCTCCCCCGTTTCGGCATCTAAGGCCTGCGAATCAAGCGCTCGCGAGGTTTGCACTTTCGCTTCGCGACACGATTCGAAACCCTACTTTCGACCAATGGTCCCGATTTTCGGGGCCATTTTTTTGTCGCTTGCATTAGACTTTCGAGGCCTGCGGCGCCACTTCTGCGGCATTTGCGCGCGGGACGCGCGTAACGCTTGATCCTTGGCATATCAAATACCAAAATGCGCATCGGAACGCGCTCGAGAATAAAGATAGAAGCGCGTCGGGAGGAGCGATGACGGAGATGGTTCAGGCAGCAACGGTCCCTGCGACCGAGCGAGTCAGCGAAACCTACCGCTGGACACAACTTGCGATCGGCGTCGCCGCAATGGTGATGATCGCCAACTACCAATACGGCTGGACATTCTTTGTCCCGGACATCCAGAAGAAATTCGGATGGGATCGCGCCTCGATCCAGTGGGCCTTCACCCTCTTCGTGCTGTTCGAAACCTGGCTGGTGCCGGTCGAAGGCTGGTTCGTCGACAAGTACGGCCCGCGCCTCGTCGTTCTCGTCGGCGGCATCTGCTGCGCCATCGGATGGGCGATCAACGCCCAGGCCACCACGCTCAACGGCTTCTACCTCGGCATGATCATCGCGGGCATCGGCGCCGGTGGCGTCTACGGCACCTGCGTCGGCAATGCGCTGAAATGGTTTCCCGACAAGCGTGGCCTCGCCGCCGGCATCACGGCGGCCGGTTTCGGCGCTGGTTCGGCGCTGACGGTTGCGCCGATCCAGGCGATGATCAAGGACTCCGGCTTCCAGACCACGTTTCTTTATTTCGGTCTGGGACAAGGCATCATCATCGTGCTCCTCGCCTTCTTCCTGTTCTCGCCGAAAGCAGGACAAGTCCCCGCCGTGACGCAGAATGCCAACGTGATCCAGAGCCGGCGCAACTACCAGCCGACCGAGGTGATCCGTCAGCCGATCTTCTGGTTGATGTATTTCATGTTCGTCATCGTCGGCGCCGGCGGATTGATGGTAACGGCCAATCTGAAGCCGATTGCCGTCGACTGGAAAGTCGATGCCATCCCGGTCACGCTGATCGGCATGACCATGACGGCAGTGACCTTCGCGGCCACCATCGATCGCGTGCTCAACGGCCTGACGCGGCCGTTCTTCGGCTGGATCTCCGACATGATCGGCCGCGAGAACACGATGTTCATCGCCTTCGGCATGGAAGGCATCGGCATCTGGGGGCTCTACATGCTCGGTCACGATCCGATCTGGTTCGTGCTGCTGTCGGGCTTCGTGTTCTTTGCCTGGGGCGAGATCTACTCCCTGTTCCCCTCGACCTGCACCGACACGTTCGGCGCGAAGTTCGCCACCACCAATGCCGGCCTGCTCTACACCGCCAAAGGCACCGCAGCGCTGCTGGTCCCGATCGCGAACTACATGCAGCAGTCTTCAGGCACGTGGGACAACGTGTTCATCATCGCTGCCGGCGCCAATATCCTGGCATCACTGCTGGCCATCGCCGTACTGAAACCATGGCGCAGGATCGTGGTGTCGAAAGCGGTCGCGTCGTAACAAGCATCTCGCTTCGCACCAACCCGAGCGCTCGGCCCCAAGGGCCGGGCGCTTTTTCTTTGCGCCTGCCGGTTTCCCCGCCCGCAAGCGGTCACTGATCATCCCCCAACATCGGCCGAATGGCCCAACGACTATGTTGCGACGCAACTTCCACTACTACGCCCGTCAAATGGTGCTCAGCAAAAGACTGGTCTCGCTGTTGGCGATGCCATCGATCATCCGCACTTCGCGAAGAACCCTGTCAAAATCTGCGAGGCTCGCCGCCCGGATATCGGCGACAAGGTCCCAGTTGCCGTTGGTGGTGTGCAGCGCTGAAATTTCCGTTAGCCCGCGCAGCTTTCGAACGACCTGGGTGGTCGACTTGCCGACGACCTCGACCATCATCACGGCACGTACGGTATTGACGTCGTAATCCTCCCGCACGCGGACGGTGAAACCGAGCAGCGTACCGGTCTCGATCAGGCGATCCAGCCGGTTTTGCACGGTGCCACGCGCGACGCCGAGGACGTCGGAAAGCTTGGTCAGTGAAGCGCGTCCATCGGTCCGGAGGTGGGCGATAATCCGGCGATCCAGATCATCCGGTGTGTACTTCGCTGCGGTCATATTCGCTCCAGTGTAAAATTAGCACAGCTGGACTGTACAAATTGTCCAACCATATGACCGAAATAGCACAAAACTAGCATTTCGACCAGCAAGTGCGGTTACTATCCTTTGTCATCAAATATTGGCGAACGGAATCCGACAATGTCTTCACTTCTTCCATCGGACAAAGCGTTTGTGCCGTTCGTCAGTGTCGCGAACATGATGCGCCTGGTGCATCATATCGGCATCGAGACCACGCTCAGCGAACTCAGCGAAATCATCGAGGCAGATTTCCGTCGCTGGGGCGCGTTCGACAAGACGCCGCGCGTTGCGTCGCATTCCGGCGAAGGCGTGATCGAATTGATGCCGACTTCGGATGGCGAAATCTACAGCTTCAAATATGTCAACGGCCACCCGAAGAACATGGCGCGAGGCCTGCAAACCGTGACGGCCTTTGGCCTGCTGGCGGAAGTCTCGACCGGCTATCCGGTGCTGCTCACGGAAATGACGCTGCTGACGGCGCTGCGGACCGCTGCGACCTCGGCGTTGGCCGCGCGGCATCTCGCCCCCAAAGGCACCCGCACGATGGCGATGATCGGAAATGGCGCGCAAGCCGAGTTTCAGGCGCTCGCGATGAAAGCCGCAGTCGGCATCGATCATGTCAGGCTCTACGACATCGATCCGCAGGCGACGGCAAAGACGGTTCGCAACCTTTCCGGCACGGGCCTGACGGCCACCGCCTGCACCTCGTCGCAATCCGCGATCGAAGGTGCCGGAATCATTACCACCTGCACCGCCGACAAGTCGTATGCGACGATCCTGACCGACAACATGATCGGCGCAGGCGTTCACATCAACGCCATCGGCGGCGACTGCCCGGGCAAGACCGAACTGCATCGCGATATCCTGCTGCGTGCGGACACCTTTGTCGAATATCCGCCGCAGACCCGGATCGAGGGCGAAATCCAGCAGATGGATACAGATTACCCCGTCACCGAGTTATGGCGGGTTATCACGGGACAGGCGACGGGCCGCCGCGATGCAAACCAGATCACCCTGTTCGACAGCGTCGGCTTCGCGATCGAGGATTTCTCCGCGCTGCGTTATGTCCGCAACAAGCTTGGGGGTACGGGGTTTTACCAGAACCTCGACATTATCGCCGATCCGGACGAGCCGCGCGACCTGTTCGGCATGCTGCTGCGCGCAAAGCAGGCCTGATCATGCCAAGACAGATTCCCTACTCCGTCCAGGCACCTTCCGCTGTCATCATGGTTCGGCCGCACCACTTCACGATGAATGCCGAGACCGCCATCGACAACCTGTTCCAGAGCTGCGCGGCCCCGAACGACGACCTCGCTTTGGCGGCCCATGCTGAAATCACCGAAGCGGCCGATACGCTTCGCCGCCATGGCGTGAACGTGCATCTGTTCGACAGCACCGGCACCGATACGCCGGATGCGGTGTTTCCGAACAACTGGTTCTCCACCCACGCCGGCGGCCATGTGGCGATCTATCCGATGAAGGCGGTCAGCCGCAGGCGCGAGCGTCGCGCCGACGTCATCGATATGCTGAAGAGCCAATACCGGGTGCAGGAGATCATCGACTATTCGGGTCTCGAGCCCGACGGGCTGTTTCTCGAGGGGACCGGCGCCATGGTCCTCGATCATATCGACCGTGTGGCCTATGCGGTCCGTTCCGACCGCACGGATCCGATTGCGCTCGAACGCTTTTCGACCCAATTCAGTTTCGAGCCGATGATGTTCGATGCGCGGGATGGTAATGGCGTCGCCATCTATCACACCAACGTCCTGATGTGCATCGCAACGGACTTCGCCCTGATCGGACTCGACATGATTACTGACGCCGCAAGACGGCGGGAAGTCGTTGCGCGACTGGAGCGTTCCGGCCGCCATGTCATCGCGCTCACCAGCCAACAGATTCTGGAATTCGCCGGCAACGCTCTGGAGCTTCAGGGAAACGATGGTCGTATCCTGGCGCTTTCGACGACGGCACTTGCCTCGCTCGATCAGGATCAACGCGACACGATCGCAGAAAGCGCTAAACCCGTCGCACTCGACATCCCCACAATCGAACGAGCCGGTGGTTCGGTCCGCTGCACGCTTGCAGGCATTCATCTGACGCCGAGATAGACGGCGGGCGTTGCTCGTGGGCCGGCAAGCCTGATTGTGACCCCCCGCTTTGGTATACCTGATGCCTTTGCATCGTCCCGACGGAGCTAGGTCGTCTCGCCCCTTCCCGCCCAATCCCACAACGTCAGTGATACTGCCTATTTATGTGCTTCGCGTGTTTCTTTTTTGTGTTGACAATTGGCATTATGTATACCAGATTTGCGCTTGATCCAACCAAGGAGGTTGCCATGCAAGTCGGAGATATCCTGCGCAAGAAAGCCGCCCGCGTCGCAACGGTTCGCATGAACGAGACGGTCGCCATTGCCGCGCAACTGATGCGCACCAGCAATATCAGCGCGCTGGTGGTCAAGGATGTCGTTCGCACCGAGGGCAATACTGCGGTCGGCATGTTCACGGAGCGCGACGTGGTTCGCGCGATCGCCGAATACGGCGCAGCCGGCGCCAATCTCAAGGTTTCGCAATTCATCTCGGTGCAACAACTGGTGTCGTGCAGCTCGACGGATTCGCTCGAGCAGGTCCGCCATCTCATGAACAAGCACCACATCCGCCACGTGCCTGTCATCGACAATTACAGCCTGATCGGCGTCATCAGCATCCGCGACATCTCCACCGCGTTCGACGAGAAAGCGACCGCCGTCAAGCAGGCCGTCGCCTGACAGCGGCATCGAGCGGCGCACCGCACCATTGGATCCAGCTTTGTCGCAAACGGCATTCGCACATTTGCGCCGGAGAAGTGGTGCGCCGTTGAAAAGTCCGGCCCGCCCCGCTCCTTCGCCCAGGCAGCTTGGCTTCGCTTGGGCGTCAAGAAAATTTTGGCATCGGTGGAAGAGAGAGTATGGCGCGCAACATTCTGATCCTCGGAGCCTCTTATGGCTCATTGCTGGCGACAAAGTTTTTGATGGCGGGTCACAACGTGACCCTGGTTTGCCGGAACAGGACCGCCGAACTCATCAATCGCGACGGCACCGAAGTCCGCATCAAGCTGCGTGACGAGGCGATGCACCGGGCGATCGTTTCGCGCGATCTGCCCGGCGTCCTGGACGCGGTCGCGCCGGCCGACGTCGACGTGTCGCGTTATGATCTGGTCGGTCTTGCGATGCAGGAACCGCAATACACCAACCATGCGATCCAGGTTCTGATGATGGAGATCGCCGAGGCGAAGCTGCCTTGCCTTTCGATCATGAACATGCCGCCGTTGCCTTACCTGAAGCGTATCCCGGCATTGGCGCAATCGAGACTGGAAGCGGCCTACACCAATGCCGAGATATGGGAACGGTTCGAGCCGGGACTGGTGTCGCTCTGCTCGCCCGATCCGCAGGCCTTCCGCCCGCCGGAGGAGCCGGCCAATGTCCTTCACGTCGGCCTGCCGACAAACTTCAAGGCCGCGGTGTTCGCAGATGAGAAACACAATCTGCTGCTTCGCGAGCTGGAAGCCGATATCGACGCGGTGAGGCTCGATGGGCTGGACGTTCCGGTGAAGCTCAGGGTGTTCGACTCACTCTTCGTCCCGCTGGCAAAGTGGTCGATGCTGCTGACCGGGAACTACCGCTGCGTGACGCTGAACGGGCCGAGGTCGATCCGCGATGCGGTATACGATGATCTGACGCTTTCGCAGTCGATCTATGACCACGTCGATGCCATCGCCCAGCGTCTGGGGGCGGACCCCAAGGACCAGGTACCTTTCGCAAAATATGCCAAGGCGGCCGAAAGCCTTCTCAAACCATCTTCCGCCGCGCGCGCGGTCGCCAGCGGCGCGCCCTTCATCGAGCGGGTCGACCTCCTCGTGAAGTTGATTTCGCATCAGCTCGGCCTACCTAATGCCGAGATCGACCGCACGGTCCAGACCGTGGATCAAAAACTGAACGAGAGGATCACGCGGCCGGAACCGGCCGTGTTCCAATCCTAGTCAGCAGCGCGATAGGCCTCCGCCACCTCATGCCATCGTGCTTCAAACCCAAGCGATCGCGCCTGTTCTCTGAGATTTGTGAACTGCCCACCCGGCATCTCGTGCAGGTAGACCTCAGACGCTCCCGCCTTGAGGTCACTCTCGAAAGCGACGTACCGCGCCCTCACGGCCTCCCAGTAGATACTGATCCTCCGGATCGCATCGGCATCAAGGCCGGTGTCCATCTCGGTCCTCGCCAAGGCCTCCAACGATCGAGCCCAACGTCGGCTGCGACGTCGTCCCGCTCATGGCATCCATTGCCGCATTGATGGCGGCGACCTGGGAGCGGTTTTTCCGCAGACTGCTAGAGGACACTTGACAGGCAAATGACTGACTTGCCCGTCGGGTCAGATTGACGCTGTGCGCGGTAGAAGAGCCTTCAACCCCTTTGAGCGATCCTGGCTGTCGGGACGACCCCGTAATTTTACGGTCCGGAAGGTTAGGGGGACAGAAAGTACGCGAGTGCTACCGCTGACGTATCACCAGGGAGTTGGGAAGTGCAGAAGTTGGCCTCAAATATCTGGAGCGGGGTTAGCACGCTCTGGCCGGCAGCGTCTGATCGCACGGCAGCATCGGTCCTGCGGAGGACGGTGCTTTGGCTAATCATCTGCGGCGGCCTCCTGATCGCCGCGATTATCATCGGCACAGCGGTTGCTGTCGGTGAATTTCGCGAGAGCGCACTGCGCAACAGCGAGCGCGAGCTCGAAAATACCGTGTTGCTGCTTAGCCATCATTTCGACCAGCAATTCGAGGATTCCGACACCGTTGCGCGTGATCTGATCGCCCAGATGCACTTTGGCGAAATCGCCTCGCCCGAGCTCTTCAAGAGCGAAATGTCGACTCTCAACGCCCATCTGACGATGAAGTCCAGGGTGAGCGCCCTGTCCTATGTCGGCGATGTCCTGGTTTTCGACGCCGACGGATCGCTGATCAACTCAACGGGGGTCTGGCCGATGCCGGAAGTCAACGTTGCCGATCGCACCTATTTCAAGAAGCTCAAGACAAACTCGCACCAGACCACGGCGCTGACCGAGCTGGTGCGCAGCCGCATTACAGGAAGCTGGACCACGATTCTCGCTTACAGGCTGAGCGGACCCGACGGAGCTTTTCTCGGCGTGATGGTGAGACGGATGGATCCCGCCAGTTTCGAAAGATTTTTTGCCTCGATCGCGCTGGGGAAGGACGCCGCGGTTTCCATGTTCTATCGCGACGGAACGATGCTGGCGCGCTATCCCCATATCGAGGCGATGATCGGACAGAGTTTCCGGGGAGCGCCGCTGTTCAGCAAGGCTCTGACCTCAGGCCGCTACGATACTCTGCGACTGCTGAGTCCCGTCGACGGCCAGGAAAAACTCGGCTCGGCGGGCGAGCTCAGGCATTTCCCAATCGTGATTGTCGCAACCAGGACCGTCGAAGCGGCGCTTGCCGACTGGCGGACCCAGACCAAGTTCATGTTCGCCGCCGCCGGTCTATCCGCGTTCGTGATCATCGCCGTGCTGTCCCTGATCGTTAGACGGATGGCGATGCAGCACCGGGATTCGCAGCAGCGGCTAGAGCAGGAAAAGAGCTGGCTCAATACCGCCCTGGACAACATGACGCAGGGCCTCATTCTGTTCGATGCGTCGGAGTGTATGGTTTTCTGCAACCAGCGCTATATCGATATGTTTGGCCTGTCGCGCGATATCGTGAAGCCGGGCTGCCATTTCAGCGATATCCTCCAGCACCGCAAGGAGACAGGGTCGTTAATGGAAGACGTCGACGAATCCTGCGCGGTGATTCGGGCGGACGTCGCCAGGGGCAGGGTCAATTACAACATCCTTGAGTCCGCGGACGGGCGCGCGGTCAAAATCGTCATGCGGCCGCTGGCACCGGGCGGCTGGGTTGCGACGATGGAAGACGTCACCGAGCGGCGGAACCTCGAGCAGGAGCGTGACCGCAACTACGCCTTCCTGCTCCAGATCATCGATCACATCCCGTCGCAGATCACCGTGAAAGAAGCGCGCGATCGCCGCTATCTTCTGGTCAATCGGGTGGCGGAAACTCAATTCGGGCTGAAGCGAGCGCAGATCGTCGGCAAGACGGCTGTCGACGTGTTTTCAAAGGCGGAGGCGGATTTCATCGCGGCTAAAGATAACGAGACACTGCAGTCCGACGACGGCCTCTTTCTGGATGAGCACCCCTGGGAAAGCCGGGGAGTCGGCAAGCGCTTCATTACCTCCAGGCGTATCTGGATCAAGGATCAGTCAGGCGAAGGGCGCTACATTATCAACGTCGTCGATGACGTAACGGATCGCCGCCGTGCCGACGAGAAGATCGCGCATCTGGCGCATTACGACGCGCTGACGGATCTGCCGAACCGCGTGCTGTTCCGCGAGCAGGTCGAACGCGAGCTGCAGCGTATCAGCCGCGGCGAGCAATTCGCACTGCTTTACATCGACATCGACGAGTTCAAGGGCATCAACGATTCGCTTGGGCACCCTGTCGGCGACGAGCTGCTAAAGGACGTGGCAAACCGGCTCAGGAGCTGCATCGGGGAAACGGATCTTGTCGCGCGTCTCGGCGGCGATGAGTTTGCTGTCTTCCAGACCAATGCCGGCGGCGTCGATGATGTCGTTGACTTCGTAACGCGAATTCATGAGGCGATCAGGCAGCCATACCACTGCCTCGGCCATCATCTCTCGACCGACGCCAGCATCGGCATCGCGTTGGCCCCCGGCGACGGCACCGATCTGGATCAGCTCATCAGGAATGCGGATCTGGCGATGTACGGCGCCAAGGCCGACGGGCGCGGAACCTATCGCTTCTTTGAGCCGGCCATGGATGCCCGCGCGAAGACCCGGCTGACCATGCAGCAGGATATGCGCAAGGCGCTCGTCGATGGCAGCTTCGAAATCCACTATCAGCCGCTGGTCGACCTTCATAGCAGCCAGGTGTCGGGCTGCGAGGCGCTGCTGCGCTGGCGCCATCCCGAGCGCGGCATGATTTCACCGGCGGAATTCATTCCGATCGCGGAAGGCACCGGCCTGATCATCGAGCTTGGCGAATGGGTGCTGCGCACCGCTTGCGCCGAAGCGGCGACCTGGCCGGCTCATGTGCGATTGGCCGTCAACGTTTCGCCGGTTCAGTTGAAATACCAGACCCTGGCGCTGAAGGTGGCCGGTGCGTTAGCCGACTCGGGCCTTCCGGCATCCCGCCTGGAACTTGAAATCACCGAAGCGGTGCTGATCCACGACGACGAGGCGGCGCTCACGATTTTGCATCAGCTTCGCTCCATCGGCGTCCGCATCGTGCTGGACGATTTCGGCACCGGCTATTCATCGCTGAGTTATCTGAAGCGTTTCCCGTTCGACAAGATCAAGATCGATCGTTGTTTCGTCACCGATATCACGGACGCCGACGGCTCGTCGCCAATCGTGCAGGCGGTAGTGAATATCGCGACCGCGTGCAACATGACGACGACCGCGGAAGGGGTCGAGACGGTCGAGCAACGGGAGCGGCTGCGCGCGCTGGGCTGCACCCAGATGCAGGGCTATTTGTTCAGCGCCGCAAAGCCGGGTCCCGAGGTGAGGAAGTTGTTCAGCGCCGGCCAGGAGAGCGTTGCGGCGATTGCTTGATGACAGGCGTTGACCAGCGGGGTCCGGACGCCATGTCGAACCCCACGACGTTAGAAAATACAGGGATGATTTGAGATGGCTCGCGCAAGGAGCTTTGAGGTCGTGCATTTCTACGCCGTGCGACTCACGCAGCAATTGGTTGTTCCTATCCGCATCGATGCCGCGCGCCGCCATAGACGTGATCGAATGGCACCGCATCGCTGTTGGAAACGTCAATTGGCGAGATTGCGCGGCGATAGTGTCCTCGGTGCTGACATTGGCACACGGCCTCGCGATCGCAACGACGGCTGAGGGGGTCGAGACCGAAGCACAGCTCGAATAGGGGTCGCAGAACTAATCTTGCACTAAACGGCTGCGCGCTAGGGAGCCGGCTGGCGGATACGGAAGTTGCGAGGGCGCGTGATTATGAGGCACGCTTGTTGAGTACAGCTTTCTCAATATCCGTTTTGCACCCTGATAACGACCACGGAGCGGACACGCCAGCATGTCTCAAAATGTGCCAGAAGCGGAAACTAGCTAGTTCGAGAATGCGTTCAGCCCTAGTTGCGATTGAAGCCGGAAAATCGCAGGAACCGGTTCATGTCAGCTGCCGTCTCGACCTCACGAAGTTTCTGGACCAGATCGTCGCGTTTCACGCATGGCGGAAGCGTTTCTACGTCCGCTCGCACCCTGCGAGCGAGATCGACCAGACGTTCTTCAAGTGTCGTGTTGTCGTGGAACCGGTGGCGCTGCATAGCCTTGCTCCGAGGCTTTGAGTTCGCTGTATTGCCAGCCAGGCTCATCCGACCGGATCGCGCGCGATGGAAGCCGGCACTAACGCGGTGATTGACCAGCATGGAACTGCTGACGTCACTTCGCTGTTCAATTTTGCTCACTGTTGAAGAATTTGTGGCCCGTCGGCGTCAGCTGAAACCAGCGAGGATGAGCAATTCTGCTCAGTCTACCTGCTCGTCCAGTGCTATTCTTTGCCTCGGTGGCAGCACGATCGCGCGACCGTCCATTGCTGGAGGGCGAAATATAGAGATGGGTTTAAGCTCACCGGAAACCCGCGCATTGACGGACCTGCTCGCCCATTATCGCGAGCCGAACAGCGCGCGCGGATTGTTCGAGCTGGTGGTCACGGCAATTCCCTTCCTTGGCCTTTGGGCGCTGACCTGGGTCGCTCTGGACCATGGCTATTGGATTGGACTGCTGCTGGTGGTACCGGCGGCGGGCTTCCTGGTCCGCCTCTTCATGATCCAGCACGACTGCGGCCACGGATCGTTCTTCCTCGGCCGTCCCGCAAACGATTGGGTCGGCCGAGCCATCGGTGTCATGACACTTACTCCGTACGATCACTGGCGACGAAGCCATGCACGCCACCACGCAAGTTCGGGCAATCTCGATCAGAGGGGGGTCGGCGATATCGACATGTTGACGCTACGGGAGTTTCTGTCACTGCCTTGGTGGCGTCAGGTGCTTTATCGGCTGTACCGGCATCCGATCGTGATGTTCGGCGTCGGTCCCATTTTTTTGTTCATCTTGCAGCAACGCCTGCCGATAGGGATGATGCGGAGCGGCTGGATGCCTTGGCTAAGTACCATGGGCACTAACATCGCCATCGCGATTCTGGTCGCCGCCATGATCCGGCTAGTCGGCTTTGGGCCATTCCTCCTGATACATCTTCCGATCACGGCGCTGGCGGCCTCGATCGGTGTGTGGTTGTTCTTTGTCCAACACCAGTTCGAACACACCTCCTGGTCCCATGACGAGGATTGGAGTTTTCACGAGGCTGCCCTTCATGGCAGTTCCCATTATCACTTGCCGGGTGTTTTGCGCTGGTTTACGGCAAACATTGGCGTTCACCACATCCATCACTTAAGCAGTCGAATTCCCTGCTATCGGTTGCCGGATGTGTTGCGGGATCATCCGCAGCTCGCGGCCGTCGGGCGAATTACGCTGCTTCAAAGTTTGCGGTGCGTGGGAATGGCCTTATGGGACGAGAAGCAACAGCGGCTGATTTCGTTTGAAGAGGCGGCATAAGGCCGTCCGTCGCGCCCTCACCGTACACACAATAGGCTCTGCAACCTCTGCAACCTCTTGTAGACATCCAGAAATTCGTTCAATCTGAGCGAAGGGAAGGTAACCCGTTGTTTAACGCCGGCCGGCTCGTGCAAAGTCGGTTCCCGGCCCGAGCGAACAAGGTGCGGAGATGACAGTCGCATTGGACGGTTCCGACCGGAGCGTGGGGCCCGTGATGGTCGCCCTCTCGCGGCTGCGTGCCCAGCTTGTCGTCGCCAGTCTGGCCTTTGTCACACTGTCTTGTGTGGGCACGCTGCATGACACGTACCGAACCATGATCCTTGATCGTCAGCATGGGCCAGGCGGATTCATCGTCGCGGTCGTCAGCATCATGGTGTTGAGCCTGGCGATCTGGTTCTCATCGATCATCATGATGCCTCGGACACAGCTGCCTGAGTGGCGTCGGAGCGGTTCAGCCAGCACTCCGGTCTCGACGGCGTTCGTCGTGGCGGGCATTTCAATTCTGCCCCTGATGGGATTGGCACTCGGCCTATGGCTCGCCATTCCCGGCACGCCGGGGCGCGACGCACGCCCGTTTTCGGTTGAAGAACGGCCAATTCCCGATCAACCCGCCCCGCAGAAACGAACCGAGCTGCCGTTGGTTTCTCGCGGCTGAGAAGGTCGATGCATCACATGTGCAGCCCACTCTTTCAGAGCTGCGAACCGCTGTCGCTGCAACTTGGCGGCGCCATGTTGCAGGTGCTTTTCATCGCTGTGTTCTTCTTTGTCAGCCTCGCCTTTTTGACACGCTTCATTGATCGGCCGTACCTGAGTTGGATCAGGATGCCGTTCGTCGTCTTCTGCGCACTCGTGACGCTGGTTTCGCTGCTGACGGCCGGCTTCAAGTCGCCAGTGACCGTGCCGCGCTCAATGACCGAGGTCGGTATCGTTGCGCTGTTTTTTGCGTTCCTGCTGGTCATTCTCATTTATCTGCTACACGGCCCCAGGGGACGTTTGATCCTTTGGAGCCTGCTCGGCTTCGCGCTCATCGGCGCGGTGTTCGGTACCAATGACAATCATCAAATACGACTGGTCAGCAATTTTGCGCCGGCATCGCCCAGTCTGGAGGCCGACTTCAGGACCTGGCTGGACAGCCGTCAGGATCGCGAGCGATACGCCAACACGCTCTATCCCGTCTACGTCGTGGCGGCGGAGGGTGGCGGAATCTACGCGGCCTACCACGCCGCCGCGGTGCTGGCCCGGCTACAGGATAAGTGCCCGAACTTTTCCCAGCATGTTTTCGCGATCAGCAGCGTCAGCGGCGGCAGCCTCGGTGCCGCCGTATTCGGCGGCCTGTCCGAAAAGATGGCGCAGAACGTCGCGCCTGCGGCATGTCGAAGCGATCCCGCCGCCGGAGAGTTCGAACGATACACGGACGCGCTCTTCGCCGAGGATCATCTCTCGCCGGTGATTTGGGGACTCCTGTTCCCCGACTTCGTCCAGCGCTTCATTCCGATTCCGTTCCCAAGCCTTGACCGGGCGCGATGGCTCGAGCGCAGCTTCGAATTTTCATGGTGGCAGATCGCGCAGACGGCCTATTTCGACCAACCGTTCCTGCGACGGTATCAGCCGCAGGGCGCGGCGCCCGCGCTGTTCATGAACACGACGGATGTCGGGACCGGACAGCGCATCGTGCTCACCGGATATGAGCTCGATCGAACCGCCGGCGGCGCGAGCGCCCCCGACGCGGTCAAGACGATCAATTCCCTGATCGACCGCAACGTGCACGACCTTCGGGTCAGCACCGCCGCGGGGCTCAGCGCCAGATTCCCGCTGATGTCTCCGGCGGGTTCGATACCGAACCGAACCGAGAAGCTCGTTGACGGTGGTTATTTCGAGAACTCCGGCGTCGAGACCGCGCTCGAACTCATCCGCTTGCTTAAGGCGATCGCGGGTCACGATCGCATCGCGATCCGCTTGATCGTCATGGAATCGACGGCCGACGAGCAGCCGTCACGCGCGTTCTCGGAAGTTTTTGACCCGGTTCACGCGATGCTGAATACCCGCGTGACCAGGGGCACCCTGGCGCGGGTGCGCGCCTGGCGCGAGCTGTGCAAGACGTGCGCGCCGGTGACGATCTGGGGGGACGCAGTGTTGCCACGTACCGTCAGGGGGCGTCCTCCGGACCCTGACGCGTTGATCTGGCACGCGCTCGATGGCAGCCAGAACCCGCTGCCGCTCGGCTGGCACCTCGGGCGCGTCACGCAAGACATGATCCGCGCGCAGGTCGGCGGAACAGGCGAATGCATGGCCGGACAGGATGTCACCGCCTTGAACAATTGCCTGTTCAGCCAAGTGACGAAAGAGATTGACTACGGCGTCGATCCCTGAGGTTTCGGCCGCAGCGCTAGGCGACCTGATCAACCTCGCTCATCCAACGCACAATCCTCGGCCAATTTTCTTCGAGCGTCCGCTTTCCCATGAACAAACCCAGATGATTGCACGGGGCGACCTCGTGGCGCAGATCCTCCGGGCGCGTTCCTATCAGCCGCTCCACTGCCAGCAATTGTTCCGGGGCCACCACCTCGTCGGCACTCCCGGCAAGAAGATACAGTGGAAGGCGCAGATGCGAGAGGTCGATCTTTTGCCCGAGAGCGACGAAGCTTCCGCTGGCGAGTTCGTTGTGCTTGTACAGCTTCTCGACAACTTCGAGATAGTATGTTCCGGGAATATCAATCGTCCAGGAATTCCAGTTCTTGAAGATGGCTTCGAGCTTCGCGAATTCCAGCGAGCCGATCGGTTGAAGCGTCTGTAGCGATTCGCGAATGCCGTTTGCGTCCGCGTCGCCTCCCCAGAATTTTGCGAGACTGCGGCCGAGAACGCGACCATCGCCGAGATCAACCAGGCTCTGAAACATCGTCAGAGGCGTCGCCTCCGCGATGGCCGACAATCCGGATTGCCGCGCAGCGATATCGACCGGCGCGCCGGCCATGACAAGCTTGCGTACCTTGGCCGGAAATCGTCCGGCATAGAGCAGTGATAGCCAGCCTCCCTGGCAAAGCCCGATGAGATCGACCAAACCACCAACATGATCGACGAGGACATTGAGAACAGCAAGGTATTCGTCAATTCCGAGACTTCGCATCTCAACACCGGCCGAGCGCCAATCGGCCATGAACAGTCGTTCAATTCCGGCACCACGGAGCGCCGCAATGAGACTGTGTCCTGCGGCCAGGTCGGCGACAGCGGCTCCATGCAGCGCAAGCGGCGGGCACAACAGGGTCGGAACGCCGCTTTGGGTCACCGAAAAGTCACGGAAGCGGACGGCACGCAATTCGAGCGCAATCGAGCTTGGCGTGGCTCCCTCCGGCTCTTGCGGCGCGTGATCGCCGCCAGCATCGCCCGAGAATTCCAGAAAATGCGCCGCTACGGACGACCACGTCTCAGCCGCTGACGCGGCAACGAGCGCCGGCCAGAAGAATGCCGCATACGGGAAGTGATCTCCTGGATACCGATCCATTTGATGTCGGAATGTCCGGTTCGTTCCTGCTGTCGTGAGCCAGGTCGCTGAGTCGAATTACGTCGTTCGCTTTTGCCCGATCGCCTCGAACTGCGCCTTCTGTTCGTCGTTCAGCGTCGCATAAAAACCCTCGAGCGCGGCGCTCACCAGATAGATTGCTTGCTGCATGGCGGCGAGCCGCCCATTCACGGCGTCAAGGCGAGCCGGCAGCGTGACCGCGTCTTGCTGGCAGTCGGAGATCAGGATGTCGACAGCCCTGGCGTTGGCTTCCTGCAACACCCCAAAAGTTCCTAACCTTCAGGCCGGCGTGACGCTGATATAGGGAATGGCTGCCACGATCGCGACAAGCTGGACCGCGTTGCACAGCATGCCGCCCCAATGCAGCCGACGCAGTTTGCGTACGGCATCCCCATCGCCGGCGTCCCGGGCGCTCAGCTCGGCATCCATCCGACGCAGAAACCAGCGGCGCGCCGAGACCGCAAAAGCCGCAATCAAGGCAATGGCAACGGCCACCGCCAGCCGGCCCTCCACGGCAAAAACCAGCGTCGCGATGACACCGGCAACGGCCAGCACGAGGAAATAGCCACTGAACATGGCGCGCATCAGCTGCGTGACCGGCGGGATGTCGAGCTTCACCAGCAGAAATGCCGGCGCCGCCAGCAGAAAATAACCCATCGGCACCAGCAGGATGACGGTGGCGAACAGGACGACGGGATCTGGCATCTGCGAGCACCCTTTACTTCTGGTCGAGGGTTTTACGGCATAAGCTTACAACAATAACCACCTGGACAAACCTTCGACGCTATTAGGCTTTGGTCGGATGCGATCGGGCCAGCCGGGTCAAAAGCGCCGATCCGGGCATGCCCGGTTGGCGGGTGATCGGACCACCGCAACGACCGGCTCCGTGCGACACCAGCCGGCATCCCGCCGATGGGTAAATCCCAAATGCTTGACCAAGGCAGCGTTGGCCCCGGTCTTGCTCAAGTCTCTGCAACGCATCCGGTTTGCAGGGAGTGGTTGTACCATGCCGGGAAAAGCTGCCATTGGCACGATCCGATTTGAAGCACTTGACGCATTGCGCGGGATTTGCGCGTTGCTCGTGGCGCTGTTTCACATTCCCATTTACCACGCGCTGAAGGATTTCGGCGCCTTCGCCAATTTGCAATTTTGCGTCGACATGTTCTTTGCCCTTTCGGGCTTCGTGCTGTGCCACGCCTATGGCTCGCGCCTTAACCATAAAGCCGACGGCTTGCGTTTCCTGAAGACACGGTTCGCCCGGCTCTGGCCCCTGCATCTGGTGATGCTGGC
>Ga0307516_10003799_pt1 | contig 19177 bp, 12 predicted proteins | sample 19_EM_MG_FD_203310 | JGI IMG/M metagenome (GOLD analysis project Ga0307516, IMG submission 203310) | Populus trichocarpa ectomycorrhiza microbial communities from riparian zone in the Pacific Northwest, United States - 19_EM | ecosystem: Host-associated > Plants > Roots > Unclassified | place... | reverse complement strand
ATCCTGCATTCCCGAATCCTTCCGTGGCGTTACGTTCCCCCACCTCCGTGGTCCGGCGCGGCGACATGTGGTTCGGCATGTGATCCGGCGTGGTCCGGCGGCATGTGATTCGGGCGCCGTGACAGCTTGGGCATGTCTGTTCTCTTGATTCGTCATCCAGTCTCGCCTGGGAGGATGCGTCAAAGCATATGAAGGCTCTATTCGGAACCGCAAGAAGTCCCATATTGGCCATGACACCCACGGACATCTTCAATCCTCATCAAACTGATACGGTCGATCCGGGCGATACCGCTGGGGTCGATCCGGACGATACTGCTGCCAAAGTTTCTTACGATAAAACACGTCCTCGTCCTCTACCAGCACAGTCGAAGTATCCAGTTACCGACAATGAGCAGCCCTGCGCTAGCGAAGAATTCAACAGCCCGCAGTGGCTCCAAAAAGAATACGAACCGCAGTACAACCACGTCCTTCCACCGTATATCAAGATCCCTGATGCAACTACATCTACCTGGGAGCAGGTCATCATCAACACGGAAGATGACATCTCTGCTGCTCAAGTTACAGCATTAAAAAGCTTGATCCGCCGCCATCGAGGTATTTTCAACGATATCATGGGATGCGTCAGAGAACCCGAAGAAGACTGGCTACGTATAAACATGCCGCCGGAGTTGGAGGTCAAACTCAAACCCTCCGGAATGTACCGTCTTACTCCTCGCGGACGAGTGGCTCTCGACGAGCAGTTTGACCTCAATCGGCAATATGGCCGTATGTCCAAACTTGACCAGCCAAGCCCATGGTACCTGAAAGTGTTCGTCGTGTACCGAGGAACGAAAGCACGTCCAGTGGTTGATATGGGCAAGCTGAATGCCACTATAATTGGTGATGCATACCCTCTTCCACGTCAGGAGGACGTGATACAGGCGATGCGAGGTATGCGATGGTTGGGCTCAGCAGATATCACTTCCGCTTTCTATCAGCGTTTAATCCACCCAAACCACCGCTACCGTACTGCTATCTCGACCCATAGAGGCCGCGAGGTCTTTAATGTTTCAATTATGGGAGGCAAGATGTCAGTTCAGTATCAGCAATGCTTGATGGACACAAAGCTGATCCAGCGTCTGTCCTGGCGAGGTGCATCACGCTATGTTGATGATATCGTCATGTATGCCCCATCGTTCGGAAAGTTCCTTGGAATAGTGGATGAGGTCTTCAGCATTCTTGGAAACTTGGGCATCACCTTGAAAGCAAAAAAGTGTTTCCTTGGTTTTCACTCGCTAGAAATACTGGGCTATCTCGTGGATCGTTTGGGGCTTACCACTGCAGAAGCAAAGGCTGATGCTGTGCAGAATATTCCATACCCTGCAACCTTGGCCCAATTGGAGTACTTCATAGGCCTCACCAATTGGAACCGGCATCTAATTCCCTACTATACCCTGCGAATAGCTCCGCTGCAGGTGTGCAAGACACTGCTGTTGAAAAACACAGCGCCAAGCTTGCAGGGCCGGAAGGACTATGCTGCCCGTACCCCGGTACCCGTCAGTACAAATCTGTCGAATGCATACAACGATGTGAGGGATGCTCTCGCTTCCCGACCATGCTTGTATCATGTCGTGGATGACCTGCAGATTTATGCCTTTTTGGACTCATCCAAAGAATACGGTACTGGGTTGGCAGTCTATCAGTTGACTGGAGACCCCCAGGTCTACTCAAAATCCCGTTTAGTGCCATTGCACTTCACGTCTAAGCCATTGACTGACCCGGAGACGAGTTACTGGCCAACCCATTTGGAAATGTCTGGGCTTGTTTGGGCAGCCAAACGTATGCGTCCATACATGGAGAGGGCATTCGTTACCTTTGTTACAGATCATCACAGCAACATTGCTTTGTGCACGATGCAGAGTCTCGATACCACATCTGCAGACAGATCCAGTCTGAGACTTCACACTTGGGCCATATACTTGGACCAATACCGTGACCACATGCGTGTCGTGTATAGCAAAGGTGCCGATTTGGAATGCCCTGACGCATTATCGAGACTACGTTATGATATCTCTTTGGAAGCTAAGCGCCTACATGACTGGGCTGATAGATTGGGCACACCACCGGAGATGGAAGAATTCGACATTCAAGAATGCTTCGCTGTAACCCGTCTGGGTAGACAACATGCATCTGAGGAACTGGACACGCAGTCACATGCTAGAAGAGACTTAGTATCACCCGCAGATACTAGTGTCCAGGACGGAGTCGAAGAGATGACGGTGAAACTTCTTCCGGCTTACGCAGACAAACTCCGGCTCGCCACTCAGAATTCGCAACGAATGCGAGCAGTATACAATACGCTCAAGCATGATGGCACCTACGAGAGCTGAATTGCTGCGATTTCTATTCTGGCCACATGTCAGTACGTGTTGCATGATGATCTGCTGTACCTTATTGACCCACGGGACAAGCGCTTGCGGCTGGTCCTTAGCAATCAGGAGTTGTGCAAACAGCTGCTTGCAAACGCTCACGACGAGATCCATTGCGGATTTTATCGTACTTACAAGAGACTTTCCAGTTTCTACTGGACTTCGATGGCGAAAGACATTGCAGCCTATATTGCTCACTGTCCCGCCTGTTTGCTCAATAAGCCTGCACGCCACAGACCCTATGGGAAGCTGTTGCCAATAGTTTCGCCATCAGAGCCCTTCAACACAATTACTATTGATCTCATTACAGACCTACCTCCATGCTCTCGTACAGGCTCTGACGATCTGTTCGATACAATCATGACAGTGACTGACAAGTTCAGCAAAGCTGTATGTTTTATTCCTGGCAGAAAGGATTGGTCTGCAGCTACATGGGCCATCCGATTCTAGGACGATGTGGTACTGAATGGATGGGGTTTTCCCCGAACTATTATCACTTATCGAGATAGACGCTTTCTCTTTGGGCTATGGCAAGCTCTCCTCACCTCTGCCGGTGTACGAAGTCTTACCACGACGGCATACCACCCAAACGCCGATGGACAATCAGAGAGGACAAATCAGACTCTCGAGATAATGCTGCGCTACTTGGTTAATACAAGTCAGTCCGACTGGGTAGTTAAACTCCTTCCGTTACCGGCAGCCTGCAACAACATGGAGTCAGCATCAACGAAGAAGGCTCCGAATGAGCTGATATATGGAAAGAAGCTACGGACGGCATTGGAAGTATCCACCGTACCGTTACCAATGCCAGATTCTGCACCTCCACTTCATGAACTCAGGACCGTAATGCAGGAGGAAGCAGCTACTGCTATAGCAATTGCGCAGAAAGCTATGACGAAGCACTACGATGTGAAGCATACAACACCAGACTTCTCCACTGGCTATGCCTTTCTACATCTTGGTGCAGGTTACTCAATTCCTTCTGTCCGGAAGCAGAAGCTCGCCCAACAGCGTGTTGGTCCTTTCAAAATCATCGAAATGGTCGGGAAAGGTAAAGCCTACTGCCTTCAGCTTCCTCCTCACTGTGGAATTCATCCAGTGATCTCGATTGTCCACTTGGAACCAAGTCCAGCTCCTGGTTCAGACCCATACAGTCGGCCCATACCGACTAATGACACGGCTCCTGTAGTGGGTCCTGACGGAGATCCGGAATGGGAAATTGATGCCGTAGTCAACAAGCGGACGACCAAGCGGGGACGAAAGAAGAAGACCGAATACCTTATCCACTGGAAGGGCTATGGCCCGGAATGGGATTCCAGGTACGCTGAGGATGACCTGCCAAACGCTCAAGAATCGATAGCCGATTACGAATCCCGCAATCCGATCGTCGGCCGGAAAGCGTAGCCTTTTTGGGCGCTACTATCGACAAAAAGTTCTTTCCTTCTATCATTTTCTGCAAATCTGATAGTCCGCCAGAGAGCGTAACCATTTTTGAGCAAGACAATCGACAAAAAGTTCTTTTGTGTTTCTCTTTTTTGCGGTTGTTTGGTTGTTTTACGAATAGTGTCTTTTCAGTGATGTTTTCCTTGTGTTAACCTTTTGTATACTTCCTTTTTGCTTGTTTTTCATGGACCTGAGGGCGGCGTCCAAAGTTGGGGGCGATTGTGACCCTAACGGGGCCACCCCAGATGATGGTATCCGTTGCAGATTGCTTAAGGGAAGTAACGGAGGATACCTCCCGCTGTATATTGCTTAAGGGAAGTAACAGCAGAACGGATTGGAGCGGAGCGTTCTAGCCTGCACTGGAAAGGCAATGGGCCGCTCGGGAGCAGCCGCAGGTGGAGCACCACTCCCCGCAAGGATGACTCAGCAAGGGAGGAGCGGGACTATATAAGTAGCTAGATGTCCGCTCTCTGAATCAACAACTCTCTTCTCTTCTTTCATTTCCTATCTCCTCTCGTGTCTCCTCTCATTGCGTTCTTCGTAACAGCTGGCCCAGACGATACGCGACCAACACAAGGCCGACCAACCACAACTCCAGAGGATGGCACGAACCATGGAAACCATCACCGCCGAACAGCAGGGAATAAACGAACAACAAACCCGGCAGCAGGCTAGCTGACCCATCCACATCTACCGCACTCCGATCCGCTGCCGCACGACGGCCACCCGGTCTGACCTCGCTGGAGCTTCGGTCTGGACAGGGGACCTACTGTCACGAACCTGGCACAACAGGCTCCTAGGCACCGCCGCAGGCGCCGCGCTCACACTCGCCACACTATGGCTGATCCTTGTCTCCGCTGCCATGGCCACCGTCATCCTACATGCCTAGCCGCAGTACCCCAGCCCCTTCCAATATCGTGCTGGTAGCGATATTCCTCAGAACCTGGTCGCAGGCCGCCCAGGATTTTCCCCACTTGTTTCCTTACTGTCTGCATGTCTGCCTCGCTTTACTCTGTGTTATGTTTAGTGCTTACCACGTTGCGCTTGACGTTTCGTTACTGTCTGCATGTCTGCCTCGCTTTACTCTGTGTTATGTTTATTGCTTACCTTGTTGTTTCCCTACTGTTGTGTGTGTCTGCCTTGCATATTGCGGGAGGATGAAGGGCCGAGTAAGATTGTGTGTTTCCTTGGGCGCAGTGATTGAGTCATGATGAGCTAGGGAGGAACTGTGTCAGTCTTGCGGGCAAGCTGTGATTCCACAGAGGAAAGGAAAGGTATAAAGAAAGGGCGCAGTAGCTAGTCTGGAGATTCTTCTCCACACAATCTATTATCCTGATAACACCCCCCAAAACTTCACTGTTTTCACGACACCAAAAATCTTCCTTCCCAATTAAGTTTTCAACAACCCCGGAAACCCACCTCAGGAGTCAGTCAATAGTTTATTAACTAGAGGCCGCACCCCTCCGGAATCCTCCTGGGAATTTTCCCTCCTGTCGCCGTCTGCTTCTCGTGATTTTGGCTCGCGTCGCCAAACTATCACCACCTCGCTAAAAGGCTTCATGTCCACCAACAACCCCGGTCAAGGATCTCTCGACACCTTCCTCCGCCCGAACACCCCGGCCACCACCGAAATCTCTGCGCACAGCACCCCAAGAGCCCGCTCCCAGCAGCACCCCTCCCGACACCACCTTCAACCGCCAACAGTCGCGACCTCACAGTCACCCTCCCCCGCAAAGCGTGCACGCGAGGAGAACGACACCAACTCCGACTCCGACTCCGACTCCGACGACTCTGGAGACGAAGGAAGGGAAGAAGACAACGACAATGCCATGGACTTCCAACACACGGAACAAGTCACTGCAACGCAGGCGATCGAAGGCGACATGGATGAGCCCACCAGTACTGCCCCCCAGATGGCAGCCCCACTCAGCCCAGAGCACACAGCACTCCGTGCCGACATCGAAATCTTCACCAGCAACCTCCTAGACCAATTCGCCAGAACCATTAGTGCCGAGATCTCTGTGCTTTTCGCCCAAAACAACACCACCTTCCAAATCGCCACAAACAGCCTGACCAAGCAAATCGCCACGCTGGGCACCCGAGTCACCCAAATGCAACAACAACTCCTCTCGGTCGCACAGGGCCCCACCGCCACCGCTAAGCCAACTGGGGACCAAAGCAACACCGGCCCCAACCCAAAGAAAGAAAGGAAGATAAAGGGGAAGGGAGCAACCGAGAACAAATACAACGCCAACAGCCCTCCGACCAACAACGGCACCAGCATCCGTACATACGCCGACGCCGCCAAAGCACCGACTGCCCAACCACGCCCACCAACCAAACATGCCACACACGCCACCAACGTTGAAGGATGGGAGAACTTGAGGAAGAAAACCCAGGCAAAGAAGCCTGCCATGCCCAAGCTCATCCCGACCATGTACCCCCAAGCCGAGTGTGAGGTCACGTGCCACTTCCTGGCTGCATCCCCCGCCGAAGCCGCCACCCACGCTGAACAAGACTACACCGCCCGCCAAGTCACCGCGGATTCAGCCCTCCACCGAGTCAACAAAGCCCTGGTCGACAACCAGGATGTAACCGCCCCCCCTTTCTCCGCGCCTGGGTAACCATGTGTGGATCCATCATCTTCACCACCACCAACACCCAAAACAACATCATATATGAAGACTACACGACAATTATTGCCGACGTCCTCACCTACTATGGCAAGTGCGAGAAGGTCGAAATCGGGAAGCGCTTCAGCCAGTTCCTGCTCCACGGAGTCCCGACCCATCTCCCACTGCCCGACATCTCTGACAGCATCGCCACCAACTACCACCAGCTAATTCAGTGCCAGACGCCATGCTGGCTCACCCCGGCAGACCGACGCGAACAGAAAGCAACCTCGGCGATAGTCATGACCCTCAGAGGCAGCACCAAGAAGGCTGACATTGGACGACACTACCACACCATCTGCAACCGCGAATGCCAACTTGACGATTACATCTCATACGGAAGAAGCACCCAGTGCCGGAACTGCCAGGGCTACGGACACCCCGCCGCCTTGTGCAAAAACCCGTCGCGCTGCGTGGTCTGTGCGGATGCCCACAAAACCAAAGACCACCCATGCACCATCCCGGCCTGCAAGAGAGGCCCCACCTGCACCCACCCACCAATCTGCTGTGTCAACTGCGACGCACCCCACAAGGCCAGCGACCCCAACTGCCCCACACGTATTAAGATCCGATCCTTCAACAACAACACGAATACAACGGCCACGACCACCCCGGGAGACGCCCCCATGGCGGGAATGACCGAATAAAATGCCCTTCCACAATGTCGGGTCCGTACAGCTGCTGAACTGTGCGAAAGCCCAAGCGACTACGATCTCAGCATTGCAAGAGTTCGCGAGAAAACCCGAAAACCTTATCTGCCTACTCCAAGAACCATGGAACGATAGACATGGAAACCCTCCCACTATGCCAAACTTCGATATGTTCACCCCAACAACAACACGGCCCAGATGTGCCACATACGTCCGCCGCGTGCCCGGGCTCAGTGCTACCACCACCTTCGCGGCCCAGGATTCCTTCCTGGGCACCACCATCACATCCCTCCAACAACAACATACCACCACATTCACCCTATACAATCTATACTCCCCTGGACGACCGGACCCAGTAGCAACCATTCTCCCCACTATCGACCTACCAACAGACTGCCTCCTGATGGGGGACCTGAATGCCCACCACACGTGGTAGCAGGGCCCACTGCCCCAGTCAGCACGCACCTCCCTGGCCAGCCACACCATCGCCAACTGGCTCACGGAAAATAACTTCCACCTCCACAATGAAATAGCGAAACCCACCCACCACCCCCGAAACAGGGGGCAACCCTCCACCATTGACCTATGCCTCTCCAGGGGCAGGACGACACAGCTGGTTCTCACCCTGGCAATCGATCACGACACCACCTCGGACCACAGCTCCCTCACCGCTACCCTCTCCCTACCCTCAAACGCAGCACCACAGAAGGCCCAGCGCTGCTGGCACAAGGCCGACTAGGAAAGCTTCGCCTTACACATACAGGCCGCCCAGATGGACCTCTCAAACCTCCAAGGAACTGAGGATACCCTCCGTGACGTCTCCAACATTACCCAACTCATCCACGAAGCGACCAACCATGCCGTCCCCATGAAAGATCCACGGAGGCTGGAAGCACCATGGTGGAACCAGAACTTGACACTGGCAAAAAGAGCAGTCAAACAAGCAGAGAGACGAGCCCGCCAAGAACCCAACGACACCAACCGTAAAGGCAGACAACACAAGCAGTAGAAATGGTCGACGATGGTACGCAACGCTAAAACAGCGTACCGAATCCAACAGCTCCAAGCCGCATCATCCAAGACCATCTGGAAAACGATCCACCACCACAACACACACCACAAACCAATCCCCCCCCTTAACGGGCAAACAACCTTCAGGGGCAAATGCGATGTGCTACGCAATGCACTCTTTCCCCCAGTCAACGCAACCCCACGAACACGACTCCCCCCTGGCCTCTTCACCTCCACCAAGGACATCCGCCAACACACAAAACCAGTTACGATACAAGAGACACATCTGGCAATTGTACACCTGAAATATGGAACCTCAGTTGGCCCAGATGACATCTCATACACCACCCTACGCCACTTCAATACGGCGGCCCCTCACCTCCTCCCGCACCTGTTCACAGCCTGCCTCACCTGGGGCACCCACCCACCAGAATGGAAAACAGCAAACTGCGTGGTCATTCCCAAACCCGGCAAGAAGACATACTCCGACCCCAAGTCCTACCGCCCCATCTCCCTCCAATCATGTTTCGGAAAACTCCTCGAATCCATCGTCGCCAAGCGGCTCTCCCAGGCCGCCCTCACCTGTGGGGCCACACACCCCTCACAGATGGGGGCCCAGGCAGAAAACTCAGCAATCGACGCCCTACTCAGAACAATCACCCCTATTGCTAGGGCAATCAGCCAGAAGAAAACAGCAAACAAAACCCCACTACGACCGGCCGTCCTCACCCACGACATCGAGGGCGCCTTCAACCAAGTCCACCCAGCAACACTCCGGGAGGTTATGCAACAACGACGCATGCCCCAGTACCTGACGGAGTGGGTCACTGCCTTCAACACTGACCGGAAAATCGCCTTCGGCTTCGACCAACAATCAGAACAGCCCCAACCATACAGGTGCGGGCTGCCCCAGGGATCCCCAGTTTCCCCAGCCCTGTTCCTTATCTACAGCAATGCCATGCTGGAGAGGAGCCATCAATCCCACGATGCAATCGACACATCCTACGTAGACGACGTATGCATGGTCCAAATGTCGACAACAATCACCAGAGCCAACACACTCCTTGAAGAAAGGACTGAAGAACACCTCAGCAGGGGAATCCACCTTGGACTAACGTTCGCACCACCCAAGACCGAACTGCTCTATTGCCTCCCTCTCACCAGCAAAGATAAGAACAGGAGCCTTAGCACACACCCCCCCCTCAGAATCAACAACAACACCATTGTGGCCTCACAACAAATCAAGTACCTAGGAGTGCATATCGATGAATCACTCAGCTTCCTACACCATGCCACCATGGCAGCGGCCAAGGGCAACTGGGCCCTCGGCAGCCTCAACTTCCTGCGACACCACTCACGGGAAATCCCCGCGCATGTCTCCCACCACCTGGCAATGATGGCAATCCTCCCCACAATGTTCTGGGCATCACCAGTATGGTGGACGGGCAGCCCGATGATCACTGCAACCTTATGCACCACCTACAACTCAGTAGCCCGATGGATTACAGGACTCCCCCTCAATACCAGAACGACGAACCTCATCACACTATCACAACTCCCGCCAATGGAGGCGTACCTGGACTACCTATCCCTGCGATACGCCATCCGACTTCACTTCCTCCCCCAACACCACGCTCTAGCGTCCCACAAGCCCTATCAGAAACCCACCCCAACCTCCCAGGACTCCACCGCCTCTATGCACTCAGCAAGCACCTAGTACAAGGCAAACTGGAGAACCGCACTACCACCTCGACAGCGGACGGAACCAATGTGCTCCCCTCCCCAAACCCAGATAAAACAACAGCACCCCAACAGCTCCACGAAGAATGGCTCCACACGCTACCAAACCACACCATCATCATCTACACTGACGGCTCCAAACTCGAGAATGGGTCCGTCGGGTGTGGTTGGGCAACCTTCCACTGCGGTGACCAACAACTCTACCGGCTGGGGGAAGGCAGCTGCCACCTAGGCAACCGGGCCGAGGTGTACGATGCCGAACTCCATGCAATCCAAGAAGCAGTCACATCCCTCCTCACTACCACCGCACCACGAGCCACAGCAATCATCTGCGTGGACAACCGGACGGCACTCGAAACACTACAATTCAACAAACACAACCACGAATATGCCCGCCGAGCCCTGGAAGTGATTAGCGACCTCAGCCTACTGGGCTGGGAGATCTCTACCACCTGGTGCCCCTCCCACTGCAACATCAGGGGGAACGAGCGAGCCGACACACTCGCCAAACGGGGAGCCACCTCGGCCGTCTCCTGCCGCTTCACACTCACCACCAAGACATGGCTACTGGCTCAAGCATGAGCAGAACTCCTCTGTCGGTGGAAAACAGAACTACCACACTCAAAGCCCTCATTCAAGATTCCCAGCCACCTCCATGGAGCGAACTGGGCCGATACATGAGCAATATGGAGAGTTTTCTGCAACCGATCACCCTCTGACCCACCCCCCAACATCACAGCAGACCCATGCCCCTGTGGCACGGACCTTACCTCCTCCCACCACCTACTACGAGACTGCCCGCTGCTGATGCCACAGCGGGTACTCCTCCGCAAAGCCACCACAGGAGACATTCAGTCCCTGGAATTCATCACCACACCCGAAAACACAAACCCGCTGTGCCACTTCCTACGAGCAACAGGCCTGGGCCACTCCGCGCTTATCCAGTTCGACGGAAACCACAACAAACAAGACTGCACCGATGATAGCGACCCGGACCCCCCCAAGCCGGACTTCAGCGCTTTCGAACCATAAACGATATCACGACCGACACGACGAATGGGAGGAAGGACAAGAGGCGATTGGTTTCCTTTGTACTGTCAGAGCGTTTCCTGGTCTTCCTTTTCTGTGTCATGCATTGCGATCCTTGATTCCTGTCCTGTTTTGCTCCTTTCCTTGGTGTGTATATTTCTTCGGCGGTCGGGAAAGATTGAAACCCCACGGGGGCGGTACGGCGAGGAGGAGCGCACAAAACCTGTAGTGTTAAAGCGCGATAGATCGAAATCGAATATTATCTCTCTCCACAGACCTATCTCTCTACCCCCGTGAACCGGCGCTGCGACCACCACCTGTAAGACACCAGAAGAGATTAGGGCGAAGCCGAATACCGCCACAGCGAAGCCGAATACTGCCACAGCGAAGCCGAATACCGCAACGATACCACGCCGGGCGTGAAGAGATTAGGGCGAAGCCGAATACCGCCACAGCGAAGCCGAATACCGCAACGATACCATGCCGGGCGTGAAGAGATTGGGGCGAAGCCGAATACCACCAGAGCGAAGCCGAATACCACAATGATACGACACCGGGCGTGAAGAAATTAGGGCGAAGCCGAATACCGCCACAGCAAAGCCGAATACCGCAATGATACCACACCGGGTGTGAAGAGATTAGGGCGAAGCCAAATACCACCACAGCGAAGCCAAATACCGCAACGATACCAAGCCAGGCGTGAAGAGATTAGGGCGAAGCCGAATACTGCCACAGCGAAGCCGAATACCGCAACGATACCACACCGGGCGTGAAGAGATTGGGGCGAAGCCGAATACCGCCAGAGCAAAGCCGAATACCGCAACGATATCCCGCCGGGCGTGAAGAGATTAGGGCAAGGCCAGAGACCGCCACAGCGCAGCCGAATACTGCTGTGCGGCGACCAAGACTACGTTACCTGTCGAGAAGCACGGGCTAGTGAGACAGGATCTTGTCATGATGGGATGGGACACAGGCAGCTCTGGGCAGTGATCGGATATTTTGCCACACGATTTTGGACTGCTGCATCCGCCAAACTCATCAAGTCATATATCCGCTCCTGCAAAACCTGGCAGAAGTTCAGCGGAAACAACACTCTACACTCGCCAGGATATTCGCCTAAGGCAGTCTACGTATTCACACATTGGAGCGTTGACTTCGCGGGTCCATTCCCGCAGGATGTGCATACAGGTTGGAAATATGTTATGCTGGCAGTGGATTTCCTCTCAAGATGGGTCCAAGGCAGGACAGTGAAGGCGGGGAGTGCAGCAGTGGCAGCCACCTTTATATATGAAGATATCGTGTGCAGATACGGAACACCCGAGTCCATTCAGTCTGATAACAGTACTCATTTCGTGAATGAGGTTATCACGAACCTTAGCGCCATCCTGAAGATCAACCATCACCGTTCGACACCACATTACCCGCAGAGTAATGGCACGATCGAGAGGGCGGTTGGTACGATCAAAACCAACTTGAAGAAGATGGTAGATGATCTCCAGCCTGAAGAGGACAACAGGAAGGTCGCATGGGCTGGGAGTTTGCCAGCAGCCCTTTGGGTATACCAGTGTACGCCCCACTCGACGACCAAAGTCAGCCCATCATTCCTGGTATTCGGAGAAAACATAAAGTTCCCGATAGATGGCCCTGCGAATACTGCAGCAATACCCAACACTACGGATGAACACTGGGAACTGGTGGCTCGCCGAATCCGGTTCATTTCAGACGTGATACCTGGTATCAGGGACGAGCGCTGTACACCAGAGAGGTCTCCCAGCAACCATCCGGGCCGAGAAGAATTCCACGTTGGTTACTGGATTTGGCTCTGTGAGACCAAATACGATGGTGCAGAACTATGCCCGGTGTTTGCCCCGAGATGGACGGGTCCATTCCAAGTGTGGGAGGTTTGGGATAAAGGTGCTTACAGGCTTCGGTTGGATCCAAAGTATTTGGGCAAAAAGACGACGTCAACCTTGCGGAACCCGGTTAACGGAAATCGACTGAAGACCTATGTGGAGAGAGAGTGGCAGTTGGAGACAAGGATTGATAAGAAGGACTGATGTTAAGAAGTTGGGTTTGTAATGGCGGTTGTGCCCACGGGTGTGTTTTGCTTTCTTGCGCTTGGTTTATGGTGATCTGGTTATTGTCGAGTAGGTAATGGGCGCTGGAGGATGATAATGGCTTGATGTGGATTTGTTCGTTTGCTTTCATGATGTTATGTCCTCGCATGGTATGCTCGGACCGAGGGGGGGGGCCTGTGGCGGAGCCACTGTGCCCATTGTGGCGGAGCCACTGTGCCCGTGGCGAAGGAGGTGTGGCGGAGCGGCGGTGCACGCGGCGAAGGTTAAGGTTTTGGGTTTGGGCGGAAGTTTGTGGCTAGCAACTTGGCAGGAGATTGGAGTAGCTTTAGGCTGAGGCTTTCGCTAGGCTTAGAGAATTAGACATCATTGCGTGCAGTGTCAGCTGCAATGTACTGTGGCCTGACACGTCTGGATGCTACCACCGTGACCGCTCTATTACCTATGTGTGGTGTGCCATCGTAAGCCTCGTCTGGATCCCATTTGCCTTGACACTCTGTGTCTGTAAGATACGCGCTCCATCCAGAAGGCAAATGCCCTGACACTCAGCGTACAGAAGCTAGACGCTGTGGCACCCATTGTCCGGACGACATTTGCCTTGACACCTGCGTCCAGAAGGGATATGCCCTGACACCCCTAGTCCGGAAGGCAGCTGCCGTGGCACGCATCATCCAGACAACATTTGCCTTGACACGCTACGTCTATCCCCTGGACCGTAGAAATTGAGTTTCCGTGCTATTTGGACCACGACAACCACAACTCTCGATCGTAGTGGAAGAAATAGCCTATTGTACCCCCCAATACTGAAGGTTATTTTGTTCTTTGATATCTGAACTCTCATGCTATCAATTCTCAGAGCTATGGCCTTTCTGGTGGGAGATAAATAAGTCACCTTGTGGAGAGTGTTCGGTACTTTGGCGAGAACATCAGCAACCCCAACATGACTGTACCAGTTGTTCGCCATCAACCCAAAAATAAATCCAACACTCTCTCGCCCTCGGACAATGATCTCCAGCTGTATTGTGGTCGATCTGTCATGAAGCGATCTTCACGGGATGAACGGGTAGTCAAGAAGATGCGATTCACGAAAAGTCACACGGGCACTATCGCGAATCCTACTCCCCCAACTTCGTCGGCCTCGTCAGCATCAACACCATCACCCCAGTCCTCCATATTCCATCCCATGGTTCCTGTAGCTTTTCCGCATGAAGCCTAAAATACACTTCCTGCAATATTCCGAGGTCTCGATGCGATAGAGCCAATTGCAACCCTGAGGCTATTTTTGACCGATTCGCTTCTATAGACAATAACCGACAACACCAACGAATACGCCAGCCAGAAGCTTGCTGAAGAGAAGAGAAGTGGTGGCTGGCAGTGGAAGGAGGTTGTGCTGGAAGATATAAGCTTGAAGGCGACGTTGCTATGATGGTCCGTGACGAATGTGACAAAAGCCCTCTCCATGTATGGGCACAAGCGCTTGGCAGCCCAGACGAGTCCGGACATCTCCAAGTGGGTTGGCCAGTACCTCGTTTCAGCGTCGGTCAACGGTTTTGACATGAAGTGCAACGGAACCAGCCGGGACTTCGAGTAGACCTTGGGATCCCTGGTTACTTGATAGACCGCTAGACCGGTTCCGTACTCTTTGGATCAATCCAAGAAAGCGTAAATTGGAAGGTCATCCACGACATGGTACAAGCGCGGGTGCGAAGCGAGAGCATCCTTTACGTCATTGTACGCCTTCGTCAGATCTTCGTTGATGGGTACTGCTATATGGGCGGCATAGTCCTTACGACCACGTGTGCTTAGCGGTGCACCTTTCAACAGCAGCGTCTTTCATGCCTGCAACGGGGCTATCCGCTGAGCATAGTAGGGGAGGAGATGTCGGTTCCAATTGGTCAGGCCTATAAAGTATTCCAACTGTGCTAGAGTTGCCGGATACGGAATGTTCTGCACAGCTTTCGCTTTTGCTTCTGTGGTGGTGAGGCCTAGCTGGTCAACAAGGTAGCCGAGTATCTCCAGGGAATGGAACCCCAAAAAGCACTTCTTCGCTTTGAGGGTAATGCCCAAGTTTCCGAGCACACTGAAAACCTCGTCCACTATCCCAAGGAATTTTGCGAACGATGGAGCATACATCACGATGTCGTCAACATAGCAGGAAGTGCCCTGCCAAGACAGGCATTGGATGAGCTTCGTGTCCATCAGGCACTGCTGATGTTGGACAGACGTCTTACTGCCCATAATTGAGACGTTGAAGACTTCACGGCCTCTATGGGTCGAAATGGCGGTACAGTAGCGATGCGCTGGATGGATCAAACGCTGGTAGAAAGCGGAAGTGATATTTGCTGAGCCTAGCCATCGCATACCTTGCATTGCCTGTATCACTTCCTCTTGACGCGGAAGTGGGTACGCGTCGCCAATCATGGTGGCGTTCAACTTGCACATGTCGACTACTGGACACGCCTTAGTCCCACGGTACACAACGAATACCTTTAAATCCCAGGGGCTCGGCTGTTCAAGTGGGGCCATACGGCCATATTCTCGATTGAGATCAAACTGCTCGTCGAGGGCCGCGCGACCGCGAGGAGTAAGACGGTACAGACCGGTGGGTTTAAGCTTTACCTCTAACTCCGACGGTACGTCTATGCATAACCAGTCCTCTTCTGGTTCCCTGACACATCCCATAATATCATTGAAAATGCCTTGGTGTCGACGAACTAGACTTCCTAACGCTTCAGCTTGGGCTGGGGAAATGTCATCCTCCGTGTTGATGACAACCTGTTCCCAAGTTGACGTGGTCGCGTCGGGGACCCTGATATACGGCGGAAGAACGTGCTCGTAGCGGGGCACGTATTCCTCCTGAAGCCAGCGGCGACTGTCGAAAACTTCGCTAGTGCAGGCTTGCTCGTTGTCGGAAACTGGGAGTTTCGACTGCGTCGGCATCGGCCATGGACGCGTATCTTTGCGGAAGATATCGGAAGCATCCTCTGGGTTGACACCGTCCGTCTGATGTGGATTGAAAACTTCAGTGGCCGTCAAGGCTATCGTAGCCTCACGTGCGGTTCCGAATAAGGCCTTAACATCCTTGGATGCGTCTTCCCATGCCAGACTGGAAGTAGATTCCAAGGAACAGACGTGCCCGAGTACCGTGCCTTTGAAAATCGTCAGGGGTTTATCGGCAAAATTCGTGTACAAGAGCTCCTTTTGGTCGTGGCGTAATACTGAGTGAGGGGCTCCTGCACCGGATATGGCAGAGCCAGTGTGCACTGGAGTGAACTGATAGTCTTGGTTCGGCTCGAGGGCACAGCCAAATTTGACGTTCACGATCATTGAGGTACCGTCAGGGATGTTGACCGCTGCAGCGCATCGGACGGGAATTCTGGCGAAACGGTGGCCGGAGTGCACCGTGATTTGCACCGGGATACCATCGCAGGCGCCGATCCGCAGGCGGTTAGACAAATAGAGAAGATCAAACTTCTCAGGCTTCATGATATCATTCCCGATGAGCAGCGGGACGGAGAGATCCTTGAAAACGTGGAACGGCCTGAGTAGCTCGGCGAATTGTCCGTCCGTTCCTTTCATGAAGATGCGCATGTTCACCACATGGGTGGCGGTACATTCCGCACCTCTGAGGCCTTCCACCACTCAGGGCTTTGGCAGGGGTAAACGCTCAGCGTCCGGGTACAGCCGGCGCTGGAGCTCGTCATCGATGGCAGAATTCCCGAAGCCAGAATTGATGCAGGCAATATGTGGACTACCACCCGGAGAGGTGTACCAAAAGGTTTTCGCATAGTGGAAATCGGCTAGGCCTTCCACAAGATTCGAAACGGCTGGAGCAGCAGATTTGACTATGATTGCCTGTTCTGCGGTGTACTTTTTCATAGGTCGGCAGAGGGCCCGGAGATGGTCATGGAGTTTATTATTCGACGGGAATGTAGAGCTACAGTTTCTGCATTTCACTGGCTCCTCACGCTGCGACGACAACGTTCCGAGAAAACCCAGTCTTGCCTCGTGGCGATAGCGGGTTGCGAAATAAGCATTCTGCGCATGCTTGTATTCCTCTTCCAGATCTGCTTGCGGATCAAGGCTATCATAAAAGAGTTCATCCACATCGTCACCATCGTCAAGTTCACAGTTCATTGGGTCTGCGTAATATGCACGTTTTATTTCAGTGCCCGTAGCTTTCTTAACAATGCACAGCCAATCCCAGTGTTCACCGTCTCCACACTCTGAATAATTCCTGCACTTGCGAAGGCGCTCGTGGGGCTGTCTAGTTGCATGGGACCCTATCCTAGCCGAAGCGTTCGACGTCACCGTAGCACTTGTAGTGGCGCCGCCTGTAGTGGCAGCACCTATAGCATTGCGAGTAGCCGGTATGTGGGGCTGATTGGTGTTAGAAGACCAATTTCCAGAGGATTCGCGGAAAGGGGGACGACGCGTACCAATACTCACCATCGCGTCTAGCGGAGTCTTGGAGGCGAACTACCGCACGCCGGTATTCGGAGACTGAGTTCCCAACTTCTGCCATGTATTTGTCAAGGTGCAGATGGAGATTGGGTGCCGCTGCAAATCCACGATGGAGCTCTTCGACTACCTCGTCGTCGTTCACAATGTTTGCCATTCGCAGCAAACGAAGCTTCTTAGCAACGTACTCAGTGGGAGTCCGACCTTGGTTCCAACGGAAGGTCTCTGCACGAGCCGCTAAGAGTCTGGTTGCGAGGTATGGCATGAAGTCACGCTCGAGGATGGCAGTCCAGTTGCTGCGGTTCATACGAAGCAGTGCCCTGTCGTGGTCTGACACTCCAGCGATCCAATCCTCTGCAACGGAGCCCTTACAGCAACAACAGAGGACCGCGCGTGTACGTGGTTCGCCATAATGGGCCACGGTGTCACGAATGCAATCGATAAAGCGCGAGGCCGAATCTGCGTCCGACTGTGACCGGGGCTCGAATGTGGCTACGTTGTCAGGTTTCAGAGTAGGGCCGTAGGCATCGCCCGGAGGACCTGCGGCTATCCTGCGCATACCGTTACCATTCGCTTGTACTGTGTTTTGATTTTGCACTAATACCGTTGCAAGATTCGCCATTTGTGCGGCCACGGTATTCATGGCTGCGGTTGACTGAGCGATGCTGGCAGCGGCGTCGTACTGTTGATATGGCTGCTGCGGCTGGTACGGCTGCTGTGGAAGCTGGTGCTGAAACTGCTGCGGCGGCTGTTGCAGTTGCTGCGGCTGCTGCTGTTGAATCTGCTGTGGCTGATACTGGTGCAGTGGCGGCAGTTGCTGCTGGAGCGGTTGGAGCGGCTGCTGCTGTAGCGGCGGCTCGGGTAGTGGTCGTTGCGGTTGATATACCTGCTGGGGCGGTTGCTGGGTCGGTTGCTGCTGTGACGGAGGATCGTGCATCGAGTCATCTTCCTCCGATTCTGGGATAACCGAGGGATGTCTGTAACCGTGTCGGGCAAGATGGGTATACCGAGGGTATGCTGGTTGCTTGCCCTGTGCAACACTTGATTCTCCAATTGCAAGAGGGGGCTTTAAAATCTGCTCGGGGGTGTCGTCGAATTCCTCAAGAGAACCAGCGGGGCTGAGTGGCCGTCGCTTCATTGCTTTCTCAGCCATCTTGTCGGCTAACGACAGAAGTTTAAAATCGTCGGGTAGGTTCTTCGGAAAGGTGATCGGAGAGGCGTCCGGTAGCTCCCTGGATTCGGAAACGGCGTCTGACAGTTCTCCGGCGTTTGGCAATTCTCCAGACTCGGAAACGGCGTTCAGAGTAGCAAGTCGAAGTCTGACCTTGCGCTTCTTACTTGAATTCTCTACCTGAAGTGGAATCAGCACTGTCCCAGGCGAACCGGGTATCGCGTCAACACCGGCGGGGAGATCGTACTGTATCTGCAGACGTCGGGTGCCCTGGTACTCCATTGCCTGATGAACAGGTGGTTGCGACCGCCGGTCGGCCTGATGAACAGGTTGAAATGGCAGTAGCGCTGCCTGATGCACAGGTTGGAGCGACTGCGGGACGAGTGCCTCATGAACAGGTTGAAATGGCAGTAGCGCTGCCTGATGCACAGGTTGGAGCGACTGCGGGACGAGTGCCTGATGAACAGGTTGAAATGGCAGTAGCGCTGCCTGATGCACAGGTTGGAGCGACTGCGGG
>Ga0307516_10003798_pt1 | contig 19178 bp, 18 predicted proteins | sample 19_EM_MG_FD_203310 | JGI IMG/M metagenome (GOLD analysis project Ga0307516, IMG submission 203310) | Populus trichocarpa ectomycorrhiza microbial communities from riparian zone in the Pacific Northwest, United States - 19_EM | ecosystem: Host-associated > Plants > Roots > Unclassified | place... | reverse complement strand
GAATTGTTTGTGTCAAGTCTATAGTTAAGCCCTCTAAGGGACTGTTCCTAAGATCATGACCAAGGGTGGTCCAGCAGTACTTAGACTCTCATAGGTAGCCATTCACACTGACAGTTCCAATAGAAGTCTGGTTTAATGAAGCCAAAATTATATTCTGTACACTGATGAAACCATGGGAAAAGCGCAAATTCAAGCGCAGCCGCTCAACGGTCATATCAGCGTCATCGCCGTCGACAAGTGGTGGTGGGGTAATGGTGGGGATAGGTGGTGGAGTGCATGCTGTAAATATAATAACATGGTCAGTAGGATACCAAGGTTATGTGAGGGACGTACCATGGTGGGGCAGATAGGGTATGTCAGCAGCCACAGTGTTCACCGGTGAGCTTGAGGTAGGTTATTTGTGTGCATTTGGCAACAGCTTTGCCCACAGCATGGGCAGGTGACCTCCAAATTCTATGCATGTCACGTGTTACGTATCTTACATTCTCGCACACACATATCTAACTATCTTACAATTCTCGCACAACACCTGTCATTCCTCCTCCCTCCCCTGCCCTTGTTTGAAATCGAGGTGAGTTTTAATTAATTTATGCATGGTCCTCTTTTTGATGTGGGAAGACCACCCACTGCCGCCTTCAGCTCACTATCCATCCCACACATCGTCTTCAACCACAGGTGCGTACCAGTTCTCTTTTCATCATCAGCAAGGATACGAGCTAGACTTGGTGTTGCTCATACTCCTTAGAGACTTAGACTTTGTGTCAGTCTCTTGAGATTAGACTTTGCGTCATCTCACTGATCTACGTGCTTTACTTCTGTAACCTGAAAACTTTTAGCTCAGAACCCCCTTTGCCCCGGCTCACTCAGCTTCCCTTCATTCCCTTAAAGCGTCTTCTTCAATTCCCAGTGTGTACTAGTCCTCTGTTCATCATCAGCAGGGATACAAGCTAGACTTGGTGTCGCTCATGCTCCCTAGAGACTTAGACTCCGCGTCAGTCTCTTGAGATTAGACTTTGTGTCATCTTGCTGATCTACATCCCATGATTTTGTAACCTGAATAACTTTTAGATTGTAACCCCCTTCACCCCAGGCTCTCATCACTCAAATGTCAGTCCGAGAAATATGTTCAGTGTTCCAATCCTTACCATAGTTGTCTAACATCTACAAAACGCCGGGGAAGTTGAACAATATCTGTACTGGTGGTCAAATGGCTGAGGTGAGTCTTCTCCCTTCCCTATGAGCATCCTCAGTTTCTACCACAGTGTTGACCATTCTTTTACACTCCAGGCTTTCATTAACCACATGAATAGTGAAGAACTTTTTTCCAGTACCATGCATCTCCTCAAAGCCATCCTGAATAATGGGAAGTCTCATGGGCAACTGCCCAAGTCAGATTTCGAGAATTACATGATGATCCTCCTCCGGTATTGTTTGATCGACAATACCATTTGGAGATTGCAGCAAGTGGAATCCATGCATGTGGGGAATTCTAAACCTACATGTGTTCCAGCCGATTTTGTGAGCAAACTTCTATTGCTGTCCACACCTTTTGATGACATTGTTACGACCTGCTAGCCCTTTCCTGAACTTGAAGCTTGGCCAACTTACCAATACAGGATATGGACGTGGCTTCTCCTCCCAATTTGAATGTTCCAGATGTCATTGTACAGAGGTACATAAGCTTATGTGCTGCGAACACCAAGAAGAAAGGATTCACTATTCTCTCATCTTTTGAGAAAGCGTCATTCTATTTGGGCTATCTTTTCAAGGCAAGTCCCCCCTCCCATTGAGACTCGCAGTACTCAGCTGATGTCTCGAGCCTTGCAACATAGATCATTTGTCTCTTGGACAGGTTTTGAGTGATAATGACTTGGGTGTAGTTGTCATTTTCTGTCCATGTCTCAGTGTCTTCAGGAGAAATGTTCTCATTGGATCGAGGCATAGTCCCATTTACAATTGAGCACAGTTTTCCGAATTGGAAGATCCACCGGACCTGGTCTTTCCAAGTTGTCCAATTTGTGTCATCCAGGAGTTCAGAGACCTTGGAGATGGATGCCAGTCAGCATGGATCAACAAGCTTGAGCTTTGGATCGAGAATTTCTCTGAATTTGGATATAGTGTCATGCGAAGTGTGTAGGTGAGATAGAGTTGCGAAAATTTTATATTGAGATTAAAAGCCAGGGCCTATAACCAAAGTTGAGATATATGCAGTGGAAAGTGATAGGACATAGCAAGCTTGTCTTATTCAAAGGTACATTACTTATATATCTACATCCACTTCCTCCTATTATAATAGGAGGAAGTGTCAGCCAGTTCGGCTTGAGCTATTGCCCAACAAAATGACATAGAGGTGAGGATGTGTTGAAAGATGTATGTCTGAGACACACATGTGATGTCATCACATGATGCATCATATGCTTCTGGTATTGTCTTACATACTGATGATGCCATATATAGATTAGATTACTATCATTACCATATCTAGATACCTTGGACATATATAAAGGCGCTTGACTTGCCTCAGCAATATAACTTGCTTCCCAGTGAGTTACCCAGTAGTCTAGTAGTCTACTTTCTAAGTACCCTCTACAACTAGGTAAGGTAGTCTCACCCTTCCGTATTGCCTGCTCGACAGGTTATGGGCCCCGCCTGCCCCAGCTTATATGCTTTGGCGCAAATACCAGTGGTGTTGGCAGGCCTTGCTTGGTTGTATATAGTGGTCAATAACATCGCACAAGCCACTGCCTTCAATGGTGGTAAGGCTCTTATCATCGCGATCTATAACTGGCTCCTCCCTGGTTAAACCACTAGCCTTCATTGGCTATCGCTGCGGACAGTGTCCACGATTAAGCAATATGTAACAAATCACTTCTGATTCAAAGGCTCTGGCATTATCTCTGATTTTGCCTCACATTTTCATATAGCGATGATTGCTGATTGTGCTCTCTTCTAGCCTCTCTATCAGAATGCTTTCAAGAATGGATTCGCTGACATCCCCATCTTTGATGGCTCCAACTGGCTCTTCTGGTCCACCAGGATGCCTCAATTTTTGATGGCTAACAAGGTGTGGTCCTATGTAACTGGGACCTATCCTAAGCTGGCTCCTATCAGAGAGACGATCTCTGCTCCAGCCATCTCCCCTCAGCCTTTTGGCTCATCTTCTTCCTGTCCTGCTGCTACCACCACTCTTGGACCAGTCACGAATGGCAAAGAGATTGCCGATTGGGTACATTAAAATGAAGTGTCAAGAAGTGATCATCGTGGGAATCCCTGCAACCACTGACACTTCGAAAAAGGTCTGGGATGACCTTAAGGAGAAGTATGACAAAGCCTCTGCTGCGTCAGTATTCTTGGAGATCTGTAAAGTGTTTAGTTTCCAACTCTCTGGTGGTGATTCCACTAGTGAGATTCAGAAGCTCGCTGCCATGTTTGCTCGTCTTGAGCAACACGGCTTCACCATCCCTGATTTCATCCAAGCCTCAATTCTGATAATCACGATTCCTCAGAAATGGGATCAGATTTTGACATGGCTCCTCTCCTACTACTTACTCGATAAACTCAAATACGGCATAGTGGCTAACACGATCATTGGAGAGCATCAATGCCTTGCAGAGGTCTCCTGACCCTCACAATTGGCAAATAAAATCTCCACTGTCAAGCATAAGCCTGATCACCCACCGTCCTGGAAAGGAAAATCCAAGGACGAACAGCCTGCTGCTTCTGGCTCTGGCTCTGGTGATCGTAGCAAGGAGAAGAAAGGATGATCTTGTGCAGGATAAAGGAACGTCGAGAAGCTGCCAAAGAATGCCAACATAGCCATATGGCTGAAATGGCAATGGTGTTCAATCCCCTTGCTCCTATAGCCTCTCTAAGGGCTCCACCTTCTGCTCCGACTCCTCTTCCAGTCATCACGACCATCAATGGGAATGGTAGGATTATTCCTGCCCCCACCTTTGTCCGAAAAGGACTTCCGGCAGCTATTGCTGCCAAGCCTATACCTAGAAGATACACCGGCTCGACGGAAACAAGGCCCGGCATTTGGGTTAATGCCAAGAAGGCATGCAATCTAGCTGATCACATGGATGTCACCCCGATGGTCTCGACACTCAAACGTCTTGAGACTCATGTCTACAATGTCATCCACCCGCCTCAGGATCATTCCCTGAAATGGTGATTGCCATCTCCTGACTTCGTCTTCACAGAGGACGATTTCCCCTACCTCCCAGGAAGTGGGACCCCATCAAAGCGACAAGGCATCGATGATGGGACCATTTCGCTTGGCAGCCCAATGCTGCCTCCAGACTTTGCTGGGGACTTTGATACAGATTATTTCCCATCAGTCCCTAATTTCCTTGATCATAAACCTAATGCTAACTACATTGAACAGAGCCTTGTTTGGCGATGCAATCTGACATCGCCTCAATATTTTGGCTTACATAAAAAAAAATTTTTACTACCCTGTACCTGTCGGCCTTTATGGCCTAGTAGCATCCGCACGCCCTATGGGGGTGCAATACAATTTCATTGATCAAAAGCCTCAATGACTATTGGACTCTGGTGCTTCAATGCACTTTACAGGCCAATGATCTGACTTAGTAGATGCCTTCAAATTGGCACAGCCACTGATGATTCAGATGGCTAATAATGTTACTCAAGTAAAAGAGGCCGGAATGGTGTTTAATACACACACTGTTCTTCTGCGGAAAGATAAGGCATATGAGAAAACAACACGTCTACAACCTGTATATTATCTTAACAGATTAAACACCCGCTTACTCTCTATGGGGGAGTTCCTGAATGATTCACAGCTCATCTTCGGCGATAACTGCCAGCTTACATTCCTAAGGAAAAACTACCTGTTCTCACATATCAACCACACATTGTAGGCTCTACTACATTTTGGCTGAACTCGACAATCGAGTCTGTTCAGTCACTATCAGCCAAGACTGGAATGGTCTATGCCACTGATTACAGCATATGGCATCAATGTTGACAAGCATGCCCTCACTGTATGCTGCAAGGAACAGTCAAACGAGCAGTTATGAAGTGTTCAGCAACAATGTGTTCTCGATTCAAGCGCATCAAGCACGCGTACATCAGAGACTCATCCTAGCACCATCACACGACCCCACATGCCTTGCCCGCCTTGCGCAGAATCCATACAAAGTGATTTGCTCAAAATGCGCAGTTACATCATTTTCTAGAAATGCGCAGCATTTCCTCATTGCAGCGCACACATACCCCTCACAACGACATGCGCGTACATCAAGGACACTCCCTAGGTACTCTCCCATGACAACCTGTACAACCCGTGCTTTACGCGCAGTGCACAACATCCGTATGATCCCATGCACTCAAAACATGCATTTATGTTGTTTTCCAGAAATGCGCAGCGTTTTCTTGAATCCACGATGCACGCGCACATAAAGAACATATTCAGCATCACTCGTACGACGTTTCCCGCTTCTCGCGTCTCCCACGGTGTCCATATTACGATTTGCGCTTAAAACATGCATTTACATTGCTTTCTAGAAATGCGCAGCATTTCCTGAATTGTAGCATGCATGTACCCATCCAAACCACTTGCGCGTACGATGCACGTCACTCAGATGACCTCAGGACAGCTTACCCGTTGACTATATGACCAACCCGCATCATTCCATTAGCATAATAACGCACCATGTCAGCAACATCAAGAGCAGTTGCTAACAATATTCCTTGACACCTCGCCACTGTCAGGATGCGTTGCGCGTGGTTCCTGGGCGTCCTCCGACTCGCATTCCTGAGTTTCGGACTAGTAGCACTTAGATTCCGTCTTGCATTGCCTATTTTAGATAGAACAAACTAGTTAAAAGCCTTCTAGATAGACATCTTCTGTACTTTCCACTTACTTTCCATCTTTCGAATCACAATATGTTTTAGACCACCCCTCTCGAGCGCGCAGCTATTCGACACATTCCAGCACCTCCTCTCATCACTCTCTACACTCCCGCGCATTGCACGCTTGCGCATTTCTTGTCTTCACTTGCATTAGTGCAGATCTCGTCTCATTATTGTCAAACATCTCGCATCCTTGCATCCTGACCCCCGCTCTTCTCGTACCACCTTCGCGCAATCGATTCCTTCTTTATCCAGCTCCCATCACTCGGATCTACCCGCGCCACCTAACGCGCAGCCATATTTAGACGGGATCTGTTCTAGGCAACTTTCCCCATCCAGATCTTCTATTGATCTCCCCCTCGAACTTATGCGCAGTCCATGCACATCACAGCATACTATGTACTGTCAACATATGGGTCACTCCAGTGATGACATAAGCCAGAAATTACCTGAAATGGTAAAAGGGGCACCAAAGCTAATCACTATACCCATGGCTAAGAAGCCCTGTGAAGCTTGTGCGAAAGGAAAGATGCCATCATGCTCTTTTCCCCCATCAGTATCACGAGCAACAAAGCCTTTCCAGATAGTCCATTTGGACCTGAAGGATATGATCAAAAGATCTTTTAACAGCTGTCATTACGTTCTTACCATACTAGGTGATTTTACGTCCAACACATGGTCATTTAATCTAAAAAAGAAATCTGATACAATCATCCATGCTCAGCAGTTTATTGCCTATGCTAAAAATCAACATAATGCCTCAATTGGCACTTGGCGATTTCATGGCGGGACTGAATTTATCAATGATGCGTTTAAGAATATGCTACACGACAATGGTATCTTATCTGAGACTAGTGTGCCTTATCAGCACCAACAAAATGGTCGTGCTGAACGTCTAAATTGCACGATCATGGACAAGGTGCAATCAATGTGCTTTTGTGCCTGTCTCACTGATACCAAGTGGGAATTTTCATGGGACCGCACGATACATGTCTATAATGGCACTCCCATACGTCATCTAAAATGGTAGACCCCTTTTGAGGCACTCAGGAATGAAAAACCTGATGTCTCCCATCTTCATATATTCGGATGTGGTGCTTATGTTTTCCTACTGGAAGACATTAGAGCAAATACATTGTCCCCTAAATCTGAGACTATGGTTTATCTTGGACAGCCTGCTGGCTATAAGGGATTTTGCTTCTATCACATCACAAATGGGCAAATTTTCATTGGCACTACCGCCATATTTGATGAAACCTATTTTCCACGCTGCCCTGACAGCAAACAGTGATATTTCACGGAATTAAGTGATGAACCACCCACTGAGAATAGATACCTGGATGATCCCATAGATCAGTCTGATGACAATTTTGGTGATCAACCACCATTCCCTATGGAAAATGACAATCACCCTCCATCATCTCCTCCCTCTGAACCCGAAGTTCCTAATGTCCCTGATTGAGACACAGAACACCCTTCGCACACTTAGGGAAACCCACCTGTACCTCTGCCTAAATGGCGTGATGAGGACACTCCAAGGCGTGGTATGAGAAAGCGAATGGTACAAAGTCATCCTGACAGCATCTATGGCGATAGAATGCCGGTCGATCTCCAATGAGACAACTTATGCAGGAGAGCTGGCAATCAGCTGGGTAGCTCCTGTGCTCCGCCTAAATAGCCAACACAGAATCCTATTCCCGGATCTAGTCATGCACTGCCTCCTCCACATCAGACTACTACTGACGCCGATGACAACACAGGGGAAGACCCTGTGAACACCTTGGGCCAAGTGCATTTAAACTGCCTAGTCCGAGAAGGGGGAGTTGAATTCATTGCCTTTCTGCTGAATAAAGCAGCACCTATGGCATCAGATCAACCGGTCTTTTACAAAGACATAGCTAGATTACCATCTCAGCTACGGGAACAGTGTAAAAAGGCATGCCAGGAGGAGTTAGAGGCCCTCCATAAGCGCAAAGTCTTTGAAATAGCTGATTTACCAAAAGGCTGTAAGGCCATAAAAGATCACTGGGTATTCATGACCAAAAGTGATGGTTGTAAGAAAGCCAGGCTTCTCTCAGATTGAAGGCATTGACTTTGATCAGATCTTTTCACCAGTAGTCTGGTACGAGTCCATACGCTTATTACTAGCAGCTGCTGCCCTGGAAGAGTGGCACATTGAGGGACTCAATGTCAAGTCTGCCTTCCTTTACAGGCAACTTGATGAAGAGATATATATGGAACAACCCGAAGGGTTTAAGATCCATGGCCAGGAATGGAAAGTCCTCCGTTTATGCCAAGCCATCTATGGTCTCAAACAGGCAGCCCTAGCTTGGTGAAAAGAGCTGCTCACCTCTATGTGTAAAATAGGCTTTGAGCGCTCCCAATCCGATGCTGGGATCTTCATTCACAAAGCCAAAAATGGAGATATTGTTGTCGCTATGATATATGTTGATGACTCCAGCTTTATGAGTAATAATGCAACCCTTATGAAAGAAAAGAAAAAAGCATTCATGGGCATATGGAAATGCCATGATCTAGGCAAACTCAAAGAGTTCCTTGGAATCACTATCGGACGCTCTGGTTGCAAAATCATACTAGATCAGAAAGCGTACCTGACCAAGGTCCTCGATCGCTTCGGTATGACAAATGCCATAATAGCGAACACCCCTCTGCCACATTGGTATACACCTGTTGCACACACCGGCAATCCTGACCCCACACTTCGGACACAGTACCAAGCCATCATTGGCTCACTGTTGTACCTGATGTTAGGCACTCGTCCTGACATCGCTTTTTCTGTGATCAAGCTATCACAATTTAGTGCCAACCCTAGTAGAGAACGCTATGAATGGGCTAAGTACATATGCCATTATTTGGCAGGTACCAAAGACTATACAATGGTTTTTGATGGCAACACCAATAAAGGCTTGATTGTGCATTCAGATAGCGATTGGGCTGCTGATATTAATTTCTTCTAAGTCCCTCAGCCGTTTACTGGTACTTGGACCACCAGCTATCTATCACAGCCATCAACACCGCTTATTGTCATCATCAACACCATGTCACCTGTCCACAATAGACTGTCCATAGTCAGGTTCTCGAACCGTGAGAACTGGGTTTGAACCTGAACCTGACTGGTGGTTCAGGGTCCGGTCCAGCAAATCTGTGGACCTGAACCCCATTCAGAGGTTTGTGTTCAGGGACTGGTCAACCTGGACCTAAGGTTCCAAACCTCAAACCTCATTGTGAACCTTACTGATCATTGGCATGTCTGACGCCTTGGCGATCTCCGGTGCATGGTGGCAACCCAAAGTCCCAACCATTTGCCATCCATCATCATCCTTTTCTCTCTGTTGTCACCTATCCCTCTGTCCCCCACTGGGTTCAAACCTCTGGTGAGAGATGCTCACACATCACTCCAATACTCTCTTGTAGCATGGTGCTGACAATCGTCATGTCACCACCACCTGGGCCCATGTTTTACATGATGACTAGACCCCCTTACTGCTGGTGCTGTTGCCATGGCATCCCCATACCGCCTGCTTGTAAGTAATACCACCCTGCCCATCTCAGCTATCATCACCCCACTACTCAGTCATTGTAGCTTTCCATTGTGTGCACACCACCCCACTTGTCACATCATGCTCTGCTCTTTCATCCCCTGCCCCACTGTTGGCAGCTGCCAGCAGACTTCTGTGTCCATTGCCTGTCACGGCTCTCTTGCTGTATATAGTACTATCCTCTGCCATCTTCAAGACCCCAGAGAGCTGCTGAGAGAGGGTGGGTGCCAGCCACTCCATGGATCATTGCTCACATTTATAGTAGCTGGATTGATGCATTGGATAGCAATGGAGGGGAACAGGATGCGGGGACATGGTGCATTGTCACCTGTTAATGGTGATTGTCGACTCACGTTTTACAGGCCAAAGCTATATGTTAATAGATGCATGCTTTCTTATCCTCCACCCCCTGATTATGGCAACATGCCCCCTCCATCATCAGCTCCCATCTCCATGGCTATATGGTGCACCAGGAGCAGTGCCATTGGCCAACCCATTGCCAAACTCCCAGCTTCTCTTTGACAACTTGAAGTAAATAGTGTGTATATACAAATTCCACAGGTTTCTACCAATATATTTGATTTTACATGACTGAACCAAGGTCCAGACCTGAACTGGACCCGCTGGATGCAAACCGTAAGGTTCAGGTCAGGGTTTGAGGATTACCTGGACCAGACATTGAGGTCCAAGTTCAGGTTCTGGTCAAAAGTGGCCAAACCTGAAACAGACCGGACCGTGGACAGTCTAGTCCACAATGCTCATCATCATTGACAGCACTTGGCAGTGTCCTTCCCATGCATCTCACCCCCATCAACAGCACTTGGCTATGTCTCCCTCGCCTACCAATGCCCATCAACATCCTTCCCATGCATGACACTATTATTAATAAAGCTCAGCGACTTCTCTCCTGCCCACCAATGTCCTCCACGATTATCAACACCCTTCCCACGCACCTCACCACCACTCAGCGATATCTTCCTCGCCAACCAATGCCCTCTATGGCCATCAAATTTCTTTCTGTGCACCTCACTGTTGTCATTAGTGCTCAGCTAACCCTCTCGCCTGTCAGGACCCTTCATCATCATCAATATGATTTCCACAACACCCCTGCCATCCCCCAACCACCTGTTGCACATTCTCCAATTGCCGCTGTCATGCAGGGAGCACGTGCGACATGAGGCATTCATCCATCCTCAATCTCCACTAGACATGCCAATTGTCTAGCAACAACCCCTGAATATCCAGGGCAGACATGTCAAGTTATAATTAAGACGACATGTATTAGCTACCAAATTTGTGCCCAGGGCTTGCCAATTATTCACTCCTTTATTCCTGATCTTCAGGATGAATGTATAGTACTGAACCTGAGTGTTGAGCATCCGGGCCAATAACTCTCAAGTCAATTCATACATAGGGTGACATATAAATATGTTACTGAATTCATAAAGCAGTAATTCTGACCCAGGTTCTGCCAGCTGGGCGACCTCAATTCCCAACACTCTCGACTTGGCTCCCGATGGCTCCAGGGCTCACCGTGTGGTTGGAAGTGGTGGCAGACTCTTGCACCACAGGAATGGAAGTGGCTATGGTGCTTGTTGCACCTTGTTCAGCTGTGTTGTCATTGTCGTTGTCGATCTGGGAACCATGCACCTCCCTGTCCCTGCTGCTCATGAGATTCCCACTATTGGATGCCTCACAATGGTGCCATGCTTTCTTCACAGTCTTCTTTGGGTGTTCAGAACCACTCTCGGAATTATTGTCACTCTCCTCTCTGTTGTCAGTGGAGCGGCTGCATCGAGACCTCTTCTTTCCCTTGTCTGAATGAGTGCAACATGGAGAGAGCAGCTTCACTGTACCATCCTCAAGCCTAGCATTATGATCAGCTTCCATTTCCTTGTATTTCTCACAAGAAATAGCCTTCCAGTAAATCTTGCCTGCCTCGAGTTTTCGCAGAATGGACTCCAGGGCTGGAAGACTCAATGAGACCTTGCTCAAGTTCTTGAATGGGATGTCATCCGGCCAGCCCTCAATGACTATGTGGTAGCGGATAATGACATTTCACCAATAATGCTTCCAATGCATCTTGGCAGTTGGATCCTCCGTGATATCCCATAAAATCTTCTGAGAATTGTAATAGACCCAGTTTTTAAAAAAGATACACACATAATTTATCTTGAATCTTAGTGCAAATGTGGGACACATGCTGCTTGTGGTTGTTCACAGCACCTGAATACATGACGAGTATTTATATGAATAGACACAAAAGACTACAAACTTACCTCGGATGCCTTGAATGGCAAAACCTTCCATTTTACTGATGAAATCAGCATTGTCGATCTTGAGAACATGGTCAACAAAGTGCTCAACTCCTTCTGTTGCATAGGAGACACCGTGCAACAGAAGGTCAGTAGTACCATGACAGACAAATAAAATTGTTTCAATGCCGGTGCTGTCCTTCAGACTATTCAACTGAGGAATGACTATAAATATTTGATGCCATAGGAAAGTCGAAAGAGTACCTCATTTGTAATGGCTTGGACAGTGTGCATGCAGTCATTTAACCTTGATTTTGTGGATACTTGATAGCCCTTTTCCTTGGATGCCTTGTACTCCACAAATTTGGCGGTGGTGGAATTCTTCTCTTCCATGGTTAATGCTTTGTACTCACCACCAAACTCTTGAGATGCATGGGGGAGATATCTCTTTTCTTGAGATTATAGCACTCATCTTGAAAAAAAACTGAACAGCTTACTTTCATTGGTTTTGTGGTCTTGTCCTTTCTTCCACATAAACGTGTTCCAGTCACTATTCTTGGCATGCTTTCCATGTGCAAATGAACATCCAAAATGCAAATGTTGTTGGACTTGCTTGACGCTCCTTTGGTGTTGAGTTGCAAGATTTTCAATTGTCTTATCCATCTGGGTCCACGTCTCATCCAGACTAGCCTTGTACTTGTGAGATGCCTCTCTTCACCTTGCAATGATTCCTGCCCATTCATCCTTGGAAACATGGGTATGTGTGCCCTTCCGCGCCACTGAGTTGAGGCGCTTGTGCTTAGAGGTTACAGTGAAAAGCTCAGCAGACATACTTGAATGACACACTGATACAGTGCATTCCTTTTCTAGTTTTGGCAACAAAAATATTGAATATGTGATATCCCAATCCCAATCCCAATCCCGGTTTATGAGTCGCACAATATAACATAGACACTACCATTGTGTCTGCCCCGGCATTCAAAAGGTAGCTTCAATTGACGAATATACAGGAAGAATGCAAATCTCACATTCAATGTAATACCTTGGTCCCAGTTTGTTGGCAGAAACAATTTGAAATGCAGTTTCAATTGACGAATATGATGCCTTGGTCCTGGTTTGTTGGTGGAAACAATTCAAAACAGTTTCAATTGATGAATATATATTGGGGAATTATACTCAGCTTGTTCAGTATCTTCTGCCGCTGCTTGCAGGTTACTTGCTGGAGATCAATATATGCATCTGCTCATGAAAACTGTAACTATTCATTCATCAATTCTATTGAGTGAAATGAGCCAAGATAATCGACAGAATCACCAATAGAACAGCATTCAGGATCATGGAATGGGGAAACTATTATAATATATGTTAGCATTATCTCTAAGAAGGAGAAAATCTATTACCTTGTGGCAAGCAGTGGCACTGCGCTCCACAAGCAAGGATTGGCTAGAAAGGTTAGTCTTGCTTTGGTGTTTCTGTGAGTTTAATAGCATGAGTGGGTGAAAAGAAATTGCAGAGAGACGTAGACTTACAGTCTTGTCTATCAGCGCAAGACCCTCCATTAAAGCATTGTAAAGATCACCAGCAGAATCAGAAGAGAGCCCCCACTCGGGTGAGGTGAGAGTGGCAGACCATTTGCTGCTTTGAACATTGCCCACAAGGTCACAGAGATGGATGATAAAATGATCTTCAAGACCAAGCTGATCCAGAAGTGCATCAGTTTTCTGACCAAGACTAATGATAGGCACAATATCACGAGCACTCCTGAAATTTGCAACAGTTGACATGTGAACGGGATCTGTAAATGGAGATCCGTATGCAAGGGGTGAACTACGAGGTGCTGCAATATCACAAGCACTTCTGAAATTCATGACAGTTGACATGTGAACAGAGATCCATATGCAAGGGGTGAACTAGGAGGTGCCATTGATTCAATGGATGGCACTGGCGATGATCCCATGTGTTCCTTCACATCATCAGCCAATGAAGATTCACATACAAGGGTTGGGTCATGAACTGGCCTCATTCCACCATGAGCTGTTGCTTTCGGATCCAAGCAATGTATGATGACAATCAACACTGTGTGAGTTGTCATCTCCTAGTCTTGGAGTATGTTCAGATGTGTGAGACTCTGGCCAGCATGCAAAGTGCCAATTAGTGCCTGCATCTGACAAGAAGGGGGGAAGTTGTCTGAGCCATCCATTTTCATCAAATCGAATGAGGTGTGAAATGTGAGCTGGCCATAGAGTTAAAAAAAATAGATTGAATCAGAGAAAACAAAACATACATGGCAAAGCCAGGGGTGTAACATGCTCAGCCCCACAGTGTTCTTGAAATTGATGTAGATATGGAATTACCAGGTCTTGGGCAAAGGACTGGGCAATGACAGCTAGGTCGGATGTTATTTGTGAACCACCCTGGGCAACCATGCAAGGCGTGCAGTACATATCAATAATGGCATCATTGTCGTATCATCAATGCAGTACCCAGGAGACCTCAGGAGTATGAAAATGCCTCCGTCAATGCAATCTTGGCAGGTGAGCTGTGGGTGTCATGGCATTTTGTGAGTTTTTGATCCAAAGGGTGCTCAATACTCACAGCATCGAAGATGTCCTTGGTCGTATCCTCTTGCATACAAAGAGACTTGAAAGCATTCAGTTGTGATCCCTTGGCATGTGCAGGAAAGTAGGCTGGATGGAGGCCACCTGGATGTCATGTCTTCAGTTGCTCATCCAAAGGTTGTGCATGCAAGCTATTACGAAAAATGGCATGAGTGGCAGCACAGTGCTTCAGGAAAGGTAGCGAGGTTGGAAGCTTGTCCACAAGACTATCAAGAGCCTTGGAAGAGTAGATGTAGATCTGCAAAGACATAACCCTTGAGATGGATGGCGAGAGGCAAGCAGCCATCTAGTGGCTGTGTGTAAAATCCAAATATAGTAGATTGTTATCAACAATATGAGCAACTCGGAGTCTCCAGATTACTGTACTTACAGTAGTGTTCATTAACCGTGCACATCTGGATGCATATGGATAATGCTGGTTATTTCTTGACCAGATATAAATTATCATAAAACATAACCCACTTATAGGCCGCACCCATTCTGCTCGAAGTTATACACAAGGTGATAAGCAATTCACCATCAATTGATAACATTGATGGCCTCATCAATAGCCCAAGGAACCTGGAAAATACAAGATTGAACATGCTAAGTATACATTAGCATACATACTTTCTCTGATCTTCATAAGAATGTGACACAACACCAGGTGTAACACTTTACAACTTGGACATGCAAAGATAAAGATATAGAATACAACATCTTAACCCGCACCTTCAGTTCAAATTCGGAAATGTGAAACCTTAGGATAGGATAGGATAACTTTGGCAGTCCCAAATGAGAATAGAGCAGGGGCCGACGTGAATTACACCATGTGCAACACTTTACAACTCGGACACAAAGATAAAGATCTAGAATACAATATCTTACCTGTAAGTAATCTCAGTTCAAATTTGGAAATATGAAACCTAAGGATGGAATAGGATATGATAACTCATGGCAGTCCCAAGTGAGAACAGAGCAGGGGCCGATATGAACAATGCCAGCATGAATAAAACAACAAAACTTGGTCGATCTATAATAGTAGTTCATATGGACAAATAGATGAGAACTCAAAACTGTTCTATAGCATGATATTTCAGGTATATTTCAATACACAAGTACTCTCAGATGAAAGAGATGTATAATTACTTGACTATTGAATGAATGAACTTGGTGAGTCTTTCTACATCTCTGTTGAACTCCTCACCACTTGCAGCCACATCATCTTCATTTGAAATAATATTCGCCACATCAGCACTCTCTCCTGACGGAATCAATGTAGATGAAGGAGCTCGTGTGTCTTGTCCACCTTGACATACACCCACAAACCCATGTTGCCCTGTAAAACCAGACAAATGCTCAACTTGGTCGAGTTGTTGCAAAAGCTGCTGGTTGAGTCCCTGGCGCAGTTTCCATCTTCACTGGACTTCTCTACACAACGACAGATCAGTTGTTTTGAATGATGAAATTCCCTGCTCAATGTTCAGTCTTTCATCATGAATGGATGTCTAAATATGGCACATCTCACCTGTTCAACATTCAGTCTTTCATTGTGAATGGAGGTCCGAAGGTGGCATATCTCAACGTTTAGTCTTGCAATTTCTTCTTGCACGTGACAGGGCTTAAAATACTTGACTGTGCCTTCACGATGTGCCAGTAGTGTCCATTTGTCCTGACATACGTCAGTTTATAACAGCCAAAGCAAGTTGAACTCAGCAAGGCAGCTATATTCAACAATTTCCTTCCAAGTCAATGGTGGTCGTGGTGGGCTGAGTTTGGCTGCTTGAGTGTTGTACTTGGTGAGGGCGGTTCTGATGGCTTCGGACCAGCACTGTAATGCCTTGCCAATCTGATGGTGCAGTTTGTACCCTTGATAGTGAGGTTAGGCATTAAAGTGGAGGTACAGTACCCCAGACACACCTGCTCCTGACATATCAAGCTTCGCCAATTCAAACAACTGCTGGATGACAAGTCACTCTAACTCATCCAGAGCCTCATGATAGTCAACAAGAACCACCTCCTCTTGATATTTGCAATAATTTTCATCATCAATCTCCCAACATGTGTCAATCGCCAACTGAATTTCATGAATAGTAACATACACTTGTGCATTTTGAAGTTGGGCATAAGCGAGTTCTGTCTTGTGCTGTGTGCTCAAAAGAGCTTGATGGATGTTCTCACTCACACAGCTGTTGTAGACATTCTGGGCAGCTCCTCAAACAATATCCCATTCATGGCTAAATCAAATCAGTAATAATGCTGATAATGGCGAATAAAAACCCTGGCTTACTGAATTCAGTTCAACATATTTAATCCACAAACATATTGAATCTTCAATGTTACCTCAGGAGGAGTGGTCTTGAGTCCATTGAGATATGCCTTTTCCTGCTCAAAGTACTGCTCAAAGTCATCGCCTGTGATGCTTAATTGTTTGCAAAGAGTCATGAGTTCCATCTTTAACATTTGAATGGTGGTGATCACTTCCTGGTAATGATTATACAAAAATGTCCCTGGCAAGGGTAAGCAGAGATCTGGTTGAATTCTTGGAGCTTACTGAGTGCAACATATTTATTCTGATCCCAGAAATCAAAGTGTTCCTCAAGGGCTTGATGCCGGTGGAATCATGTAGCATAGGAAGTTTGGTGAGCCTGATCATTTGATGATGAGAAGATATGCTCACAACCATCACCTTCTGAATGGCCTGTGCCCAAAATGTGGAGTGGGTGCCAGGTGAGTTGGCAGATCCCACCATCAGACAAAGGTTGAGATCTCTCATATGTGGACCTAGCAAACTATTCATTAGTGTGGGCTGCAAGGCATATCCAACATTGTAGGCAGCTCCAATATCAGATCCGTAGGTCGTGAGAAAATGATCCACTATTGCAAGTGGATATTTTGCACTGTATTGCATTAGTACATATTGAGAATAGAAAATGCCAAAGAAGTCACTTACCGTTCTCCTGTTTTGATCATATCACAAATCAATAATGCGAAGCGATGATGGCAACACACAAGAAAGATTCCAGTTTCATCAAACAGGGCAAATATCTTCTTCTGCTGTTCTGGTCCAGCATTTCGCCATCAATCAATGCATGTACAAGCACCTGAACTGGCTTGAACATCCTCCCAGTCATCATTGTGATCCATGTCAGATTCTCGAGGCCGCATTGACTGTAACATCATAGTAGGCTTTGAATAGTCTATTTTGTATGGGACATACTGTCTTTACTTCATCCTCGAATCGTTCGACATCTTCAGATTTGATCCAATGATCAGAGGCAAGGGTCTGGGTATCCAAACGTACATTAGTGCCTCTCATTGCATCCCCCATTCACCAAAGAGAGTTATTGCCATCCATTGAGACCAATAACAAAAACTTGAGGCTGGGCTTGTTCTTCAGTTTGTAGAAACATGGTGGACAGTATTAAAACCAATCAAGCCAATGCAATACTAGTGAACCACTAGTCAAATACAATGTCAAGAAAGGTTTGCAGTTCACCAATATCACACTGTTTGTTAATGGTAGTGTGTGCTCAAGTATGCCACTCAAACGTGTATTGTCAAGTGTTTCACTCTCTGATATATTAGGAATACTGGTCTGTTTGGTACTGTTATGACCAGAAACGCATAAGGCGTGATACACGGTGTCCACTATATCGTGTTTCTACATATTTAGTGTATATACAAGTATATAAGTATGTACAATCATTGGGAATGTGTACTTATACATAAAAACGCGTTTTTCAATGTTTAGCTTGTATGTAACAGTGATATAAAGCTTTCCAAAATTGTTTTATCACTATTACAATCCAACAGACAGATGTTGTGGAGACACCAGTCTGGAGTGTCTTGATGGAGAACACGTTTGACCTTCTGATCAACTTGTCGGAGAATTGAAAGAAAGGCATCGTAAACAATAGAAAATTGTGTCAAGAGATAAGCCCAATATAGTACCTGAAAATAAATTAGCCTCCTTTTGGCACTGATTTTTGGCACTTACATTGTGAAGATGGCAGAGTGCTTTGCATTGAGCTTCAATGGAGAACCAGGGATAGGTCCGATGGATTTGCTGATAACATTCAAGGGTGTGAATATAGATTGCGACCATTGGATAAAGGGGTGACATCCCGATGTAGCCATGAAGAAGCAGGGGCTCATTGGGAAATGGTTCATTTGAGGCAAATGTTTCTTCTTGTTTATCTGACTGGTGTTATAAAGGAACATAATTAAGTGCACGCAAGGAACTTACAGAACATGTTGACAACATCAAGCATGAATGAGGAGCATGGGTTGTTCCTTTCACCAGGAGGATGACATGTCCCATCTCCATGGTTGCACAGTTTGTAGTCAAGGTATGCCATGACAAGCTGAGAGATTTGATCATTCCAATCTCTGGTTTGATTCTCAATACGGTCTTGGTGCATGCGGTGGTCGACTCAATGGCTGCAGTGAAGTGGTTATGGAAAAACATTTAGCTGTAGCATAAAATGCAACTTACTATCCAGTCAAGTTGGCTATCCCTTGTGCCAATTCCTCAAATACTTCATGTTCTCTGCCTTCATAACTGATGTTGAAGCCTTCATCTCCAGGTGGCAGACCTATTTCACACTCAGAGAAACTATCCATATCCCCAGAATTCTGTTAGAGCAACCACTTAACTATCTTCTCAAAGCATAATCCAAAGACTATGCCGAGAATCAAGCATTGTGGGCTCACACATAGATAAGCTTAGAGAGAGAGAGGATGGTGGAGGAAAGCACCAGTTTATATTGACTTTAGATATCACCACAGTCAAGTGGGAATCCTAAGTATATTTGAAAGTAAAGACATAATAATGCTAGTACTCTATACTAGCTGGTTGAGCCCTTCTAATCATAAAACGAAGA
>Ga0307516_10003797_pt1 | contig 19179 bp, 23 predicted proteins | sample 19_EM_MG_FD_203310 | JGI IMG/M metagenome (GOLD analysis project Ga0307516, IMG submission 203310) | Populus trichocarpa ectomycorrhiza microbial communities from riparian zone in the Pacific Northwest, United States - 19_EM | ecosystem: Host-associated > Plants > Roots > Unclassified | place... | reverse complement strand
AGGAACGCCTACGGTTCTTCCACCCCCCCCCCCCCCCCCATTTTCCCACCTGCACTGGGCTAAGGTTCGCCCCACTGCCCAGTGCTGGTGGTGCCAGTGCCCCTCGCAGACGAAAGACCACCTCTTCAAGGTGTGTCCGGAGAATGGAAGATGCAGCAGAAGATTCTGTGGGCGGAGGTGCGGAAGGAGACCGGGAGATAGAAGAGCCGGTGGACGGTCCGAGATCTGCTGGCCGATGGAAGATGTGGGCAGGCAGTGCTGAACTTCCTCTTCTCCAAGCTGGGAGAGGGCGACGCCCGGAGTGAGGTGTCAGAGTGGGAATTCCGGGAGCGTCGGGAGCGGGAAGAGGAGCGGGATGCAGAGGCGGAGGCGCTGGGCGTCGTGGACGAGATGGGCGCCGGGGAGGAACTCCCGCTGTTCCTTTCCACACCCTTGTTCATGGCGTTGGCAGGCGAGGATTAGGGAACGGGTTACGCTTTTCTTGTTCTCCTTCCTTTGTTGTTTCCTTTGTCAATTTCCTTGGGGCGCAACTACTCTTTCTTGGGACAGGCCTGGGCGGAGGGCGAAGGGGAGCTTGCAACGAGCCGCCACCGCGCGGACAGCGGACGGGAAAAACGGGTAAAATGTACGCCGCCATAGTCTAGATAGGCTGAACGCGAGTATGATTAAACAAAAAATAACCCCTTTTCCAGGGCGTCGGCAGAGAAGAGTGATGGATATGGAGGCGGGTTCCTTTGTCTTTCCCTCCGTCACTTACTTGTAATCTCCTTGATGCGATGTATATTCTTGGGATAGGCCAGGGCGGAGGGGAAAGGGGAACTGCAACGGCTATCCGCGGACCAATCGAGGTCGGGGTCGAAGTGCGGACAGGAACTGGTAGTGTGTTCACGCCATGATCTAGATAGGTTGCACACAAGTAATGACCAAAAAAAAGTTAATGGAAGCGAACCGTCCATTGGTGGGATTGGAATAGTGCCGAAGTGAGGTCGGTGTCCCGCTGCACCCGAGGCAACATACCGTTCCCTTAGTGTTGGAATAGGGATCGATAGAGAGATGAAGATAGTGAATTGGATTAAAGATACATGGTCGTAGGCGGAACATTCTCTCTATACACAACGGGCCTCAGGGGCTCGTTAGGGGGAAAGGACGGAAGACTGTCTCCCGAGCCGGTGCTCGGAGACTCGGGCAGCCGTCACCTCCGGACGCCCATCATTCTGACAGTTAGGGAGTGCTGTGGATTTGGTCAATGTAACAGGGTAATGAGAGAGCCGTTTTGCTGCTGAACTGAGAGAAGCCCGGTTAGATTCTCCGTTCCGGCGACGCGCTAGCCTCGCTCCCAAAGTCCCAGCCTCGGTCTCCAGACGACAGCAAGCTGCGCCCCGCTCTCGTGTGTCGGACGGGATGAGAATGGATTGTAAAATAGCGAAGGTCAGCTCTCTCAAGCCCCAACCGGACAGCAGAAGGGCCGCCTCAGTAAGATCGTCCCAGAAAATCAGCCTCGCCCCCTCGCGTTGCAGCCAGGGCGACAATGTTGTTTTTGCTGTAGAGGAACAAAAACCGAAGGTCGAAAAGAACCCTTTGGCTTGAACTAATAAAAATATTTACTAGTACCAATCGCAGACTTTAAACTGCCAGTGCCCGAGAAGGCCTCCTTTGTTCGTCAATGCATTCATTCTGGACCGGGGCCGGCCGCGGGACCCTGTTGACCACGGTGCTTGGTCGGCGGTCTTAGGTAGAGGACTCCATCTTGTACCGGATGGAGTTGGCATCTCGCGCGCCTTTACGCTGAGGAGGCTTGCAGCAGGCTGTGAGGATTGCAATCTGTACCTGGGATAAGCGCCAAATGGATCCGCCAGATGACTGGGCTACAAACATAGTGAGGAGATGGTGAGGGGTGAATACGCCGTTTGAGCGACTGTGGGCCTCTGGCGCTGGAGGAACAGCAGGAGGGGTGGAAGGGAAATCATGCCCCGAGGGGTCGACTGATTGATGTGCATGGTTACAGAGTGTGATTCCCAGGGCAGTGGGTGGTTGGTGTATGTGCGGTGAGAAGAAGTGAGGATATCGAGGGCTGGGAAGAAAAGATAGAACCGTGGGCTGAGTCGAGAGTTGTTGAGATGAGAAGGAAGGAAAGATTTCTGTTGAACGTTGGGTCATCGAGGTTGGGAAGAATGCCTGCGACAGCAGCTGTACGCAGTTGAAGAGATGGCGAAGGAGGATCACATGATGGAGGATGCTTAGCGGTATTTGCGAACGGAATGGACTTTGTTGAGGAGGTAGTTGAACCACTTGCGGATGCATTGCCTGGACAGATTCTGATCGGCCGTGGGAGTTGTGATTTAATAGAACTGTATATATAGAATAGAATGCACACCCTGCCCAAATTGCCGTTCACGCCGTGTACGTGTAGTGCAGTCATCTCATGTCGCCCGATATGTGTACGTATATCGTAATCTAAAGTTGCCTGAGTAAAACCATTACACGTGACCGAGTTAAGTACTCACTACGTTAGGGTCTGGAAGACCTGGCTCCCACACCTGCAATCTAAAAATTAACGGCTTTTGTCTAGGAGAGACCACTTTTTAGGCGGAATTCCTAGGATGACCCACCGATTTTTTTATTACCTAGGATAGGTCACTTATCTGGAGTATTAGCTAGCAAACACCTATCATCAGCGCCAGCACGCCGTGCCGCTGCCTCACAGATTCGCGTCTCGCAACAATTAACTTTTATGGAAAGACTAAGACTAAAGCTAGTGTAGCTAAGTATGTGCCTTGCGGCATGTACGTATGTAGTGGCCAACGCCTTTACGGGTTGAGCAACGCGGCGGGGCCCGGTCACGAATATCGGGGAGCCCTCCCATTTTGTGTCCTCCCAGCTTCCTCCTCATTTCACCTTTCTTCATCCTCTTCCTCTGGGTACGTGTGTCATCGGTTGTCCACACTGTGTAGCCTTCCCCTCCATGGCAGCGATTCCTCCAGCTACCTCAGGTCCCTCTTCATTACCATCGGAGATCTATCTCATTTGCCGTCGAGGTTGGAGAATTTCCGCCGGTGGGAGGCGTATTGGATGTGTCGACGTTGTGTATGTAAAGAACGTGGAATTTTTGGGTGCTGCTGGCGGGTGAGGGCAGGTTGTTGCTGGCGTCGGAGTTTCCGGCGTGGCGAGCGTAGGTGTTGCTAGCTAATACTCGAGAAAAGCGGTCTATCTTAGGTAATAAAAAAATCGGTAGGAATTCCGCCTAAAAATGTAGTCTATCCTAGACAAAGGCCGAAAAATTAATTCACTCCTAATACGAGGATCCGTTGCCAGCCCACACTATCGTTGCGTCTCATAGTCTATGCTGTTCCGTCCTCTAGATACGACATGCGATTAGAGAGTGAATAAACGAAAAAATAATACGCTGCTCCACCGTTCATCTGCAGCCTTGGTGTACGTGATGAACGTTGGGAAGCTCAGCGGTCGCAGGCATCTACTACCAACCATATCCACCTACCGGGTCGAGATCCCTGAGTCGCGAACAATTCTCGCTGTATTGCACAGGGATAATCGCCCTAGTTATTAGCAACTACCTAATTATTATGTAGTTCGTGCATGGTCACGCCCCTACCTTATTTCTGGCTCATGCTGCAGAACCTCTCAGTTTTCGAGAGCAAGCTAAACCCCTATTACCCCTGGATAAATCAAGCTCTTGAGCACGGAATCTGCAGAACCTCCCTAATAAGTGAGTCGACACGGTATTCATTGCATTATCTATATAAACCCCGTTCCCCATCTTACTCCACTACAACCCGGCTTATCGACACACCCCGACGCGTTCTCTCACGTGTACACGATGCCTCGAGCCCCGCGCCGTCGCGTCCCACAGCCAACCGCGGCCCAGCCAACAAAACGTCCACCAAACAACGACCGTAACAACCGTGCGCGATCACTGGAGCCGGCGGCGAGAATAGTTTATTCCGTGAGTTCCCTGTTTCCTTCTCTTTCCTCTCCAGGTTCTTCTGCTCTCGGACTAGGCTAGGCCATGTCTCTACCTGTCCAAGCCATTCCGATCCACCTCAGTCAGGTCTTTCTCCCTGGCTCGATGGTCTGGATCCGGCTCCGCCAGGTCACTCTACCTGGCCAGAACCATTCCGATCCACCTCAGTCAGGTCTCTCTCCCTGACTGGATGGATGCTTTAGATCCGGCTCCACCGGGTTCTCCATCTGGCCAAGTGCCTACACCTCCCTGTTCGGAAAACATGTTTGGACACTTCACTGATAGAAGCTTTTGAGCCATATCTATGTAGGGGACTCAAATCGGCGATGTTACTTGCAATAACATGTACATATCGAGCAACGAGCCGAATGCCGTCCCCCCTCGTGGATCTCTCCAGTCCAGTTTTGACTTCAGCACGCCCAGCCCTCCGCCCGCATCCCTCGGGACTGTCGACCACTGGAAACGAGTCCGGTCGTCGCGGCGCGGCCTGCGATGCCCACTTGCCTCTCTGGGACTCCCGGTCAATCCCGGAAAACCCCACACCATTGAAGACACGTTATTCGAATACTGCTGCACAATGAATAATTCCAAGGTCAAGCGGAGTCTGTTAGCGTCGTTCATCGTCGACTGCGTAGGGCCGAGGCCTCGGGCATTTCACTCGCTGTGGGACAAGATCATCGATTGCACTCATCGATTGCCAGAAGACGACTTCCCCGCATATATCACGGATCTAATCAACGGCATCAATGATTCCTCCGATGCCACCGGCACTCCGCTTCAGCGTCTTAAGGCTGCTTGCAAGACGACTATGGATAAGTACTATGACGACGATAATGATGTTTATTCCTGCATGGCGCACTGCGCCTTAAATCAGATGTATATACCGCGGCCAAATCTGCTACTACCACCTCAAGTTAACCGCTCGTAGGTATATGAACTTCAGATTTACGAAAATGCAAGACCTGCCCTTTTTGGGTGAGAAGAGTTTTGCCGTCCGGTTTCCGTTTTGGGATATTTCTCTGCAGACTGTGGACGGGTTACGAATCAACCATGGAGAGATCCGCTCCACTTCCCACACTCAAAAGTCGGATTGCACCTTCTCCCTCCCGTACGGCCACGACAAGATGCTGGATATCGGAATGGCTGAGTTCGGCAGGTTCTGCACAGGTGGAACTACCTCGACGAAGTGGATTACTGATTCCCATAAAACGTTTCTGGCAATGCGCGACATGCTGAGTTTCATCCACGCGGCTGTCGATGGTGATCCGGGGGTGATGCGTCAGATTCAGGTTTTCGGCATCGTCGGTTCCGGTGAGCACGCTGGTCCGACACGGTTATGCATCGCTGAAGTTGGCAGGAATCATCTACCAGGTGTTTTACATGACAGCTCTGATAGTGCGGAAGCCCGACAAACCTCAACGAGACGCGGCTGGTGACAAGAGCGACGAACCTGAGTGGGACATGAGCGACGTCTGCGTTCTTCAGCGTGGGCCTGTTTGCAAAGTTCCCAATTCCATCGAGGAAATTGATCAGCTGGCGGAAATAATGAAAGTAGCTCTTCAGCTGCGGGTACAAACACTTCATCTCCGTGTTTTTGAGCGCTATCTCATCTGATCGAACCGTAGGCTGTTGCGCAGGCAAATGAGAAGGTTCTTCGAGAAGCGTTCCTGTCGAAAAAAACGAAGACGTCCACTTCAGGGAGGAAAAATGGGTTATCTTTTTCTTTTCGGTTCCACTCCGTCTAGGGACCGGCGTTGGGAGGAGGGGGGTAGATTGCGAGCAGCGAGAGTGCTCTGATTATGGAGGGTGTGATCAAGAACCGTATCGGTCCCCTGACTTCCGTCCCGCATCCAACCCCTGCACAATGCCAGACGGGTTGGGCAAGAAACGAAGAAGATGGAGAAAGGAGGACCGGAAGTGTTTGATTGACTGGCTCACTGATGACCGAAAATACGGCGGTCAATGTCGAGGGGTCAACTGGTATGGAACACAAGACGTTACGAAGCGGTAAACATGATACGTAGCACTGCAAAATGAATGGAAATTGACTGCCATACCATCCGGTTCGTAAAAATCGCATAAGATAACTCCCTTTTTTCCCGAGTGATGGAACGTGTAATCACCATGCCGTTGAGATCTCAAAGGACTCGGGTCCGAACCCGCCCCGGCCCAGTCCCAATGTCTGACCAGAGGCAGTCCACCAGACGGATACCCTCCGTGCAGGGAGAGCTCAGCAGAGCAGGTGAGCGCCCAAGGGGGAGAAGACGGAGGACGGGGAGGAGGAAGGCGAAGCGCTGGTGCTTTGTTGGCAGCGCTGCGAGTTTCGGTGCTCACTTCCCTTCGCACAATGCGCTGTGTTCCAAGTTTTATTGCAATTGATTTGACCAAATAGTGAGGGTTTCTATAGCTGGAGTGGTACCGTGCCCGGCTCCGCACAAGGTTTGCGGGATCGTGGTTTGTCTGCCCAGCATGTATAAAACTTTGCGTCATACATGAGTTAATACGGTACAACTACATACCCGTCGATTCGCTGCGCAACCCCCGTCCCCCAAATTCGCCTCTGTTCGGGCCTCCGCTGTTCGCGCGATGGTGGCACGTTCGCGTTGCAAGATCCCCTTTGCCCTCCCCCCAGGCATGTGCCAAGAAGGAAGAGCGCACCAAGGAGAGAAGCCGCCCCAAAATCCTACTCCTCTTCCGCGGACGGGCATGGGGAGAAACAGCGGCTGTTCCTCACCCCCCCTCTTCTCTCCTCTTCCTCTCCGTTCCTGAAGTTCCCACTCCGTCGTCTCGCTCTGTGTGTCATTCCTAGCCGGGAGTGGGACCCGCCTCCCCACATCCGCGGTGGAATGGGGTTCGGACTTGAGAATACATTGTTGACCTATTTGGTGTTCTTATCAAATGCCATCGTCTTGCCAAACTATTTGGGTGGCAGGAGGAGTCTTCGCCTTGATGTAGGGCTTTGCACATAAAATGAATACAGGACGAGTATCAGGCCAGTTTTCCGTCGCCATCGTTTTTTCTCTGGTGGGCCTCCCCTGTTAAATGGGATCGGGATCCAAGAAGGCCCAAGTGTACTGCGGCGGTTGTAGTGTAGGTCGCGGGCCGGAACGGGCGGAGTTTGGAAAACAGGACCGCGCTGCACATATTGTGGGATGTTACGGCCCGCAGGCCCGCAGTAAGGAAAGCGTCTAGGAGGACCCGGGTACACATGGACACATGACAAAATAAAGTGATAAATTACAATGACGGTCTGATCATCCCCATACAGCTCCTAGTACCAATGCTTCTACCGCCAGTAGTAGTCCTACTTGCAGCCCCATAGAACCCCCGATGTTCGGCGCACATTGTAGGTACCAGAGTCCTTTCTCCGACCATCTATCTCAGGCCGCTGGGCGGCATACCTCACCAGCCAATCGCGAGACTTCGCCATTGGGTATGTGCTGATGTGCGTCGCAACAATAGGCGTCCTCCGCAAGCTTTCCACGACATTGAGATTCGCGGCAACGCGTTGCCGGTTCCTCATCTGCCGAAATTCGAAACTAATCGAGGCGCACATATCGGTCATGATGCCGCGGCAGTCGTGAGGGGGCAGTCGTGGATGGACCGGCCGCGTTGGAAGAGAATCGTTGCGAACGCGTCGTAGAGGTTGTCGACGTCTGGCATGCCGGATTCGCGAACGAGAACGCCTACAATCAACGCACGTTGTCCGGTTGGCGATGGTAGCTAATTAGTTAGCTGTTTGTAGACATGCATGTGTGGAAGGCGAGTACGGAGGTAGATATCATGCGGAGTGGGTAATATTGGGGTTGGAGTGTCGTTGATTTAAGCCTCGGAAGGGGCAAAATCACAAATGAAAGCGATCACTCGCTGACGCAAGTCGGTCACGTGTTTTCCCGTGCACTACGGCCAGCAGAGCCTCAAAATCTCGCTTTGTGCACGCCTCGCCGCAGCCTCAGCCCACCCACCCATAATACACACCGCCCCCCCGCGCGGATAGCTACGACCACTACGCGCACCCGACCCCTACCCAACACCGCCCTCGTGAACCGCCTCGACTCTCCCGCCGGCTCACTAACTGTCCCTGCGACGTGCCGACGCGACGATATTCTGCTAGCTCGCAACCGATTTACGAACGCTCAAACGCGCTCCTGTGGAGCACCTCTTTTCGCATCATAATTCTTACCGTGGACGATTAGGTCGTGGAATATACCCGAACCGAGGAGCCGGCAACCCCTTGCTACGCGAGAATTACCCAGTCTTTTCCGGCTCCTCGCCTCAGCCACCACCTCCGTCGATGTGCCGGCCGCTCTTGCTGGCAACTCCCTCAAGGTCGGAATTGCGGATTCACGCGCAGGGTCGGGTGGTTATTGGTTGGGACTTTGCCAGTCGCAGTCATGTCGATAAAGCTGATGGTGATAGGGACAGAGTTTTGGCGGGTGACCGCTGTAGAGTCGTGATAAGGAGAGCGGGGCGGGACAGCATCGGTTGGGGGCGGTTGGTTCAACAGCTGACTCTTTTTCGCCGGTGCGCTCGGCCGCATCGGAAGTTACAGGGGCAGACGGGGGCTGCCACGCGTGGGTGAGTCCATTTTTTTTTGTCGATCTGGTATCTTTTCCTTTCTGTATAAATTCTAACCCATACAGTACTTATACTCTTCTTGGCCGGGACGCAGCTTCCCAAATGTGCATCTTGGATCCCCACACCTCCCTCCTACACACTACACACCCCGAGTAGAATCGACCTCGCATTCTTCACGCCGGCCTTATATGCCCACGTCCAAAATCGAGCGCAAATTCGCCAACTCACCGCTCCGCCACGGCTGCCCTACTGCCGGTGCCTGCTTACAACTATCGCAGTGGCGTCACCATAGACGCTAATCTTGACGTCTACTGTCGCCACGCGGCCACCCAACTTGATGCTGTGGTCATAAGCGTCTGGTATCGCCGGGCCCCCGAATGCCCCCTCCCCACCGCTATACCGTGCAGCCCCGACGCCGAGCACATCTCGCTCCGGGTTCAGCGCCGGAGAGAGCACGTGTGCCACCCCCCCCCCTTCGCGGCCACACACCGAGCTGCCTCCGCTCCTGAGACCAACACAGTCGAGGATTGCAGCCATCGCGACCACGGATTGTACGGCGACGTTCAGTAAGGGGGCGTCAAGTGTGGGGCCAGGAGCGGGCTGGCGGGCGCGCTATGGGACTATTTGATACCAGCTGTCTCCGCCCCAAGGTGGTATTGCGGTGGGTTAGGAGGTATATATACTTCCTCTGTGCCCCGGGGATATCATGCGAATGTGGTGTGAACGGGATACGTTGAGGGCGGATGGTGAATGGTCTTCGGGGGCTGGGGAAGACGGGTTGGAGTGAGCTGGTGGAGAGCGTTGTTGATGTGTGGGATAAGGCACGAATCAGCTGTGGGAGGATGAGAAGGCTCCCGCAGTATCTGGTAGGGCTCGTGCAGTCCTTGGTCGGGTATTCTCCGAGGAGGCGGGGGGTTTGGTGAAGGGTGGTCTCGACCGACGTTCTGCCACAGCGACCCGAGCCCTATTAATGGAGAAGGAAAGCGCCAAAATTGAAAGAAATATACGTGCAATTTACCCGGACCGCTTGTACACTCAATGGAGGCTATTCTGCACCCTGAAAGTGCGGCTTGTTGTGTGGTGCGTTCGAGTTCATCAGGCCGACGGGTTGGCGAATGTGCCAATGTGATGGAGGCTAGATACTGGTATGCGGGTGCTATCGGTGGATGGGACGCCAAATGCACACCGCACCTTTAGGTAAGAAGTAAGTAGATACAGGAAGTGCATACGTGCTGCGGAGTTCTCTAGACGTAAAGCCATCTAAGGGCTAAACGTCGCCTGGTCCTGCCCACTCTGCGTATGGGCCAAGCAGTTGTCGTCTAGAACCTCAGGTGAACACTCTTTCTCCGGCCAAAACCACCATTTGCTTCCCGCCGTGAATGTGGTCCTGATGACAAACAACAACTGACTGACGCCCTCACGGTCTTTGTTGTCCTCACCATCCAAGTTTCCGAATTTCGTCAGTGAAAACGATTTGCATCGACGGGCGGCGGTGGGGCTGATTCCCACTCTCGACGGACGATGGTAGCAAAGAACGGACGCCGCGGGCGGGTGGCGGTCTCGGTGTGGGTCGCACTCGGGGGCTACGCAGAAGTTGAACTGTCGGCTGCATGGGTTGGCGTTGAGTGAGATCTTCGTGCAGGGTGTTGATGACGTTGTTCTCAAGTGCGGGGTACATAGATATTACATACCACTACATATCTATGATATCATAGATACATAATTAGTCTGCTGTGCGTAATGCTCGGCACGGCCCGAGCCGCAGAGACCCCTGTACGTGCTACATAATTCTAGATATCTGTGTATGTATCATACCTACCCGCGAATCCGGACCTCCCCTTCCGGCAAGGTTTCGTCCCATTCAGCTCCTGCCACTCCACAAACGGTCGACGGGAGGACGCAGAGCGGGACGTCGGGAGAGAAGCGGTACGTCTTGGGGCAGCCGCATCCAGACTGTCGTGAGTCCGATGCTATTCGCCCAACTAGGCAAAGGGGTGTTTAAACTGATCATTCTGCCGGCCGGCCGAAGACGAGCGGCTCCGTCTCGCCCGCCTTGTCCGTTGAGCGGGGCTATCCGGAACCTCACCGGTCAGCCAAGTGGCGAAAACAGCGTGCCGCAACGCCTGTATCCGCATTGCCATGCTCATCTCGTACGGATTGCGTCTTGTCGTTGCACCGCTTCCCGATTTTACCGCCCAATGCGCGCTTTATATTCCCCTGGCGCCATCCCGCCAAGTGGCAGAGACACCGAATATTTCATGGCTCCAATCATTCAAAAGCGGTGGAGGCTTTGTGGCTGTCCCATGTTGTCCGGGGTTCAAGTCTCCATTATCCAGCTACGGCAAATCGATTCAAGATAAATACTATCCTTCGCTAGGCATGGAGTCCGTAGGCACAAGGGAGTAGGAATACACCTGCAGAAGCCGCAGCGGCCATCCTTCACCTCGTAGCTGGTAGTTGTGTTGTGCTCGAGTGACACGCCGTAGCAGACGAGGGGTGGCATGCGCCCCTCCGACTCCCCAGTCCTTACGGCAACAGCAGTAGGGATCGATTGCCGCAGCGGGGGAGGGGCGGTGGTTGTGCCGGCGCCGTTTAGACTGCCACTCGTCGTCGTGGGAGGCATCCATGCTGACAAACGCAGTCCGATGGGCATACGGCGTGCTCTGCAGCTTCCAAGACGCGTGCGCGCGGATACACGATGTCGCGAGAGGATGTGCGCCGCCTGGCGTCGCCCCGGGGACTAACAAACGTTGTCCGGATGGCGAATGCGCTGTCGGGGGCGCCCGGAAGCACAGACGTCCCAGCCTCGTATGGCGCCCTCTCTACTCTTCTTGCTTCGTCTCCTCTTACCTTGTTTCCGCTCGCGGTCTCTTCCTGGCTAGCCTCATCCGGTCGCGCTCATGCGGCTCAGTCCCCTCGCCTGCTCGCTCTCCCGTTTGTTCGACCTCCGGCACTTAACCAGGGAACCATTCCGCACAGCACAGTATCGTCGCCAGACTTGTCGACTCGGTCGCTCGCCGCGTCGCTTGGATCGCTCATCCGCTCGGTCGCTCGCCCCCGCACTCGTCTTGCCCGCTCGTCCGCCTTGCTAGCGCGCTCGCGTCTTCGCGTCCACCACTTTCTCCCTTCAGGAAGCAGACTTCTGCTCGGTTTGTAGCCACGGATCACATCGTCGACTCCACTCCCAGAGCACGACGCCGATCCTGCCGCCAACACCGCCGAGAATTCCGGAAGGTCCAGCAGAAGTCCTGTGGCCGGAAGTGTGGAAGGAGATGGGTAGCGCTATGTAAAAGTCGGTTCGAGTCCGCGACCTTTTCGCTGCAGTCGGGCGATCCTTGACTTCCTTGCCACCACTGATACGGGCCGACGAACCTTAGACACGGCTGAGGAGGATGCCCAGAGCGAGATGTCCGACGGAGAACTTAGGAGACGGGAAGAGAAGGCGGAGAAGAGGAGGCAGAGGGCGGACGGGCTGGGGGATGAGCTTTCTGCAGGAGTGAGTGGAGTTAGGAATGAGGAGGTGGGTGGGATTCGTATGTTGGGAGACCAGGGAGGGTGGGGGGAGCCATAACGAACCGCCTTCGGGTTGGGCGTTGGAGAAATGCGTACATCGCCATGATCGGATAGGTCGTATGCGATCTGTTGGGATATCGAGATCGGGGTGGTGAATTGGATTAAAGATATATTGTCGAGGCTATGTCGTTCTCTCTATTCTCACCGGCCAGACTATCTCCGGCCAACTGCCGGAAGGTCGTGATGGTTTGTATCCAGTCAGTGGCAATATACAGAGCAGAGCTGTGGTGGAAAGGAGAAGATACCAGAGGTACGGGCGGCAGGGCAGGGGACCTTCAGAAGTTGGTTAACCAAGTAGCACACGCAGAGGCTGCGTACGAACAACCAATCTTGGCACTCTCATGATGGAATCGGGGTTTCGACGGAAGAAACACGAGCCCCGGCTGCAACACGCGTCACGTGACAACAGAAAGAGCGAGTGATCTCGCATGCTCGTGCCGTGCCCTATCATAGCCGGTAGATACCGCTGTATCGCGGTGGGTTTACCGCAGCGTGGCGTTGGTTACATGTACCAGATATGCTTATGTAGGGGCAGTATGATATCCGGCGGAACGCTTGCTGGGTAAGCGAGCAAAGAAACGACTGTGAGATCCGCGATTGTGGTGATCGTGAAGTGTTATTGAGTCTCACCTGCAATTGACTCTCACCCGGCCACACAGAAAATGCTCGGTCCTGCGTCGCCCCCCTCTTCTCTCCCTCCACCACTGCCCTCCTCCCTTCGCCCAACTCACCCACTATTTCCACTTTTCTCGGTCTGTTCTTCATCTCGCGCCTAAATCCACATTACCCCATTCCCTTTCGCGCCGGAAATGGCTCCCCATTTACTACAGATATTCGGGATCCTCGATTCGGCCCTGGTCGACGAGATTCACGCTGCCCTTCAGCGGCTATTTGCGGCCGACAAGGACGAGCGGGTCGCTAGTACCCAGCCGGTGCGCTCTCCGAAGCCATCATACGATCGTAACACGGCTGATTCGCGCAGGAGTTCAGGGCTTGAGGGCCTCCGTGCCAAGTACGATGAGAGATCCAGAACGGCTGTGCGCGCTCGCCGTCTTCGACCTGCCGCCGACCACTGACCACTGACCACGCCACGCGGGCCGCTTGTGGGCTCCTTCCGTGCCGGAGACGCCGGAGAACTGCGTTTCCACCCGGCACCCCGTCGTTTGAGCCTGCGCACTCCGCGGCTGTCGCTTCCCGTATTTCTCCTCCACCGCAAGTTACCTTCCGCACACGCACGCCGACTACGGAGAGGACGACACCGACCACGGCGACGACTGGAGCTTCGACGGACGGCTGCGGTGGTTCGAGACCATACCCGCGGCCGCCCCACGTCCGTGCATCTCCGGCAGCGGGGACTGGCGCCTGCGTCGCTGGTCGCGCAGCTGGACCGGACAGCCCGCCCGCCGCTGCACCCCGCCGCCACTCATCTTTGGCCCTTTCTTTTGCTTGTTTCTTCATTCGTACAGAGTTTGTCGATATACGATATGAAACCCACTTTGATCACAGTTCTTTTCCTCGAACAGCTCCCGAAATAGGTGTAGTACGTGCGGGGTGATGCAGAGAATCTTGTCGATGGTCAGCACGCCCAACCGTTCACTGGGACTGACGTCAGAGCATAGCTCCTTTTACAACTTCTCCTTTTTTGTACGGATCGGCGCTCGGAGCGGTGTATGCGCTCGCGTGACGCCCGGCGGCAGTCTCACCAAATGGACGGACAGTCGTTCGCGGCATCGGTTGGATATGGCGAGAGAGGCCCGAGCTTAGCAGGTGCGGTCGCACCGGCTCTTCCGCCGCTGTCGGTACTGGCGGTATAACGGCGGGGAATGGGGAGCTGATACAACGAGTCACTGCGTCTGGCTATTCGATCATGATCTGGATTGGTCGCATGCGATAAACAAAACGAACATAGGATAGGCAGCTTCTGCGCAGGGGGCGACCGGTGGACGTGGGAAGCCACACCGAGCCATCTGCCTGCCGGCTCTGGGTCAAAGGATGGACGGCAGCTCGGCGACCCGAAGGGTGGATTGCCAGGACCCGGATTAGTTTCATGCGCTTCATGGCGATGTACTCGCTTTCCGGCTCCTGTCCACTGTTCTTGCGGCTCGTTGTGGCCGCCTGACCTCCGCTCTCCGCCCGACCTGTCCCGAGAATGGCGAGCGCACCAAGGAAACAGCAAAAGAAAGGCAAAAGGAAGGACGAAGAAACCCGCCTCCTTAGCCTCCCCTTCCCTCTCTTTTCTCTTCCGGAGCCCGCACTCCAATGTCCCGCTCTGGGCTTCTCCCTCAGCCAGGTCCGGTACTCGCCTCGTCGTGGAGAGGGAGTCTCGGACCGCCTGGCTGCACCGCTCATTCGCGAAGAGGTAGATCTTGAGCCGATCCTTGCCCCTCCCGGTGTGCCTCCGCTCCACCCCCCGTCCGGGGATGTCCGGCACCGGGCAGATGCCGATGCGGGTGATCGCAGATCGTACGGGACGGCAATCACGTGTTTAGTCAGGATCCGCACTCAGGCCGGATCACTCGGCAAAAGTCTAAAATGCCCTGCTTTTGGCCACTCCCGCCCTACTTTTGCCACCAGTAACTTTTGGTGTGCTGCACCAACGCAGTGTGCACTACAACTTCTATTTGACCGTCGATCCACAGCTTCACTGCATATCTGTATTTGCACGCGATGTTTAATCCCATAGGAGCAGTGAGCAGCGAAGTAAATTCTTCTGAGTAAATCGCTAGTCGAATGTGTGCATCTGCCCGATCTCATCACAGGCACTGTGATTGTGACCCACATTACCACACGTATACAGCCATGTGGAGCATCACCTGCTGCATCTGCAAGCCCACCAACCACCGCATTCCTGCTGTCTAATTGTCCTGTCCGTGTTACGCATCCCCTTTTCGCAACTTCCTCTTCGACCTTCCTCGGACGCTGCAGAATGGGTGGGTAGTGGTGGCTATCCGGGAGTATTTGAAAAAGATCTCAAAGCATTGGTCCTTTTACATCGATGGTATCGGGGTCAAAGCTATGTTCGTGGGTTTTGAGTGTCGACCAAGGCTTTTGTAGTGAAAACGTAGAATTTGTACTAGGTCGTGCGCTAGTTATATGCCAGAGACCCAATCAGACATTGAGACGCGGCGATAAACCCGTTCGACTCCTCCTCCACCAAAATATACCTTTCCGCGTCTCAGCTAACTCCGCCGCATCTAGCCGACGATGAAGTTCGCTGTATACCGTTCCTCAGCAAACCGCACCAATGTTCTCAGGATACAAAGAGCAACTCACCGGTAGTCGGATGTCCCGACGTGGAGAAGTCTGAAACCGCAACGCGGATGCTATCGTTCGTCACGCTGATGTCAGCCACGTTGTCGTTGAAGCCCATGGGGCAGGCGACGTGGATGGTGATGGTCTGGACGACGCCGTTGACGGTGACCTGGTACTTGACGGTGCCGTCGGTTCCGGTGGGACCTGGCAGCACAACACACTCAGCCACTCATCGGGGTGAGACGGGGTAATGCCCTACCGGCGTTGTCTTTGAGCTGGATCCCGTCCGTCTGGAACCCGCCACCTGGGACCGCCCGGTACGGCCAGCGCGGCGCGATCCAGTACCCATCCGAGATGTACTCCTCGGTCAGCTTGAGCGGGTTCTGGAGGTGGTTGGTGATGGTGAACGTGGAGGAGTAGTCGCCCATGGTCGATATTTGGCGCGGTGTGTTGTGTTGAGTGTTGAGTGTCGAGTGCTGAGTACGGTAGCTGCTGCGGTTCGGTGTTTGCTGTGGATCGATGGGGCAGAGAAACTCGCTGCGACCGGGCGCCGCCGGGGATATATATGCGCGAGGAGGTGCTGTACGGCCGTTGCGATGCGGGGGGGGCGTCGTGACGCAATATACCGCACGGCCGTACTGCTCGACTCGGTGCGGATTGCAATCTTCAGCTTGCTCAACGCCCGTGCAGCTCCTTGCTGGACCAGCTGAACGCTCGCATCCCGCTCTTCCCGAAGCAGCGACTGTCGCCGTGGCGGCGCCATTCGCGCCCCGATCCTGCGCAGCACGGGGCGATCCGCCGCCTCCTCGTCCGCACGCCGCTACTCGCGGGAGGGACACTTCCAGTCTCAACACTATCTTCCGCAGGTGGAACAATTACGGGCTCAGCGCCGTTGCCACCCCGCTCTTCGCCGGAGGGACGCTGATCCTCATGCCGCCGCTCGAAGGAGGCACAATTCCGGCGGCAGTGACATCATCAACCCGATCTCCCGCAGGTGAGCCATTGCAGGCCCAGCGTCGAGTTATCACGGAACGCACTCTTCCCCCATCAAAGGCTTCCCCTCCCGGCGCATCTCAAAATTGGAGATCGACACGCGCCGGGAAACATTGACCGCCGAATACGAAGCGGTCACCTGGTTACTGTCTTCAGCTGTATTCTCGACTGGTGTTGTCGATCGATGTCGCGGCGGTGCCCACGCCTGCATCCAAGCAGGCTCACCGGTTTCCCGGTGGTAATGTGATGTGTCGCGCAAACGGGCCTCCTGCGACAAGCGGCGGTGACTGACGGGTTTCTTGCGGATTCTTCAGGATAAGCTTCGCGCAGCGAAATGTCATCGGTCTCCCATCTATCTAATGGCTTGGGGCAACGCGCTCGATATCGCTAACAGGTGGGAGAATCATAGGTATGGGGGGACAAACGTAAAAGTGTTGACCAACGCAAGCCTTCCACTCGTGCAGCCGTGATAGCCGTTGTCGGATAGGCGGAGTGTCGTTGAATTAAGCCCCAGGGTCGCATCGCGCACATCTCTCGGGTTGGCGACAGGGCTCGTTCCGCCTTGGCACTCATCAGCGCAGCAGCTGAAAGATATCTACATAGTTATATGTACCACAGGTATTTGGTGGGCTTCAAACCTAGTTATCTGTAGGTCTCAAACCCATCTGTCGGTCCTCCGCAAAGGAGAAGAATAAGGGCTGCCTAGTGAGACGGAGAACGTCCGCCGTCATATTCCAATAGGCTGAATGCGAGTACTGTATGATTAGTTAAACGAAAAAAAAAACCTGCGAGACGGAGACAGGCGCGTACGCAGAGAACCAGATACTCTACATACCTACATAAGTATGTATGTATTCGTGCCACAAAGCGTTTCTACTCACTCTAAACAAAACAAAAAACATACTTATTTCGCCCCGGCGTGAGTCGTGGACATCCCGGTAGAAGCTAACTACCGCGCAGCACCGCCCGATCGTAAGAGGACGATGTACTCGGCAGTTGAAAGCGAACCTAGCCGAATGTAGCAAACATCACACTCGCGCAACGCACGAGCAAGATACGTCTCTGTCCCACTGCGCTACGCATTCCTCTCCAACCTCGACATGGCAGGACTGCCGCCTCTCGCAACACCCCTTTACCTTCTTGCATTCCTATGTTTTCCCCGTCGCGACACAACGAGAACCCCGCAAGCCCGTCGCGCTAACACGTCTGCTTCGCCAGCTTCGCGACCGCGTCACCCAACTTCCCCAACGCGTCATCCTTCTCGAAGAGATCCCAGGAGAACCACGTCCCGAAGGCCCCGAGGTTCCATGGTTCTGCGACAGCATGGATACCGTCCACGCCGAGGGAGCGACTGTGATCCCTACTTCTCCGGCAACACGGAGGCGATTCGCGACTCACCCGGTAGTCTGCATAAAGAAATCTATGCCAGCGGAAGTTCGCGCCTTTGGCCACCTGCAGGGCTAGAAATGCTGACTGCCAGTTCCGCAGTTCTGCGATTCGTTCGAAGCGCGGCTTCCCGGGAGCGGTCGGCCAGCCCACGCTACCCCGACGGAGTTCGTCCCCGGATATACGCCACGAGAGCCCTGAACGATCCGAAGGCCAAGCGGCGCCTGCCGACCTGTCACGGCGATTTTTTTGATCCTCCAGCAACACCCGCGACCGGCCCACATTCTCCTTTGTCACTCGGCGACGTGGGAGCAGAGGCATTCGTTTTCTTTGCGCACAAGGTATAGGAGCAGTATAACGATTTCACGGTCCGGAATTACTTGTCACTACAGCAGGCCGTGCTAGAGGTCCTGGCGATAACCCATGAACGGGAAGGTTCCGGAAGACGACAGCGAGAAAGGGAGCGACCCGTAGACGGTGGACTACACATCGAGAGTGGAGGGATACGCTTCCCAACGGCTCACGGTTTGCTTCTTCCATTCATCACATTCTTTTGATAGTACTTGGTAAGCAGGGAGAGCCGCATAGCTGGTCCCTCCGGCAAAGGTTCAATCTCATTTGTTCTCCATTGGCAACACACCGCGTCCATTCCCTTAGAACGTCGCGACCTGTTCCTTCCCACTCGCACACTATATACAATGTTACCTTGGTCTTCCCTTTGTCACTCTTAGTGATTTCCTTGGTGCGCTCTTCGACTTCTTGGGAAAGGCAGGACGGGGGAGCCACAACAAGCTGCCAGCGGACGGGAACCGGTGTGTGCAGAGTACTTCGCCATGCCCTAGAAAGGTCGTACGTGATTAATAAATAGCTGGACCTGGTGCATGCAGATCCCACGCATACTGCTACCTACATATATGTAGTGTTGCTCAGCTTTCAACCAATAGTAAGTCGGAGTGGAGGTTAAAGTTCGAATCGGAACGGTAGGATAGCATGTGTGTTCTGTTGGCGGTCTAATGGATTTAGGGAGGGTATTAGTATTACGGCGCAAGTGTGGCTTAGTTGTGTGGCTTCGCGTTCCCCCCCGCCTATTCATACATATGCAGACTATGGTTGCGCACCCTCTTTAAAAACGATTCCTGTCCATTGCCCGCCAGTGGACGGGAGGTGCAGCAAGGACAGATGTGGGATGACTGGTCCCGCTGAGGGAGGTGCGGGGCGCGAGGGGCCGGAATGGAAGCGTAGGGAGCGTAAGGCGCGGGAAGAGGAGAGGAGGGCGGAGGCGGAGGAATTGGGTGCCGGGGGGGGGGGGGGGGGGGGGGGGGGGGCCGGTCGGGCGCCCCCCCGCCGACAGGGGGGGGGGGCCGCGGCGGGGGGGGGGGGGGGGGCCGGATGTGTTTTTTGTTGGTGTGTTTTTTTTT
>Ga0307516_10003795_pt1 | contig 19184 bp, 24 predicted proteins | sample 19_EM_MG_FD_203310 | JGI IMG/M metagenome (GOLD analysis project Ga0307516, IMG submission 203310) | Populus trichocarpa ectomycorrhiza microbial communities from riparian zone in the Pacific Northwest, United States - 19_EM | ecosystem: Host-associated > Plants > Roots > Unclassified | place... | reverse complement strand
CATCAGCGTACTGAATGCACCCCATATATAAGAACGAATCCCTCCTTCGGCGGTGGCCGCGCCAGTAACCCGAGCCTTCACCACACCGAAGATCAATAACACCGTTCCAGTCAACACACAGGAGTAGGTAAGAGCCTTGAAGGCCTGCTGAATGAAGAAATAGGGGAGCAATGGAATGAGGCCACCGGCCAGGTAACCAAGACCGATGGTGAACGCAGACATGTACATTCGCTTGTCTGGGATCTCCTCTGAAGCAAGTAGAAACGCGCCGTAAGGAAGAGTCCTGGGGATAGTTCGACTCGGAGAACTTGACGCACCGAGACCCTCCCCAAATTTGATCAAGAACGCGGTGACACCGACGTCCTTACTCCACTTCAAACCACCATCCTCTATGTTCGAAGGCCGGGAGTCAGATCCGTGACCCTCAGACTCCAACTCGAGGTCGAGCAAACATTTCGCTACCGAATTGCAAATCTTTTCGTCCACACCGACCGGGCCGAGGACCTGAGCGACTTCGCGTTGTATCTCCCCGTCGCAGCAACGCTTGACGCGAGCAGCGGTTGACTTGCGTTGGTAGCGGTAGTAATCCCGTTCAGCTTGAGATGCCAGGAAACCGCCGATGCCCATGGAAATGGCTCCGGCGATCAGCTCCGCGATGCCTCCCAAGATGACAAGTTTTGAATCCCCCAAAGACGAAAGACCAGCGGTCAAAGCGAATGGCACGGTGAGTCCATCCGAGAGACCGATGACGCTGTGCGGAGGCCGGTTAGCTCGTTCGGGCAACGCACTGTGGGGACAACACGAGGGGCGCACACATCCCGGACAATATCCGGATCGACGAGCTGACGTTCGTCCTCCCCAATCAATTCCCTACAACATACGCCATGCCTGTCGCCGCCGTGAGCTGAGCACTTTGCTTGCAAGGGTGCGGTGGGCACGTCAGGACCAGGAGCCTCCTCGACGGACCAGATTGGGGGTCGGTTCTTGCGAATGGTGCTGAGCTCGACCCTCGACCGTCTGTTCGGAAGTGGAACAGACGGCGCGTCGGTCTGCTGCTGGTCTGGTTGAGATGCCATTGGCGGTGGATGGGAGGGAAAGGTGAGGCCTTGAGGTTGTGCCGAGGCAGGAGATTACATCATCACTGATATTTAACATGGTCAACTGCAACCGCCCCACGGTGAAAAGGAGAAAAAAATTGATTCCTGATTCGGTTCGGAAGAACGGAGCTCGAGGGTGAATAATCCCACAGGTATTACACGCGCAGCACTCCCTAGATACCACTCATAGGAACGAAGAAACCTTCACAGCCTTCCGAACAGCAGAAGAATTCCCCTCGTTGAACCTGTAACTGACCACCGGGACCAGGCTCTCAGTCTTGGTGAGGCTGACCTTGGAAGTTGGTTTCGACACGGGCTTCACCTCGATCAACCGGCCGAAGAAATCCGTCGGGGGCTAGAGCAGGGTTAATGCCAAAAGTCAGTTCTGGCCAACCAAGTACTCACTCTGTCCGCGATGTCAATCTTCCTGTCCGTTTTCTGCCTCTTGTTCCTGGAGTCGGATATCATGGATGAGGGGCCTTCCTCAGGGGGTTCTTCTCGTGACCTAGATGTTCGTGTGTGGGTAACGGGTCGTGCCCAGACCGATATCCGCTCACCTCTTTCCGAAAAAGCCTTTCCGTCCCTGCCTACTCGTCGAAGTGCTTCCCACGTGCCGCGAGGACACTTTCGCATCGATCTTCGGGGGGATTTGAGTTGATTATCCTCAAGGAATTGGAAACTCGACCCACCTCATTTGCGACCAACTGCCGGATCGCATACCGTGAGATGGCGATGTCGCTCGACCGTTTCCCATCGTAGGTCACAAACACGTCAACAGGACTGCAACGAGATTTGAGATACTTTCTCAGGCTCAGGAACGGTACGTACGGGTCGAGGCGATAAACTAGTGACCCATCCTCAGCCTTATCTTGGATGAACCGCAGGTCGAGCGCGACCATCAAGTCAACGAGTCGATCTAATACGGCCTTCTCTTCTGGTTTGATGATCTGACTATTAACCTGTTGCACCTTCAGTGTCAAGCGCGTGAAATAAACCAACGTAACCACGTACAGGACGCAATGGTGGGGAAATGATTCGGTTGATATACGGGGACAACTCGAGTTGCAGGATTTGTTCGCTCATGAGGTGCCTGAAACATCCAACTTCTCGTCCGCAGGCACTCCTGAGACATTTCGATAAGGATTTATAGATCTCTTCGTGTGCCTTCGTCTTGGTGTAATTCTACGAATGCCGATCAGTACTGTTACTTCCCTCGCCCTGAAGTGCCCTACCTCCCAGTCCGCCTTCGGTCGCTCTACCTTCTGCGCCCCACGTTCCTGGAATAACGGATAAAACGGGACGACCATGTAAGGCAGGTAGCCCATGAGCCCGTATTCTCTCTCCGAGCGCATCCCGTTGGAAAGTAGATCGTAGTTCCCGAGCCATTCAATGGCTTTTGAGTATTTCACAAACGTGCTATCGTGTTTGTCGAGGTTTGGATAATGCTCGAAGCAACCTAGAGGATATTTAAGAGGGACGTCGTTAAAAGCCAACGCCAAGGAACCTCACCCAGTGCGACCTTATCTGGAGCTCCGGTGCTCTCGATAGTTCGGGCCAGCCGACTGACATATCTCGACTCCTCCCCCTCAGTCATCCCAAGATCTTTCACTCGCTTCTTTTGCATTGGGCAGAACAGGTCGTTCAGGACGGATATTTGGGAAGCGTCGCCTTCCTTCATTCCTTGCGTCGCCTTCCTGACCACGACCTCGGTCACCTCTGCCCCTCGCCGTTTCAAAAACTGAAGGGAAAGGTAAGACAGCAGTCCCCCTGACGTTCGGTATGCAAGGAAGCACACCTGAAGGGTATTCAAGCATCCTCTGAGATCACCCTGAGCAATTCCAACCAAAGATGTTAATGCTCTTGAGTCCGCTTTCAACCGTTCCCTCTCACAGATCTCTCGAAGCCGTTTTACGAGATGTACATCGGCGGTCCTGGTCAATCGGATGATACGAGCGTGTGTCCGCAGCTTCGTCAGGGAGGAAGCATATAGGTCATTGCAAATGCAAATTATGGGTCGGAGCAGCGGCCTTCGTTCCGATTTGTCGTTCTTCTGACCTGCGTACGCGTCAGATAATTCGATGGTAACTGGTTGGCATGCATAAGGACACACGCTTGTTCTTGGGGTTATCTTGTGTCAGAGCGATGAGTTTCTGGATAAAACCTGTCGACTTCCGATATCCGTCAGGAACCACAAAATGCGGAATCAAAATACCCAAAGACACGTACGCCGTCTCCCGCTCCCGTTGCTCCGTCGATCTCATCTATGATGACTAGAACAGGCTTTAAACTTCCTATTGCAGCACCGGACTCCAAGGTAGGGCGTATTCTGTCATCAACCACTGAGCCAGAACGAGCATCACTAGCAGGTCACGAAGGCGTAAGCTCTCCCCATCATTGTCTTGAGTCTGGTTACAGACCTCGCGTTAATCTCGAAGACTTTGTATCCTGCCTGCTTCGCGATGACATGCGCCAACGTTGTCTTTCCCAAGCCAGGTGGTCCAGAAATTAACAACAGCTGACAAGGGTTAGAAACAAATAGGCGACACAGAGGGAGTGTCGCCAATTCACCTTCTCTTGAGGACGTCGGTACTCGTCGAAATATTGACCATCTTCCGTCATCTTCTGTTTCCCTTTCGACTTTCCAAACACACAATAATCCCATTCCTTCACCCACGCCATGACCTCTCGATGTACCCTATCATCACCAAGGAGATCCGTATATTGCTGTGGGCGGTACCTGTCCACCCAAAGCTTGTCGTGGACCTTGGACGAAGAGGGAACGTTTTCCGGGGCGTGAGGTGTGTCACCAGAGGGGTCTGAGGCGGAGACGGCGAGTTCGTCCATTAGTCGATGAAGTGGGACGTCTAGGAGCCCCATAACTTTGTCCGTGGTCATCGTTCTCTAGTACAACACTTGGTGAGATCCATTTAATGTCGAGATGGCTAAATACCTTCTTGGGCCTATCGACCTGTGCCTTCTTCCTGATAAACACGGATTTTCCTTCGAACGTCGTAGCTCGGATCGAGAGTCCAGCATAACCAACGCCGGACAATAGGCCAGGAGTTTGGGTGAAGGTAGATCCAACCAGCGTTTGTGAATCGGAAAAGTGGCTCCCAAGCAGGGTCCGGAGGGTCGAAGACGTCTGACCTAGGTGTTAATGAGCTCCAGATATGCCATAGAGGTGATCAGAGAGGATGATCGTACTCGTCATTTGTGTCGGGTCATCCAAAAGGCCATTCGTCGCAAACGTGGATAATCCGTCATCACTAGGGGACCCAATCCCATCCGGGTGGGCAGTCCAAGAAGAAGACGCGTTCTCCCCCTCACCGCCATCACCACTTCCACCGAACAGTCCAGTATCCAGCAATCCATTCGAAGTAAACGTGTCGTTCGCGGCCGATAGTATAGAAGCCCCCAGCAGCAAAGTAGGGTTCCCGAACGGTTCGGGGTCTAGCGTGGTCATCTTCGATGGGGGTATGTTCTCGGTTGCACGCTGGTATCCAAAGTTGGGGACGTGACGCGACGCGTTTGATCTCTCGGAGTTTGCCGTCTCAAACGCGCTTGTAGGTCACGTAGTATCACCTTGCAAACGCGGCGTGTAACGAGTTCGGCTGAGACGGCCTACAAGAATCGGGGTGGCATATTTTGAATGAGCATCTCGTGGTTTCCTCCCGCGGAGGACATCTCCGCAAAATCTTGCAAATATACGGTGGGTGATATCCCCCTGTTCGCTGGAGACCGATTGCGTTGTCGCTCACCCTTTCACGGGTCGAAAATTCCGCACGACCTAAATGTGTGGATGTCCCACCTGGAATGTTCTGGGTCTGGCACAAGTCAGAGGAATCGCAACGCAGTCTCTCAATCCAGTGAGAAATCTGGTTTATTTGAGCATACAAAAACCAAACTGGTTTGTCTGATGTACCGGTCAATAAATTAATTAGGGTGTGGGTGATGAGGGGAATGCGATGGTGATTTCAGATGGGGTGGGAGGCTAGGCGCAGAGCTCGCGCTTGGGACAGTGCTCGAACAATGGCATCACCTTTGTCTGTCGCGGCCCGCCATACTATACGTCTTGAAGTTTGCCTCGAGTAATTGTTGTGACCTGAGGTTCAGAACGGAATCAAACGTCTGTTTCAGCGCGGCGTAGGCACACTTACATTCCCCTTCTCATACTTCATACAAAGGTTCGCAGCATAGAAGTGTGCCTCTTTCAACGAGGGATAATTGAACGGGAAATGAGACTTGAGGACAAGGACATCATCCCCGTTAAATTGACGAACGGCAGGGCGTATGACTGTCGCATATTGTTTCCCGACGTACAAGTACTCCAGTGTACCTGGGAGCTGAAGCGACAGGAAAAAGGCCACAGTGCTCTACAGAGGGGGGGAAGCGTGTGGGCATCAATTCGCGCATACCAGAATGAAATGGGTCCAACCATACCTCAGTCGTATGAGAGCCAAGCGACCCAGCCGTTGGCCCCCATGCCATTCCCCTGATATCCACGCTCAAAGTGGTTACATGAGGGGTCGTCCTGACCAAACAATCCCACAACTCATCCGAGAGACACTTCATATCAAGTGACAACCTTTCCAGCTCCCACAATGACCCTGGCGGTAAGGCATCAAAGACTGCAATGATGTCGGTTGGTGGACTTCCGCCATCGCGCACGGCACTGCAGGACAGTTCTTGGATACTCTTGCTCGAGAGCAAGAATGGTAAGGCGGAGTCAGGGGCTTCGAGGACCGATAGATTTCGTAAGACGTGCCGCGGGAGGGGGCGAGCCATGGCGATCGTCCGGTGGGAAGGTCGGACAGTAAAGCGAAGTTCCTGAAGGAAAGGTGTGCGTTCCAACAACGGGACGAACGAATCGGATTGGACAGCCATCCAAGGCAAGCTGAGAGATCGAAGAGCATGGAACTGCATATTACGGTCGACGATGTCCGCGAGCATCCGATCCAGGAATGCATCCAATGGTGCGAGATTGAGGGTGCGGAGGTGGTCGGGGTGGGTAAACGAGCACCAACGTTGGTGAGAATGAGGGGATAATGTAGCGCCCAACAGGTCGGAGGTGTTGCCCTGCCAGGCCATGGTGAATTCCTCCATCGGGGATTCGTGAATGTGGTCGTGGAAGTTGTCAGACATGTGACAATTAGTGGCATGGAATGAGCGGATATTGGCTATGCCGGATATCGTGTCCAAGTGATGTGGTTGTAGAATCAAATGGGCACACCGAAAGGACCTCAAACGAGGGAAGAGTGGTAGCATCCGGATGACCATATCCGCTACGGCGGCGACCTCTGCGTTGCTGCTATCCCGTCTCGCATAATTGATCGTTGGAGAGAACTCGATCGTGGTGACCGCATGTGCGATCCGTTCCTGGGTTCCGAACCGCATACGCTCTGTGACCCGTTCCACACAGTCTACACGACACGTCAAACGACCGGAGGTAGGGTGTTGGCTACACAGTGGACGGATGACGATGTGTTGGAACAACAGGGGCTGGGCAAGGGCTGCGAAGGATTTGGAAACCCTCGTCAAGCTCGTGAGATCGAGCTTATCGTCCTTGAGGAAGGAGAAGACGTGGTGCCATAGTTCTGGAGGGATTCCTTCGTACTCTGACGGTTCGCGTTTCTGTCGGGGACGAACGGCATAACGGGCCTTCAAGACGATGGCCCTATAGTAGCTGGAGGTGGTGGCCGTCAGCGTTGTGGGTTTGGCGCGCAACATGAGTGACCGCGTGCTCACGGCTTTCGGTTATCGTCCAACCGTATCGGCTCACACACGAGACGACTGTGGACGATGGGCATGTCGGTAGTGGAACTGGAGGAGAATAGCGGCATGGCACGAGTAGCGAGTAAGTACTTAAGAAGCCGTCGGTAAGAGGATAGGACGGAGATACTGGCTTGTCGGTTAAGTTCGCGGCACACGGGAGATCAGCGGTTTGCCGGTCAAAATTAACATCACTACAGTGCCGCGTTGGATCTCAATACTGTACCTCGCCAATATCGTGCCGGGTGGGATCGGGTGTCATTCGGGTACCAGGACGCGGCGTTGAGAAGAGAAGAGTTCGAATTTCAGGCCCGGGCACCGCGGAGCATCGGGTATTGTCGCATATGGGTGAGGGAATTTGCTGGCGCCTTTGGACGGCAAAGATTTGGACGAGGTGGCTGATCCCCCGTCGCTTAGTAGGCCAAAATCCACTGTCAACACCTCAGGAATCGTTTGGTGTAGCAGCTCGAGACAACGGCAGAGCTCATGGTTGTCCTGTGCGACACCTTTCCGAAACCGTTTCTTCCGAGATCGAGCAAGGATCCGACACCCAAAACACGACCGAGTAACCCCATCACGGGTGGGCTGCAGACCAGATAAGTATATCGTGCACACACGTGTCGCGGCAGAGAAGTGAGATATCCTCGCGTGTTTCCGCGCGAGGACCAATGGATCTTGCGCTCTCTTCCGTCGATACCGATGCCAACAACTTATTCATCGGCTCGACCCAACCACATCTTGCCCTGATGCCTTTCTTTGGCACTGTCGGCAGCCTTACCCCACTACGGCGAAACGTCCCAGTGCGGAGGAAGTGATCTTCCGAGAGGATGGTTGCCAGCCAACCTAATTATTATATCAACAGGCCGTTCCTGCTCGTGTGCTTTTACAACCCAATGCCGAAATGAAATACAACGTACTTAAACGTCCAAGTCTATCGACCTACACCAGCAAACTGCCAACCGCGAAATCGAGAGCACAAGAAAACGCATAAATACCAAAAGCGTGGAAGTACACAAGGGAATCGGGAATGAAAAGAGGGTGGTGTGGCCCCCACAGGAAGAGGCTCACGTGTTGAAGAGAGAAAGAAGAAAATACAGCGGGTAAAAGCTCTTGGAGGCTTGAGAGATCCGCGCTAAGTCGGTATCGATGTCGAAAGAAAGCAGAGCCAGAGCAATGTTGGATTCAGAGACAGTTCACTCGTCGAAGAACTGGAGGAGAGTTTCGCTCAGGATCGCCAATCCACTGGTCATCGTCTGTTCGGTGCCTGCGAATGTGGCACGGAGATAATTAACCCTCTAAGGGGGCGTCAGGAGCGAAATCAAACGGCAGGAAAAGATAACGCACATCAAGTAAATGGCCATCGCCACCCAAGCCAGCGGCAGCCTTGGGGTCCTCCGTGACCAAAAAGATAGGGGCAGGCATAATAGCAAGTCCGTTGTCCATGCACTTCACGAACAGCTAACGTAAAAGGTCAGCACTTTGCGGTGAACGACCTTTGGGGAAGGAAGATACTGACCTCCTGGATCAACTCCATGCAGTTGGTCTTGGGCTGATCTTTTCCCTTGTCCTCGATGATATACCTCGGATGCCTCTCGAGGTGAACCTTGACCCAAACGAACATCCCTGCCTGGGGCTTGGATACACTTGCATAGCCGGTGGAAGCGATCTTGGTTTCGAAGAGATCGAGCAGGAAGTTCCTCCTCCTCTCATACTCCTCTGAGAGGCTCTTGACCCATTGGGCAAAGCCGCTGAGAGTCCAACCTTCTTCTCCCAGAAGTTCCGTGATGAAGAGTTGACCGAACCCAGCGGGTTGCTGAGTCGAATTGTCGGTGAGCTCGATGAGGTACTTGTGGAAGAGAGGAGAGCAGGTGACGGTCCCGAGACGCATGCCAGGCGCCAGGATCTTGGAGAAGCTATCCACCCTGAGAACGCGGCCGTCGACGTCCATGGAAAGGAATGAGGGGATGAAAGAATCGGCAAACTTTCCGAGGAAGTCCACGTCTGAGGGGTCAACGTCCTTGGCACGGTCGAATTGGAGGAAGTAATACGGGTCTAGAAATCGACGGGGTTAAATCGTAGACAAAACTCGAGGGCCGGAGCTTACCATCTTCAAGGATGATCAGGTCGTACTTCTGAGCGATGGCGTAGATTTTCTTCCTCCGTTCGAGGGTGAGGGTCGAACCGGTGGGGTTCTGACCGCAACTGTCCGAGACGGTGGATGAGTATACGGGTGGAAATGGGGAGAGGGACGACGTACGGGACAGTGTAAAGGACGTGAGGGAACTTGCCCTGGGTCCTCGTGTTCCAGGTGGAGAGGGTTCTCTCGAGTTCCTCGGGGATCAGCCCACCATCGTCGATCTTGACGGGGGCCCAGGTGACGCCCTGGGCGGTGACCGCGTTGGTCAAGGCAGAGAAAGTGAGTTCATCGGCGAGGAAGGTGTCGCCCCTATCTCCGAAGAGTCTGAAGCACTTGGTGATGCCATCACTATTCCCGAGGGTGAGGGTGACCAGGTGGTTCTTCGGAGAATGGAAGACATCAATGAGTTTCGTCAACGCCTCGAGGGCGGCTGAGATGCCAGCGCCGGCACCGTAGGCGAGAGCGGTGTGAAGGGGAAGTGCCCCAGGACAATCTCTGTTCGAGATCGTCTTGGGGGGGCCAGAACCGTTGCGCCATTCGAGGACGGGGTCGGCGCTTTTGAGGGTGGCGACCTCGAATAGGACCTTCCTGATCGGGTAAAGGCTGACATGTGGATCGCCTGAAGGATGGAGAGGGGGTCGGTCGGTCTACCACTGTTCGGTGGCGGGGGGACGCAAGCTGAGCTTACCGTTGGCGAGGGTGATGACCTTGCCAGGCCCTTTGGCTTGTGCCATTCTCCAAACGTTCTTTATCGCATTGGGCTTGCGCTCCCGGGTCTCTCGACAGAGGTGGTGAGAGAGATCGCCATCCTTCCGGACGCCTGGGCCGTTGGGAGCGATCCGCCTAAGGCCGACGCGCTGGTATTGAAGGTAGGTGGCGATGATGGAGGCGAAGGCGAGCTTGACGGCCTCGAAGTAGGCCTCAACGAAGGAGAGGCAGGCGAAGGAGGGGGAAAAGAGAGCCATGGTGAGGGGTGCACCGGCTCGCGGTTGGGAATTTATACTTCTTGCCCTGCCTGCAGAGTTTCTCCGCACCCTCCTGAATTTTTAGACGCCACATGTGGATAACCAAAAACCAAGCAGTCACAATACAGATGCCGCTTCTTGGATCTTAACGTGAACCTCTCGGCCTTGTCGAACGCTTTCCGATGACCAATGGCAGAGGCACTCGCCGTAAAATAATAACAGGTATTCGAGCCTCAAACACCGAAGGAATCACCCCTAATATTGGAAGAGAGTGCACTGAGATCCCTCGTATCTCCTCTGCCTCACTCAGTCCTCGGCCAATTTGCGGTGCCAAGCCGGCGTCTCATTTACCGGAGCACTGACAACATTCGCCGCGTTCCGCTCCGAGAGAAACTTCTCCGAGACAGCTTCCTCCAAGTTAAAGGCGCCGGACCATCGGACTCCCGCCAAACAACAAACGACTGAAAGCCTCCGCTCGCCTCCAAATCCTCATCTGCTCGTCGCAATGTCCTTTGGCACGTCTTCCTCGTCCGCAACGGCCCGCACAGAGTTCGCTTATCCACCTTTACCCGCAGTCGATCGCACCAGTTTCGTCCCTACACCCGAAAGCATCCCTCCCCCGGATGTTAGCTTCCGTCAAAACATCCCACCCGGTATCCCAGTCCACAAGCACCCCCTCGTACGTCTCCCTTTCCACCTCCGCCGCCCACGTACCCCGTAACAGTCTCGTGCCAGAACCCGCTGGCTTTTCTGCTTCGTGGTGCTTTGATATACCCGGACCATATCGCCATCGCCCATCCAGATGTAAAACGCCCCGCGTGCTACACTTATTCCGTCTGGTTCGTGCCTAGTCTTCGCATCCCTCGTCAACGATGCTGACTGTTAGCCGCCAGGGCTCAGCGGGTGCAGAACCTCGCATATGCCCTCATCCAGTTCGGTATCAAGCCTCAGGATACTGTCGCGGTTCTCGCTCCAAACACGTTCGTACCCTGGATCACGCCCAACGCCTGTGCCCTCCACTAACCTGTGTACTTCTCTCTGTAGCCCAATGATTGCAGACGCATACCAGGCAATCCCGGCCGCCCGCGCCGTGATTTGTCCGATCAACACCCGCCTCACACCCCCAGAGATCGCATACATCCTCAAACACAGCCGCGCCAAGCTCATTCTTGTCGACCACGAGCTCGCACACCTCGTAAAAGACACCGAGATCCCCATCATCCTCAGTAACGACACCGGGCGTGCCGGTGACCCATATGAGGCATTCCTGTCTCGGGGAAGAAGATTTAGCCAGGAGCGTGGTTGGATAGGCCTTGAGTTAGAGTCCGATGAGGATGCCGGTATAGCGCTCTGCTACACGTGAGTATTTCAATTCCCATTTCACACTTCTCGGCGTCCTGATACACCACCAGGTCAGGAACTACCGGAAGGGTCTGTGTTTATTTTCGCACTTCGCTGAAACCATCTGATGGTCTTACCACTCCAATGTAGCCAAAGGGTGTATTGACGACCCTGCGAGGCATGGCTCTCAACCCCTATCCTATCCCTCCCACTCACCCTTTTCCCAGGCACTTATCTTGGCGCGGTGACCAACGCATGCGAGACCAAGTAGGTCTTGGCGCGTTTATTCCTCCCTGTATTTCCTCACCCTTCACCCCCGTAGGATGGACCTCAACTCGGTCTACCTATGGGTACTTCCCATGTTCCACGCCGGTGGCTGGACGTACCCATGGACCGTCACCTTCGCCGTCTCCACCCAAATTACACTCCGAAATGTGTCATATCCTCTGATCTGGAATCTCCTCTGCAACTCCTCTGTCACACACTACTGTGGCGCTCCTACTGTACAGGTCAGCCACACCGCCGACCTCTGAGATCTCGCCTTGACACTCGTTTATCTCCCACCCACAGATCGGACTCGTCAATTATCCTGGGGTAAAGAAACTGCCCCGGTCCGTCACCGCAATTATAGCCGGTTCCGCCCCGACCGCTCACCTCATTGCATCACTGGAGAAGATTGGAATCAATCCCATCCACGTTTACGGTCTCACGTAAGTTCTCCAGATCCTCCGCTAACCTTTTCGGTTCCTAATCTTGCTTTTTTCACAGCGAGGCAAGTTCCGGCGGGCGTCGCCTCTTACAGTTCACTAACTCTCCACCGTTAGACATATGGTCCATTCACCCGGAATCACCTGCAGAAGTCATGGCTGAAACTCCCCTTGGAAGAACGAGCGAAGCTTATGGCCAGGCAGGGATACAGCTACACCACCGCTGACGGAACCCGTGTCGTTTACCAAACCGAAGGGGAAGACCTCACGGATGTCCCGCGAGACGGGAAGACCGTCGGCGAAATTGTCGTTCGTGGAAACCTTGTGATGAAAGGGGTAGGCCTCCCACATGATTCGCCTTGTTAATCCGATTTCCTGACACTTTTCTCGGCTCCTACAGTATTTCACAGATGACAAGGCCACCGAGAAAGCCTTCAAGGGCGGGTACTTCCATAGTGGTGACTTGGCTGTCATGTTCCCCGATGGATCGGTAAGCATCCAGGACCGGAGTAAGGACATCATTATTTCCGGAGGAGAGGTACGTCGCATATCCCGCCTACTTTCCACCTTCCGACCATCGGACACAGAACGCGTCTAGCTTGGCAATCGAGCAGGAGCTAGTTACTCACCCCGACGTTTTGGAGGTCGCCGTCGTAGCCCGTGGACACCCTAAGTGGGGCGAGCGTCCGATGGCTTTCGTCACCCTCCACCCTAGCAAGGCTACCAAGTGGGAAAACAAGCATCGAGAGTTTGAAGCCGACTTGAAGGCCCACGCGAGGAAGAGGTTACCTGGGTTTGCTACCCCGGAGTGGGTCGCCATTGTACCCGACCTTCCGGTGAGTGAAAAATTTCCAGTGAAGGGTGTTCTCAGGTCGCTGATTCCCCGCCAGAAAACGTCGACCGGGAAGATCCAAAAGGTCGAATTGCGCAAGAGGGTCGCTAAGCTGTAGATCTACCTTATGCTTTACGAGTAAGACGTGCTTGTGCGCCAGTTATAGAGCAACTAATGCTAGATGTTGAACTCCTTCCTAATCGGTCGCACGTGGCACTCACGTGCACCCGGTGGTACCCGTTGTTTTCAGTTGTTTGTGGCTGGGCTGAGAGGGAACGTTGAACAAGGAGTGGATTCCGACAACGACGAGCAAGATTCGCCGACGAAAATAATCCTCGCTCTCCCGCTCTCTTCTGATCTGCTGGATCGGAGGGTTTCCTTCTGAAAAATCTGTTTTGAAGAGAGACGACGCGGCGAGCGAGAGAGAAAGTGGAAGTGGCGGCCCGACGTTGAACAGGAATGGCTCCGCCAAAGCACACAAAACGAAGGAATACCACAACTCAGACAGCAACGGCGGCAAACAGAAGAGCGTTCTCGACGACGAACCAAAAACTCGGCTCGACCTCTTTGCCATCGCCCCTCTCACCCTCGCCACCGTCTTCGCGCGTGGCTCTTGTGCCCCTTCGCATAAACCTCCGCCGTCTACCCTCAAGGCAGTTCTCCTCATCCCAATCCTCCCAAATCCCCACCCCCGTCACCTCCCACCACCCCTCCCCGCCCTCTTCCCCGGACGAAGACATTATGATGTTCACTTCCAAGACCTTCGTCAAGGCGGGCACGAAACGGAAACGGTCCGTCAGCGGCGCGGAGAACGCGACGTCCACCGCTGGACGCGTCGCCCCCCAACGTGCAACCCGTGGGACGGTCCCTCGCGGCAGGTTCAAGCGCCAGAAATCCGAATCGATCCTCGGCAGCAGCAGCGACGACGATCTCGACGAGAGGCTCTCAGTTTCGACCGGGACCACTGATACCCATTCTGGACAGGAAGACGAGGAGGTTGATTTGGTTGGCACCGACAGTGATGACGATAACGAGGAGAACAGTGAGGACGCAGAGACGGTGGGGAGCGCAATGGAAGTGGACGTGGATGAGGTGGACGGTCAGGGCATTTGGGACGGCGTTGATTCCGAGGACGACAGCGCGGCTGACGATTCTTGTGAGTCCGAATACCTCCTGTGTCTACCCTACCTTATGCTCATTTGTTCCCCCCCCCTTTCCGCGATGGACACCTGGGTTTTCTAGCGAATGAATACTACCTCAATGACGCGAGCATGAGAGAGCTCCTCAGGCTACGAAAAAATGCGCTTGTCCGGTTGTACACATCCGCCGGTCTTTCAGACGACTTTGACGTACTGACAAAACACGAACTTGCCGACGCCATCATCTCCGCCCGTGATGACGTTGTGGACCTGCCGCCCTCATCCCCTTCAGGGTGCACCTCAAGTGACGGCTCATCAGACGATGGTCATTTTGGTGGCGATGAAGAGACCGATGTCAATCATCGTTTTCGACCGGCTGCCACAAATGGACTTCGGAGACGGGTCACCGTTCATAACGTCGTCGTCCAGCCGACCCGTACCAAAGCGGGGAGGACGATCTCGTTGGGACAATTGGACAAGGATCAGTTCGACACGACGCTCAATACCGCCATCGCCAAGTACAGTAACCTCGGCGTTAGGTGAGCTGGCTCGGACACGACACATCTTGATGTGTTGGTAATTGAACTTCGGCATCCTAGATCGACGAGTTCCACTACGCGATCTTCCCCATCCACCTCGCATGGGTCATCTTCACTACCTTCCCCTCCCGCCACCCGGCAACGGATGAGGAAGGTCTCCGGAGCCCAAAGCTCGAAGAATGCGAAAGGCAAGCAGGTCGATTTCGGTCAGGTTGAGGTTGTGGACATCACCACCGCTGGAGATGACAGTGACCTTACCGATCTCACCGAGCTTGATGAGGAAACACAAATGTCCCCCAGTCCAAGGCGCTTACGGAGCAAGGACAAAGTGCAACGAAAGCCAGGCATAGACTCGAGCCGCAAAGCCTCCTTCGCACAAAAGCTCAAAGCCCGCGTTTCAGAACCCGCCTATCAGGACGAGGATGAAGAGCTTCCGGATGCTTCGGACGAGGACGAGGACGAGGACGAGGACCAACTGATGCCTACTCCATTCAAGGCTGGACCTTCGCGTAGCGCTGCCCGCGGGAGGGGGACGCCAGTCAAGTCTCGACTGCGACCCCGGCCGGCTCAGACACATACGCCGCCGAGCGACGGAGACGATGAAGAGGAAGAGGAGGAAGAAGCGGTCAAGGAAGATGGCGAGGAGGGAGACGCCGAGGACGATCGGGCCGACCTTTCCGAGGATGATACAGAAGTTACACCGATAAAACCACGTACTCTAAGGAATGGGAAGGTCGTCAGTGCCGAGCAGGAATCCGTGGAGGTGGAGGAGGAGGCAGAGGACGAGGAAGTCTCGGTCGACGAAGATGAGACGGCCAATGACGAGACTGCGAGCGTTCAATCCGAGTCAACGTCCGATGTCGAGGGTGAGGAGGATTCAGATATGGAGGGTGAGGCTGGTGAAGAGTCCATGGACGAATGTGAGCATCGTTCATCCTGCCTCGAGGGGGAGTGGCCAGGCTGACTGTTATCGCTTCTGATCTTAGTTGACCTGAGTACCACCACAGTCAAATCACTAACTCGGCTCCGACGGGACGACCTCGTTAGGCTCTGCGAGGCCCGGGACTTGGACACGTCCGGAAAGAAAGTCCAGCTGGCTCGAGCATTGATAAAATGGCGAGATCACCCTATCTCCGAATCCCCGTGTCCTTCATCTACCGGCACAGTCAGGCCACATACCCGGAGTCGAGGAAGTAAGGGAAGTAGGGGCAAGGTCGAGACCCACGTACACCCCCCACAGACCCCACCTGTATCAAATCCCCGTGACACCGATCCCGATGTCGACCTGGACTTGGAGAGCTTGGGTCTCCATGATCGGGAGATCCCCCCCGACAAGATCACTAAGTTGTCCAAGATCGGGAGCGGTGGATTCAAAGATGTGTTCGTTGGCAAACTGAAAACTCGGAGAGTGGCCATTGCAGAGTTCCGAGGACAGTTGAACGCAAGTGAGTGCTCAATACCATTGGACGCGTTTTCCGGATCGCTGACGGCGCTCTATCTGGCAGTGGATATTAAGGAACTTAAGCTCCTTGGAGACTTCAATCACCCTAATATCGTCCGATTCGTACGCATACTCATCACTGGGTTTTTTTTGCGTCTCTGATGAGCTGTGCACAGCTGGGTGTCAGCATTCCAGTTGACACGAGAGAGACCCCCGTCATGATTATCAGCGAACTCTGCTCGAATGGGGATCTGTTTGACTACCTTCGTGGCTCGCCGGTCCCTGCTGTCCGGAGAATGGTGAACCGTTTATCAGTGGCACCTGACAAAGTCGTTCTGACATCCATTGGCTAGGTGTGTATGATGCTCGACATCGCCCGTGGGATTCAATACCTCCACAACCATAAACCATCGGTTATCCACCGGGACTGCAAATCCTCCAACATTCTCATCACCAGTAAAGGTGTCGCCAAGATCACAGACTTCGGGCTGGCCAAAGTCAAGCAATCAACTCGGTCTATGGTCCGGAGTTTGGTTGGGACAGTCAACTGGCAAGCGCCAGAGTTGTGGCATCCGCAACCAAAATACAACTTCAAGGTCGATGTCTTTTCGTGTGCGATGGTGTATTGGGAAATGTTCCAATGGCACTTACCAGAACCCAAATACCCCTGGGAGGTCAGCCCCCGAAACCAAATCTTCCATATCCTCCGGGTCACTGACGGCGACCTTTTCCAGGGTATGAACGAGCATGCTATTTATGATATCGTTGGCGCAAAGCGACAACGACCTTCAATGGAAGGTCTCAAGAGGCAATGGCGTCCTGAATTGATTGACCTCATGGAGCGCATGTGGATTCACGACCCCGTGGAGCGACCAACCATGGACGAGGCAGCCTCAGAACTGGAGGAAATATTCAACCGCCTTTGAAGCCTCCACCCCCCGCTCGCCATCCTTTCCTCCTGCATATTTTTCAGCCTCACCACGATCGCTGTTTAATAATACCTGGTAATTATTTTCGGATTCTCTTCCCTTTGGGTACCCATCCTAGGACTCGTGTTATCGGTTGCTGAGTACTTGAGTAGTCACCCCTAATCGCCTCCTCGTTGCAGTTTTTCCTTCTCGCTCTTTTTTCTCTGCCTGTCCCTTCCGTCCGTGTCACGGTCGCGCCATGAACCTGCTCGTGTCCATCGCTGATCTCATCCTCTTCATAAAGCAGGTGCATACAAATAGCAATGTATCTTATCTACACAATCCCACAGCGCAATGTTACACTGCACATATCCCGCAAATTTGGAGTCAGCCTACGCTTCGTACACGTTGTCCACCTTGTACATCTTGACGTCGTCGTTTTCGAAGCCGAGATCCTCGCCATAGACTTGGTCAACCGTGTACATTGACAACCCGGCTTTTGTGGGAGCGGCGGTCTTCTTGGGTTGGGGTTGCTTGCCCTTCTTCCCTTCCCCCTTGGCAGACTTCTCCTTCGGAGTGGGCGTCTCGGACGGGACGTGTTTACTGGCCAGACTCGCCCGCTTGCCGTCGGGGATGCAAATGAACTCCAACCTCAGCGCGTCGCCCTCCCCGGTCGCACCATCGAATATGTAGTACCCCTTTCTCTCGAACTGGATTATATCCCCCTTCTTGAGTTCCTTGACATTTGCGTCTGCGTAAGCCTCGGACTTGAACTCCGTGACGGGCGAGACGAAATCCTTCAATTCGTCGCTCTCCTCCAGCCTCTTCTTCGTGATCAGGTAGTCGTAGTCGAGGAGAGTCACATCTACGAGGGGGCACTCGGCCGGTTGGGCGAGCCAGGTGATCTTTTTCTTGGTCTTGCGGAAGTCACCCCCGAGGTGGAGGTCCATCTCGATACCGGTCACCACCCCGTTACCGTCAACGGTCTTGGATCGAACGATGGCATTGCCCCAGTCCATGAGGGTGATCTAGAGAAGTTCCATCAGGATTGTTGTTCCTCCTAACGGATAAGGCTAATTCACCTCTTCCTGATCTTCGAAAGACGCGGCATCCTCCTGCTCCAAGAGAATCGTGGACGTGTACACGGTCTTCTTCTCTCCCACCTCGGGGTTCTTCTTGTGTTTGGGCAAGGTCTTGATTTCAGGCGCGGATGGGCCACCCTTGATCGTAACCGGGACACTGATAGAGAATATCGGTCAACCACTTGTGCGTGTTTTTTTGACAGAAAACCTACGATTTGTCCTTGGAGATAGCCCAGAACCTTGGAGCAATAGGGTCGATGACCTTCTTGTTCAAACTCCACAAGGAATCCCACTCCAGGGAAACAATCGCCTGAGATGGTCCTTGGGAAAGCATGAACTCCTTGAGTGCTTGAACCGTCATCCCACGTCGGAGGATGCCTTTGTGCAATGTCAGCCAACGGCCACCCCTCGATGGACGACATACCTCTGACTGTGGGGAACCGTGGATCGTCCCACCCGCGGACGTGGCCATTGTCCACGAACCAATGGAGTTTCCTCTTCGAGAGCAAGGTATAGATAAAGTTAAGACGGCTACAGACGGGCGTGTCAGCACCGAAATGGAAGAACAAGGAGGAAAACTCACCTGAAATCCCATATGTTGACAGGACGGAGATCCAAAGCTTCTATCATCCACGAGTACTGGGGGTTACGATCCCGGTACTCGTTCGTCCTCAGGGCGTGAGTGACACCCTCGATCGAGTCAACAACCGGGCAGGCGAAGTCGTAAGTGGGATAGATCTTCCACCTCTCGCTACGGCATGCTGTGAGTTGGGGGAAGGGCGAAAGGAAGTACTGGAACGCTCACCCCGTGCGGTGGTGCGGTAGGACATTACACCTGTATATGACAGGATCACGCATGGCCTTGTTGGGGTTGTCGACGCTCATTTTGGCTCGAATACACCATCTGAGACCCTCCTCGGTAGCAGACCTCATCTCTTCGAAGTGTTTTAAGTTCTCCTCCACGGAGCTATCCCTTCGTTTTGAAGCAATGCCTCCCATGCGCTCCTCACGCATCTGCAGATACTCGGTCAGCTACCATATATATCCCCTAACGCACTCAACAAACCTGCATCTGCTCGGTGTCGTCTGCATAAGCCTTTCCAAGTTTAATCAACTTGATGGCAAGATCGTACAGGGTATCAAAGTAATCCGAAGTATAGGAGATCTTGTCTCCGTGGATCTCTAAGAGGGAAAGATCCTGAAGGATAGTTTCCTCGAACTCAGCCT
>Ga0307516_10003794_pt1 | contig 19185 bp, 26 predicted proteins | sample 19_EM_MG_FD_203310 | JGI IMG/M metagenome (GOLD analysis project Ga0307516, IMG submission 203310) | Populus trichocarpa ectomycorrhiza microbial communities from riparian zone in the Pacific Northwest, United States - 19_EM | ecosystem: Host-associated > Plants > Roots > Unclassified | place... | reverse complement strand
CTAGTCATCGATTTTATATCCGTACTATGTATTGTGATATGCCGTGGCTCCCGTAAATACAACTGAAGCAACTACTCACCTGCCCCGAGACCGGAGATAGGGGACCAGGGTGGGGCAATCGGAGACCAGGGTGGGGAAGGCGGGCCCGGCCGGGCCCGGCAGTCCGTCCACTCCTCACTGAAAAATGTCTACGGGATGGCCGTCCTTTGACTGCGAGGACTAGCGGCCATAGTCCAGTCCCGGGCAGGCTTCAGGACGGACGGGACAGACGACTGCGAGGCCTGGGTACTGACTCAACCTCGCAGTCTGACCCTAGGATCATTCGCCGCGTTGGGGTGCTTCCTGTGGAAGGCCCTAATCATCCCTTCCCCCAAGCCTAGAAAATGCTCCAAGGGTTCCTCTATCCAATTTTCCTCCTCGGGAAACCTCACCCACTTCGTGAGGTACTTCATGTTGCCGTCCTGATCATAGGAACTTCCCATGATCTCGTCAATCTCCCATTGACCTTCCTTGACATCAACATCCATCTCATCAGCCTCACTCCTAACCCTCTCAGGGTTAGGTGGAGCACGGCTTGCCTTGCTCGAAACACGATATGGTTCCAGCAATTAGACATGAAATACGTTGTGGAGTCTCCACTGCCTTGGCAGCTTAAGCATTACCGCATTTGGAGATACAACCTTTTCAATCTTGAATGGACCTTGCATCTTGTGATCGAGTTTCTTTGACGGATGCCGGGTCCGCAGGTTCTTGCTGCTGAGCATCACGAGATCTCCGACCTTCATTTTGGGAGCCTCATTGGACCACTTGTCATAGTGATGACTCATTCATTCTCGAGTATGCTCTAATGTCATTTTGCAAAATGCATGGACTCTGACCATTCAATGCACATAGTTCCTACCTGCCGGGTTCATTGCCTCTATCTCTACTGGCCATGATGTTCGTGGATGAATACGATAGTTGGCATAGAAAGGCAACAGCCCCGTAGCTGTAGTCAATGAGTTGTTGTAGGCGTATTCACCCATTGGCAACATTTCACTCCAGTTATTCTGTTCATAGTTGCAGAATGTACGGAGGTAGGGTTCAATTGACTGATCAACCCTCTTGGTCTAGCTATCTGTTTGGGGATGGAATGCAGTTGACATGCCTCATTTTATTTTTAGGATACCAGTGATAGTCTCCCAAAACTTAGAGGTGAATCGTGTATCTCTGTCTGAGATGATGGTACTAGGCAACCAATGTAGCCGCCAGACTTCTCAAAGGAATATCCGTGCTAGGTCGGGTGCCTTTTTTGCATCACTCTTCAAGGGTACAAAGTGAGCCATCTTTGTGAACCTATCAACAATTACCCAGATACTATCATATCCGTCGGACAATGGTAGATCTGTGATGAAGTCCATTGAGATTGAGTCCCATGGTGCATACAGCACCTCTAGTGGCTGCAGGAGGCCATACCGGGTATGGCGAATTGCATTGTCTTTTTGGCAGTCTTCACACGGCCTGACATAGTCTCGTATCCAGCTGTCCATCTGTGGCCAGAAAAAGTTCCTTCGAACAAGTTCCACAGTCTTGTCCTGCCCCATATGTCCTGCCACCAGTGTGTCATGCTCCTTGCTCACGATCGTTCTCTTCAACTCCCGGCTATCCAGAATATATATACGTCCTTTCTAGTCAAGAGACCCGTCCACATATTCCACGTGATTGCTTGGGCTTTTGCTCATAGCCTTTTCGTATTCTACCATCCACTCTGGGTCGTCTTGTCTATAGGAGAAGACTTCTGCCAGCAGGCTTTGGTGGAATACAACCTTGGAAATTGTTTGCACACTGAGAGAAGACAGCACTACCTGGGCTCCGTCAACCGTAACAAGTTGATCGGGTCTTAACAGGCGATAAATTGTCTGGTTCTCATTTTCTTCAGTGCTATCCCCCCCTTTCAAGGGACGGTACTCCAGCTGTCTAGACTGTGCATAAGGCTTTCCATTCTGAGTACCTGGTCGAAAAACAATCTTGAAGTCATAACCGGCAAGTTCTTGTACCCATCGAGCTTGACGCCGGTTTAACACCTTTGTTGTAGTGAAGTATTCCAGATTCTTATGGTCTGTGTACACAATTATCTGAAATCAAGCACCCTCGAGATATCTTCTCCATTCTTTAAAGGCTGATACTACTGCGAGCATCTCTTTATCATGGATCTCATAGTTAATCTCGGCTTTATCTATTTTTCGTGAATGGAAAGCAACAGGGTGTAGTCTCCCTTTGACTTGCTGCAATAGCGCTACTCCAATAGCGAAGTCACTGGTATCAGTCTCCATAACTGTTGGAAGTGCAAGATCAAAGTGCCTCAAGATAGGCACTGTAGTGAACCGTCTTTTCAACATATCGAAGGCATTCTGCGCTTCCTCAGTCCACTGCCATCGGATGCCTTTTGTGGTCAAGTCCATAAGCAGCTTACAGATCTTAGAGAACCCCTCTATGAACCTTCAGTAGAAGTTAGCAAATCCTAGGAAGAATTGCACTGCTGTTACATTCGTAGGTGGAGCCCACTCCAACAGGTTCTGCCTTTATCCTCTGCCATACTGACTCCATCAGCTGAGATAATGTATCCCAAGAACTCAGCCTTTGAGGTATGCCATTCACACTTCTCCGGTGCTACTGCTAATCCATTTTCTTGCAAAAGCTGTAATACACTCGCCACTATGTGAACATGCTCGTCCTCTGTAGGTGAGTAGATGAGGATATCATCCATATATGCCACTACCCCTTGATCAATTAAGTCTCTCAAGACCTCGTTAATCATATTCTGGAACATTGCGGACGCGTTGGCAAGCCCAAATGGCATCACAAGGTACTCATAGGGACCATATCTTGTTCGCAATGCCGTTTTCCATTCATTACCCTCTTTGATACGGATCAAGTTATAGCCCCATTTCAAGTCAATCTTGGTGAAGATTTTGGCACCTTGTACTCAATCACGTAACTCGTTCATCAGGGGTAACAGGTAGCGGTTCATTATCGTGACTTTATTAAGTCCGTGATAATCCACACAGAGCCTAAGGCCACAACCATGAGGCTTTGGTACAAACAGTATTGGGGCAACAGCTGGAGACTTGCTAGGCCTGATCTTGCCCATTCGAAGCATCCCCTCCAGGTATTCTTTTAGGGCTCCCAGTTCTACTTATGATAACGCGTAGATATGACCCCATGGGGGTTGTACTCCTTCCTTAAGGTCAATGGCATGATCAAACGACCTAAACGGAGGTAGTTCAGCTGTAGTTCCATCCGGATCAAACAGATCAATGAACTCCTTATACCGTTCAGGTACCATGCCCCTCCAATCCACAAGTTCCACTCCCTGAGCGCTCATACCCACAACGTCCAGGAAGCCCACTGTTTCTTGATCAACATTTTCCAGTAGACCTGAATCATATTCAATGTCCAGTTGATCGGTCTTCTCCTTGGTGCAATTCATATTACACCACTCGGAGTCAAATGTGGGGCAATTGTCAAAGAAGCCTGACGGCTGGTGTACTTGAAGGTACCAGTGTGGAAGCACCATATCAAATGAAGGCTCCATAGGGGACACCTCAAATGCTTGGTTATCATAGTGCTATTGGTGGCGCATGCACAAAGGCCACGTGTACTGCCACCCTGCTCCAGATACCGATTCACCTTCAAAGTTATTTAACTTCAGTGGGACCTGCCCTCTCCAGTAAGGTATCCCATACTTCCTGACTATTGCCTCCGAGATCATGAAGATTTGTACGCCTGAATCAAGCAGTACGCTTACTGGTATCTCGGGATGTCGGTCCTATGAAAGGTGCATGACCATCCTGGGCCATTTGACAACTCTTGACTCCTTAGGGGGACGTTTGCTTGAAGGCTCACTAGAGTCATACTTTCTTTTATTGGAACTCATCTTGCTTTTGGAGTGGTTGAGTTGCAGCTTTCCCAGCGTGCAAGTCAATTTTCTCAGTTGCAATATTTGGAAGTTGGATTTTTTTGTTTTGAGATTCCTAGTCTCTTGAGATTGTAGATTTTTAAGTGGTTTCATATATCAGGGCATAGACGCGTCTGCGCGTTTTGGGTCTTCAACCCTCCTCAGTATGTCTGTGATTTTTTCAAAAAAAACAAACTTGATTTTCAAAAAATACAAATGCCTAAAACCAAATAGAATCCCAATGTTTTATTCCTTATTTTCTGATTTTTTCGACCCCCTGGTCATATCCGCAGATAGTTTAAGGAAACTCATTTCTCATAAGAACAGAAAAATCAACAAAGGAAATCCATTTCCCCCTTCGTATTCTGCAATCGTCAGCGCCTAACTTCTGTCAATCTCGATCCAACTGTTTTTTTAGTGAGGGGCTTTACCTTAGCCAATGAAATAGACGCATCTATTTAATCACTCTCCTTTTCAGAGTCCTCCTCAAACAACTTCTTCTCCCATGCCGGGATACGTCACGTGTATCGGCGCAGCTCAGAAGATTCTTCTCTTCCGACCCCACATGCTGAAACCTTGGCACGCTTGGTATTATGCTGGGATTTTTCTTGCTCTTCCTCCTCAATCGCAGAGTCAGAGACATGGTACTTGTTGCCGACCACCGAACGAGAGGATGTCGTAACAATTGGCCCCTGGCATTGGAACCAGCAATGGTTCAGTTTGCAGCATGCGAGGCAATCGTTATTCTTGAAACGTTTTTCAACCAGCTTGGGGTCGACCCCGTTGGTTGTGTCATCCTTTGTCTTATAGCACTGCTCCTTCTTCGCACTTGATCCCTTGTCACTCCGATCCCCTCTGTCGCTCTTTTTTCCAGTCTTTTTGTTGGCCCGGTACGAAGAGTTGTGGTCCTTCACTTCTTTGGACCCAGGGGTTTTCTTCGGGTTTTTTGGCTCTGGCGATTTCTGCTGAGAACGATTTTCCTCCTTGACCTTGTTCTTCAGATTGTTCCCCACTTCAGAAAGCACTTCTACGAACTCGATATCATCTTCTGGAAGCCGTCCCACATTGGAAAGCTTCTTCTTCATGGGCCTCGTGAGTCCTCCCTTCAGCTTTTCCCTCCAGATAACACCTGAGAGTTCTGCTCAGGCATTCGCGATTTCCATTTTATCGGTATAGAGCTCGATATCGCCATTGTAGACGATACGGTCGATTTTGCGCAAGGTGTCGTGTTGCTCGAATCAACTGGAGAATCGGGTCTCGATTGTTTATGCAAATAACTTCCAATCATCCTCTTTGTTTTGTTGCTTCAGTTGAGCGGCACGTGCCTCATACCACTCTTCTGCATTTCCTGACATCCGGTGCCCCACGAAAGCAATTTTGTCCGTTTCCTTCACATAGGTGGTCTCATAGTATTTGAAATAATTTCCTACACGAGACCACCATGCTGCGAACGTAGACTTTGAGTCGCAAGCGGAAAATTATTCTGGCTTGTCCAGCCCAGGTTTTTCGATCGTGACACGAACCAGATCCTGGAGCTTGTGTGGTGACGGTGAATGTTTGCGATCCCACAACTCCCTCCTGGGAGATGGCACCCTTGGGTTTCGCTACAGGGTGGCGGACCACCTTGGCAGTCGGGATGGTGGGGGTGAGGGTGACCCCTCATTCGATGACGTGTCACTGGGGCTGCTGGCTGGGCTAGCACCACCACCCACACCCCCTGCCCGTCATCCACCACCACCACCTCCCGCTCCACCCGAGGCTCGGTCGGCCTCCTCCTCACCATCTTTGTCTGGATCATACAACTCCAAACGGAAAGGTCTAAGTGGAGGGGCCACTGGGACTTCTCCCGAGTCTGACTCGATAGGTGAGACTGGTCTCTCAGGGTCGCTTTCATTAGACTTCCCCTTTTTCACTGAGGGTTCTTCTCTTAGCGAGGCCGCTTCCTTCGCGGACCTTCCTTCCTCTACGGAGTATGTCAGTCCTTCCAGTTCGCCCACGAGCGCAATGGGGTTGGCCGACTCTTTAGCCTTTTTGATTGCCGCATCAAAAAACTTCTGCATCTTCTTTTTCTGCTTTTTGACATCGGCTGCTTTGTGCTTGCGTTTGACCTCCTTATGGAGGGCCGCAATATCCACCTTCATGGCCATGCTGGAATTCTGGAGTACGTTGATTTCGGCATCCTTTGTCGCAGCAAACTCACTCATCACAGCCATGACATGGGTAGCATTGGCATCGACTGCCTCAGTTACCGCTGCCAGGTGTTTGAACTGCGCTTCATCCTAAGTCTGGGCAGCTAGAATAGCGGTGGACACCTGGTCAGAGAACTGGGTACTCGCTACTGACAGCTGCCAGAAAACCTCTTCTGAAGCATAGCACATTTGTTCCTTTTCGGCCTGGGCCAGCTCATATAGACATCTGTGGTCATGCAGAAGGCCCTCGTAGTACTGCCTCAATTTTGGGAAGATTTCCTTGATTTCATGCTCATTCTTTCGGCACAGCTGCACTAGCTGGCCAAACTGAGACAGACTCTTGTCAAGTGTCTTCACCACATTGCAAAACCACCCAGGTGCATCCATAGTGACCGGATCCCACACCACTGGCTCGCCAGTGTTGGCATCGTAGAAGACCACATCCATTGAGGTGTCCAACTCATTGGAGGTCTATCGCATCTCAAACTTCACCAATGCCTGAGATTCCAACATGGTTACTTAGGCGTTTCTTGAAGAGAGATATATTGTAGCGTCGGTGTGTCTGCTAACAATATAGTGTAACACTCGGGTGTTTCACCAACGGCAGAATCACCCAGGTAGTCACCAACAGTCTAACACCCTAGAGCGGGCAACACTTGTATGATGGCAGCGGAGCGACCGTGTAGTTCCGAAGGATTCGCATGGGAGCAGTTGGGAAAATTCACTAAGAGATTCGCGTTTGAAATATCACTAGAGAGTTGATCCCAGAAACAATGTAATATTGTTAAGGCTCAACTTCCAACTAATCGTTGCTGATGCCTCTCTACATAGGAAACTGGCGCTCTTTAAATGTTGCGCTTACTCTTTGGCCGTCTGCTCTCAGGCTGACTCAGAAAGTGCAATACCAGGGTATTTTGCAGCAGCGTCTCTCCTTGTCCAAGGGAGATACGGTTGATTGGGACCTGACACTGATGGATAGGTATGGACCCAGAAGATCTTCGATCTGGGTGCTTGTGAACAATCTTCGTTTGCACCCCCTTGTAGGTGTCGTCACCCTCGTGCTCCTGTCCACAGCCCTTACTGGCTAAATGCTTCTCAGGTGCATTCAGGGTCGCAATCTATGAGTCTAGATGCTTGCAGGAATGTCTGGTGACGTCGGTACAAGTGCTGCAGCAATTGCAGTTAACTGAAGAATATGTCTCTGTAACTTGACAAGTTAAGGTCCGATCTTCTTCAAACAACTGACAGATGGTCTGGCTCCCCTCATATGCCCACCGGACCCGTTCCGCCTTGCGCGTCCTGCACGACCGCTCGTGAGTTATATTGTACCCAGAAAAAGTTGACATTTTTGCTGGTATATGGCAACTAGTAGCTTTTAGTATGGGTCTCGCGGAGGATAACCTTGACACATCCCAGGCATGTGACCAGACCCTCGCCTGAGGCTGCCACTCATCCCCTTTCCCATTGGTAACCTTGAGTTACCACCTGGCTGCTGTTGGGTCGGTAATACTCCTCTCTTAGAGAGCCAGCCCCAGCCCGTGACTTTCACTCATGAAATCTCACTCGGCTTCAATCCTCAGATTGAGTCTGGCTAGTCATACTAATTGCATGTCTTGGGGTGTCACCAGCGCACTGGGTGTAACACGAACAACCTGGCAATCGCCTCCGTTGCATCTGCCAGCTGCATTGAGACGTCTTCCAGCCATTTTGCTGTGCTGGGGTTCTTGTGCATCTACAGTATTTGCAGCTGTGATATTGGGATCGTCTTGTAACCAGAGTATTTAGAGAATCAAAGCTAATCAGGCTACTTATGATAATTCATGGAATAATCTTAGATCTTGTGTGTGGGTTTCGGTGGTAGTGCTGGTGAGGATGTTGATGCTGATTTCCCTCCGTCAGGCAAGAAATCTCTTTCTTTTTATCAGGGAGCGAGTGAGTGAGAAGTGGTGACTTGGATTCCTCTGAGGTAACTTCATACCTCTGTCGGAACGTGGGCAGATTCATTGGTCCTGGTTGGGGTGTAGATAATTGAGAGGAGATTTCGTTTAATTTGCTGCATGAGAGCCATGCAGACGAGCGGGAAGTACAGCTGTGTCGTAGCTACCTTCTCCGATCATGGTAGCGGAGAGCCCTCTGATCGTAGACGTGTGGGTGCTTAGCTGTTCCTCCTTATTTGCACAAACTCATCCCTTCATCTCCAGAGTTTGACTTTTATGGCCAGTGTCTCGGCCAAGAGCTAAACTCCGTTCCCTTATCTCCCGCCTAGACTCTCTGAACTCTTCTAGCCATGACCTGAGCTGCTTTGTCCCAGCCACCGTATGTCTCTACATAGCTATTCCCTCATGATAATTTGCTCAGGTGTAACACTACCTCCCCTCTCCCTTTAGCCTTGTCCCGAGTGCTAGTTTTCTTTATATCTAAGTAGCCTGTCTTTTTCTTTGTGTGTGCTCTGTGATGTTGGGTGTGTCACTGACTGTAGTCCTCCTCCCCTACAGCCCTCCCAGTCACTGGATAAGATTTCTTTTCTTTAGAAATTCTTTAATCTGTTGGAATAACTGGGCCCTCAGAGTAGGCTGGTGTGTACTCTTACTGTCTGGAAGGATTTGATCGCGTTACGCATTCGCTTAACTCCTCCCCGTACTCGAGTTTCGAGGTCGTCACCCCAAGCAGAGGATCGGGAGAGGTATGGTGACCTTTGGGGCTGGTCACCGGTTTCCAGATAGTGATCCAAGCCTGAGCAAGCCGAACGAGCCAATGGATGTGTCATGGAGTGTCCGCACCATTCAGGGACGGTATCACCATCATACTTGGGCTGCCGTCAGTTCCTTTTTGGAGTGAGGAGAATGTCTGTACGGAAGTATGTCAAATCCTTCCTCTTACTTCATATGTGTCGCTGGGTATCCGGTCGATGGCTTCTGGTGGTTGCCTGAGAAGCAGGTCTTTTGGTCAATCAATCTGTGCGAGGGAAGACCTCTGCCTCTTCTCCCCACTACCATCAGTTTTCTGGGAAACTGATCTTAGCCCTCGGTGAGCCAGTAGTCCCTCGGTGTGTCTCAGTTTCACCAGTGAAACTTCTGGAGTTTCTCCAGACCACCTACTGAAAAGTTGTCAAGTGGTTCTTCTGTCCAGTCTTTTCTTTCCAGATAGTCAAGCCACTTGATGAGGTAAAGGACTCGTTTGTTGTTTCCTCGGACGTGCTCGACTGAGGACACAACTTCTTTCACATTGTATTCCTCCGACTGCTAGACATCGTCGGCTTCTCGCAACACCTTGGATGGATCCGGCGGTGCTCTGAGTTCACTAGTTCAATAGGGCTCGAGTAGTAACACATGGAAAACATTGTGGATTTTCCATTTCCGAGGCAGCGTGAGGCAGACAGCCAGTGGGGAAATGATCTTCTCAATTTGGAAGGGACAATAATTTTTGTAATCCAACTTCCTCGATGGTCGGCGCATTTTGATGTTGTGCTCGCTGAGCATCACTAAGTCTCCTACTTGGTATGCTGGGGGTTTCTTTCTCGCAGGATCAGTGTATCGGCATATTCGCTCCTGTACTTCCTCTATCCCCTTCTGGGACTCGTCGTACACTGTGTGCATCCAGTGTGCATACACCTTGCTGGCTGAATTAAGGGGTTCGGTCGACGCCAGGTCTATAGCCACCGGATGGAAGCTATAGTTACTATAGAACGTGGACGTACCGTTTCCCGACGTGACTGAGTTGTTGTATACGAACTCAGCCATTGGCAACAGGTTAACCCAATTGTCCTGATCTTTAGCCACAAAGGTTCGTAGATATGCCTCGATGGTTTGATTGAGGCATTGCTACCCTGTCCGTTTGCGGGTGGAATTCAGTAGACATTCATGGGCGGATGTTGGAGATCCGTAGGAATTCCCTCCAGACTTCTTATGTAAACCTGAAATCTCAGTCTGACACAATATCAGTGGGGAGACCGTGGTGATTCCATACTTCCCGAGCAAAGATAACAGCTAGATCTGCGGCAGTTTTTTCGTGGAGTGGGATGAAGTGTGCCATTTTGGTGAATCGATCGATGATTACCCAGAGTTGGTCGCAGCCTTCCGATACTGGGAGCTCCATAATGAAGTCCATGGCTATCGATTGCCAAGCTGCATACAGAAGCTCCAGGGGTATGGACAGTCCGTATGGTTGATGTCAGACGGTTTTGTTCTGCTAACACTCAGGGCAGCACCTGTCAAACTCAATGATTCGTTCGTTCATCTTTGGCCATATTAGCAAAAAATTTGAGAATTCCTAGGGAGCTCCCATAGCTCCCGTAGCTCCCGTAAGAGGAGAAGTTATATTTTGCTCCCGTAAGGATTTTTTAAAAAAAAAGTGCTTTATTTTTAGCTGAAACCTCGAGAAATATTAGTTCAAATTTATGTCTCACCTGTAAAAAAAGCAATATACTTCAACTTTCCATTTTTTTGCTGATGCACCAGAAGTTTTGTCGGACGAACACTATAGTCTTATCTTGTCCCATGTGGCCAGCGACTTTGGTGTCGTGTTCTGATTCCAGAATCCATTGCACTGTTCCTTCTGGGGCCCAAAGCTGGTTTTTCCAGTACAATGGTCCTTCCCTGAGTTCTGGGGTTTCCTTGATCTTTTGGTTCTTCGGCATCAGTATTTCTGACACTGCTTCCTTTTTTGCCTATTTGTAGGCTTCATCTTTTTGCCCTTCTTTTCTGACTTCCGCCAGGAATTCTTCTGACTACTTCCTAGCCAGGAGAGACACTGGTCAGGCCGACAAGCAGATGAACAAGCACAATAGGTATTCTTCGAAGTGATTTTTTCCTAAAACCAACGTTATTGGTTGGTTTTCTACCCCCCCCTTTGCAGGGCGATACTCCCAACACCTAGACAGGGTATCTGGTTTTTCATTCTGGGTGCCTGGCTGGTAGTAGATTCTGAAATCAATGCTGGCTAGTTCCTGCCCCCATCTTACCTGTCGTCGGTTTAGTATTTTGGTCGTCGTGATGTATTCCAAGTTTTGGTGGTCTGAGAAGACCTGAACTTGGTGTACCGCTCCCTCGCAATATTGCCTTCAGTGTTTAAAAGCATCAACCACTGCCAGGAGTTCTTTGTCGTGGATTTTGTAGTTGATTTCCGCATGTTGAAACTTTCTGGAGTGAAATGCCACTGGGTGCAGGCAGTTTTCCTCATCACGTTGGGAAAAGATGGCCCCTATTGTCAAGTCCGAGGTATCGGTCTTGATGATAACTGGTTTTGCCAGGTTGAAATGGGTCAGTATGGGTGCTGCGGTGAACCGTTTCTACAGTTCTTCGAAAGTGGCCTCCACTTCTGGGTTCCTTGACCATTTTTCCGTTTTCTTGGTCAATTCTGTTAGCAGCTAAGCTATTCGAGAGTAGTCTCGAATGAAACAGCGGTAAAAATTTGCGAACCCCAAGAAGGACTGAACCTCTATTAGGGGCTCGGGTTTCTTCCAGCTTAGAACCGCATCGACCTTTTCTTCTGACATCCTTATTCCATTCCTTCCGATAACATACTCAAGGAATTCAACTTCCTGGGTCCTCCATACGCACTTTTCTGGTAAGACCGCTAGCCTATTCGTTTGTAGTCTTTTTAAGATTTCTTTGATCAGGTAGTCATGTTGTTCCCAGGTTTCAACGTACACCAATATGTAGTCCATGTAGGCGATTACGCCGACGTCCAACATGTCAGAGAATATGTGGTTCATCATATCCTGGAACGTGGATGGGGCGTTGGTGAGTCCGAACGGCATTACCTGGAATTGAAATAGCCCGTAGCATGTTCGAAATGCCATTTTCCAGTCGTTGCCCTCCCAGACTCGGATAAGGTGGAAGCCTTTTTTGAGACCCATTTTCGAGAACCACTGCGAGGCTCCCCCAATGCGGTCTTGCAATTCCTGCATTAATGGAAGTGGGTACCAGTTTGGGATCGTGACTCGGTTCAGCGCTCGATAGTCCATGCACAGGCAGAGTCCTCATCCATGTGGTTTTGGTACGAAGAGGATTGGTGAGCCTGCTGGGGATGTGGAGCACTTAATTTTCCCTGTTCTTCCCATTTCTTTTAGCTATTCCCGGAGAGTTTGGAGTTCCACTTCCGAGAGCGGGTATATTGGCCCCTATGGCATCGTTGTAGAAGGAGGATTCCGGGCGTCGCAGACGCTACGCCTAGAGTGGCTTGCATGGTCGCTAGCGTGGCTTCTAGAGTTTGTGGGACTTGGCACATGGCTGCCCTAAGGGCTTCTGTAGATAGACAGTCACACACTAGCACTAGCACATGGACACTCATATAAGTGTCCAGTGCTCCTCCCTTTATAATAGACATGTTTCTTGCTACTCCTCAACTGGTAGCAACACTTTATTTTCTCTACCCCGCATGACCAGCAGCGAGCATTCTTTATTTTCCTACCCCGCACGACAAACTTTATTTCCCTGCCCTGTATGACCAAGCGGCGAGCATTCTTTATTGCACCGTGTGACGAGCAGCGAGCAGAAGGAGGGTGCAGAAACATCAGACCACGTGGAGTTAAAGAGGGATACCAGTGAACGTACTCTCGCGTGAAAAGTAGCTGCGGGAGGGCGTAGCGAGCGGTAAGTGCAGGGGCTGGCATTCGGGGCCCTTCTTCTTTACGTCTCCCTCTGGCATTCAGTCGAACAGAGTTGACAAAGTCTGAGGAAAATCGAGAAAACGAGAAGAATTCAAGCGAGTCGAGCGTATTTGGGAAGAGATTGAGCGAATCGAGTGAATTCGGGAAGAAATTGAGTGTATTAAGCAAAATTCAAAGCAAATTCAGAAGCCGTCGCAGCAGTCTCAACTACCCGTTCACTGGGCTGAGCTACTGCCTATATAACCCGTTCATCGGGCATAATGACTGAGCAATTCCAAAGCGCAGTGAGCATTTCCAAAGGGCAGCAAGTAAAACAGGGCATGCCGAAAGAGCGAGCAATGTCGAACACCCTGAAACTCTGGCTGGAGCCGGGTGAACTACTCGAGTGGATTGGTGAGGCGAACTTCTCGCGCATTGAAAACTCTGTAGTCATAGCTGTTTCAGCCGAAGCAGTCCTAAATGCCTACGCCCAGTGGTACGACAGTCACCGGGAAGCTTCTGTGAAGATTGCGGATCTGGCGGCATTGGATGTGACACCTGGGTATGCAAGTACGGAGTTGGAGGTAGAGATATCGGAAGTCAGGTTCGATTGGTCTTTATTCTCAGCGGAATAATCTTAGGTTCATCGTGTTGGGGTGTTTCATGAGTGTGGAGTCCGAGGATGAGCAATGGAGGTTCTTTCTGGCAGAGTTTCGAGTGGTATATATGCGAAGTTTCTTGCGTTACGTGATTCTTTCTTCCTATCGATACGCCAGGGGTTCAGTCTCAAGACGTGTGTACCCAGAGGGTTTCAGCTCCTGGGTTTGATTGGTCCTGACCGGTTGTAGCGATAGGGGTGGAGGCAATCAGTCGGCGACCTCCTATTCCACCAGTTGCTAGTCTTTCGGACTGTGCCGGATTCCTATCCAGGTCCTAGTCAGGATCAGACATAACTGTTTCGGAGTTCGTTGTCCTTCCTAGTTCACGTGACTTACCAGTTCGCTACCTTTCTCCTTGTACTTTATTCCCCTTTGTTACCCTCGGGTGTAACACTATTCTCCCTCTTTCTTAGCTTCAGCCCGAAGCTAACTATCCTTAATCCTCCTCTTTCTTTGCGTGTTTCAGTGGAATGCAGTCCTCCATCCCCTGCATCCCTGCGGTCGCCTGGCCCGCAGAAAATCCTCCTGCGGGAAAAAAACTTCGGAACCAATATGGCTGACGACCAGCCCTCAGCCCGAGGGATCCGCCCGGGGACCTACATCGGAGTGTTGCAAAGGAAACCAGGAAACGGCAGTGTTCCTCAGAAGAGGTGATCAGAAGACAGGTCGACCTAGCATGCCGGTGTAGCAGGGGATCAGGCTGGCTGTACAGTAGTCTCACTGCCAGAGCCGGTCAAAACCAGTAGCTCTTAACCGGTCACCCACGCCTTACCACAGTTAAAGGATGGCCACCATTCTCCTGGGATTACAATACCTTTGCTCTTCTGCTTGTCAAAATTCTTTGTCGGGATGAAGTCCTCCTCCCCTTCATCCAACGACCCCCTGACTGTGCTTCAACCCTGTCGGCTTCGATATACGCCAGGGACGGGTCGGAGTCTAGCCTTCGGTGAGCCGGTAGTCCCTTGGCGCGTCTGGGTTCCGTTGGTGAAACTCTCGAAGTTTCTCCAGACCGCCTACCAAAAAGTTGTCGTATGGTTCTTCGGTCCAGTGCTTTCGGTCTGGGTAGTCGAGCCACTTGATGAGGTACACGATGTGGCGCCCTTTCTTGGTGCTTCCAAGGACTTTGTCAACATCGTATTCCTCGCTTTGTTCGATATCGTCGGCCTCTCGGAGGATCTTCACAGGATCCGGCGGGACCCGGTGTTCACTAGTTCGATAGGGCTCAAGTAGCGACACATGGAAGACGTTGTGGATCTTCCATTTCCGGGGGAGGGTGAGTCGGACAGCAAGGGGCGAGATGATTCTTTCCACCTGAAAGGGGCCATGGTTCTTGTGGTCCAACTTCCGAGAGGGTCGGCGCGTTTTGATGTTGCATCCGTTGAGCATCACCAAGTCTCCGATCTGGTACTTCAGGACCTCAGTGCGTTGGGGGTCCGTGTAGTGACGCATTCGTTTGTGTGCTGCTTCTAGATGCTCGGTGGATGCCTTGTGTACCGCATGCATCTAGTGGGCGTAGAGCTTGCTGGTTGGGTTTAAGGGCCCCGAGGTGGCCGGGTCTGAGGATACGGGGTAGAAACTATAGTTGGTGTAGAACGGAGGCATCCCATTGCCCATGGTGATCGAGTTGTTGTAGGAAAATTCCGCCATCGGAAGGAGGCCCATCCAGTTGTCCTGCTCGTGACCGACAAACACCCGAAGGTATGCCTCAATAGTCTGGTTGAGGCGTTCTGTTTGTCCGTCGGTCTTGGGGTGGAAGGCTGTTGACATCCTGGGATGGATGCCGGATAACCGGAGGAACTCCTGCCATGTTTCGGAGGTGAATCGGGAGTTATGGTCTGAAATGATGTCCAGGGGCAACCCGTGGTATTTCCAGACTTCCCGGGCGAAAATAACCGCCAGGTCTGCTGCCTTCTTTTTTTCTTTCTCAAGGGGGAGGAAATGTGCCATCTTGGTGAATCGGTCTATGACCACCTACAACTGGTCGCAACCCTCCAAGAGTGGCAGTTCCGTGAAGAAGTCCATCGCGATGGACTGCCAGGAAGCATATGGGAGCTCTAAGGGGGAGGAGAGTCTGTATGGTTGGTGTCGTGCCGTCTTGTTTTTCTGACACTCGGGGCAGCTTCGGACGAAGTCAATAAGACTTTCATTCATTTTTGGCCACCAGAAGTTGCGTCAGATGAGTTCGATTATTTTATCCTGGCCCATGTGCCCTGCGATTTTCGTGTCGTGTTCCTACTCGAGAATCAGTTTTTTGAGGTTTCCATCCTCCGGGATCCAGAGCATACCCCTTCGGTAGAGTAGCCCATCCTTGATCTCGAGGACCTCTTCTATCCTGAGCTTTCAGTCCCTCTACCACGCCTCACAAGGGCAGGCAGCTTCCTCCTCTACCTTTCGGTCACTCAGTGCCGCATTTCCCAGCACTGCTTCCAGTTCTTTCATTGTGTCCTGATATTCTTCATCTTTTTCCCCTGCTTTTCTCACCACCTCCGCAAATTCCTTTGACCATTCCTGTGGTGGGAGCGACGCAAGTCTTGCCAATGGGCAGATGAACCTTCTTTCTTGCCTATCTGGTTCCTCGAAGTTGTCTTTTGGCAAGACAGTCGTAATCGGCTGGTTTTCACCCCCCACTTTTTCAGGGTGGTACTCCGAACGCCTTGAAAGAGCGTCTGGCTTCCTGTTGCAGTTCCCTGGTCGGTAGTAAATGCAGAAGTTGATGCCTGCCAATTCCTGGGCCCACTGTGCCTGGTGTCGTTTGTGTATCTTCGTAGTCGTGAAATACTCGAGGTTTTGGTGGTCGCTGAACACCTGGACCTGATTTGTCGCTCCGTCGCAGTATCGGCGCCAGTGTTTGAAGGCATCAACGATGGCCACAAGTACCTTGTCGTGGATTTTGTAGTTGATTTCTGCTGGCTGGAACTTCCAGCAGTGGAAAGCTACAGGGTGCAGCATTCCTTCATCATCTCTTTGTGACAGGACGGCTCCGATGGCGAAGTCGGAGGCATCAGTTTCGATAATCAAAGGCTTGGTGGCATCGAAGTGGGCTAGTATTGGCGCCGTCGTGAATCGTTGTTTTAATTCCTGAAAGTTTTTTTCCGCTACTGGGTTCCACTTCTATTCCTTTTTGTCGCCTTTGGTCAGCTCCGTCAGGGGTCTGGCGATTCGGGAGTAGTCCTGGATGAAGCGACGATAGAAGTTGGCGATTTCTAGGAAGGATTGTACTTCCATTAGGGATGCTGGCATTCTCCATTCCAGTACTGCCTCCACCTTTCCTTTTGCCATCTTGATAACCTCTTGACCAATGACGTATCCCAGGAATTCCACTTCCTGGGTTTTCCAAACGCATTTGTCCGGTGAGGCTGCCAGCTGGTTCTCCTGTAGTCTCTTTAACACCTTCTTAACCCTTTGGTGGTGTTCCTTCTCAGTCTTCGCGTAGATCAGGAAGTCGTCCATGTATACCAAAAGGTCCAGGTCAATCATGATGGAGAAGACGTGGTTCATCATGTCTTGAAAGGTTGATGGTGCATTGGTCAGTCCGAACGGCATGACTCGGAACTGGTATAGCCCGTATCGGGTTCGAAATGCCGTTTTCCACTCGTCCCCTTCTCGGATGTGAATTAGGTTGAACCCATTCTTTAGATCTAGTTTGGTAAACCACTTGGCCCCTTGGACCTGATCCTGCAATTCCTGCATCAGGGAGAGGGGATATCGGTTGGGAATCGTTATTCGGTTAAGGGCTGTGTAGTCGACACAGAGCCGGAGTCCTTTTCCGTTTGGTTTTGGGACAAACAGGATTGGTGATCCTGCTGATGAGGTAGACCTTCGAATCTTTCCTGTTCTCAACATTTCTTTGAGCCATTCCCTGAGGGTCTGCTGCTTGTTCTCAGAAAGGGGGTAAATTGGTCCCCAGGGGGCGATCTCCCCTTCCTTGAGGTCGATCTTGCAGCCGTATGGTCGATTGGCTGACAGGGCCTCCACTGCTTCTTTGCCCATGATGTCGAGGTATTCCCTGAATTCTCTGGGGACTTGGTTCCAGGAATCTTCTTGGTCGATTGCCGAGACATATCCTATGACTCTTGCTTCTGGGTTGAGGATTATTGTCTCGTCCAGGGACAGGGAGAATTCCAAGGCTTCGAATCGAGTGCATTTTTCTAGTCAGCTGGGGCTGCTGAAGTGGAGTTCCTCCGAGTCCCACACACCCTGGGGGGGGTGTTTGGCAATCCACCAGAAGGGAAGGAAGATGTCGACTTCTGGTTCCAGCGGTGCGACTTCGAACACTCCTTGCGAGTAGTGTTTTCGGTGTTGGAGCATGAGGGGCTCAGTATATTCCATTCCTGCTGCTTTTACTTCTTCTCCCAAGCAGTTCTGAAGTGGGGCTGTGCTCCGCCTGCAGATTCGGGGTATATTGTATTTCTTGCTGATTTTTGTGCTAATGACAGGTACTGAGCACCCAGTGTCAAGGAGAATCCGTACCACGTATTGCGTAGGGCCCCACGAAATGATCATGGTGGTGATCGGTCTTTTGCCGCAATGTGGTTTGGTTGTGGACTTTTCGGGCGAGGCTGGATTTGTTTTTTGCCTTCTTCGTTGTCTATCCTCCGAGGTCCCCATCTCAGGTTCCTCCGGACCCTTTCATTTTCGGTTCGTCCCACAAGCTATCAGAAAGGACTTAGGGTACAGTGTACCCCGTCCTATTGAAAATCGGGGTCGTCCTGCCAGGCTCGTATCGCGACTCCTGCCACTTTCCACATGTCATCGTCCTCAGTCTTCACATGGCCCACCTTGTTTTGCTTGGCGGCCGGTACCTCTTGGTCTTCTTCCTCCCTTTTCCTTTTCCCCTGAATCGAGCTTGCCTGCTTTGGAGCCTTGGGTAGCTGTGTTCCCTTGACCATTGTCAGGGCGTAGCAATCCTGGGTGGTGTGGCTGTCCTGTCCACACTGCCAGCAGTTGGCTTTGCTGTTTTTGTGGAAGTTGATCTCGTTTTGAGGGACCCCCTTGTAGGCATTGCCACTGCTTTTCCAGTGGCTTTCCACCCACGTTTTCCTTGGCTTTTCAGCCTTGCCCCCCAAGTCAGACTTCTCAGTCTGCTTGGAGCCACCACTCTCCTTGCCCTTTCGGGCATTGCCAGAGCTCTTCCCGCTCTGGCCTTCCTTTTGCTCGCTTCCCCCTGCTGTCGACACCTGTCCCTTCATGGCCTCCTTAGCAGCCTTCAGGGCCTCCTTGGCCACCTTCAGAGCTTTCTTCTTTTCTACTGGAAGACCTGCCTGTTGCGTGGCCTGCAGGAAGTGCTCATCCTCGGTGATATCTTCTGGGTTCTAGTTGAACCGCATGTCCAGGATGCTGTTGGGCATTGCGAGGTCGACCTTTTCCCGTAGGCCTTCTCCCGTGACCCTTGCGTAATTGTTAAGGGCCTGGAACTCCGTGAGGTAGGTTCGGATGGAACCTTGGTACTTAAGCTGTCCGAGCTTAAGCTGTACGTTGGCAGCTTCCCTATCGTTGTGGTACATTGCCCGAAGGGCAGCCGAGTAGTTGACCCATGTGTCAGTGTCATTCAATTCTCGGTACCGTTGGAGGTGCCATGATAGGGCAGTGTCCGAGAGGAGGGTTCCTACCCAGGCAATCTTTTGTCGGTCCACTGTTTCCGGGTAGAACCCGAGGTACATGTAGGAGGAGGATTCCGGCCGCTGTGGGCGCTGCGGACGCTACGCCCAGCGGGGTGTCTAGAGTTCGGGTGACACGGACAGTGCTACGGGAGTGTGACATAGGGCTACATAGGACAGTCACAGTAGACAGTCACAGGCGGCGCACGGACAC